>WNGG01007715.1_pt1 | contig 12514 bp, 10 predicted proteins | sample 5400661 | NCBI WGS metagenome assembly WNGG01 (sample SAMN13153372, study PRJNA577476) | soil metagenome | isolation source: 100 cm soil or saprolite under Garry oak tree replicate 1 | place: USA:California | collected 2016-06-15 | reverse complement strand
AGCCGCTGCGTGCCGCCATAGCCGGGAATGAGGCCGAGCTTTACTTCGGGCTGGCCAAGCTTGGCGTTCTCACTTGCGATTCGCATGGTGCAGGCCATGGCGATCTCGCACCCACCACCCAGGGCAAAGCCATTGACGCAGGCAATCACCGGCTTACCGAGGTTTTCGATCAGATCAAGAGTGGCCTGGCCTTTGTGCGTGTATGCCTTGGCTTCAACCGGATTGTTCCTGGCCAGCTCGTTGATGTCCGCGCCCGCGACAAAAGCCTTCTCGCCGCCGCCGGTGAGAATGACGACGCGAACCTGCTTGTCGTCTTTCAGATCGCTGAAGACCTGCCACAGCTCCTGCATCGTGGCCATGTTCAGGGCATTCAGCACCTTGGGGCGGTCAATGGTGACGTAAGCGATAGCGTTCTGTTTTTCGAGTTTAAGATTTTCGAGAGTCATCGAAAAAAACCTTTTACCGCGGATTTGCGCGGATCACGCGGATAAAACCTTTGATCAGCGTTTATCCGCGTTCATCCGCGGTTAGAATTTTTGCGGGATGGGGTTGCTCGGATCGGCGTAATCGTAAAAACCTTTGCCCGTTTTGCGTCCGTACCAGCCGGCCATTACCAGCCGCTTGAGCAATGGCGGCGAGGCAAAGCGGCGTTCGCGAAACTCGTCGAACATCACCTGCGTAATGTAATAAGTGGTGTCGAGTCCCACAAAATCCAGCAGCGTGAACGGTCCCATGGGATAGCCGCAACCCAGCTTCATGGCGTTGTCGATATCAGGGATTGAGCCCACGCCTTCTTCGTAGGCGCGGATGGCATCGAGCATATAGGGCACCAGCAGCCGGTTCACGATGAATCCAGTCTTGTCACTGGTGCGGACCGGGACCTTGCCCAGGCTCTTGCCGAATTCATAGGCGGTCTCAAAAGCGGCGTTGTCCGTGGCGATGGTGCGCACCACTTCCACCAGCTTCATCAGCGGGACAGGATTGAAGAAATGCAGGCCGACAAAGCGGTCGGCGCGTTTGGTTGCCGCGGCGACCTCAGTGATCGAGATAGAAGAAGTGTTGCTGGCGAAGATGGCCTCTTTCTTTACGATGGCATCGAGTTCTGCGAATGTCTTCTTCTTCACATCCACGCTCTCGATGATGGCTTCTACGATGATGTCGCAATCAGCGAGGTCCTTCTGGTTGGTCGTCCCCTTGATCCGCGCGCGGGATTCTTTGGCCTTCTCCGGAGTGATGCCGGTCTTCTCCGGCTTTTCCGCAAACTTGGCCAGAGACTTTTCGATGCCGGCAAAACCTTTGTCGAGAAACCTCTGCTCCTGCTCCAGCACGGTCACGTCATAACCGGCAACGGCGCTCACCTGGGCAATGCCTGAGCCCATCAGGCCGCAACCGAGGACACCAACTTTTTTGATCTGCATTCCATCTCCTTAAGCATTCAGCCTTCAGCAATCAGCCAAACCCGTTTCACCGCAAAGGACGCAAAGCACGCAAAGGGGTGGGGCCTCAGCTTTCATTCCTTGGCGTCCTTCGCGCCCTTTGCGGTAAGTTCCTGAGCTGAGTGCTGACGGCTGAGTGCTATCTCTGCAAATTCTCCACGATCATTGCAATTCCCTGTCCGCCGCCGATGCATGCCGTGGCCAGTCCGTATTGAGCTTTGCGACGCCGCAGTTCGTGCAGCAACGTAATCACCAGCCGCGTGCCGGTCGCGCCCAGCGGATGCCCCAGCGCAATCGCGCCGCCGTTGACGTTGACTTTGTTGCGGTCAAGGCCAAGCTCTTTTTCGACCGCCAGATATTGCCCAGCAAAAGCCTCGTTCACTTCGATCAGGTCGATCTCATCCAGCTTTAGCCCGGCTTTCTTGAGCGCAGCGCGCGATGCCGGCACCGGGCCGCTGCCCATGATCTTGGGATCGACGCCGGCAATGCCCCAGCTCACGATGCGTCCCATCGGCTTGAGACCGCGCTTTTCCGCCTGATTCAAAGTCATCATCACCACGGCTGCGCCGCCGTCGACGATGCCGCTGGCATTGCCCGCCGTGACTGTCCCGTTCTTGCCGAAAGCGGCCTTCAGCTTGGCCAGGCCTTCCATCGTGGTCTCAGGGCGGAGATGATCGTCTTTCTCAAACATCTCGCCTGTGGGCTCGCCTTTGCGATTCTTCAGCGCCACGGGGACGATCTCTTCCGCCAGGCGGCAGGCCTTCTGCGCTGCGCCCGCCTTCTGCTGCGACTGGAGAGAAAATTCGTCCATGTGCTGGCGCGTGATGCCCTGCTGCTCGGCGTACAGCTCAGCGGTATTCGCCATGTAAAGACCGCAGTAGGTATCCAGCAGCGCCACCATGAGCGAGTCTTCCAGCTTGCCTTCACCCAGGCCAAGCCCCCAGCGCGCGCCGCGCACAACATGAGGCGCCTGCGACATCGATTCCATCCCGCCCGCCAGCACGGTGCTCGCCTCGCCCAACTGGATCATCTGGGCAGCGTTCACCAGAGATTGCATTCCCGATCCGCAGAGGCGGTTCACCGTGAGAGCCGGAGTCTCAATGGGCAGGCCGGCCTTGAGCGCAACGTGCCGCGCGCCATAGAGCGAGTCACCGGACGTTTGCTGCGCGTTGCCGAAAACGGCATGGTCAAATTCCTTAGGATCGACGCCGGATCGCCGGATCGCTTCCTGGCTGGCGACGGCGGCCAGGTCCATGGCGGTAAAGTCGCGCAATTTGCCGCAATAGCGGCCCATGGGCGTGCGCGCGCCGCTTACGATTGCAATGTCTGTAGCTTGTGCCATATGAGAAACCTACTGTATGAAGAGTCTGATCGAGCAGGGCAAACTCTTAAGTTTATCATTTTCGGTCGTTATTGCGCTTTGGCAGCAGGCGGCGGTTTTAATTTGGATTCTGTCAGTCGAATTTGTGCAGTAGCATCAAACGAGGCTCTAAAAGATGTGTACGGTTGACGGATTTTCGCATGATGAAAAGCGACCTCCATATACTCACTCCCGTATGCCGCCACTTGCCAAAACATTCAAAAAAGAAGTCACATGCTCCATGATCTTCTTCGCGTCCCGTTCAGTGTAGTTGTCTCGGACATGCATCACATGATTGCGCCACGCATTTTTGAAATATCTAAAGTTGGTTGCGGCTTCAGAATAGAACTGCTCTTTTTGTTTCCAATCTGTACCAGCATGAGGCCCATTGATCTTTTTGATTTCGACCTCAATCTCATTTATCAAATTTTGCCAGTCTGGTTTCTTGCTCGTTACACCAAGTTTGGTCGCGGCAGCGGATAGTCGGATTTCAAGAGCCCGCATCGAATGAAAGACACAAGCTACTTCCTGATTAAATGCGTAGCATCGAGCAGAATTCCTTAACTCTTCATGTGCATTCGGGAAGGCAGCCCCCAGTGGTTCCGCATCAAGCCACAATTCATCCAGATATTTAACTTTATCGGCGGGCATCATGGTAAAGCTACGCTCGGACAAATCTTCCTGCACCCGGCGAACAAGTTCCTCCAAAAGCTCCCTGAGGTCAGAGAGTGGAAATACCACCAGTCCACCAGAAACACGAGTGGCTAATGTTGTGTGTATGCGCTCATGTTGCTTGATAGCTGAGGAAAGACCAATTTTTCGCATATCGTTCTCGATTGGCTCAGCGCATTGAATAACCTATTCGAACCATCCTGCGTTTTTGCAATGCGCGGGTCGAAGATAAAGACCAGCAATTCATGCATGATCCAGACAAAATCGTTGGCAGCAAATTTCAGCACGTCGTAAAGGGATACCACTCCTGCGGCTCAGTGTTCCATGGGGCAGCTGGAAAAGCAACCGGGGCGCTCAAGCAAAACCATAGGGAAATCCGGTGATACAAATCTTTTGTGTCGCACCTACGGCGCTCGACGTGAGGATGCAGCCTACCCACCCCTCCCGGCTCGCTGACGCTCGCCTTCGGGGTGGGCTAACCTGTCGGCGCGCCTAACGGCGCTCGGGCCCTCGCGAGTTTCGTAGCGTGTCAATACCGCACAGAGCAATGGGACGGTCTTTAGACGGAGTTTCTGGCTGATGCAATCAGCCCGCAACCTAAGAGGATGGTTGGAGCCGTTACTTGTTTCATTCGGAACATGAGTCGAAGACGTTTTGAGTTTGGCGAAAAGAAAGGCACCTCTTAGCCCGCTCGCTTCCCTGGCCTTGGTTGTTTCTTGCGCTGTTTGGCGAGTTCCTTTCTGCGTTCTTCGGCATGAATGAAAACATCGTCAGGGTCGCGCAGTTCCTTGTCGCGCGCGTCCCTGATTTTGCCAAAACGGTTCATGTCGTCAGTCTCGATGCCGTGCAGGATGTCCAGCACTTCTTCGTTGATTTCCGCCTGCAGTTCTTGCGCGAACGCCTGATGCAGCCGGATAAACTTAGGCCTGAAGACCCCGGTTCCCTGTAATTCGCGGCAGGAATCCATGATCCGCACAAACGAAAGATTCAGGCGATACAGAATGCGATAGATTTGGGTCTTTTGAGTGGCATCAGGGGCAGCCATTTGCGCCTCCTCGTGCATTGTGCACCCCGTGATCTTTCAAACAAATAACTGATAGATCATATTCATGTCGCGAGATAGGCCACGGGCCTGAAGACGCTATTAGCAGGCTCCTGAAAAGGTATCTTCAATCTCTACAAACCTTTTTCAGCCGTCTCTGCCGGGACTTGCCTTGCCTGCCTCCCGAACCGGCACTGGGACGGGGTTGCTCGCAAGGCTCGCGCGCCGTCCGGCGTACCGGGCTATTTTCATTCGCCGCTAACGCGGCTCGGAGCGCGTTTGACACTTTTTGTCGTTGACAGATTGGCGAACAAAAGGTAAAATTGCGTAATTACGGTTTGGCTGTGAAAAAATAAAGAGCTTCAACCACAAAGGACACCCATTCGACTCCCCTTTCGCAAGCTCAGGGTCGCTCAGGGCAGGCTGAGGAACACGAAGTGGGGTGCTCAAACCCACGCCAATTGATGCGAGATCGCTGAAGTCTACGCCAATCTGGGATGGTTTGGGATACAGGTCGCTCAACCCTACGCCAACTTGGGATGACCAGGGAGGGGGGAGGGGGAGGGGTGGCCATCGCCGGGATCGCGCGTCATCGCCGACATCGCGCGAGATCGGAAAACCCAAACCCACCACGGGGGCGCGGGGGACACGAAGAATAGCTAAGGTCAGGGATTCGCCGGCTGTTTCATGATTGCCAAAATCGGGTAACTGAAAGGCAAAAGGACCAGGTCCGCCCAGGCGGAGTTGAGACGGGTCTTTGAAAACTGAATAGAACTGAAAACTGAATAGAACTGGCAGCCGATAATGCGGTCGATCCTCCAGGTCTCGCGCGTCGTACCGGTGAGTCAGGTACACTGAATCACCAAAAACATATCCAGCAGAATTTGGAGCGCCGATGACCGCTACTTTGCTCTATCGCATAGCCGCATTCGTCCTGATCCTGTTTGCCGCCGGGCATACGCTTGGGTTCTTGAAGTTCAAAGCGCCTACGCCAGAGGGTGTTGCGGTGCAACAAGCCATGGACAGTGTGCGCTTCAGTATGGGCGGCAAAAGTTTTACGTACGGCGATTTCTATCGCGGCTTCGGGCTGTTCTGTACGGCGTATCTGCTGTTCGCCGCGTTTCTGGCCTGGCATCTGGGCGGCATGGCCCGCAACACACCGCAAGCGATAGGAGCGCTGGGCTGGGTCTTCTGCGGACTGCAAGTGGTGGGCATCGTGCTTAGCTGGAAATATTTTGTCCTGCCGCCGACGATATTTTCCGCCGTGCTGGCAATCCTGACCGGATGGGCAGCATGGCTGGTGAACGCCGCGAAGGCCTAGGCTTCGAAAGCAGGGCCTTGCTCGTGCACAAGCTATCACCAACTTTGGGCGAATGTTTTTCACCTAAAGCAAAAGGCTGCTCCCCGTCAGCAGCCTTCTTGCATTTCGTGAAATGCCGTGCCCTAGAAGCGGTAGTTCAGGCCACCCCGGAAGATATGAGTGGTCAGGTCTACGTTGTGGGTGAAGGGGTTTTGCGGAAACGGAATGGTGGTTATGCCGAAGGTGGCGGTCAGGTTTGTGCTGGTGGTGACCTCCTGGCCAAAATCCGCGTGGAGAAACTCTCCCTTGATCGACCAGTGATGTCCCACCCTGACTTCCGCGCCGCCGCCGGCAATCCAGCCTTTGCGGTTCTTGTCAATTCCGGCATTTTCATGCGCCGCGGCAAACGTATCGGTAAACAGCGCCGAATATTTCAGTTTGGTGGCAGCCAATCCTCCGGTGCCGTAAAAAAGAACGTTTCCGGCAGCGAATCCCAGCCGGCCACGTCCTGTGTATAGCCAATCCGTGCTGATCGTCTGGGTGACGGTAAAGCTGGTAGGAGCGCAGCATGGATACGTTGCCGTGCCGGTCCGCGAAGCGCTTAAGTTCATGGAGCCGAAATCCGTCTCACCGCCAAAGACAAACGCGTGATGCTGCAAGTTGAAACCAAACGTGCCGCCTCCGGAAAAGCCGCTTGGGCTCAGGTGCTGGTTGCCAACTGTCCCAATGGCGGGAGGGCTGGTGGTGGCAAAATACCCAACTGGACTGAATACGGTGAAGGTATGTGCGTCCGAGTTGCCCTGGTTGCCGCCGGCATAGCCGCCGATGTAAATACCCTGAAAGTTCTGTGCGTTTGCCGCGCCAAACGCCGATAGAACAAAAGCAATTACACAGATTCTTCTGAAGAAGCTGCTCAAATTACACCTCATCTCGTCGAAAGAAAATTTTAGTTTTACGGGGTTCACTGAGCTTATAGCACAGTCTTTGGTTCACTCCCCCGCGAATGTAGTGCGAGTTCAAGAAAAATCGTTACGCCGTTGCGCCAGAAGAAAAGGGCCGCTCCCGCAGAAGCGGCCCTGGCTTGACCGGCCGGCGGCAAGCGCCTGCCAACGGCCTAGAAGCGGAAGTTCAATCCAGCTCGCGCAATTTTTGCATGCAGCGAGACGGTGTGAGTGAAAACGTTTGTGGGGAACGCGATAGGAGGTGTAAATGCGGTCAGGTTGGTGCTGGTTACAGTCGACGTGCCGAAACCCGCATAAAGATATTCACCCTTGACAGACAGGTGGTGGCCAAGGCGGAATTCCGCGCCAGCGCCGGCTACCCATCCTGCCCTCTTGTCGTCCAGGCTCGCGCTTTCATGAGCGGTGGCAAAGGTATCAGTAAACAGAGCGGTGTATTTCACGTTGGTTATGGCTCCGCCTGCGGTCCCATAGAACAGGGCAGGGCCAAAGACAACGCCCACGCGCGGGCGCGCGGTCATTAGCCAGCTGGTCTCCGCTGTCTGGGTAACAGTGAAAGCCGTGGGCGCGCAGCATGGATAGACCGCAGTGGCGGTTGTGGAGCCGCTCAGGTCCATCTTGCCGAAGTCCCATTCCAGGCCGAAAACAACGTCGCCCCATTGCCAGTTGTAGCCTGCCTGACCGCCGACGGTAAAGCCGTTGGGCTTGATCTTCTGTCCGCTGGCGGTGGTGATCGCAGGGGTGCTGGTTGCGGCGAAATAACCGGTTGGGCTGAAAATGGGGCTGGTGTCCACGTCAAAACGGCCAAAAGCCCCGCCGGCGTTCGCTCCGACATAGAATCCTTTAAAATCGTCCGCGGCTTTTGCCGAGCCAAGACCAAACAACACAAAAGCAAGCGCACAGGTTCCCGCTAAGAATCTGTTCAAAACACACCTCATCTCATCGCTAGATTGAATTTTTTTACGGGGGTTCGCACCCACCTTATAACACACTTTCCCTGCTCTTTATTGCTCGAAGGTAGTGCTACTTGAGGTACCGGCGTTACAAGAATGCATAAAAAAAGCCGCCCAGTGCGGGCGGCCTTACAAAAGCAAAGAATTTACTTAAAGAAGCTGTCGGCCTGCGCCAGACGCTTGTTCACTTCGTCCCAGTTCACCACGTTCCACCAGGCTTTCAGGTAATCTGGGCGGCGGTTCTGGTACTTCAGGTAATAAGCGTGCTCCCACACGTCATTGCCCAGGACCGGAAATTCGCCATTGGAAATTGGGTTGTCCTGGTTGGGAGTGGAGGTGATTTTGAACTCGCCGGTTTTGGTGCGAACCAGCCACGCCCAGCCGCTGCCGAACTGATTCACACCGGCGGCTTCAAATTTCTCCTTGAAGGCGTCAAAGCTGCCAAAGGTTTTGTTGATGGCGTCGGCGATAGTGCCCGTGGGATTGCCGCCTTTTTTCGGTCCCATGATCTGCCAGAACATGGTGTGGTTCACGTGTCCGCCACCGTTGTTGCGGATCACTCCACGTACATCTTCAGGCAGCGCGCTCAGATTGCGAAGCAGATCTTCAGGGCTTTTGCTTCCCAATTCAGGATGTTTCTCAATTGCACCGTTCAGCTTGGTTACGTAAGCCGCATGGTGCTTGTCATGGTGCAGATGCATGGTTTGCTCGTCAATGTGCGGCTCCAGCGCGTTATACGCGTATGGCAGCGCCGGGACCTCATGTGCCGTTATAGTTCCTTGTGCCATTTCAACCACCTTTCATTTATAAGTACGGAACTCATAATCTTGGATGACCTTGGCCTGACTTGCGATGCTGCAATGTTGTTCCCTGCTAAAAGGCCTTGAACGCCAGCTCCAGCAACGTCTTCTGCTCCATCTCATGCGCGGTATGCGAACCAGTGGATGGACTCGACGATGGCGACCGCTTCACTGAGCGGAATGGCACTGCGCGGGCCAGACGCTCAAGCTGCGGCGCCAGGAAATTGAGCGCGCCCATATTGGCAGGCTCTTCCTGCACCCAGAGGAACTCGCGCGCGTTTGTGTGCTGCGCGAACGCAGCTTCCAGTTCGGCTTCAGGCAGCGGGAAAAGCTGCTCCAGGAAAACGATCGCCGTCTTGCTATCATTGCGACGCTTGCGTTCACGCCGCAGTTCATGGCCGACCTTGCCGCTGCACACAATGATCCGCTCCGCGTTGGTGATTTCGCTGTCCTGAATCACGGTTTGGAATTTTCCATTGGTAAATTCGCTCAATGGGCTGGCCGCGTCAGGGTGGCGCAGCATGCCTTTGGGCGTGAACACGATTAATGGTTTGCGCCAGCTGCGCAAAGCCTGTCGGCGGAGCAAGTGGAAATATTGTGCCGCTGTGGAAGGCTGAGCCACCTGAATGTTGTCCTTGGCCGCGAGTTGCAGGTAACGCTCAATACGACCGCTGGAGTGCTCCGGACCCTGGCCCTCATAGCCGTGCGGAAGCAACATTACCAAACCTGACAGCAATCCCCACTTGTCTTCACCGGCAACAATGAACTGGTCGATGATTACCTGCGCGCCGTTGGCAAAGTCGCCAAACTGCGCTTCCCACAGGGTGAGGCCATCAGGGTAATCCCGGCTGAAGCCATATTCAAAGCCCAGCACCGCAGCTTCAGAAAGGATCGAATTGTACGCTTCAAACCACGCCTGTCCGGGCCGGATGTGGCAGAGCGAGACATACTCTTTTTCATTTTCTGTATCGATCAGCACCGAATGCCGATGGTTAAAAGTTCCGCGGCGCGCATCTTGTCCGGAAAGCCGCACGGGAATGCCTTCCACGAGAAGCGATCCAAAGGCTAGCGCCTCCGCCATGCCATAATCCACAGGCAACTTGCCTGTTCCCATTTTCTCGCGCTGTTCCAAGAGCTTTTTGACTTTAGGATGAATGGCAAAATCATCCGGATACGTTGTCAGCTTCTCAGTGATTTCCTGCAGTTTGGCCGCGTCCACGGCCGTCGGCACTTCGTACTCTGGCTTGTAGCGCCCACCCCGATATTTGTCCCAGTACATAGGCAGCTTGCGCAGTACCGGGGACTTTTGCATCTGCGCGGCGTGATCATAGGCCGCGTCCACTTTGGCGCGAAAACTCTGCGCCATCTCTGTGGTGTCAATCTTGTTCTGCTCGGCATAAATCTCAAACAGCGGACGATGGGCGTTGATCTTCTTATACAGCAGCGGCTGCGTAATGGTGGGATCATCAACCTCGCTGTGTCCATGGCGGCGGTAGCCGATAAGGTCAATCACCACATCGCTACCAAACTGGTAACGATACTCAGTCGCCATACGCGCAACGCGCAACACCGCTTCCGGATCTTCCGCGTTCACGTGAAAGATGGGAATCGGCTGGCGCTTGGCCAGATCGGAGGAAAACCGCGAGGTATGCAGCTCGCTGGGATTGGTGGTAAAGCCGATCAGGTTATTTACGATCACCTGAATCGCTCCGCCCACGGAATAGCCCTTGATACCGGCAAAGTTCAGCGTTTCCGCCCATATGCCCTGGCCGGCAAAAGCAGCGTCACCATGCATGATGATGGGAAGGATTTCTTTCACGCCATTCTTACCGGCATGGATTTGCTTGGCCAGCGTGCGTCCCAAGGCAACGGGATCGACCGCCTCAAGATGGCTGGGATTGGAAACCAGATGCGTGCGAATGATCTTGCCTTTGCGCGTGCGGAACTCGCCGGTCGCGCCCTGGTGATATTTCACGTCACCGCCGCCCAGCACAGAGCGCGGATCAACATCTTCAAAGCCGGCAAAGATATTTTCCGCGGGAATGCCCACGGTCAGGGTCATCACTGTAAGGCGTCCGCGATGGCTCATGGCCATCACCGCGGTGGTGGCTCCCAGCTCTGCGCCGGTTTCCAAGACCATATCCAGAAGTGGAATCTGCGCGGTGGCGCCTTCGCCTGAATAGCGTTTGGTTCCCAGATAACGGGTTTGCAGGATCTGCTCAAACAGATCGGCTTGGAGAAGACGCTCGGCCAGCCAGCGGCGGTCCACCTGTTGCGAAACGGGATTTTCCATGCGGTCCTGGATCCATTCGCGGCGGTCGCGCTGCGGCAGGTGCATGAATTCCGCGCCGATGGGGCCGCAATAAACCTGCCGGGCTTCCTCCGCGCCCTCGCTGTCAGAGGGCAGGTCGGAATAGCCGCTGCCAATCGGCCCGCCAAAGGGATTCAGGTTGGCATCCAGGTATCCCCAGCGGCGGAACTCGTCAAAAACCTGCTCGCGAACCTGTTCGCGCCCAAGGGAGATTTCGCTAGCCGATAACTGTGCGCTTTTACTGCTCATCTCTTGTGCAATCCAGACTGATAAGGGAACTGCTCCAGCGGGAGTTCCTGAGGATTCCTAACCTTTGAGGATAACACTTTGGGCGGAGGAAATTTAAGGCCTGCTGTCTCAAGCTCATGCGGTTTAGAAAAATTGCGGATAGACAGCAACTCTGCGCAGGTTGCCTGATTTCTCATCGTTAATTTTTGTTTAGCCTCTCTGAGGCGCATTTAGCCGTGAGTCGTGCCACTTACATCTAATTCTCTAAACAGCAATATGCATTGGGGACAAGGAGGAAACAGGCTTATGCGCCTATTTTCAGGACTCTTAATTTCAACTCTCGCTCTGGGGACTATCGTGACGACCGGATGCGCAGAACACCGATATTCAGGATACGATCCCTATTACGGCTCGGGCAGCTACTACGGATACAACGATCCTTACTATCGGCAGTGGCTGGCTGAACGCCGCTACAACTATATCGAGTACAACCGGCTGAACCGCGAGCGCCAGCGGGAATTTTGGGAGTGGAGACGCCAAAACGAAGCGCGCTTTCGAAATGACCCGCGTTTCCGCGACCACGTAAGAAATGATCACGATGCCGACGACCGCCGGAGAAACGACCACGACGCTGATGATCGGCGGAGGAACGGCGGCAGGCAGGTAGCTCGGGATCGAGATGGAGATTCCAGCCGGATACCTCCATCCTTCGCGCCCGCCAGACAAGTCTTTGCGAGCACAAAGGGTGGGACGAATCTTTGCCCCTGGGCCAATCACAATGCTTCCATGTCCGCTGCGAAAAGGCGCCTAATTCCGGCCCTGCGAAGCTAAAACCCTGATAGACTCTGTATTACCGCAATGGCGCATCAAAGCTCGTTCTGAAACTCCTCAAGTATTGCCAGGAAGGGGGACAGCGATATGCGCGGTTTGCTTATAGCAACTTTGTCTCTGGGATCGCTGCTGGTTACCGGATGCGCTGAGCGCCGCTACTCCACCTACGACCCCTACTACGGCAACGGCTACTACAACTCCTACGAAGACGCCTGCTACCGGCAATGGCTCTCTGAATGCCACTACAGCTACCTCGACTACCACCGGCTGGGCCGTAAGCGCCGGCACGAATATTGGGAATGGCGAAACCACAACGATGCGCGCCTGCGCCAGGACCCGCGATTCTCGGGAATTCGACCCGCCGTAAGCAATGATCATGACCGCGACGGCCGCCCGAACCACGACCGCCACGCGGCCCAAAATCATGGTGGAGACCGCGACCGCCAAACGGTGCGAAATACTGGTGGAGACCGCGACCGCCACACGGCACGAAATACTGGTGGAGACCGCGACCGCCACACGGCACGAAATACTGGTGGAGACCGCGACCGCCACACGGCACGAAATACTGGTGGAGACCACAGCGGGCACGCGGCTCGAAACGGCGGCGGAAACCATGAAG
>WNGG01006998.1_pt1 | contig 12515 bp, 14 predicted proteins | sample 5400661 | NCBI WGS metagenome assembly WNGG01 (sample SAMN13153372, study PRJNA577476) | soil metagenome | isolation source: 100 cm soil or saprolite under Garry oak tree replicate 1 | place: USA:California | collected 2016-06-15 | reverse complement strand
ATGACTTGGACCCGGCTCGGCCTTCGTTTGTAGAATGCGAGCGAAATGATGCCAGGGGCGAACATGGGCACGGAGAGAACCTTGCTCGGTATAAAGAATGGTTTACGAAACCATCCAATTGGAGCGTGCCGATCGTTAGCAAAGCAGGTCTAGGGTGGGGGAGAATGAAGGTCGTCTTGCAGTGCAACTTGCATGCCCTGTTCTCTTAACTTCTCGATCAAGGCCACCGCCTGGTCGCGTGTTGTCTCAACCATTACTAGACGAGCATGAAGCATCGGACTGCTCTGTTTCGTTCTGTATCCGAGTCGACGAACCACCGGGTAGACCCTCTTTGCTTCTGACACGGAATTCGTCTTCAAGAAAATCCTCTGAATTCGCTCAGGGTAACTAGCTTCGACTTGACGAGTAAATTCAGCGTAGTATTCCGGAGTCCTCCTGCCAATCGTCTTATCAGTGCGTAGCCGCAAATTGCACTCCGCGCAGAATCCCGCCACATCCCTTTCATGGAATAACACTTGAAAACTCACTGCGGAGCAGCGTGGGCAACGAAAAAGTTGAGGCGGTGGGATACGAACCACCTTGGGAACAGGTCTCCCGAGCGTCCTGCGCTCTGTTCCTTGCCCGTGAGCGTATGAGTCGCGAGGACTACGAGGCATGTTCGACACCAAAACCGCTTATTGGACGGGTGCTTCAATCCTGTCTGACTGCGTCTTGTTAACTTTTCTGAGGAAAATGCATGGCTCAGAGACTTGCAGAAATCTCTTTCAGCCCTTCTTCGGACTAGATACCTAGAGCTTCCAGATGCCTAATCGCTTCGAACTGAAGCAACTAAGGGAGGCAGCCGAGAAATACACCCATCACGACGCTGGCACGCACGGGGCGTGGCCAAGGACTAATGGGTTGAGATGGGCGCGCCTTGGACTCTGCGGAAGATTCTTACATCCAAATTGTCATCTTCTTTGGTTAAGGCGGAAGCTTGAAGCTAAAGAATCAAGTTCGTCTGGTAGTTGTTGTCACAGTGTGTCTTCCCGTTCTTCTGCTCGTGGGTCTTAGTATTGCTTTTCAAGAGCCACTCTACGTCTCCCCGTCATCCCTGTCCACTACATACAACACGCCATTTGCCAATAAGGACTGGAAGGGAGTGTACTTCAATGACAGCCAGGGAAAGAACCTCGCGGTCTTCTACTTCTCATTCCGTAGCTTGAACTTGTCCCTGGGCCCGGTGCTTACGACTCTCTCGTTCGGACCCGCGTTTTCCCCTCAGTTCGTTGACCTAGACTCTGCAAAATTCACCTTCGCGGCGGCTAGCCCGTTATGGTGGCCGGACATTGGCTACAGAGTGCCCACGAATGGACTCAATCCCGCTCAGATTTCAGAGACGAATGGGAAGGCCATTATCGATTTTCAAAACCTTGGGTTCTATGGGACGGGAACTGAGACCTTCGATATATGGTTCGGGATTAACGCGGTAGGATACAATACTAACCATTCGGTCTTTCTGACAGTAGATATCACTGCCCATACCCCTAACCCCGTTCTGATCGGGCACTCTTACTCGGGAGAAGCCACCTTCCAGATAGTTGCCCAGCCGAACGGCCTACTATCCGTTTCAGACACAGCATTTTGATGAAGACTGAGTTATGCGCGGATATGATGGAGAGCCTTCCAGAGCGGCATCGCGAGAATGGAAAGGAGGGACGCAATGCCAAGCATGGAAATGACATAGAATGGTGCCCCGAGAAGATCGCAGGCACCAGTGCCGATACCGTTTGGTGGTCCGCAGCCCAGAAAGATGCCGCCAAATTCCCAGACCCCGACGCCGGTTAGCAGAAATGGGAATGTGCTCAACCAGCTCTCTTCTGATAACGTTACCGTCTTCGCCCTAGGTCTCTTCAGACCAATAGTAAGTGTTCCGAGAAGACCACCTAGGACGCCCATAGTGGATGGGATTACGAGAACGCCTGTTGAGACGGTCCCGACAAGGCTAGCCGCGGAAAAGACTATCGCGATTACTGCTGGTATTACTTTCCATCTAGGAAGGACTAGAAAGAGTACTCCTGCTGCAAATATTACGAGTCCCACGGCGATAAACCCGAGTTCGAAGAATAATATTGCCTGTCCCGTGACTGGCACGAAGTTTTGATCGCGAATACTTCCGCTAGGAACGTTGAGGAGGGGAAGGCCAGATGCGGCGGTGAGGATTCCAGAGGCCATGATGAGAACCGCAACACCGATCGAGAGTGTACTCCTCAATTCTGCACACACTTAGGGGCTAGCAATCCTGACAACGGGAAGGCAAATCCAAAGGGGGCAGTCAGGTAGACGATCGAGATCCTTAGGCGTTGCTCAGACGGGTCCCAGCTACGCCGCGACTATGGGGAGGGTACTTGGCCGGTGACTTTCTCATGCTGTGTTCTGTTCTTTCGGGTCCTCTTGATGACCAAGAAAGCGGTGATAGCACCGACGACAGCCAACGCAAGTGCCGGGTAGATGAAGATCGCTGGGCAGCAGCCTGGTGGGATTTGCGTTGAGAGGTTTGGAACGAAGTATCCGACGTATGTGGGGTCGTGTTTGATGTCTACGCCTCCCCATGTGGGATATGAGATTCTGTAGATCAGCCTTGACGTGTTGAGGTTCAGGTCCGAGGACGATGGAAGCCCAGCGATGCTTGGCAGGGCGGCTCTTACGTAGTCTTGGACGCGAATCAGGTCCTGTGTTCCCGAGCCTTGAAGCGCGCCGGTGGGCAGAGAGTTGCCGGGTACGGCCGCATACACTGTTCGTAAGCTGACGGGAGGGTTGCTGAGGAGTGTGTAGTTGTCATTGAAGAGAAACTCGTAGGCGAGAGAATTGGCTATGCTGACCTTTGCCACGTCTACTTTGGACGAAGTCGAGTTTGTCTGAGAGTTGTAAGGCGAGGTATTTGCAGTAACCAGGTATGGTGATGACGAGACCGCGAGTGTGAAGTGCAGCAGTGAGAGGCTCAGTCCCTTAAGCGTCACATTTGGAGAGGTTGGCGAGACAAGGGTCATGTTGCCGATCTCATAGCTCGTCTTCAGAAAGGTCGCGTTCCCCACGATTGAATAGTCGTAGGCGAGTGTGAAATGATCGATGTTCAGGTAGGATGCGGCCAATCCTCCGCTATAGGGAGAGCCTACCACACCTGCTGCACTCTTGAGCAGAATGGCCTGGACGGAACCGTATGTTACACCCCAGCGATAGTGAGGAAGGTTGTTGATGCTGGTCTTGGCTACCGGGGTGGGTGTGAATGTCTGCGAAGCGTTCATCATGATGGTCCACAATAGCTCTGTCTGACGCGCCGCGTAGTTAGCGTCGAGGATACCGTTCCCATCCGTGTCATTGTAGACCTCGATAGCCATGATTGCGTTCGCGACGAAGACGCGTGCATTGGTCGAGGTGTTGTAGGATTCGCCGACGAACGCGGAGACCGGCGACGGGTACTGGGAGGAGTGTAATGCGAGGAATATTGTATGGGTCCCGTTAGTGTTGATCCAGGCGTACCAGGCTAGACTGTAGGGGAGGACCTGGACATCCCCGCTAGAATACTCTTGGGAAAAGTCAACGGACGACGATTGTGCCAAGAGTCGCGGATGAATGAGAGCAAGCGAAACTACAGCTGAAAGCGCGATCACTACAATTACAACTGTCAAGGCGGACTTCGAGAGAATACGGACTCTCAAGCTAATTTTCTCCACTGTCTAACGTAGGATACGTGCATATACTATTGAGGTACACAACTGCGCCAGAATGAGCTTCGACCTCAGGCAATTAAGCGAGGCTGCTGAGAAGTACACCTATCAGGACACTGACACACAGGGCGTGGCCAAGGACTACGGTTGAGATGGGCTCAGCGTCTTTTTGAGTAGTAGGCATTGCCCCTAGCTGAGGATCGCGAGCACATTGAATTGGGGGTTACTCGGTCTTAGGCTTGGATCTGGAGCCGGGTTCTTCGCAGGCATTCTAGTCCTTTCAAACTTCAACATCCTCGTCTCCTTCGCACTAGCGGTGAATTTGTCGATTTTTGTTCTGCCTTTGGCGCTGTTGTACAGGCATCGCAGAGTAGTGCAGTTGGAAGCGAGGAACTGGTTAGAAATGGTAATTGGTTTGTCCGCAGGGGCTGTTCTCGTCTTTGTCGTTGTTCTGTACTACTTCTGGATGGGTTTCGTAGCGATCGTAGTCCTAGCGGCAGCGAACACTGGGTATAGACTGATTGAAGCTAGGACTTCTTGGAACCAGACTAATGTCGAGACTCGTCAACTACTGCGAAACCTAACGATAATGATCGCGGTCATGGCTCCTTTGCTATTCTTCGCGGTGTTGGTGACCAAGGGTGTCTTGTCAATAATCGCTTGGGCAATCGCCTACGCCGCGTTCTCATCTGTCATAATTGCCAAGTACATCAAAGATAGGAGACAATCACGAGCCTCTGCGTAGGCTCACTCGCGGATGGCTGCGAAAGGATCTGAATGAGGTTCGAGTTGCGACAACTGAGAGAGGCAGCCGAAACGTATACTGGTCACCAGGCTGGTACTCACGGGGTCTGGCCAAGGCTCCTATGGGAAAGGAGAAACGAATCCCCGATAGCTAGACTCGATGATGCTGTCGAATTCCTGGGTAGATGGAAGGCCCTCCGTTTCAAAGGCGGGAAGACTGCCTTCAGAAGGATCTGCACCAGCTGGCTAAGGAAAAATCTGACCAGCTTACAACGTCTTCAAGGCAGGGTCCTCTACAGCCTTGCCCCTGAGGACTTTTTAGCGCATTCTTGACATCAGCAGGGGGCTTCCGAGACTGCGGGCTCCACCAGCAAACAGCCACCATAAAACCAATAACAAGATCCGGGGAAACCGCCAGAAGCATGAATCCTGTTGCCATATTCTTCATCGTCTTCTTTCTGTCGTTCCAGGCAAACTACCTCTACATCTTCGTTCGAGGTATTCAAGGCGACTACATACCCCTAGTACTCGTGGTCTCGTCAGCTCTTGGACTCCTGTCCGCCTATGAAGAGACTGAATGGACCAAATCTCGAACGAACAAACCGCCCAACTAACCCACATTTGGCAAAGCACTCCATTTCTTCCTCCCTGAAACTGTCATGCTCTGGGACCAAGCAATAGTCAGGAACACATACAAACTACGCCCGGACCCGGAGAGTTACGTGTCATACCAGCGCTTCGGATGGAAACTACTACACCACATAACACGAAACAAAACCATTAACGTATTACGACAACTTGAGAGAGACCACGCAAGAACAGTCGGCTACTACGAACCAATCACCATGATCCTCGACCACCTCGCATTCTCCCCAAAGCTGTCAGCAAGAGCAGTTGTAGCCTTGGGAGGACCTTCCCAGGCTTTTTCAGAGGATCTCTTTCACGGTACGAAGGGGCTGTCCAACCAAGTAACTCTGAATCGTACTCGCCATTGAGTTTCTAGATCTGCCTTATCCAGTTTTGTTTACCGGCCAAGAACTGCAAGAACCAGAGCGAAAATACCTAGTATTACAGCTTCGAACATTTGGATTAGAACAAATGTGCCGTTTGAGTAGGCGTTGCCCATGCTGAAAGAGCCTGTGGTCACCACGGATTGATAGGCTAGCACAGCGTTTAGTCCCCAGGCTATGGATACAAGACCTGCAATTACGGACCCTGTGCGCAGGAGCAATCTGGCACTGATAGTGATGGTTGTCAATATTATCATCCAAGTTTTGGAATGTACTTAGAGTTTGTTCATCTTGGTCTTTCGCCTTATGTCGGATTTGCTCGGGTAATTGGTTTAGGCATGGGGCCTAAGGTATTGCGGGCCTGCTTGAACTTCAGACCAGAAGGAGACCCATCGACGGGAATTCAAATCTTCCCTGGGCTACCATAACCCAAACTGCAACCATACCCAGCCAATCGCGATGCGCTATGGAACTAAGATTTCGCCCCATCGACCCACAGGTATAAGACTGGATTTGCTAGTTTTTCAGACCGAATCATAATTGATTTCTCGTACTCAAATAGAAAAATTCGTTAAAGAGTACATATCGACCATAGACAATCAATCAGCAATGGTACCCAGGAACTACAAGATTCTTGTCTTCCCATCGTACCTCTCCACTCCACACAAAATCAAATGCACCATTTCATGAACATTCGGTACAGCGATTCACTTCGATGAAACCTCCGAGAAGTGGAACATCGAAGTATCTTTCAACGCCAGTAGAATCGCCGACGCGGTTCTTCCAAGAATATCCGATTCGGGTGTCCCGCTTATGTTATTCGGAGGCCAGGATAATGGCATCATCGGCATTAATTTCATCACGAAAGAGTTTTTCGACCGCTACGAGAGAATAATCACCGGCCTATCCAGAGGTGTCAATTTCCGGCTGGATGGTAACTTTAGCAAGTTTTTCGACATAACTGCGGGAGACCTGAGATTGTTGGATGTTTCGCTTGCCTACCTAGATCATGGTAAGGATGTTGTCAGCAGGATTCCTTGTCTCTGGTTATTCGCAAGCAACTCTTCCCTCGACTTCACGCCTGAAAAAGCCAAAGCTCTTGCTATTCTGCACTATAGGCGAATTGTGGATGCAGCCTCCCAGGCCGCACCCGTTCAAGGCCTGATAGGGACACTGGACGCATATCAAAAACTCTTAGAGAAACAGAACCTAGTTGAACAGGACTTACAGACTTTTCTTGATAATAACCCCATTCTTATGGAACCTGCCATGACTAGAAAATGGACGAAGGGTGACCTAAGGCGATTCAGGCTTCCCGAAGCTGACTTCATGCTCAAAACCTCTGATAATAGATTCCTAATCGTAGAACTTGAAAGTCCAGCAGATCGGTTGCTGGTTCCTTCAACATTAGGCCCTAGTGCAGAACTCAGGGCTGCGGAAACGCAGATCAGCAACTATCTTAGCGACATTCAAAATAACATACTAACTTACCGCAACTCTTTCGACCGCGACCTCAGTGTTGAAAAGGTGTCGGCACAAATCATCATTGGGAGAAGCTCTAAACTGAGTGATGATCAGAAGAAAGCATTCGACAAACACGTCTCTACTCTCAAATATTCCGTAGTAACTTATGACGAAGTCTTTCAAAGAAACAAAACCTTTCTCGATAACCTTGGCCTTCGATATGGCGGCTTTGTCCAGAGATGATTAGTTTCAAAATGCCAATCGTCCCCTAATGAAAACAAAACATATGTGGGATCCTGCTGCACGACCAATGTCCACACCGGCCCCGGCAAACCCTCCCTACGATATGCAGATGGTAGTAAGACCGTTGCTAGTGTTGCATGTTATTCTTGCTAGTGTCTCGGGTATCTGTCTGGTCCCTTGTCCCTATCACTCTATCGCATCCAATCATAGTTAGAACCTGTGTCGATCGCATAGTAAGGACTAGGAACCTGTCCGTATACCACTATAAGATAGTCTCGATAGAACCACTATTAGTGCAAGATGCGAAACCGACTAGACTCCATGTTACCATTTACGGTTCCCAGATCCGTTTCCATCCAAGAAATCTCAGAGTAAACAGTTTCGTTCTCATGTCTGAGCAATAGCCGAAAGGCTGCCCAACCCAACAGATGTCGAGTCAGCGGAGCGACTGGCGCGAAAGACTACACGCCAACCCCTCACGAATGGAACAGGAACTAGCAATCAAACTACAAGACGACGGAATACCAGTGGAGAATTGTCAATTGCAGTTGAGTCTCGCGGCGCAATTCTGATGTTTTGGGACCTCTCAAAAGGAAGAGTTGTCCGAAATCGCTGGCCGAAAGACTAGCGTCAATCTTTTAGGTTCTGATTAGAGGACGCCGGCGATTCTGTGCGAGCCTCTCGCGGCTTCCAGAGGATGCCACCTATGGCACCTACAAGACCCAAGAAAAGCGCGCCAGCCAGAGGCCAAAACCATCCGGGTAGCGGGATGGTCGCGAGGTGGATAAGAACGGGAAGGTAGAGCTGGGTGAGGTAGTAGAAGGATGCAGCTCCGTACGGCGCGAGGACCAGTATTCCCCAAAGCCGGTGACGGGCTTCATTGAACAGGAGAAGAAGAGAGAATCCCAATCCGACCAGTCCCGATAATCCGATCGACAGGTAGGGAAGAGCTTCGCCGAAGCTCAGCGGCTGATCGTATACGGGTCTGGCGAGAGAGAAGAACCCTAGAACTGCAATTGCATAACCTATGAATATTGCTGTTCCCGCTATCGAGAAGAAAGCCGGCCAGACGATTCTAATCTTCAAGAACAGTATGGAATGGGCCGGACGGTCTCTTAAGTAAAAGGGTGATAGATTGCAGTCACTATCGCAGGGTTTGGGAACCCGAGAAGACTTTGGCTTCGCGTTAGAGCTGCTGTTGAAGCTTTGTTCGTGTGTTCGTCATCCTTTACAAATCTCGACGCAACTAGAAAAATAGCCCCTATTACCGCGAGTGATAGACCAAGAAAGAATGGAACATAAAGCCGCCAGATTCCAGACGTATCGCACCCCGTCGCGGGGCAGAAGAATAGTGTGCTCAGAGTAAAGAGGCCATAAATTAGTATGATGACTCCAATGATAATGAGTCGGATTCCCCATCTTCGAAGCCGAGCCCGTTTCAACTGACGATCTCAAGTGATGGTTTGCGGCAACTGATCATATTTTTTTCGGCTCTTGCAAGCAAATGCCTCGACGAGGATTAGAAGTATGCAGGCCTCGTTGATACATCAATTGAGCAGTCCATTCCACGCTGGATGACAAGCGCGATTAAAGGACACTCTGCGCCTGGTTTTTCTGTCGTGGGGGTCAGCGTTGCTCGCTGTCTTGCGCCTCGGCTTCCATCGATTCGGTAAGCGGTTGACGTAGGCCTAGTAGCCACATAGCTTGTATGCTTGTCAACAGTCCAGGCACGCTGTCCCGGGCCCGCTTGGAGAGAGAAAGGTGGTATAGAGGGCCTGGAATGTTCCAGTGAAACTGAACCAGAAACTGTTCTAGTAGTTTTCTAGAATTTTGCTAGTTGTGGTTCGTTCTGCTCTCTTGGACATATTCGACTAGCTCGTAGCACTATGCAGGTCACAATGGACGAGGATGAGGTTAGTGAGGAGTCTGACGTTAAGAAGAGTATCAATGCTTGGCGGCAGTCTGAGCGGAAGGTCATGATCGAGACGGTTCAGGATCTGATCCAGACTTCTCACAATTATGCAAAGTCGCAGTATACTCCTAATGCGCAGGGGGTCAGGTGGACCAAGCTGGCTGGTCAGTTGATCTGGTATAAGGATCAGATCTTGAAGAATTTCAGTCTTGAGGCTATGACAATTCAGCTTGAGGCTCTGCAGAAGAGGATGATTGAGTCGGAGGAGCAGAGAGAGCGTCAGAGCATGTCCAGGAATCATCAGACAATAGTCTTTCGCAAGCCAGAGGAGCGGAAAGCAGAGGATGCGGATAAGGCGGAGACTGCCAAGACTGTCAGTTCTGATGACCCTTATGACCCTGAGGGTGCTAATGAGAACGTATCCAACTCCACCTGATATTGGGGCTGTCAGCGTCCCAGTTTTCCGCCGCGGGCAATGTCGCTCTTTGGTGTTTGGCGGAAGATGATGAGGACTCTATCCTTCGGGTAGCCGAGGGTCTCGGACACTATCTCTGTCAAGGATTCGGCGAGCTGCCTCTTCTGGCCCACGGTGATCTTAGAGTCGAGCAGATCTACTCTGACTGTAGGCAAGTCCTTGCTAACCACTCTCGAGGACCGAGACGCCGGCCCGACTGACGTTCTCCCGCTTGTACTCTAGAATAGTCACGCGGACATCTTCTGGAGGGCAGTGGAGAATTCTCACAACTGCTTCTGTTGTTTTCTTCATGAAAGCGAGTTTCTCGTCCACAGTGTGGTCGCCCTCGACCATGTTGATCTCGACCCTAGGCATGCCGGGTCAGTTTAGCTTCGGATATCGACGACCTATATGCCTGTTGGCGAAGATGAGTCTACCATGCCGTCGACAAGGTCGAAACCGACGAGTAGATGTGGCCACTATGAACAGGTAAAGGTTGGCACGAAATGGAAGTGTACTGCCTGCGGACAGATTCTGACAATTTCGGAGAGTATTCAGAACTCCATTGAATTGTCCGAGGTCATGAGGACGGCAATTGAGAGTAGAATACCGTTGAGCGAGAGTCTGGATGTTTTGTTGGGACGTAGAGAGTGGGAGGAAATAAGTGCGAAGATCCCGAGCATGAAGAAACAATCAGCGGGGAAACTCCAAAGGCGGCACGTGTGCCAGAGAAAGCTAGTCCAGGGCTAGTTTGGTTATTCGCCGGTTGATGAGCGGAGAAAAATGATCGCGGTATCTTTCTTGCAGGTCCTTGAGCATCCAATCTCTACCAGTTATCGATCTTCTACAAAGCTGTGAACCACAAGAACAAACGTTCCTCATTACCCAATCGGGATCAGCAAAATGCATTGCGTAATCCATCGTCACCTCCTCGCCCGCTGGTATGTCTCTCCGAGCGATCAAGGTCACTTCGTCCTTCATCCACATGTTAGGGTCGCACGAATGATTGATGAAATAATCGTCCGTCAAGGGCTCATCGACACGGTTTCCTAACCAAAGTCCTTCGTCGATCTGCATCAGCGTTCGCTTGTCGGCCTTTCCCGCATCGATGTCATCCTTGGGAAACACGGTGCCACCGAATATCCAAACCACTTCACCCACACCGATGAATGATGTAGCAAAGGTGCCTGCCCCCTGAATGCGCGAAGACCCTACGTCAAGGCTCGGGTGCTTCCAATCCCGGGCACGATAATGCTTCTGGCTCGCCAATATTACTCAGGCGTTCTAGCTCCGTTTCTAAGCACAAAATCGAGTGCCGTTCTCAACTTGTTCTCAAATCCTTCGGGATATTCATGTCCAAGTCCAGTCTCAACCTGTAACTTCCCATCCAAACCCCTCTCCACCATCAACGCGAACAACTTTTCGATCTTCGGGAAGAAAGGGTCCTTGTCGCCTATGATTATCGATCCTCTGAGTCCATGACAGTCACTTGCTTCGATGATGGAGAGGAAAGCGTCGCTGGGAAGGTGTCTCTCTGTTGCAGCTTTTTCCTCGGGAATGATCCAGTCGGAGGGGGCGACCGCCACAAAGCCGCGGACCGGGACAATCCCTTTGAGCACGGTGGAAATTGACAATGCTCCGCCTTGCGAGAATCCGCCTACAACCAGGTTCTTGGAGTCGAGCCGATAATCCTTCAATTTCGAGAACGCCCACTGGACGTCTTTCTCGGACACTTTGAGGCTGTCCCACGAACGACCATCGTGAGCGTAAACCTGCGATGACCACGGTACAGCGAGAATCACCCCCATTGAGAGAACCGGCAACCACGGCGCGGCCGACAGCTCAGGGCGCTCTCCATAGCGTTGGTGGAACGCCATCAGAGCTGGCCAATCCTTTCCCTCGCCATAGCCTGGTGGAAGGCGAACCGCTAATTCTGGAGAGGTTTTCTGGTTCGCATGTTCGCGTTTGAGGCGTGCGCAGTCGGCTTCGACCGTCATGAACTCCGGCTTGTTGCGGATCGGATCTAGGTCGGTGTCTCGAAGTACTTCAGCCGGCCACCAGACGTTCCTTTTGATTGCGTCCTGAAGGGTCAGAATAGCCTCGGCATGGTGTCCGAGACGGCTCTGGAGACATGCAATCCAGAAGGATGTTTTGGCATCGTAGTCGGGAAACTTCTTTGCGGCATCTCGTGCTATCTCTAGGGCTTCACGGTATCTTGACTCGTTGTAGTAGAGAAAGACTCTGTTTCTGTAATCAAGGAATCCCGTGCTTGTCATAAGAAGTGAAGGAGAAGTACGCGATTTCTCTTATTGAACATTTATCGAATCGGTGACATTCGACTCCGTGGACCCTTCGACTTGATCGGCGAGGTGGGGACAAGTCTTGGATGCGGGCTGGCCAAGTATCGATCATGGCTGGTGAGTCTAGCGCGGAAAGAAACAATCGGGTTCCTGAGGGTGCCAAGGAAAAGGTATCCAACGCGGCTGACTAGGCGAGACGGTATCCTCGACTATCCGAAAGGCTCCGACAAGATTCTCCTGGACAAGGGCGGGATCGTCTGGACCTTCCCGAGCAATCCGAGAATGCGAAGACTGAACAGATCCAGTGTCTGGCCTCGCTAGTTAGACTCGTTCGTTCTCGGCGGAGGGTTATTGGAAACTCTTCACGTGTCGTGCAATCCGGGGAAACTTTTCCAGCAGTTCACGATCTACGGTATAGAAAGGGGCGTGTAGAAGGATGGACATTGCGATGTAAGACGCGTCATAGACGGAGATATCGTGTCCTAGGCTGAGATGGGCAGTCTCGCTGTAGACCGCTCCCTTGGGGCTCCATACGTCGAAGCCGTATTTGGACAGGGATTCTGCTGCGAGTCCCAGCTCCCTTTCGTCGTAGAGCTTGCTGTATCTGAGCGCGTTCAGAGTCTCGTAGAAGAGTAGGGATGGGACGGATATGCCGAGTCTCCCTTTGACAAACGAGTCTCG
>WNGG01018009.1_pt1 | contig 12516 bp, 13 predicted proteins | sample 5400661 | NCBI WGS metagenome assembly WNGG01 (sample SAMN13153372, study PRJNA577476) | soil metagenome | isolation source: 100 cm soil or saprolite under Garry oak tree replicate 1 | place: USA:California | collected 2016-06-15 | reverse complement strand
CCCGCAATGCGTGCCATGCCCTACCCCTGCCGCTGCTTATGCTTGGGGCTGCGCTTGCAGATGACGCGGATCACGCCCCGCCGCTTGATCACGCGGCAGTGCTCGCAGATCGGTTTGACGCTGGTCCGAACCTTCAAGATGGCCGCTCCGAGAAAAAAAATCTAATTGAATCTTCAACTATAGACGGGCCCGTAAGTTCTCGCAAGGGGCGCGATTACGGCGCACTCCGCAGTTCCGTCAGCAGCCAAACGGCCCCCGTCTTTCGGAACCCCAGAAACAGCGTTTCCCGCCGCTCGTCGGTCGTGCCCGCGACCACATAGCGGCGTTGCAGCTCCGCGTACCCCCGGCCCGGCTCCACTTCCCGGACCGCGCTGACGGTCACGGCCCGCTCGACGGCCGCGCGCAGGTAGCGTCGCAGCAGCTCCACCGCCTGCGCCGGATCGACGGGCGAGGAGGGGTCGGCGCCCGGAATCTGGAGCACGACGCTAGCGCTGTGACCGACAATGGCTTGGGGTTCGTGATCGCGCCACGCCTGGCGCGTCCGCTCGGCCGCCTCCGCGAGCGAGCCCTGGGCCAGGGCCGCGCCCGGCAGGGCGGGGCTCAAGAGCAGTGCGGCTCCCACCAGCCAGGGTCTCATAGGCTCTCCACCAGTCGCTGGTACACCCCAGCCGGGTCGGCGGCACCCGTGATGGGTCTGCCCACCACGAGGTGGGTCGCGCCGCCGCGCACCGCCGCGGCGGCCGCGATGGTGCGGGCCTGATCGCCCGGCGCTTCGCCGGGCCCGCGGATGCCGGGCACGGCGATCAGCGGCCCGGCGCCGAGCGCCTCGCGCAGCAGGCCCAGTTCGTGGCCGGACGCGACGACGCCCGCGAGCCCCGCTGCCAGCGCGAGGCGCGCGAGGCGCTCGGCCTCGAACCCGAGATCGGGCACGCCGCGCCCCACGATGCGCTCGAAATCGGCCGCGTCGTGCGACGTGAGGACGGTGACGCCCAACAGCGCCACGTCTCCCGCCGCCCGCGCCGCCGCCGCGAGCATCGCCGGCCCGCCGAGCGTGTGCACCGTCGCCATCGCGACGCCCTGCTCGCGCGCCGCTGCCACGGCGCCCGCGACGGCGCTCGGGATGTCGTGCCACTTGAGATCGAGAAACACGCGCACGCCGCGCGCCGTGAACTCGCGTACCAGCGGGGGCCCTTCGCGGACGTGCAACAGTGGGCCGATCTTCGCCCACTTGAGCCCCGGCAGGCGCGCCGCGAGCGCCAGCGCCTCACGGCCGCTCCCCAGATCGAACGCGACGACAAGCTCAGCCATGCGCGAGCTCGCGCGCGACGCGCTCGGGCACGCGCGGGTCCGCCAGGGCCGCGGTGCCGATGGCGACGAGCGACGCGCCGGCCGCGAGGTACTCGCGGGCGTCCCGGGCCGTGCGGATCCCGCCCACGCCGATCACGGGAATCCGCACGCGCGCGGTCACGTCGCGCGTCGCCAGCACGCCGATCGGCAGCAGCGCCGGCCCGCTCACGCCCCCCGCTCCGTTGCCGAGGCGGCGATCGAGCATGCCGGGGATCGTGTTCACGAGGGTGACGGCATCCGCCCCTTCCTCCTGCGCCACGCGCGCCATGGCCGGGAGGTCGGGGAGCACGGGCGAGAGCTTCACGGCGAGCGGCCTGGTCGCGGCGCTGCGGCAGCCGCGCACCAGGGCACGCAGGCCGTCCGGCGTCGCGCCGAACTCGAGGCCGCCCGCGGTCGTGTTCGGGCAGGAGGCGTTGATCTCGAACGCGGCGATCACGGGCAGCGCGGTGAGACCGCGAATCACCTGGACGTAGTCGTCCACGGTCGCGCCCGCGACGTTGACCAGGACGCGCGCGCGCCGCAGGTGCGTCGCGAGCCACGGCAAGTCGTGGGCGCGCACCGCGTCGAGCCCAGGGTTCGCGAGCCCCACCGCGTTGAGCATCCCGCCCGCGAACTCGGCCACGCGCGGCGGGGGGTGGCCGTGCCGCGGCTCGGGGGTCACGGCCTTGGTCACGATCCCGCCGAGCGCGTCGAGGTCGATGACGTCCCGCACCTCGCGGCCGAAGCCGGCGGTGCCGGAAGCGAGCAGGACGGGATTCTGAAAGGAGACGCCGAAGAGCTCGACCGGCGTCACAGCGTATCCGGCTGCACGACGGGGCGCTCATCCTGATCGCCCACCGACGCGGGCCGGGGTCGCGCCGGGCGCGGCTGCGCCCGCGGGGTGGGCGGCGCAGGCGGCGGTCCGGCAACGGCGAGCGCGCTCGGCAGCGCCGGAGGGGGGTCGAGCAGCGGTCCGCGCGGCCCGGGCACCGGCGGCCGAACCCGCGACCGGAACAGCGCGGTCGGTGGGGCGAGCGCGAGTCCGAGCGCCCGGGCCAGCGAGTCCTCGGCGGCGGCGAATGCCGGGCTGAACTCGCCGCGCAGCGCCAGCGTGTAGGGCGAACCGGCGTAGCGCGAGCCGAGCGCGACCGCGATCGAATCGCGCCGCTCCGGCCACAGGGCCGCGGCCGCGAGCAGCGCCTTGGGTGCGAACAACGAGGTCGGCGCCTGCCCAGCGAACTCGAGGAACAGCAGGCCCGCGAGGTGCGGCGCGCCCAGGGAATCGCGCACCACTTCGGCGAGCCGGAAGCGGGCGATCTCGGAGAGGTCGTCGTGGTGGCGGATCCGCCGCACCAGGGCAGCGAGGGCGCGGCCTTCGCCCGCCGCGGCGCCGGCCGGGCCGCTCTCCACCAGGCGCTGCAGCCGCTGTTCGATCAGGGCGAGGGCCGGCACGCTCTCGGCGTCGACGGCGAGCACGCGCAGCGCCCGCACGCGTGCGAGCTGACCTTCGCTCGAGTCGGGCACCAGCGCCGCGACCTGGGCGTAGCGCGCCGCCGCAACGGCCGTCTGCTTCGCGGCGAGGAGCGCGTCGCCGTCCGCGAGCAGCAGCCGCCCGCGCGCGCCGGCGGGCGTCCGGCCGCGGGCGAGCATGCGATCGAGCGTCTGGCTCGCGGTCCCGGCATCCGCCGCGCGGCGCACGTCGGCGAGCAGCGCCGCCCATGCCTCTTCCCGGAACCGGTCACGCGCGACGGTGTCGGTGAGCACCAGGGCGTCGGCGACCCGGCCCGCCGCCAGCAGGGCGCGCACCCGCGCCGGCGCGGCGCCGGGGGCGTCCGAGCGACGGAACCAATCGGCTGCGGACGCCGGGTCTCCCGCGAGCACCGCCGAGCGGCCGGCGAGCAGCGCCGCGTGCGAGCGCCGCCCGGCGTCGTGCGACCCCGTCACCCCGGCCAGCGCACGGCTCGCGGCCGCCGCATCGTTCTCGGCGAGTGCGCACTCGGCGGTCGCCAGCTCGGCACGCTCTCGCAGCGCTTCGTCCCGCACCGTCGTGACGGCCCGCGCGAGCGGCGCCGCCGCCTGTGGGCACGCCCCGCTCCGGGCCAGCGCTTCGCCCTGCAACACCAGCGCGTCGCTCGCCCAGCGGCTCTTCGGATGCCGCGCGACGACCGACTCGGCCTTGACCGCGGCCTGCGCCCAGTAGGTCCGTGCCTCGGCCAACCGGTCCTGCCGCTCGAGCTGGCGCGCCTCCTTGGCGAGGTGCTCCGCGCTCCACATCCCGTTGTAGTAGGCGCAGGCGGCGGCGCCGCAGCAGGCCAGCACGAGTGTCGCGGCGCGCGTCACCGGGTACCCCCTCCCCTTCCCCCTCCCGACGGCCCCGCGACCGTGAGCTTGCGCTCGAAGTCCTGCAGGTACTTCACGATCCCGTCGGCGATGGCGGACGCGATCTTATGCTCGCCGAAACCCGATGCCAGGAACGCGCCGTCCGTGGGGTTCGTCGCGAAGCCCGCCTCGACGAGGATCGCCGGCCGCCGCGCGGTGGTGAGCACCATGAAGCCGGCCTGCTGCACACCGCGATCGCCCCCCGGGTGAACGTCCGCCACGCGCCGTTGCACGAGCTGCGCCAGCTGCGCCGACTCGCGCAGATACTCGTTGAGCTGAAGGTCCTTGAGGATGAAGTCGATGGGACCCCTGACTCCCACGGCCGGCGCAAACGACTCGAACCGGATCGCGTCGTTTTCCATGTTGGCCACGCGCTGCTGGTCTTCGTTCTTCGCGTCCGACAGGAAGTAGGTCTCCACACCGCTCGTCCGGTCCGCCCGCCGCCCGGGCGGCATCGCGTTCACATGGATGCTCACGAACAGGTCGCAGTCGGCCCGGCAGAACGCCCCGCGATCCGCCAGAGAGATCAGCGTGTCGGTCGCTCGCGTGAGCGACGCCGCCACGCCGCGGAGCGCGAGCTCGGCCCGGAGCAACCGGGCGATCTTCAGCGTGATGTCCTTCTCCACGAGCCCACCCGGAAAGTAGCGGCCCGGATTGCCGGGGTCAGCGCCCCCGTGACCGGGATCGACCACGACGGTGTGCCGAAAGCGGAGGCCGCTGAGGGGATGCGGAGGGGCGGCCGTGAGGGCGGAGGCAGGCGACGCGGGCGAGGGGAGCGGCGGGGACGACGGGGACGCGGGGGATGCCCGCGGGCCGGGGGGCCCGGGGTTGGGGACAGTGCCCGGCGGCGTCACGACGACGGGGCCCGCGATCGGCAGCTCTTCGAGGCGCGCGGCTGCGGGGTCCCAGCGGTAGCGCGGTCCCAGCGCGCGCGGCACGCAGTCGGCGAGCCAGTTGAGCGGCAGGAACACGGTATCCCGCGCCGTATATGGCTCCCCCACCAGGCCGTAGACGATCCCTCCCGCGCGCACGAAGGGGGCGCCGAGCTGGAACACGAATGCCGCGCCGCCGAGGCTCACCAGGACGCGCGATCCGTCGAGAGTCACAGTGAGCTCGAGCGGCTGGGCGAGGAGCGGGGCCGCCACCGCCGCGCTTCCGCGCTCTGTGGTGACCGGAACGCTCGTCTCGCCGCGCGGCGTCGCGATGACCACTGCCTGCGGGGGGGCGGGGGCGGGGGCGAGGAGGAGCCAGAGCAGGGGGGAGACTATCACTCGCGCTTTCCCCGGACCCCGCGCGCGAGCTCGCGCTCGGCCACGCGCCGCTTCAGTTCCTCACGCTTGTCGTGCACCTTCTTCGCCTTGGCGCGCAGCGACTTGACTTCCGTTCCCGTAAGCACGAGGCCGGCCTCCCACGTCTCCAGGAGATGGTAGTCATGACGCGCCCGCGGGTTGCGCGCGATGGTGACTTTGTCCACGGGGCAAGGGCAAGATAGAAACCGGGTTCGGAGCGGTCAAGCCAAGAGTTGACTTGAGGTTATACCGCGTCCTATTATTCGCGGTTCCCATCAAGCCGAAGTGGTGGAATTGGTAGACGCGCTGCGTTCAGGGCGCAGTGGGCGCAAGCCCGTGTGGGTTCGAGTCCCACCTTCGGCATGAAGGCGGATAGAAAAGGCGGCGATCGACTCGCCGCCTTTCGCGTTCTCTACCCGGCTACCCGCCTACCCGCCTAGTATCTCGGCATCTCCGCATCCACGTTCACCGCCCACGCGTCGATGCCGCCGCGCAGGCTCCGCACCTTCGCGAAGCCCGCGGCCTTGAGGATCTCGAGCGCCTTGAGCGAGCGGGCGCCGTGGTGGCAATGGGTCACGATGTCCGCATGGTCGTCGAGCTCGTGGAGCCGCGCTGGGAGCTCACCCAGCGGGATCAGCACGGCCCCGTCGATGCGTGCGATCTCGTATTCGTGCGGCTCGCGCACGTCGACGATGACGATCGGTTTCCCAGCGTTGAGCTCGCCCTTGAGGTCGTTTGCGGTCACTTCGACGCCGTCGTAGGGGGGCTCCGCGCCGATGCCACAGAAGGCTTCGTAGTCGATCAGCTCGGTCACGGTCGGATGCCGGCCGCAGACCGGGCAGTCGGGGTCCTTCTCGAGCTTCAGCTCGCGGAACTCCAGCCGGAGCGCGTCGAACAGGAGCAGTCGGCCGATCAGCGGCTCACCAGCGCCGACGATCAGCTTGATGGTCTCCATGGCCTGGATCGAGCCGATGATGCCCGGCAGCACGCCCAACACGCCGCCCTCGGCGCAGGATGGCACGAGTCCCGGCGGGGGGGGCTCCGCATAGAGGCAGCGGTAGCAGGGGCCTGCTTTGGCGTAGAACACCGACGCCTGCCCCTCGAACCGGAAGATCGAGCCGTACACGTTCGGCTTGCCGAGCAGCACGCACGCATCGTTCACGAGATAGCGGGTCGGGAAGTTGTCGGTGCCGTCCGCCACGATGTCGAACTCGCGGATGATGGCGAGTGCGTTCTCCGACGTGAGCCGCGTCTCGAACGTCTCGACCTGGACGTTGGGGTTGAGGTCTTGGATGCGCGCCCGGGCGGAATCGAGCTTCGGCGTTCCCACCGCCGACGTGCCGTGCAGGATCTGCCGCTGGAGATTCGTCTTGTCGACGACGTCGAAGTCCACGAGACCGATCGTGCCCACGCCCGCCGCGGCGAGGTAGAGAGCCGCGGGCGAGCCGAGCCCGCCCGCCCCTACCAGCAGCACGCGCGCGGCCTTGAGCTTGCGCTGCCCCTCCACCCCCACGTCGGGGAGAATGAGGTGCCGCGAGTAGCGCAGGATCTCTTCGTGCGACAGCTTCGGCAGCTGCTCCGCCACCGCCGTCCCTCCTGCGATGCTCGGAACGATCGACACCGTGTCGCCGGGCCTGACCTCGGTCTCCTGCAGCGCGAGGCGCCGGATGTCGCGGTCGTTCACGTAGACGTTCACGAAGCTGCGCAGCCGGCCGTTTTCCGCAAAGAGATGCGGCTTCAAGGCGGCGTGCTCGTCGGCCAGCTGCTCCAACAACTCTCCCACACTCCCGCCCTCGAGCTCGAGCGCGTCGCGCCCACCTACATAGGGGCGAAGCGGGGTGGGGATCAAGACCTTCACTGCCATACGGCCTTCCGTTCCTCGATGATAAGCGCTTCGTCGTGGAAGGTCCCGCGATCGTCCGACAGGACCCAGCTCTGCAGCTCACCCGCCCGCCCGCTCGTCACCGCCACGATGACGTACGACAGCCACGGCCAGGCGTGCTCCCGGTCGAACGTCGACGGCGCCGGCGGGTGATCGGGATGCGAGTGGTACACGCCGATCACCTCCAGCCCGTCGCGGTCCAGCTTCTCCTGCGCGCGACGGAACGACTCCGGGTCGATCAGGTAGCGGTTGCGCGCGGAGGCGCTCCGCTGGTTCGCGAGCGGCACGAGCTGGATCGCCACCTTGCGGTCGCCCTCGATCGCCCCGCCGATCAGGCCGCACGCCTCGGCCGGGTAGTCCGCCTCCCCGTGCCGGCGGATCGCGGCGGTGTGACGGGCATCGAGCACGAGCGTCATGCGGGCTCTCCCGCCAGCCGCCGCTGCTCGCTCAAGTAGCGCGTTCCCGAGTCAGGGCCGATCACCACAATCAGGGCGGTCGCAGGCGGTCGCGGGCGGTCGCGGGCGGTAAAGAGCCGCTCGGCCGCAACCACGGCCGCGCCTGTGGACCACCCGACGAAGAGCCCCGCGTCTCGCGCCAGGCGCCGCACTGCGTCCTCCGCGTGCTCCGTCGCGATGAACTCCGTGCGATCGGGCACACTCGGATCGTAGATCCGCGGCACGATGGCCGTCGCGAGGTGCTTGAGCCCCTCGAGGCCGTGGAATGGGCCGTCGGGTTGCACCGCCACCAGCTCGATGCGGGGGTTCAGCTCTTTCAGGCGGCGGCCCGTGCCCATCATCGTCCCGGTGGTGCCGAGCCCCGCGACGAAGTGCGTGATCCGGCCATCGGTCTGGCGCCAGATCTCCTCGGCCGTCGTGAGGTAATGGCCCCGCGGGTTCGCGGGATGGCTGTACTGATCGGCGTACCAGTACAGGTCCGGCCGCACGGCCGCGAGCTCCCGCGCCTTGCGAATCGCGCCGTCCGTGCCCTCGAGCGGATCGGTGAACACTACCTCGGCGCCGTACATCTCGAGCAGCAGCTTCCGCTCGGTGCTGACGTTCTCCGGCACGTACACAGTGACGCCGACTCCCGCCGCGGCGCCGAGCATCGCGTAGGCGATCGCCGTGTTCCCACTCGAGGCGTCGAGCAGCCGCTTCCGGGGCAGCTCGCCCCGCGCGATGCCGTCCCGCAGAATGAACAGCGCGGTACGGTCCTTGACTGAGCCGCCGGGATTGAGCCACTCGCACTTCAGAAAGACGCGCGGAAGGCCGCGGAAGAGCGCGAGAGGAATCAGCGGGGTGTTGCCCACCAAGCTCCAGAGAGCCGGTTCGGCGAACGCCTCCCGCGCCCTTCCGCGTCGTTCCGCGTCCTTCTCCGCCAGCTTCATTCCGCTCCCTTCGCGATCGGCGCCCCCACGAGATTGCCCCACTCCGTCCACGAGCCGTCGTAGTTGCGCGCCTTGTTCACGCCGAGCAGGTACTTGAGCGCGAACCACGTGTGGCTCGACCGCTCGCCGATGCGACAGTAGGCGATCACCTGGTTCTTGCCGTCGATGACCTTCGCGCCCTTGTAGAGCTTCAGCAGCTCCTCCTGCGGCTTGAAGGTCCCGTCCGGTGCGACGGCCTGGCTCCACGGAATGTTCCGCGCGCCGGGGATGTGGCCCGCGCGCTGCGCGGTCTCGGTCATCCCGGGCGGCGCAATGATGTCGCCCACGTACTCCGGCGTGGAACGCACGTCCACCAGCGCGATCGTCTTCGACTTGAGCGCCTTCTCGACGTCCGGCCGCTTGGCGCGGATCGCGGTGTTCACCTTCTTCGGCACCGGATAGACGGACGGCCGCACGGCCGGACGGTCGGACACGAGGGCTCGACCTTCCGCCACCCACTTGGCGCGCCCGCCGTTCATCAGCTTCGCCGCCGTGTGCCCGTAGAGCTGCAGCAGCCAGAACGCGAACGCCGCGAACCAGTTGTTGTTGTCCCCGTAGAGAATCACGGTGGTCTGCGGGGTGACGCCGGCACTCGAGAGCAGCTTGGCGAACGCCCCCTTGTCGGGGATATCACGGCGCACGGGGTCGTTGAGCTGCGACTGCCAGTTCCAACCGACGGCCCCGGCGATGTGCCCCGCGTCGTAGGCGGTGGTGTCCACGTCCACCTCGATCAACCGGACGCCGGGATCGTTGAGATGCCCCGCCACCCATTCGGTGGAGACGAGCACCTCGGGATGCGCGTATGCCACGACTTCCTCCAATCGAGTTAAACCCGACAGGGTGAGTCGGGTTTCAGTTCAAAAAAAACAATCGGGATGGCGGGACTAGTTCCCGGCCAAGGCCCCGGCGATCTGATACAGTTCGGGCTCGTCGTGCGTGAGGTCCGCGAGCGAGACGCTGGCGAGCAGCTCGTTAATCCGCTGCTCCAACATTCGCCAGACCGGCCGGATGCTGCACGACGCGTCCGGACTACATCGCTGGGGGTCGACCGGGTGGAGATCGCAGTTGACTTCGAAGGTGACGTGCTCCGATGCCTCGATGACGTCCTTCACGCTGATGGCGTGCGGCTCACGCGCGAGGTGATACCCGCCCTTGGCGCCGCGGACCGAGTCAACCAGGCCGGCGCGCCGCAGGCGCAGCAGGATCTGCTCCACGTAGTCGTGCGGAAGCTTCTCCTGCTCGGCGAGCTCGCGCGCCGCGACCGGGCCCCCCTGCCCCGCGCGCTTCGCGAGGTTCAGGGAAACGATCAGCCCGTACTCAGCCCAGGTGGTGACGCGCATAGAGTCAATATGGGAGGGAAAGTTCGGGGATTCAATGGGAGCAGGGAGCAGGGAGCAGGGAGCAGGGAGCCGGGACCTAGTCTCCCGATGCCCGACGGGTACAGCTCCCTGCTCCCTGCTCCCTACTCCCTACGGCTCTCCAATCCGCGGGCTGACGGAGCCCCCCACCTGCACCCCAAACACGTTCGCCCCGTTATAGCGCTGCAGCCACAGCAGGCGCGCGTTCAGGTTCCACATCACCCGCCCGCCGTAGATGTCGACGCCCACTCCGCCGTGCGCCCCCCCGGCGACGCCGCGGTCGGGGCCCTCGCTGTAGAACCCCGCGAGCAGGAAGCCGGCTTCGGCGTAGCCGCGCCCCCAGCTGGGCCGCACCGCAGCCTCGTACCCCGGGGCAAAGAGGATCGCGTCCGGCCGGCACTGCGCAGCAGTACAGGTGCCGCTCGCGTCTTTGAGCGGCGCGTAGTCGACCTGGAGGCCGACGCTCCCCGATCTCTTGGTGTCCCGCCGGAATCGCACGCCGAAGAACGGGGCGCGCGCCGCGAGCGGTCCGGAGACCGGAATGAGGTAGCTGAGCGCGGGGCCGAGCGTGCCCGCGAGGAACTCGCCCTTGCGGAGGTTGCCGAATGCGGCGGAGACATTGGCGCGGGCTTCGAGCCCCTGGATGGCGCTGTTCGGGACCTGGAAGAAACGGCCTTCGATGAGCGCGGCGACGTTCGGCCCTGCGTTCACACGCACGCCGAGCCCGAAACCGAGCGCCAGCTGGCTCGTGGCCTGGGCGCTGCCGCAGATGCCGAGCAGGCCTTGATCGGCGTCGACGACGCGAGCGAGGCCGAGCTCGCCGGACGCGAACGGCGCCACGCCGCGCGTGCCCACGGGATAGTAGTAGGAGTCGAGCGCGTACAGCGTGAGGGACCGCTGGCAGTTGTTGAGCGCGAGGTCGCCATAGCGGGAGACGGTGAGGGCGCTCTCGTCATCGTCCCCGGTGATCAGCGCGACCGACCCGCCCCACGAGCTGAACCCATGGCCGTTGCCGGACGCGTCCTCGAGCGAGATCGCCGAGTATATCGGACCGACGCGAAACGGGCGTTGGGCGAGTGCGCTCGACGCCGCGACGAGTGAGAGCAGCACGGCAAGCAGCAGCGTTCTGTGCATGCCGCAACGTTTAGTCGCGGGAAGGGCCGGATGCCGTGACTGGAATCACGGCCCCTTCCCGTGACGGCGCTTACTTGACCAGCAACCCGACGAGGAGTCCGGCGACGTTCATGCGCACGAGCCATGACCAAAACGTCGCCTTCAGCAGCGGTCGAACCTTGTCATACCACACTCCGCTTCCGAGGGTCGACAACGCGATGGTAGAGAGCCAGAGGAGCGTCGCGAACTCCATCCCCGCCAGGGGGCCGCCGCCCTGTACCCACAGTCCGCCCTTGAGGCGGTGATAACCGCACGCGAGCAGGAGACCGAAGACGAGGGCCAGCACGGCCGACTTCAACATGGCTGGCAGCATCATCTTCCTCTGTCCCTCGGGCGTTGGCGGCATGGTGCCGAACGCGTGCATTTCCGGGCCGGTGAAGACCTTGCCCCACATCACGTAATCTGCAAAGAACGCACCGACGCCAGCGATGAGCCCCGCGACGATCCAGTTCATAGGCGCCCCTCCAAAGAGTTTCCGGTTTACTTTCGCTGTCCAGGAACTCCCAGCTCGGTCATGGCGAGCAGATCGAGCACTTCCTCGAGGTCCTTGCCCTTGAGCACCCCCTTTTCCATCACCAGTTGCCGTACCGTGACGTTCTTCGCGACCGCCTCCTTCGCGAGCTTGGCCGCCTCCGCGTATCCGATCTTCGGCGCGAGCGCGGTGACGAGCGCAGGGCTGCGCTCGAGCCAGTGCGCGCACTGTGCCGGGTCGGCGGCGATCCCCTCCACACACCGCTCGGCGAACACGCGGGAGGCGTTGGTGAGAATGAGCATCGTGAACAACAGATTATGGGCGATCACCGGCATCATGACGTTCAGCTCGAGCTGACCGGCCTCCGCCGCCGTCGCGACGGTCACGTCGTTGCCGAGCGCCTGGTAGCACACCATGTTCACCATCTCGGCGACCGACGGGTTCACTTTCCCGGGCATGATGCTCGAGCCGGGCTGCACCGGCGGCAGGACGATCTCGGCGAGCCCGGTGCGCGGTCCCGACGCGAGCAAGCGGATGTCGCTCGCGATCTTCCCGAGGTCCACGGCGTACGTACGGAGCGCGCCGGAGAACCCCGCCGCGTCGCCCAGCGATTGCATCAGCTGGACGCGGTCCTTGCCCTCCCGCAGCTCGAGGCCCGTGATCGCGCGCAGGTGCCGCACCATCAATCCCGGGTACTGGGGCTCGGCATTGAGGCCCGTCCCCACGGCCGTGCCGCCGATCCCGAGGTCCCGGAGCGCGTCGGCCGCCTGGGCGATACGGTCGCGGTTGCGCTCGACGGTGTGTCCGTAGGCGGTGAACTCCTGGCCCAGCCGGATCGGCGTCGCGTCTTGGAGATGCGTGCGGCCCGCCTTGAGAATCCCGTCGAACGCCGTGCCCTTGGCGAGGAACGCCCGCGCCAGCCGGGTCAGCGCCTCGAGCAGCGCGGGGAGCCGGGCGAGGGCCGCCAGCCGGATGGCGGTAGGGATGACGTCGTTCGTGGACTGCGCCATGTTGACGTGATCGTTGGGATGCACCGGCTTGTAGTCGCCCCGCCTGCCGCCCAGCAGCTCGTTCGCCCGGTTGGCGAGCACCTCGTTAGCGTTCATGTTGTGGGACGTCCCGGCGCCGGCCTGGTAGGGATCCACGACGAAGTGATCGCGGTGCTCCCCCGCGAGCACTTCGTCCGCCGCCTGCACGATGGCGTTCGCGAGCTG
>WNGG01006997.1_pt1 | contig 12517 bp, 14 predicted proteins | sample 5400661 | NCBI WGS metagenome assembly WNGG01 (sample SAMN13153372, study PRJNA577476) | soil metagenome | isolation source: 100 cm soil or saprolite under Garry oak tree replicate 1 | place: USA:California | collected 2016-06-15 | reverse complement strand
TGGTGGGTTCGATCGGGCCCGAGGCCTGGACCGGCGCCGAGCGGCGCGCCGGCGTGGAGCGGCGCACCGAGGCCGCGAGCTGGGTGGCGGCCGGCTAGCTCCACCTCCTGTCTCTCGCCCGTCGTCTCCTGCTCCGCGCATCGCGGAGCACCTGGCTCGCTCGGCAGCTGGCCGACCGGGCCTTCTTCCGCCGCGCCGTGCGACGGTTCCTGCCCGGCGAGGACCTGGGCGCCGCCCTCGACGCCGCGGCCGCCTTCGCCCGCGAGGGGATCGGTGCCGTGCTCACCGAGCTGGGGGAGCAGGTGACGAGCCCCGCCGAGGCCGCCGCCGTCCGCGACCGCTACCTCTACACCCTCGACCGCATCGCGGAGGGCGCCCTGCCCGCCCACGTGTCGGTCAAGCTCACCCACCTCGGGCTCGACGTGGATCGCGTCGCGTGTCTCGACCACCTGCTCGCGCTTGCGGCGCGGGCGGCGAGGCCGGACTCGCTCCTCTGGATCGACATGGAGGAGTCGCGCTACGTGGACGTAACGCTCGACCTGTTCCGCCGGGCGTGCGCCCTGTACGACAACGTCGGGGTCTGCCTGCAATCCTATCTGCGGCGCACGGCCGCGGACCTGGCCTCACTGCTGCCGCTCGCGCCGGCGATCAGGCTCGTGAAGGGCGCCTATAACGAGTCACCGGATGTGGCGTTCCCGAAAAAGCGTGACGTGGACGGTTGCTACGTGATGCTCGCCGAGCGGCTGCTGCAGGAGGCCGCCCGTGGGCGGGCGCGGCCGGTCTTCGGGACCCACGACATGAGGCTGATCGCGGGCATCCGCGAGCGCGCCGCCGCGGGCGGCGGCGCGCCCGGCGCATACGAGGTGCACATGCTGTACGGGATCCGTACGGCCGAGCAGCGGGCGCTCGCCCGCACGGGGGTGCGCGTGCGCGTGCTGATCAGCTACGGGAGCCACTGGTTCGCGTGGTACATGCGGCGCCTCGCCGAGCGACCCGCGAACGTGTGGTTCGTGGTGAGGAACCTCCTCTGAACGCCCCGAGTCCGCGACTGAAGCCGCGACTCGGCCCTGCCGCTAAAGCGGCTTCCGCATGCGCCCGTTTACGGGCAGTGCCGAGCCGCGGGTTTACCCGCGGATTAGCGGCGCCTCGCCGAGCGACCCGCGAACGTGTGGTTCGTGCTGAGAAACCTTGTGTAGCGAGCCGTCCTTGGGTTTCCCGGGCTGAGAGCCCGGGCTCGGCCCGATGCGCGTCCTTAAGGACGCACGCACGGCCGAGCGCGCCCTGTCAGGGCGCGTCATACGATGAGACGACCGTCTCTTGAGTCCCAACCCGCTTTCCGCGACCTTTCCGCCGCCCATGACCGCACGTCGCGCAACGAACAGCCTTTCCCGGCCCGGGAAGATCATCGGCATCGGCCGCAACTATCGGGACCACGCCGCCGAGCTGGGCAACACCGTCCCGGCGACACCGTTGCTGTTCCTCAAGCCCGCCAGCGCGGTGATCGCAGACGGCGCCCCGATCGTGCTGCCGCCCGAATCGGCGCGGGTCGAGTTCGAGGGCGAGATCGGAGTGGTGATCGGAAAGCGGCTGCGACGCGTCACGGAAGACGAGGCCATCGGGGGGATCGCGGGGCTCACCTGCGTCAACGACGTGACCGCGCGCGACCTGCAGCGCAGTGACGAGCAGTGGACCCGCGCGAAGGGGTTCGACACGTTCTGCCCCGTCGGCCCCCGCGTCGTCCCCCTGGAGCCGAGCCGCTTCGTGGAGCTGGAGGTGTTGTGCCGCGTGAACGGCGTCGAGCGCCAGCACGGCCGGGCGCACGATATGGTGTTCCCGATCCCCATGCTGGTCGCGTACGTCTCCCAGGTCATGACCCTCCAGCGCGGCGATCTCATCGCGACTGGGACGCCCGCGGGAGTGGGGCCGCTGCACCCAGGAGACGTGGTTGAAGTCGAGATCCCCGGCGTCGGCGTGCTGCGGAATCCCGTGGTTGCGGAGGCGCGGTGAAGGGGACGGGGGAGGGGGGAGGGGGGAGGGGGGGTTAGTCGCGCACCCGCTCGCGGCGCTCAAGCCAGTCCTTCACGGCGAGCCCGAGCGACGTGCCGAAGCCGGCGCTCGCGACGCTCAGCAGTAGCTTCCCGGTAATTAGTAACACGGTCATCTCCGTCGTCCTCAGTCTCAGTCCTGGCAGGCCTTCCACGCCTGGTGATACACGTCGACGTCGTCCAGGAATCCGCTGTGGCGCGGCCGCCACCCCAGCACGCGAGCCGCCTTACCGGCGTCCACGCGCTGATCGAGGGCGAGCGCGTCGGCGAAGTCGCCCATCGTCTTCCGGGCTTCCGCGAGGGGCACGGGGCGGATCTCGCCCCGGTATCCCGTCGTGCGTGCGGCCGCCGTGGCCATCTCGAGCACCGTGGCGCGGGACCCGTCGGCGACGTCGAACACCTCCCCAGCGAGCCCCCCCCTCTCCCCTGCCCGCACGTAGGCGTCCGCCAGGTCGTCGGCATGGACCATCGCCCAGCGGTTGCGGCCGTCGCCCACCACCGTGGGCGGCTTGCCCGCGCTCGCCTCGGCGAACCAAGGGGCGGTGAGGCCGCCCGGTCCGCCGAACACGCAGCCGGGCCGGATCACGAGCCCCCGCACTCCAGTGGCCTGGAGCACTAGCTGCTCGTGCGCCGGCCGCCAGGCGACGAGCGTGATCGGGTTCGGCGGCCGCGTCTCGTCCACCGGGCGGTCGCCGGTGTTGCCGTGCACCCACACGCCGCTCGTGAGGATCAGCGTCTTAGGCTGCGCGCCGCGGCGCCCGGCCGCGACCAGCGCCTCGATGGCGGCCTTGTCCTTGGCGACGCCGTTGGCGGAGTATTCAAACGCCGCGTGGACGAGCACGGCGCACTCGGCGGCGATGTCGGCATAGCGCTGCGGATCGCCCAGGTCGCCGACGACGGGGTGGATCTCCTGCTGGGCAAGCCGTCGCGTCTTCGCCTCGCTCCGGGTCAGGCCCCAGACGCGATGCCCGGCCCGCCGGAACGCCGTGGCCACGCTCGATCCGACGTACCCGGTGGCACCCGTGACGAACACCTGCATTTGGAACCTCTCTAGTTGCCGGGTGATGCGTCTCCGATAACGGCCTCCCGGCTTGGGCGGTTCCGTCAGGACGCCGCGCCCGCGTCTTCGCCCCGTTCCAGGGCCTGCCGCTCGGGGGCCGGTTCCCCGCCCGCGATCTCCTCGAACCGGTCCCGTACCCGGCCCGCGTGGCGGGCGCTCTCCTCGAACTTCTTCTGCGCGTTCCCGAGGTGCGTGCCCACGGTCTGGAACGCCGACCAGAAGGCGGCGAACTGCTGCCGCAGGCCGCCGAGCTGGTCCTGGATCTCCCGGGCGCGCTGCTCCACCCGCATGCCCTTCAAGCCGTGGAGAATGACGAGGAGATACGCATAGAAGGTGTGCGGCGACACCGGAATCACGCGGCGCCGCATGGCGTGGCCCAGCATGCTCTTGCCGTCGCCCGGATCCTCCGCGCGCATCACCGCCTCGTAATACACGTTCTCGGCGGGGATGTACATCAGCGCGAACTCGTACGTTCCCTCGTCGGGGCGGATGTATTTGTCGGCGATCTCGTCGATCCGGTCTTTCAGGGACCGGGTGAACGCCCGCCGCTCGCGCTCCTGCTCGGTGCCCGAGGCCGCGAGCATGCGCTGGCACGCCTCGAGCGGGAACTTCGCGTCCACCGGCACGAGACGATCGCCGAGCTTGAGTATCGCGTCCACCCGCTCGCCGGAGCGGAAGGTGTACTGCATCTCGTAATGGGACGCGGGAAGGATCTGCTGCAGCAGCTCCGCGAGCCACACTTCGCCGATCGTGCCGCGCAGCTTCGGGACCTGGAGCAGCTGCTGTACGTCGCTCACCGTCTCGCCCATGGTCTCGAGGCGCTTCGCCACCTCGCCAAGCTGCCCCAGGCGCTCGCGCACGTCCTGCAGCACGCGGGCCTGCTCGGCCGACCCGTGCGCCAGCGCCTTCGGCACCTCCTGCTGGGCTGCGACGAGCTGGTCGAACTTGGCGCGCAGCTCGATGAGCTGCTGCTGGATCAGGCCGGCGGCGCGCTCCCCGCCGGGGCGGCGCAGCAGCACCGCGACGAGCAGCGCCACGAGGATGACGATGGCGATCACGACGGCGGGCGGCATCTAGGCAAGCTATGGGAGCGATAGGCTTCCAGGCAATCCGGGGGCCTCTCGCGGTTTCGTGCCCCCATCGGCATAATACGGATACTGTATGCACGTCATACGCATATACCGTTTTCGGAGGACCGTCGCATGGGACGTAAGGTGCGCAAGACCCTCAACATCGACGCTGAGAAGCTCAAACGCGCCCAGCGATACCTGGGCGCCGAAACGGAGACCGAGGTAATCGACCGGCTGTTGGACGGTGCCGTTTTCGAGGAGGAGCTCCTCGAGGTCTTGAAGACCGCGCCGAAGAGTCTCCGCACGTTTCGCTCCCCTCTGACCCGAAGGCCGCCGCGCCGGTGAGGATCTGTCCCGACACGAACATCTGGATCGAGTGGGCCCGCCAGGCGCCGCGGACGTTCGCGTTCGACCGGTTGGGGCCCGCCACGGTCTTCCTGGTCACGGTGACCCTGCAGGAGCTGTGGGCGGGGGTGCGGTCCGAGGAAGAAGGTCTGTTCCTCGAACGCCTGTTCCATGTGACGCGGCGCCATGGCCGACTCCTTAACCCGCCCGGCCCGGCGTGGATTCTCTCGGGCCGCGCTCTTGCGGCGCTCGTGCACGTGCGGAGCCTCAAACCCACGCGCCTCCGCCTCTTGAAGAACGACGCGCTGCTCGCGGCTACCGCGTTCCTCCACGACGCTGCCGTGCTGACGCGAGACCGCGGCGACTTCGACGTCATCGCCGAGGTGCTGCCGGTACGAGTCGTGACCCCCTGAGGAATGGGGCGATCGCCGCGGGCCGCTAGATTTGCTTGATGCCCGCAAAATCCGCCGCCCGGCGCCTCTCCAAGTCCCGCTATCTCTCCGGCCTGCAGTGCCATAAGCAGCTGTGGTGGCGAGTGCACGAGCCCGACGCGCCGGAGCTCGTTCCCGATGTGGCGCAGCAGAACCTGTTCGACCAGGGGAAGGAAGTGGGGGAGCGCGCACGCGCCTACGTCCCGGGCGGCGAGCTGATCGACCTGCCGTATTACCAGTACGACAACAAGGTCGCCGCGACGCGCGAGCTGCTGCAACGAAAGCCGGCGGCGATCTACGAGGCCTGGTTCCTGGGCGACGAGACGTACGCCGGCGTGGACATTTTGGAGCACGGGCCCCGCGGTTACGGCGTGATCGAAGTGAAGGCGACGAACAGGCTCAAGCCCGAACACATCCCGGATGTGGCGGTGCAGGTGCACGTGCTGCGGCGGAGCGGCCTTCCGGTCGAGCGCGCCGAGCTGATGCACCTGAACCCCGAGTGCCGCTACCCCGACCTCTCCAATCTCTTCGTACGCGAGGACGTGACGGCGGTCGTCGAGGGGGTGCTACTGGGCGTGCCCGACGAGCTCCAAGCGCAGCGGCGCATGCTCGAGGGGCCGCTCCCCGAAGTGCCGATCGGGGATCACTGCACTCGGCCCTACGACTGTCCCTTCCTCGACCGCTGCTGGCCCAAGCTCCCCGAGTCTCACGTGAGCAAGCTGTACCGGATCGAGCGCAAGCGAGTCCTCGAGCTCGAGGCGGACGGTATCGCTACGATGCACGACCTGCCGACCGACCTCGAGCTGTCGGTGATCCACCAGCGCCAGGTGAAGGCGGTGCGGAGCGGCACGATGGTGGTCGAGTCCTCGCTCAAGGACGCGCTGCGGCAGTTCGCGTCGCCGCTCGCGTTTCTCGACTTCGAGACGGTGAGCCTCGCGATCCCGCGCTGGGCGGGATGCCGGCCGTGGCAGCTCGTGCCGGTGCAGTTCAGCGTTCATATGGAGCAGCGGGGCCGCGGTCTCGTGCATCACGAGTGGCTCGCCGACGGGCCCGAGGACCCGCGGCCGGCGCTCGCCGAGGCGCTGGTCGACGCGTGCGCCGGGGCGAAGAGCGTCGTAGCCTACTACGCGAGCTTCGAGCGCGACTGCATCCGTCACCTGAAGGAGGCCGTGCCCAAGCTCGCGCGGGAGCTCGAGCGCATCGAGCGGCGGCTCGTCGATCTCCTCCCCACGGTCCGCAACCACGTCTACCACCCCGATTTCGGCGGCAGCTTCAGCATCAAGAAGACGCTCCCCGCGCTCGTGCCGGGGTTGTCCTACGGCGACCTGAAGATCAACGAGGGCGAGACGGCGACGGTCGAGCTGCTGCGGCTGATGTTTCGGGGGGATGCGATGAAGCCCGGCGAGCAGGCGGAGCTGCGGGAGGCGCTGCTGCGCTATTGCGAGCGGGACAGCTGGGCGATGGTGAAGATGCTGGAGAGGCTACGGAGTCTGGTGGCGGATCAGCTCGAGCTGTTCTGAACCGCCGCGAAATCCTCCGGCGTATCCACGTCCGCGAGCAGCGCCACCGGCCGGTCCACGTACACCGCCTCGTGCTTGTGCACTTGCACGACGGGCTTGCCGCACCCCTCCCCCTTCCACGCGAGCAGCTCGCCGAACAACGCCCGCCGGAAGAGCAGCGGCGGCGCGGTCACGTCACCGTAGCGCGACACCACGAGCGGCGCCACGCTGCCCTGCGCCGCCGTCACCAGCTCCGCGAGCATGGCCTCGGTCACGCGCACCATGTCGCCGAGCATCACGACGACGGCGTCCAGGTCCGGGCCCAGCTTGTTCAAGCCCTGATGCAGCGAGCTGCTCGTGGGGCCGGTGAAATCGGGGTTCACGGCGAACTCGACGGGGAGATCCTTCAGCTCGGCGCGCACCCGATCCGCCTCATGGCCGACCACGACGACGACGGGCGAGAGCTTGGCCTGGAGGGCGCGGCGGGCGGCGCGGCGCACCAGCGATTCGCCCTCCAGCTGGAGCAGCATCTTGTTCCTGCCCATACGGCGCGACGCGCCAGCGGCGAGGATCACGCCGGCGACGCGCAGGTGTTTAGATGTCGTGGACAAGGATGCTGTTCACCTCAGAGCGTTCGGGCCTGGAAGTGCGCGAGTGAACTCGCGGCTCGGCATCTGCCCGTAAACGGGCGGTGCCGCCGCTTCAGCGGCAGCGCCGAGCCGCGGCTTCAGCCGCGACTCTCGGGCGGCACTCGATCGAATCATCAACCTGCTTTCCACTGACACCTAGTCGGCCGGGGCATGGATCGGCACCGCGCGCTCACGCAACGACCGCGCCCGCCGGCCCGAGCGGATGGCCAGGACCTCGGCGATCACCGCCAGCGCCACCTGCTCCGCCCCGTCGGTGCCGATGTCGAGACCCACGGGCCCGTAGATCAGCCCTTCGTTCGCCGGCCCCTCGGCCCCCAGGTTGCGGAGGATGCGCTCGGTGCGCTGCCGCGGCCCGAGCATTCCGATGTAGGACACGGGGGTCGTGAGCAGCGCCCGCAGATACGCCTGGTCGTCCGCGAAGGTGTGCGTCATGACGACGGCGCAGCACGCCGCATCGAGCGGCAGCGCCGCGGTGAGGCCGGCGCCGTCGCTCTCGAGGAGCAGCGCCGCCGCTGGAAACCGTTCCGCGGTGAGATACGCCGGCCGGCGATCCACCACCACGACCCGGAACCCCACGTCGGCCGCGAAGCGCGCGAGCGGCCGGGCGTCTTCGCCCGCGCCGAGGAGCACGAGCTGGGGCGGCGGCTGGAAGACGTCGATGAACACCGCGCGCTCAGGCGTCTCGCGCAACCCGGACTCCTCGCCGTCGAGCAGCCCGCGCGCCAGCGCCGTCGCCGCCCCGTCGAGCCCGGGCACGCCGAGCGTTCCCTCGGTGCCCGACGGCGTCACGATCAACCTTCTCCCCTCTCCCTTCTCCCCTCTCCCCGGCATTACCGTACAGACCGCGAACGATCGCCGCTCATCCAACAGCGCCCGTTCCCGCGGCCGCGCCTCCGCAGGCTCCACGAAGACGTCCACCTGCCCCTCGCACCCCACACCCAGGTCCCACGCCTCGATTTCGTCGGCGCTGGAGCAGTAGTTGCGAAGCTCGGGCTTGCCGCTCCGGATCACCTGCAGCGCCACCTCGCGCACATCCTGCTCGAGGCAGCCGCCACTCACGTTCCCGGCGGTTGTCCCGTCGTCCGCGACGGCGAGCTTCGCGCCCTCGTGGCGATAGGCCGAGCCGCGCACGCGCACCACGGTCGCGAGCGCGGCGCGCTTCCCCTCGCCGCGCACCCGCGCCAAGAAGTCGAGTACCTCCCTCGTTTCATGCCAGTGTTTCATATACCGGAATCTAACGGTCCGTGGACCTTCCTCCGGCCCCCTCCGCCCCCGCCCCCACCCTCGCTGCGAACTCGTCCCAGAAGTTCTCGGTGAGCTTCTGCGCGGTGCCCTTGAGCAGCCGGGCTCCCACGCTCGCGACGGTGCCGCGCACCTCCGAGACGGCATGCCACTTGAGGCGGCAGCGGCCCGGGGCGACCGGCTCGATCTCGAGCGTGGTGCTCACCTCCACCCCCGACCCCGGCGCCTTGCCGCGGGCCGACATCCGGAGGCTCTGCGGCGGGTTCACGTCCGACAGCTCGACGTCGAGCTGAAACTTCACTTTCACCGCCCCGACGCCGAGCCCAGAAACGACTTTGAAGTGCCGGTCGTCGATCGCTTCCACCGCCTCGATCCCGGGGGCGATCGATGCCACGAACTTGTGGTCGAGCAGCCGCGTCCACACCACCTCGGGAGGCGCCGCGATCTCGGGCGCTCCGGAAAACTCGAGTCGCACTGTTTCGCCCGGCGCGTGAGGGCTCGTAATATGCCCGCGGGCAGGGTGGCCGCAACGCGAGTCCACCGCTAAGCCGGCAGCCTTGCCCGGGGCGAGACCCGGGGTAGCTTCCCCTCCCATCCGACAAGAGGAGGCACCTCATGAAACGCGCCCCATGGTTGCTGCTCCTGGCCGCGCTCCCCGCCGGCCTCGTGACGGCCCCCGCCCGCCGCGGCCCTGACGACGAGTCCGTCTTCGTCCGCGGCCTCAAGGCCGACCAGCACGAGTCCGTGCTCTACGTCTGGACGAGCGACGCCGACCAGAAGGACCCCGATTTCCTCACGGTCATCGACGCCAACCCGAAGTCGCCGAGCTACGGGACCGTGATCGCGACCGCGCCCACCGGCTCGCCCGCGAACGAAGCGCACCACTTCGGCTACACGGTGAACGCCGACCGCATCTTCGCGGGCGGGTTGTTCTCCAACCGGCTGTTCATCTACGACGTCGCCACTGACCCGAAGCATCCACAGCTCGTGAAAACGGTCGCCGACCTGGCGGCGACCACGGGGTACTCGGGGCCGCATACGTTCTACGCCGTGCCCGGCGGCATGATGATCGCGATGCTCGGCGCCAAGGACGGTGGCGCGCCCGGCGCCCTGGTGAAGCTCGACAACGACGGTACCTTCCTACAGGCACTCCCCGCACCCGACTACATGTACGATGTGGGAATCAAGCCCGAGCTGAACCTGATCGTCACCTCGAGCTGGGCGCACCCCCATGCCGTCAAGGCCGGCAACACGCCGATGGACCAGGTCGGCGACGTGGTGGTCGCGTGGGACTACAAGACCGGGAAGGTGCTGCAGGTGGAGCACCTCGATAAGGCACCGCTCGAGGTGCGGTGGCTGCACGGCCCCGGGGCGCGCGGGGGATTCATCAATTGCGCGTTCGGGAACACCGTGTGGCAGTGGGAGGTGGTCAAGGACGGCAAGCTCGCGTTCACGCGCGTCGTCAAGCTCGCCGACGGCTCCATTCCGGCGGACATGCGGATCTCCTACGACAACCGCTTCTTGTTCGTGTCGCTGTTCGGCGCCGGCGCGGTGCAGCAATACGACATCAGGGACCCGCTGCACCCCAAGCTCGTGAGCAGCGTGGCGATTCCCCAGGCCCAGATGATGAAGCTGACGCCCGACAACCAGCGGCTGTACGTGAGCAACTCGCTGCTTTCGAACCTGGACGGGAAGGTCCCCTACCGGGTGCGTCTCGTGAACGTAGGCCCGAAGGGGCTCACGCTCGACGCGAAGTTCGACGTGGACTTCGAGCACTTCGCCACGGGCCAGGCGCGGCCGCATGATATGCTGTTGAAGTAGCGAACGCCCTCCGTATACCCGCCCTGAAGGGCTTGCTCGGCTCGGGGCGCGTCCTTAAGGACGCACTCGGGCCGAGACAGCCCACGGTACTCCCAGGCAGCTCCACGGTCTTACATTACGTGTCCCATGGCCACCGGCCCCGCGTTCCTGTTCGATCTCGACGGCACGTTGGTGGACAGCGTGTACCAGCACGTGCTCGCCTGGCGCGAAGCGCTCGAAGTCGGTGGCATCCGGCTCTCGGTGTGGCGGATTCACCGGCGCATCGGCATGAGCGGCGGGCTCTTCATCAACGCGCTGCTGCGCGAGACGGGCGGCGAGGTGAGCGCCGACCAGGTGACGCGGATCCAGCGCGCCCACCGAGACGCGTACGCGCGCCTGGTGTCGCAGGTCCGGCCGCTCCCCGGCGCGCGCGAGCTCCTCGCCCATCTCACCACCAGCGGCGTGCCGTGGGCCATCGCGACGAGCGGGCGACTCGAGAGCGCGCGTCCCAACATCGAGATGCTCGACGTCCCGCCCGGCGTCCCCGTCATCACGCGCGACCAGGTGGAGCACGCCAAGCCCGACCCCGACCTGTTCCTCGCGGCCGCCGACCGGCTCGGCGTCGCGGTCGGCGATTCGGTCGTGGTGGGGGACAGCGTGTGGGATCTGCTCGCCGCGCGGCGCGCCCGCGCGCTCGCCGTGGGACTGCTCTCAGGCGGGTACGGCGAGGAAGAGCTGGAGCGCGCCGGGGCGTACCGCGTGTACCAGGACCCCGCCGACCTGCTGCGCCACCTGGACGAGGTGGGCGTGCGCTGATCCCCGTGCTTTGACTTCGCCCGGCCACCCTGTTACTCTTCGCTCACTGCTCGGCACGCCTCCTCGCGTGCCGGCCCCGAGCAAGAGTCAAGGCGGGACGTGGCCAATGGGCCGGTCCCGCCTTCGCTTTTGCCGACCTTCACCCGGGCGGACTGATGGCCAAGGAAGACGCGATCGAGATCGATGGGACCGTCGAGGAAGTGCTGCGCGGCGCCACCTTCCGCGTCCTCCTCACGAACGGTCATCACGTGCTCGCCACCATGGCGGGCAAGATGCGGCGCTTCCGGATCCGCGTGCTCGCCGGCGACCGGGTCACCCTCGCCGTGTCGCCGTACGACCTGACACGAGGCCGCATCACCTTTCGGCACAAATGAACCGCACGGTCGGAGGGCTTGACCTTGCGACCCCCGACCCGGTGATGCCGATCACTAGCCGGGAACAGACTTAGCGCTAGGGTGTTACTCGTCGGGTACCACCACGATATTTAAGTCGTAAGAGGCCCCGTTGCGCCCGCGATCCGGCCGACGGGGCGTTTGTCGCTCCCCACGGCGAAGGAGGCCCTCATGGACTCCAAAGCCTTGATGGATAGCCTGGACGTCGGCGTGGCGGTCATCGCGCCGGACTGGATGATCCGGGACTGGAGCCCCGCGGCGGCTCGTATCACGGGACTCCCTGCCGAGCGAGTGCTGGGCAAGACGTTCTGGACCGCCTTTCCCACGGCGAAGACGACGCACGTCGAGCGGGTACTCCAGGAGGTGCTGTTCGACGGGCGGCCGCGCTCCTATCTGGCGCCCGCTCGGGCTCCCCAATTCACCGGCGCGTTCTTCGAGGTCCGCGCGACCCGGGGGCCGGGCGACCTACTGGTGCTCCTGTTTCGGCCCTTGCAGGAGGAGCTGCCGCCCGAGTCGCGCGCCGCGCAGATCCTCACGGCGTTCGAGGAGGAGCGCCGGCTGTACGCGCAGCTGTTCAGCATGATCCCCATCCCCGCCCTCGTCCTCGCGGCGGACGGCCAGATTCTCCGGGCGAACCCCGAGGCCGGGGCGCTGCTCGGGGCGCCGGACACGCCGACGCTCCACGGACGGTCGCTCGCCGATTGGGCCCCGGCGGCGCAGCGACCGGCTCTGACCGCGGCGCTGCGCGACGCCGTCGCGCAGCGGCAGCGGTTCCGCATGGCCGTGGACTTCGCGGGCGAATCCGTGCGCGAGGTGGACGCGGTCATCGAGAACCTCGATCCCCGGCGCGCGCCCCAGCTGTTGTTTCTCGCGATCGACGCGTCGCGCGAAGTGCTGCTCCAGCGCAAACTGCTGGAGGCCGACCGACTCTCGCAACTGGGCAGCCTGGTGTCGGGTGTGGCCCACGAACTCAACAATCCCCTGGCGGCCATCGCGGCCTTCGCGGAGGTGCTGCTGGCCGACGTGACGCAGCCCCACCTGCGCGAGGCCGCGGAAGTGATCCAGACGGAGGCGCTGCGGGCCGGGCGAGTCATCGAGACGCTGCTCGACTTCGCGCGGCAGCGGCCGCACGAGCGCCAGGCTGTGGACATCAAGGACGTCGTCGCG
>WNGG01006996.1_pt1 | contig 12518 bp, 9 predicted proteins | sample 5400661 | NCBI WGS metagenome assembly WNGG01 (sample SAMN13153372, study PRJNA577476) | soil metagenome | isolation source: 100 cm soil or saprolite under Garry oak tree replicate 1 | place: USA:California | collected 2016-06-15 | reverse complement strand
AGGAGCGCCTTGAACCGGATCCGCTCCGCGAACGCGCCGATGATGAGGGCCGGCGTGATGGCGGCAAACTTCAGCTGAAAGGCGAAGTACAGCAACTCCGGGATCGTTGAGGAGTAGCCGGGGTTGGGGGCTTCTCCCACATTGTTCAGCCCGAAATTCGAGAGGTTACCGATGAAGCCGTTGTAGGACGGCCCCAGGGCGAGCGTGTAGCCCCACAGCGCCCACACGAGGCTCACGAGGGCGAAGATGGCGAAGCACTGGGCGATCGTCGAGACGAGGTTCTTCCTCCGGACGAGTCCGCCGTAGAAGAAGCCCAGCGCGGGCGTCATGATCATGACGAGTGCCGTGGCCGCGACGACCCATGCGATGTCTCCGGAGTCCAGCGCCACGTTCCGCGCTCCGCCGAAACGGAATTGGCAGGGAAACCGGCACCGAGTATAACGCTTCTCCTGCGCCACTGCAGACGGCGCGGCGCCGGACGACTGCGAGCAAGATCCTCGCGAAGATGCAGGATACGGAGAAGGAATTCCTGAGCGACACGCTCGAGTCGAAGCTGACGTGCCTCGTCGCTGGATTCGTGATCAGCCGGTCGTCGCGGCGCGCCAGGGCGTCGAGGCGAGGGCCCGCTTCATTCTCCCGCTCGTTCCGTGCACGTTGAGCCAAAGCCGTCGCTCACCCGTCCGAACGTGAACGACGCTATTGACAAGGCCCAGCCGCACCAATTCGATTTCGACGGGCGTGCTCTCGGAGGGACGCCAGAGTAAGATCCTGAGACCGAGCCGGCTCGCGCCCCATATCCCGAGAACGGTAATCAGATAGACAGACGTGGTGATGAGACTGAACCACACGCGATCTCCTCGCGCCAGGAGGCTGCTCTGGAAATCCGAGATCCAAGGCAGGAAGAAGAGGAGGAACGGCGCTCCGCCTGCGACGACCGGGAGACCTGCCACGAGGCGCGATACCTTTCCGGGGGTGACAAGCCGAGTCCAGCGCGGTTCGATAACGAGTATGTCGGACCTGTCAAATCTTTGGTCGGAACGGTAGCCAATCGCGAAAATCGCTTGAGTTCGCACGCTAGACTCGAGAGGTCTGCTCAAGCAAGAACGTTCCGCCATGTCCCGGTTTGGGGGCGAGGGCAAGGCTTTCGATAAGCCCGCTGGCGAGTTCTTTTGGGACACCCGACGTCCTGAGCCCTGGTTTCGACGAACTCTCTTATAACCGCGCCCGCCATCCGATCGGGGCATGGCCTGGCAGAGCGTCCCGCGGATTCATGAGACGCGGCTGTTTCGGAAGCGGAACGTCGTCGGCGTGGGCATCGCGAAGAAGGTCGTCGGCGGCCGCCGAACGGACGAGCCCTGCGTCGTCGTCTTCGTCGAGCGGAAGGTCCCGAGGTCGCAGCTCCGGCCGAACGATCTCATTCCGGCGACAATCGAAGCGATGAAGACGGACGTCGTCGAGACGGGACGAATTCAGGCGCTCCCGGCGAGGACGGACCGGTGGCGACCCGCCCCCGGCGGCGTCAGCGTCGGCCACTACCGGATCACGGCGGGGACCCTCGGCGTCGTCGCGCGACGCGCCGGCGTCCGGATGATCCTGAGCAACAACCACGTCCTCGCGAACGCGAACGCCGCGGCGATCGGGGACCCGATCTTGCAGCCGGGGCCGTACGACGGCGGGACGGACCGGGATCGGATCGCGACCCTCGACGCGTTCGTCCCGATCGTCTTCGACGGCTTCTTGGACTGGCTCCTCAGCCTCTTCGGTATCGCGCGGCCGGTGCGGAACGTCGTGGACGCCGCCCTGGGGAAACCGCTGAGCGATGCGGACGTCTCTGACGAAATCTTGGAGATTGGGACCGTCTCCGGGACGGTATCCGGGACGATCGGGATGCCGGTCAAGAAGAGCGGCCGGACGACCGGCCTCACGGAGGGGCGGATTACCGCGGTCGCCGCGACCGTGCGCGTGTTCTACGGCCTGACCCGAACGGCGCGATTCCGCGATCAGCTCGTGGCCTCAGCCCTCTCCCAAGGCGGCGACAGCGGCTCCTTGATCGTGGACGCCGACGACCGTGCGGTCGGCCTCCTGTTCGCGGGCAGCTCGAACACGACGATCCTCAATCCGATCGGCGAGGTCGAGCGTCTCCTCGGGGTCGGATTTTAGGCGGTTTCGCCGTATCCAGCAGGTGAGCGGACTCGTCCGGAATCCACCCATGGGCCTCGGGCCGAATACGGTCCCGAGTCGGACGAAAACATAACCTTGAAATCCTGACTGAATCTATTTCATCGCGCGATGAATCCACGAAAATCCCGAACCCTCCTCGCCGTTGCGCTCTCGGCGGCCCTCGTCTTGAGCGGCGCGGTGGCAGCGGTCCTCGTGCTGCAACGGGGAACCGTCGAAATCTCCGTTACCGATGTCGAGGTAGTTCCTGGCGCACCGGAGAACGACACGACGGCAGTCCATGTCCGTTTGGTCCTGCACAACGTGGGGCGTTCGGCGGCGCACTTCGCATGGCTCACCCTATTCGCCTACGATTCTGTCAAAGGGACGCTCTTCGACACGTTTGCCCATGTGGAGGTCGTGCTCGGCCCCGGGGAGACGCAGACGTTCTCGGAGACCACGACGGTTACCGGTCAGTGGTCGACGGTGGCCTTCACTCTGAAGGTCTTTCCCAGCGGAGCGCCCAGTTGGGAGCGAACCCTCGTCCCGGATCAGCCCGTGACGTGGACGTCGTGGTGAGGGACCCGGCTGCGCGGGAGCCACGCAATCGCCGCCAACCGGCGATTGGCGAGGTCGGAACTTGACCGTCCTCGCCCGACGACTTTGATCAGCGGGATTTATGTCTGCGGCGAGGCAAGCGCGCGAGGGCGATGATCGACAGGATCACGCCAGCGAAGCCGAGGCCGTTCGCGACGAGCTGCGATGTATCGGGAGGCCAACTCGTCACGCCGACGAGCTCGCCGCCCACCTCGACGATGCGAAGGTATGTTCCCTCGTATCGCGAGACGGCTCCCGAAAGGTCGAGCTTCGAATATTCGGGGGACCCGACGGCGACGAAGCGATCGACTTCGTCCTCGATGACGAGTGGGTTCGCGAGATCCCGTCTCATCGCGTCCGCTCTCTGGGCTTCGGCGACGAGCGGCGGGAGGAAGCTGCGGGACCCGCCCGATCCGAGGCTGGAGGCGAAGCCCGCGGGACCGCCGAAAATCGGGGACGCGGCGAACGAGTCGGAGGTCGATCGCTCCCCGCCCTGGGTCTCCTGCGGCAGCAGGACGAGTAGGGACGTGTACGGCGTGGCGACGCGGTTCTCGGTCGCGAGCGCCGTCACCTCGGCGATGGCCGCGGGATCCGCCCGGGCGTGGGCAGCTTCGAGCAGCGCATGGATGCGTGTCAGCACCCACTGCCGCTTCAGGAACGACTGCGAGGCGACGTCCGGACCCGCGGCTTGGACGTCCAGGGTGTGCCCGACCCCACCTCGGTCCGACCACGCCATCCGGAGGTCGATCGGATCGGCTTCGGTCCCCCGCATCTTCGCGATGACGAACGCCTCACCGCCTTGCCAGATCGTCTGCGGATTCGCGCTCGCGATCGTCACGTTGACCGCATCCGGGACCTCCGGGCGGACGCCTTCCAGGACGGGTACGCGGATTGAGCCGAGGAGTTCGGCCACGGCGCTCGAGACGTCGGCGTGGAGTGTGACCAGCTCCCCGCGATGGTAGTGGGAGAGGTTGTGGAGGACGGTCTCGTCCGCGTGGTCGCTCGGTTGGACCGCTACCGCGAACACGGGCATGTCGGCGTCGTAGGAGACGCGGGCGTATGCGGTCTCCAGCTCGGGGTCCACCGGCGCGCGCGTCGGCCGTCCGTCGGAGACCAGGACGAGGATCGGCTGCTGGCCCAGGCGGCGGGCGTCGGCCGCCCATCGGGCCGCCTGCGCGAGCGGCGCCGCGAGGCTCGTGCTCCCGTGCGGCCGGAAGGAGTCGAGGAAGCCCAGGAGATCCACCTCCGACGCGGACGACCAGGTCTGAAGGGACGCGGCGAAAGGCGTGACGGTCGCTCCCTGGAAGACCGCGACCCCGTACGACTCCCCTACGCCCAGGTCGGCGGCGATCTGTCGCACCGTCTCCTTGGTGAGCGTCCAGCGGTCGTTGGTCCCCATGCTTCCCGACGCGTCGAGCAGGAAGAGGAGCGCGCGCGGCTTTGGCTGGACGGACGACGCGAACGCGGGGTCCGAGGCGTCCAAGGAGAATCGGACGTACCGATGTCCCGTCGGCTCGGCGAACTGGCTGAGGGACGCGCCCGCGGCCCGGAAGCGGATCGGAAGATCCCCCGTGCCCGCGCCCTGGGTCGCGTTGATGTACGCGTCCGCGCGGTGCAGCCCGCTCCGGACGACCGGGAGGTCCGTGTGGCCGGGTAGGACCACCTCGCCGAGCGCGGCGACGGTCTCGATGCGGACGTGCACCCGGAGGTACGACACGCTGTCCCGCGCGTCGATCGAGAGGCGATACCCGTATTCGTAGAAGCCGTCCGCCTTCGTGAGAGGCATTTCGAGCGTCGTGATGGTTGTCCGAGCCTCCTTCGGCGGGATCGTCACCGCGATCCAGTAGAGGTCCCTTGCCGGATCGTACTGGACGAGCGCGGCGTCCTGGCCCTTCGCGATCGCGTCGAGGAACGCGGTCAAGGCGTCGGACCGGTTCTGCGCCGACGAGTTGTACACGACGTTTCCGATCTTGAGCCGGAGGTCCGTGATCAGCTCGTGGCCCTTCTCGAGCGGGAACGCGATTTGCCCTTGCTTGAATTCGTCGCTTGGATTGTAGAACTCCTTGATGATGACGACCCGCGCGAACCCCTCCGTCAGCTGGATCTCCACCTGCGTCCCGTTGACCTGCGTGGGGAGCGGCGTCGGCGGCTCGACGATCACGCAGAACGCCGCCGCGGGACCTGGCACGTTCAGGAAGACGACGACGAGAATGCTGATGACGAAAGCGAGGCGCGCGGCGTTCATGCGCGTGCCTCCGGTCTCGCGTCGGCATCGAGACGTGCACGATGGATGGCGTACACCATCAAGAGCCCAAACAATGTGACTGGCCAGAGGAACAGGACGACGACGAGGAGGCCGGTGTAGTACCCGGAGAGGAGCAACGCCACGACCGAGAGAGCGGCGCCGGACCTCGCATAGATTCCGTTCGTCATCGCCGGGTTTCGCACCGCCTCGTGGGCCGCGCGGTCCGCCCACCAGAGTCCAACGAGCGCCACGGCCGTCGATCCGAGCATTAGCAGGTACGCCAGGAGGAGATTGAACCAAGGGCCGAACGTCGCGAACACGAGCGACACGAGGAACACGGCCACGAGTCCGGCTCTCGTCGATCGCAATGCAGTTCCGCTCGGCATCGAGGCGGGCCGAAGACTCCGAACGTCCCGCCCTTCCCCGTCGGGCATGCCACGGCATCACACGCATCCGACAAAACTCCGAGGAAATTGTTAGGGACGCGCCGAACGCCGGTGCGGCGGCCGCGAGCCCGGCAATCAACTCCGATAACGGCAGCGTCCGGTTTATCTTGCCGTCCGGGAACCGCCGCGATACGGGACCAGCCGTGGCCATCTCGTCGAATCGAAGTGTTGTCGTCCTCCTCGTCGCGATGGTCATCGCTTCCCTCCTCTCCGTCGGCGCGTCCGGCCGGTCGGTCCTGAGCGCGAGCGGCCTCCAGGTCTTGGTCTTTCAGCCCGGCGCGAACGGCACGGACTCGTTCGTCCAGAGCGGCACGCCGCTCTGGAATTACGGGGACAGCCCGACGCTGTGGGTCGGTCCGAACGCGACGAGCGGATACCTCGCTCGGGGCCTCCTGCGCTTCGACCTCACGGGCCTCCCGTCGAACGCGACGATCGTGAACGCGACCCTCGGCATGTACGAGGTGCAAGGCGCCGCCGGCGAAGTCCGCGCCATCCCCGTGTTCGCGTCGTGGGCGGAAGGCGATGGAGGTCACTCGTGGACCGTCCAGCCCGTCACGGTCCGCGAGACCGCGGGCGTGAACCGCACGCGGGAGCCGGTCGAGGTTGTCGTCCCGTTCCAGTCGAACTCGATCGCGGACCCCGCGCGCGACCTCCGCGTGTACGACGCGGGACAAGAGGTGCCCTCTCAGGTGTACCGATTTACGTACAGCGGCGGCCAGATCGCAGCCGCGCACGTGTTCTTCGGCGCGACGATCGGCGCGTACGGCTCTAGGACGTACGACATCGTCTATAGTACGAACGGGACGTCCGTGCCGGCGTACCGGACGGGCACGTGGAGTGCGGGTCCCATCTGGACGTACGGGCCCACGGGCGGCGGCGCTTCCGGCGCGACGATTGCGGACCTAGACAACGACGGTCGGCTCGACATCGTGTTCGGCGGGACGGACGGATACGTGTACTGCCTCGACGAGGACGGGAACCTGAAATGGCGGACCCTCGTCTCCTCCGGCCAGAGCGTGCCCTTCACCCCCCAGGTCGCGGACCTAGACCGCAGCGGCCAACTCAGCGTCGTCGTGTCGACGAACGCACCGAGCGTGGTCCGGCTCAATAGCAGCGGCTCCATCGTCTGGACGTACAACAGCGGCAGCGTCCTCTTTACCACTCCAACCCTCGTCGACGTGAATGCAGACGGCGTGCTAGACGCCCTCGTCGGAAGCAACGCACGGAACCTCGCGGCGATCGACGGCCTCACCGGGACGTCCCTTCCCTCGTACACCGTCCCCGTGGCCGCCTACACGCCGACGATCGCGGACATCGACGGGAGCGGCGCGCCGGAGATCCTCGTGGATGGGGATGACAAGAACATGCACGCGTTCGCCCTGGACGGCACGCAGATCTGGGCCGCGAACGCTCCCGGCGGCTCGTTCCTCGAAGGAAGCATCGTCTTCGGCGACGTGAACGGGGATGGCTTCCCCGAGGTCGTCACGGGCGACGTCAGCAACAACGGGGTCGAGTTCGCCCTCTGGGCCTCAAATGGGACGACCGTTTGGTCCCGGTCCCTGCCCTCGTACCGCCAAGGCGGCCAAACCATGGCGGACGTGAATGGCGACGGGCTCCCGGAGATCCTCGTGGGGGTCGTGTCCGGGACCGTGTACAACCTGCGCGGGACCGACGGGTCCATATTCTGGAGCTACAACGCCGGGACGACGCAGGCAGGGACGCCCGTCGTCGCAGACTTCGATCGAAGCGGCACGCGGGAGATTGCGTTCATCGAGGGTTCCGCCGTGGACATCCTCACCGCCGCGGGGTTCCTCGCCAACGGATGGACGATCTCCCCGCCGAATCTGAATCTACGGAGCGCGTACCAGTTCCCGATGACGAGTCCCGCCTTGGCGGACCTCACGGGCAACGGGACCCTCGAGATCCTCGTGCCCACCTCGGGCGGCATGGCCGTCTATGGAACGGGCGGACTGGACCATGACTGGCGCACGTGGGGTTACAACGTCAACCACACGCAGCGGTTCCTCGACGGGGCCGCCGGGAGCGGCGCGCCGATGCTCGAGGCGACCCTCGGCGTCTCCCACGTCTTTCCGGCCGGGGGCGTGTCCTGGAACTATCGCGACGGCACGACCCCGTGGGCCACATCCGGAGGCGACTTTGGGCTGTCGTCCACGAGCGCCCCCGCGGGCCCTGGTTGGATGTCATGGAACCTCACGAACCTCGTCCAAGACTGGGTTGCGGCCCTCGCCCCGAACGAGGGAGTGTTCCTTCTTGAAGCGAGCGAGATCACGGGCGTCCTCCATGGGTTCGTCGCTTCCGATTCCCCGGATGCGCTGCACCGGCCGATCCTCACGGTCTCCTACACCTTTTCGTCCGCCGGCGCGGGGAGGGAGCCGCCGCGGATCGTCGGTCGGATTCCGAACGTTCTGCTCCCGGAGAATGCCGGGCCCGCGGCGTTGGACCTCGGCGCGTACGCCTCGGACCCCGACACGCCCGCGTCGCGGCTGCGGTGGAACGTCACCGGGTTCGACCCGGCCGTCATGGCGATCGGCGGGGCGAACATCCCGGGCGAGTCCATCGTGACGATTTCGCCCCAGAGCGGCCGTTGGGGGAATGCGCAGGTGACGTACTGGCTCACGGACCCCGAGGGAGGCTTCGACCGCCAAACCGGATGGATCAACGTCACCCAGGTGGACAGTCCGCCGGCGTTCGGTCCGCCTTCCCCGCTGTACGTGACCGCGAACGAGACGTACGTATTCGACGAGGGCCCCTACCTCACCGATCCGGACACGCCCCGTGCCTCGCTCACGCTCACGAGCGACGACCCGATCCACGTCTCAACGTCCGGGACGAACGTCTCCTTCCGATATCCGGAATCGTACCTGGGGCACTGGGCGTTCGTGAACCTCACGGTGAGCGACGGCACGTCCGGGGTCACGCGGGTCGTCGTGGTCAAGGTGACGACGGACCACCCGCCCGCCCTCTGGAGGCCTCTGCCGGACGTCACGTTGATGGAGGGCCAGCTGATCCGCGGCGTGTTCAACCTGTCCGAGTACTTCTCAGATCCGGATCAAGACTCTCTGTTCTACTCGACCGGCTACGCGCACCTAGTCGTCGCGATTCGCGCGAATCTGAGCGTGGACGTCCAAGCTCCGAACGGCTGGTGGGGCCAGGAAGAGGTGACGTTCCGTGCGACGGACCCGACCGGGGCGATCGCGGAGGATACCGTCCTCGTGACGGTCGTCCACATGGACGCCCCGCCGGTCTGGGGCGCCGTCCCGGACTTGCGCGTCCGGTTCAACACCCCGTTCTCTTTCAACCTGGACCCATACGTGAGTGACCCGGACACCCCCTCGGCGGACTTGATCGTCAGCGCCTCGGACACGGCGCATGCGTTCGTGTCGGGCCATCTCCTCACGCTGACCTATCCGTGGGTCCTCAACGGCACGGTCCAGCCCCTCGTCCTCACGATGACCGACGGCGTGTTCACGGTCAACCGCACGGTCTTCGTTGCGATCGGCTCGGACTGGCCACCGATCATCGTGACGAAGATGCCGGATGTCTCCTTCAGCGAAGGGACGACGCGCCGGGCCGCGTACCGCCTCTCGGACTATTTCGCGGACCCGGACGGCAACTTGCTCTTCTGGACCGTCGGGAATTCGAGGATTGGCGTGACGATCCAGGCGAACGGGAGCGTGGACCTGACGAGCGCACTTGGGTGGTGGGGGACCGAGACGGTGACGTTCCGCGCGACGGACCCTCAGGGCGCCCTCCAGGAGGACACGGTCCGGATTACGGTCGACCATGTGGACCGACCGCCCGCCTTCCTTTCGGTGCCCGAGGTCTTCCTGAACGTCACCACGACGTACCTTTCGCTCACGTCGTACATGGTGGATCCAGACACGAAAGTGTCCGACCTCGTCCTCGTGTCCACGAACAGCGCGCACGCGGTCATCGTCGGCCAGGGGCTCCTGCTGACCTACACGGCCGATGCGGACGAGTCCATCGATGTCGTCGTGAGCGACGGCAACCTGACCGATGCGACGACGATCCATGTCCGCGTGGTCCTGCCCGCGGGCCTGGTGCAAGAGATCATCCCCGGTTGGCTCTACTGGCTTCCGCTGCCGCTCGTCGGCGGGGCACTCGGCGGGTTCCTCGTCTACCGCCGCCGGCAGCTCGAGTGGGCATTCCTCGTGACGAACACGGGCTTGCTCGTGAGCAGCGTTTCGCGCCGCGGGGACGGGTCGCTCGACACGGACCTGCTGACCGGCATGCTGACGACGATCATGGACTTCGCGCGTCGGAGCTTCTCCGACGAAACGGAGCGGCACCTCGAGGGGCTCGAGCTTGGAGAGAAGCGCGTGACGATTGTCCGGGGGAGCCGCGTCTACCTGGCCGTCGTCTACCGCGGCCGGACCCCGGGATCATTGACGTCGAGGATGCGTGTCTTGCTTCAGAAGTTGGAGCGTCGATATCCGGAGGCCTTCGGGGACGTCCTCGACACGTCGAAGCTCGAGGGGATCCCCGTCGAACTCGAGCGTCTAGTGACGCGCGGGAACCTCCCATTCGTCCGCTTCGGCTCGGAGGACCGCACGGCGTGATCGGACCGCATGAGCGCCGTTCTTCACGGAACGACCGAACGAATCGGCCAGTCGGCCATCCACATCGCCGGAGGTCGCGGACTCCTCCGAAGTTCGGACGTCTATCCGGGCGTCTTCCCTGACGGCTGCTTCGTCTTCTTCGGCTCCACGACCTTGACGTCGCCGATCTCCCGCAGCAAGATCGCCTCGCCTTGACCGGGAAGGACGAATTCGGTCGACTCTTCGCTGAGCCGGCTCCAGGTCTCGTCTTTGTGTTCCCGGAAGGAGTCGAAGTCGCCGTACTTGCTGCACTCCATGATCATTGCGGTGTCGTACCGGCCGAATCCGAGGACGGTCCCGAACGTCCCGCGATACGTGAAGCCCCGCGGCGCGTGCTTCGCGAACAAGTCCTCGTTCTTCTTCGTCCACGCCTGGAAGTCCTTCATCCGGCCCTCTTTCACGTTCCAAAACTGAATCCACAACACGCGGGTTCCCCCGCTCACCAGGATCGGTCGCGAGATAATGAACTCGTCTCCACGCCTTCTGCGCGGGGATATGCCGGACAGGCACGCCGGCCTATGGCCCAAATGCGTGGATGAGCTGGCGCGAGATCATCGCCCCGGTCACGAACAGGATGATGATCGTCAACTGCCCGAGGATCCCGCGAGTCATTCGGCCAGGTGCGGATGTCCGCCGTCTCGCGGATCTCCATGTCGAGGACCTGCAGGCCTGTCATCTCCCGGAGGCGTTGTTCGAGAGGGACGCCTTCTCGGCTTGAGGGTTCGTGCTAGAGCCACCGGTGGCGAGTCGGGTAGAACTTCGGCCGGCCGTCCGGATGTCGGGCCTTGTACCGGACGTACCGCTCGTGCCACCACCGGTACCGCTCGTCGGATGTCTGGAGGCGCCGGTGGGGCATCCGGATTAGGGTCCGCTCGACGGCCCACACGTTCCGGGGGGAGAGACGCCAGTCCGCGCGGAGGCTTCGCAGATCGAGGACGCCATAGCCGTTGACGCGCCCCGTGAGATCGACGAACGGGTCGACGTACGAATAGACGAGATCGCGGACGGACCGAAAGACCGGCTTGCGCCCATGGAGGCCCGGGTCCCGTGACCGCGCGACGGTGCCGTACTTTCCGCCACGCCGGAACAAGAAGACGACGTGATCCAGGTCGTCCTGGGATTCGAGGTCGACCACGATCGGCGGATATCCGTGCTGCTCGAGAATCGTCGCGGCACATAGCGCCCCCTCGAGGCAGTGCACCCGGTTCGCCCGCACGACGCCGCGGAACGTCCGGAGCGTCTCGCCCCGCTCCTCGTGGTTGTACGGCAAGGATTCGAGCCAGCGTTGCACTCGCTCAGGCGAGGATGCGGCGTCGATGATCCGCCTCTCCCGGCGGGTGAAGGCCGATTGCGGAGGCGCCGCGCTCATGGTCGGCGGCGGAGGATTTCCGAGCCCTCGGATGCGGTCATCGGCCGCCCGTAGATCGGCGAACCGGGTTGCTGGCGTCGCCCGCCGTCGCGGAGCGAACCCGTGTCGATCGCCGCGAACCCGATCTCCTCGATGAGTTTCGCGACCTTCGTTTTCGCGGCCGCGTCGTCGCCCGCGACGAAGACGGCGAGCCGGTCCTTCGACGACGGCCGTCCGCCGGTCTCCAAAGTCTTCCAACCCATCGTGTTGAAGGCCTTCACGACGCGGGAGCCAGGGAGCCGCTTCGCGACCTCCTCGCTCGACGTGCTCTCCCCGAGGTCCATGACGCGGCCGGCCGCCGAGTAGGGATTCATCGCGTCGATGACGATCTTGCCGGCGAACCGGTCCGCGGACGGGAGCTGGTCCGCTCTCCGCCATGGGATCGCCAGGAGGATCACCTCTCCGAACGTCGCGGCATCCGCGGGCGTCGTGGCCTTCGCCCTCGGGCCGATGGACGAGACCAGGGGATCCAGGGACGCCGGGTCCCGCGAATTCGATACCGCCACGTCGTGTCCGGCCTGGGCGAAGAGCTTCGCGGCCGTGCCGCCGATATGCCCTGCCCCGATGATCCCGATCCGCATGCGTCCGCTCTCCCGGGCGACCGCCAACACGTTCGTCCGTTATGGAGCTTCGGAATCGATTGGCGGGTCCGTTCGCCGACGTCACCGGAGGCTAGATAACCGGGCCGCCGTTGCGCCCGGACGGGCCCATGGCCTCGACCGCTAAGCCGGACACCCCGCGGACGCGCGTCCCCGTCCCCCGCCAAGTGCAGTGGTTCATCGTCCTCCTTGCGCCGTCGGCGATCGCCTACGGATTCTTCCTCGTGTGGATCCCGGCGTACCTCCCGGAGCTCGGCTTCGACTCGGGGACGATCGGTCTCCTTCTGGGCGTCAACGGCGGCGCCCTGATCCTCGGCTCGATCCCGCTGAGCATCCTCGCGGACCGGAAGGGCAAGAAGCGCGTCCTGCTCGCCGCGCTCGTCGTGTTCCCGCCGATCATGGCGGCGTTCGCCCTGACGTTGGACG
>WNGG01018020.1_pt1 | contig 12519 bp, 11 predicted proteins | sample 5400661 | NCBI WGS metagenome assembly WNGG01 (sample SAMN13153372, study PRJNA577476) | soil metagenome | isolation source: 100 cm soil or saprolite under Garry oak tree replicate 1 | place: USA:California | collected 2016-06-15 | reverse complement strand
CTATACGCTTACGCTATCGTCAACGACTGGATTCCAGGGGACCATCAATCTGACCTGCACCGGCGGGCCGCCGAATTCAACTTGCACGGTCATTCTATCGTCAGTCACGCTGACATCTGGGTCTGAGACGGCCAAGGTTACGGTTGATTTGGCTGTGCCGAGGGGCGCGTCCAAAGGTACGTCCATGCTCACATTCACGGGAACGTCCGGAACTCTGACGCACAGCACGACTGCGACACTGAAGGTAGGAAAGTAAATGGGGGGCAGGCATAAACCCTGCCCTCAATCGCATTGCGGAATCGAATGTGGGGGGATCCGGGCAGGCGATATTGTTTTGCAGGTCCAAGCCGATAACAGCCGGACTACCCCGGCGAAGGTTTTATGAGTCAAACCTCGCGCGGACTAATCTTTTGGCCGTAGAAATATGGATGCGACGTGGGGAATCTTTCGCCATAAGCGTCTGCCGCAGCAGAAGGTAACAACTGGCCGTTTCGAAATCGAGCGGAACGGTGAAGTCGCCTATCTCGAATACAGTTTGAGCGGAAGTGTGCTTGAGCTGACCCACACTGAAGTTCTCGCTTCCTCTCTGGCAGAAACGGCTCTGCACTGGGCCCGCGAGAACAGCCTCAAGGTAGACATTATTTGTCCATCAGTGCAGGAACACGTAGCGAAGCACCCGGAGTACTCGGATCTTGTTATGCGATGACGTGGCGACTGATGATTCGTGCGAATCGGGGTGCCTTCAGGTCCGCGTCATGTGCGCCCCTTTATGCGACGCCTGTCAGCAATACCAATCCGCCTTGTCAGCGGTAGTCCACTCTTTTCATCCTCGATCTGTACTGAACGGTAAGAAAATACTATGATAGGGAGATGAAACCGCAGAAACCGCGGAAGCCCCGGACGCCTGCTGGCCGGCCACGCTCCTTCGACTTGGACAAAGCTCTGGATGCAGCGCTGCAGGTATTCTGGCGCAAGGGCTACGAGGGGGCCTCCCTATCGGACTTGACCCAGGCGATGGGTATCAACCGCCCCAGTCTTTATGCCGCATTCGGTGACAAGGAAACTCTGTTCCGCAAGGCACTTGACCGCTACGCCGAAGGGCCAGCCGCCTACGTGGGCGAAGCTCTCAAGCAACCGACGGCACGCACTGTGACCGAAAAGCTGCTGCGTGGAGCCGCCGAGTTGCTCACTGATCCACACCATCCGTCGGGATGCCTAATGGTGCAAGCTGCGCTCGTGTGTGGAGAAGCTTCCGATTGCATTCGCAAGGAGCTAGTTTCGCGGCGGTTGGCGGGCGAGGCTGCTGTACGCCGGCGCTTCAAACGCGCGATAGCGGAAGGGGATCTCCCGGCCGATTCAAATCCCGCCGACCTCGCGCGCTACGTAGTGACCATCTCTCAAGGCATGGCCGTGCAGGCGGCCAGCGGCGCAAGCCGCGAGCAATTGCGACGGGTGGTAGGGGCGGCGATGCGCGCTTGGCCACGGTGAGAATCAAGAATCCAGCCCGCAACCTCGTTGCGCTCGGCGACGCCGCTACTTGAAACTCGGCTTCGGCGGTGTGCACACCGAGTCAAACCAGCGACTGATGTACACCTCGGCGTGGGCTTCACCGCAGTAATGCCGGGCGCCGGCCGCGTTGGCGGCCTCAGAATTCCATCGCTGCACTGTAAGCTCGGAGTCTCCACACCGAATCACGAACCAGTGAATGGGATTACTGGTCACGAGTCCACAGACTTCACATCCGAATTCCTGCAGCGCTGTCATGTTTTCAGTTCCGTATATCAGTTGCTGATCGCGCTTACTTCGCGGTAGAGGCTCGTCGCGGATTTGGCGTCAGCACCGTTAATTCGCCGACTTGCTCCCTCTTCACGGCACCGCGAAGGTGGGCGGCATGGTCCATCATCCAAAGCTCGGGAATGATTTCGCCAACCAGTTGCCCATGACAGAAAAGTCGCACCACTGAACTCTCAGAAACTACAATGCCCACCGCCTTGGTCACAGCACTCATGTTGGCAGCGGCAATGTGACGGCTGCCGAGTCCCAGCGGCACCTCCACTTGTGCGGCCACGGCATCGAGGTAGCGGCACGCGGAGAGGACAATTCCGTCGTGACTCACCACGAACCCGCCATCCAGCTGCGCTAATTCCTTAATGGTTCCGCGGAGATCGAGATTGGTGACGTGGCGCGAAGACTCAGGATGCCCCAACAACGGGTCCAAAATCAGGGGTCTGGATCTGGCGAGTACGGCATTCTCATCTCCCAGGGTGAACAGCGTGCCAACGCGTTTTCCCTCTCGACCCTCGCGAGCAATTTCGACGGCGAGCCCAATCAGTGGCTCAAGAACGTCGGGATCGTATTCCGTTATTTCGCAGAGAATACTCTCAAACATCCATCGCGCTCCTCGCGTTAGGTCAACGCCAGTTTGACTTCATCGTCAGGACGAACCAGTCACTAACCAATTATGCGACTTCCACGGGCTCTCTGGTTTCTGTTTCCTTTTTTGGCGAGAACGAAACCAGCAACCCTTTGACAATAACGTACAGCACGGGAATAAAGAAGAGGTTAAGGACGGTGGAGAACAACATGCCGCCAACGATCGTGGTTCCGACTGAGTGCCGGCCCAGCATGCCGGCCCCGCTTGCGAAATAGAGGGGCAGCACACCGAGGATAAATGCAAACGACGTCATCAGGATCGGACGCAACCGCAACTCAGCGGCTTCCATCGCGGCGTTTGTGATGGAACGGCCTTGCTCGATCAGTTGTTCGGCAAATTCGACGATCAAAATCGAGTTCTTCGCCGAGAGCCCGATCAGCATGACCAGTCCGATCTGCACGTAGACGTCATCCACCAGGCCGCGCGCAGAGATGAACAGCAACGCGCCGAGTACCGCGGTTGGAACCGCCAGCAGGATAATAAACGGCAACGCGAAGCTCTCGTACTGCGCGGAAAGAGTCAGATAGACCACCAGAATGCCAAGGCCAAAGATGAGGATCGCCTTGCCGCCAGCTTCCACTTCCTCCAAGGCCAGACCCGTCCATTGGAAGGACATTCCTTGCACCATGTTCTGCTTCGCCAGTCCCTCCATTGCCTTCAGTCCCTGACTGGAGCTGTATCCAGGAGGGGCGGCACCGTCGATTTCGGCAGAGCGGAACAGATCGTAGTGATTGATGACCTGCGGCCCGGAGGTCTCTTTCAGCGAGACGATGTTCCCGAGCGGAACCAGGCCGCTGGTGTCGGAGCGCACATAGTATTCCCGCAGGTCTCGCGCGGTCATGCGGAACGGCTGATCGGCCTGCACGTAAACGCGATACGAGCGATTATTGAAGTCGAAGTCGTTCACATACTGCGAGCCCATGTAAACACCCAGCGCTTGAGTAACCTGGCTGATGGGGACGCCAATGGCCTTGGCTTTTTCGCGATCGATCTGCACCAGCTGCTGCGGATCATTCGCCGTGAAACTGGTGAACAGTCCAGTCAGATCCTGCCGCTGGCGGCTGCCGGCAACGATCTTGTGCGCGACGGTGTCGATGTCCTGCAGGGTGTTGCGACCCAAATCCTGCAGTTCAAACTGGAATCCGCCAAAGCTGCCGATGCCATTGATTGCGGGCGGTTCGAACGGCACCACGATCGCTCCCGGGACCCTGAATAACTTGGGAGCGACCCGAGCCACAATATCACTGGCGGCGTGCCCTTTGCCTTTCCGGTCGTCGATCGGCTTCAGGGGAGCGAAAATTAGCCCGTAGTTCGAAGAACTCCCGCCCGCGAGCGAAAAGCCGGGGACCGCGAAGGTGCCGAAAACGTCCGGATCCGCTCGCAAGATCTGTTCTGCTTGCCGCGCGATGTCCGTCGTGTAGGCCAGAGAAGCGCCCTGCGGCGCCTGGACCACGACGATGAAATAGTTCTGGTCCTCCTGGGGTACAAAGCCGGTGGGGACGTGAACGTACATATAAGCGGTGGCGGCCAAGCCGGTCAAGAACAGCACGATCATGGCGTAACGATAGTTGAGCACCCAGCCAATCACTTTTCCGTACGCGCTTCCCAGACCATGGATCACGCCGTCCACGCCATGGGCGAACTTCCTGTATCCGCGCGACAGCCAGCCGATCCCTGTCCAATCGAAGACAGAATACTTGTGCTCTTCATTGCGCAACAGAATCGCCGCGAGCGCAGGCGAGAGTGTAAGCGCGTTAAAGAGGGAAATTGCAATCGAAAACGCAATGGTCAGCGAGAATTGCCGGTAGAGAATTCCCGTCGTGCCCGGGAAGAACGACACCGGGACGAATACCGAAATCAGCACCAGCGACGTTGCCACCACCGCGCTCGACACCTCCGCCATGGCGACAGATGTCGCGCCGTGCGGATCAGTTCCATCCAGGTTTATATGGCGCTGCGCGTTTTCTATGACTACGATCGCATCATCCACCACAAGTCCCGTCGCCAAAGTAATTCCGAAGAGCGTCAGGGAATTGATCGAAAAACCGAAGATCTTGATGAAAGCAAAAGTGCCAATGAGCGATACCGGAATGGTGACCGCCGGAATAATCGTGGCACGCCAGTCCAACAGAAACAGGAAGATCACAATGATGACGATGAGGACCGCTTCTTCCAGCGTCGTTACCACTTCTCGCACAGAGTCACCGACGACGGTCGTCGTATCGAAGGCGACCACATACTTAATTCCGGGCGGGAACGACTTGGATAACTCCTCGAGTGCGGCCTTGGCGGCCTTATCCACCTGCAGAGCGTTGGCGTTCGAGAGCTGCTGCACGCCGACGCCGATCGCCTCGTGCCCACTGTACAAAAGGTTCGTGTCGTAACTCTCCGCGCCGATCTCGGCGCGACCAACATCCTTAAGCTGGACAATCCCGTCGCGGGTGTTCTTGAGGATGATGTTCTCGAATTGACGGGGATCCGATAGTCGCCCTACCACGCGTAGAGTCACCTGAAACGTCTGCTTTTGATCCGCCGGGGGACGGCCTAACTGGCCAGCGGGGATTTCGACATTCTGTTCCTGCAGCGCCGAAACTACATCGGCCGCCGTCAATTGGCGGGCGGCCAGCTTCGTGGGATCAAGCCAGATTCGCATGGCGTACTTGCGCTCGCCAAAGATCACTACATCACCCACGCCGGGTATTCGCTTCAGTGCGTCCTTGACGTAGACGTCCAGATAATTTGAGATGTACTGATTCGAAAGGCTGTTATCGGGCGAGAAGAATCCCGCGGCAAACACAAAGTTGGGATTTGCCTTCGTAATGGTTATGCCCGTGTTCTTGATTTCCTGCGGAAGGCGCCCTTGTGCCGTCGCAACACGGTTTTGCACGTCGACCGCCGCGATGTTCAGGTCATACCCTGTGCGGAAGGTGACATTGATGCTGCTGGTGCCGTCGTTCGAACTGGTCGACGTGATGTAATGCATGCCCTCGACCCCATTGATCTGCTGCTCCAGGGGAGTAGTGACCGCGGATTCCACCACCTGCGCATTCGCGCCAACATAGTTGCTGGTCACAGTGACCTGCGGCGGCGCGAGGGTGGGATACAGCGAGATGGGCAGGCTGGGAATGCAGACCGCGCCTGCGAGAATTATCAGCAGCGCGCATACTGTCGCAAAAATCGGCCGTTTAATGAAAAAGTCAACCAAACCTATACCTCTCTCTAGCTCCCGCAACTCCAGGGTGGGAGTGCGATCTGGGCCGAACTGGCTTAGCTGATCGGCTGGACAGGTGTACCGTCGATGAGGAACTGAATGCCGGACACGATCACTTTGTCTCCAGGGTTCAGGCCACCGGTCACTGCATAGTCGTTTCCCACCGTGTCACCGAGGGTAACGGCCCGCTGTTTCGCGATGGTCCCTTTATCGGCTGCGGTCGCCACATACACAAATGATTGCCCCCCGATGCGCGTGACCGCCAAGACCGGTACGGTGGGGGCAGGAGCCGTGCTCCAAACAACCCTGGCCTTCACCAGCTGGGCGTTGCGGAACCGATCGAGCGAGGTATGAACAGGCGCTTTCACCAATATGCCTTGGAGCGCGTTGTCCACTTGCTGCGAGATGAAATTGATCTTCGTGCTCTCCATGAGTTCCCCGCTGCTTGTGACAACCTGGACGGGAAGCCCCATGCGTATATCGGCGGCCCGTTCCGTGGGAATATAGATGTAGGCTTCGAGTTCCGCGTTTTCATCGACCGTGGTCAAAAGCGTCTGCGGTGCCACGTAGTCGCCGATATGCACCGGAATGTCGCCGACGATGCCGGAAAATGGAGCGGTCAGGTTGTAATACGCCAACTGGCGCTGCTGAGTAACACGCGCGGCGGTGGAGGCCTCCCAATCGGCCTTGGAATTTTCGTACGCCTGCACGGCGAGTTCGTAATCCCGTTTGCTGCTCACGCCCGACTCGTGTAGCTGCCGCTGTCGTTCCACTTCACGCTGGTTGTAATCCAGCAACGCTTTCTTTTGTGCTTCGGTACTACGTTGCTGATCGACCGTCGCCTGCTGCTTTAGCGGATCGATCGTCATCAAAACCTGTCCGGCGTGCACGTGGTCGCCGGACTTCACCAATATCCGGGTTAGCGAGCCATCGACCTGCGGCTGGATGCTGGCCGAACGGCGCGATTTTACCGTTGCAACGTATTCATCCACTCGTGGCACAGGCGCTAGATTCACAGTCTCGGTCTTTACCGGAAGCGGCCGCGCAGCGGGCTCCTTGGCTTCTGTCTTGTTGCATCCGGAAGTTGTGAGTACTTCGACACCCACTAACGCAAAGAGTAAAATGACCGAAAGCTTTTTCAATTTGACCTTCCTCCCGAATACTGGCGCTGAAATAGAGATGCCGCCCGCGCAATCGAGGATTCACCATATGTACCGATAGGTATGAAACTGGTAGCTGGTCTCCCGCGCCCTTTCGGCAGTTCGCGAGTCGTCATCAGGCTTGGCTGAGTGGCTCTGGCCAACTTGCAGCTCGCAGAAAAGTATCCAATTTTCCTTGCAAGTGATCGCCGCATTTGAGCGATGTCCTAGAACTTCCGAATCTCTCCCAACCTGGCTTGAACATTGAGCTTTTGAATAGGACTGTGAGCCTCAGTTTGTGCCTAAGTAACGTTTATGAAAGATCTGAAAGATTCCGGATCTGTAAATCATTGAAGAGGTGGCGTCCACGAAAACCGTTGGAGCGTGATGAGGAAGTGTGTACTACGCGTGCGGGATGAAGGTCGAGGCCTCCAGCGGGTAAGTGTCGCCTGTGGAAGTGGTAGAGGGTAGCCTTTTCAGGGCCGTATTCCACCAGCCTAAAGTGGCTCCAGTTTTGTGACCACCAGGAGATACAGCGGAAGTTGCGAATCTTCCTGTCTCCTCGGGGAATCTGGTACCAGGAGAGAGTAGGAGGAACAGAAGGATGTTGCTGACTCTGACTGGTATATGCGTTGCGTTCCTGTTCTTGCTGATCGTCCTTCGGATGAAACGCACAAGTGACCGACGCGAAATGGAGCAGCACAGCATCACGGCGGAGGAGCTCCACTCGTTGCTGGCTTCAAATAAGGAGGTACTTCTTTTTGATGTTCGCCAGCCACTCGACTTGTTGGCCTATCCTGAGATCATCCCTGGCGCACGGAGGATTCCGCCAAAAGAAGTGCTTGAGACGCCGTCACTGATCCCGAAAGAGAAAGAAGCGGTTGTTTACTGTACCTGTCCTGGTGATAAGACCAGCCGGGCAATTTTGCATCGAGCTCTGGCCATGCATTTTTCCCGGATTCAGTTCCTCAAGGGTGGGTTGGCGGCCTGGAAAGCGAAGGGCTATCCGGTCGAGCCATACCGAGAGGTCTTTCACCTCTATACTCCTACCTTGGCTCCACATTGAGCCATATAGTCGCCGATTCCATAAGTCTGTCCTTGAAGTTCGGTGACTGCCTGTCGCAGCTGGTCTTGAAGTTCGGTGACTGCCTGTCGCAGCTGGTCCTGCGTATTCGTCACGATTGCGCCATGCTCATTAGGAGAACACCTGCGTGAGCTGCCAACACTCTTTCGCGATCGCCCAGTCTTCCTGGGCCCGAATTATCAAAACACGAACCGCCGAATCCGGCGTTGCGATGTCTGCATCAGAGGCGCGCTGCACGTTGGCGGCATCATCGAGTTTGAGGCCGAAAAAAATCAGCGGCTTGCAAACCGCATCGCGCACCTCAGTCGAGTTCTCTCCGACACCGGCAGAGAATACCAGCACGTCAATGCCTCCCAAAACGGCAACCATAGCGCCAATGCCGGCCTGCAGACGGTGCACGTAGATGTCGAATGCCAGCTTTGCTCGTGAATGGCCTCGTTTCACGGACGCCAGAATCTCACGCATGTCTCCCGAAATGCCCGAGATTCCCAGCAGGCCCGATTCTTTGTTTAGAACATCATCAATCTCCTGGGCCTGGAGCTGACCTTCGCGCATGAGGTAAGTGAGAATTCCCGGGTCAACCGAACCAGAGCGAGTACCCATCATGAGACCTTCTAACGGAGTAAAGCCCATAGTCGTGTCGATGCTGTAGCCTTGATGAATCGCAGCCAGGGAACAACCGTTTCCTAGATGGCAAGTAACCAATTTCAACGAGTTCAGGTTTCGTCCTAGAAGGTGCGCGGCACGCGCCGCGCAATATTGATGATTGACGCCGTGAAATCCGTAGCGACGAATGCCGCTTTCGAACCATTGATAGGGCCCCGGATACACAGCCGCAGCCTGCGGCATTCTGCGATGAAACCCGGTATCGAAAACCGCGACTTGGGGAACCGCGCCTAGCAGCTTTTCAATGACCTCCATACCTTCGAGTTCAGCGCGATTGTGGAGCGGAGCGAAAGCAGAAACTTTAGCAATTCCCGCTTTCACCTCGGGAGTGAGCAGAACCGGTTCGGCGTATTTCGGGCCGCCATGCACGACGCGGTGTCCGACAACATCAATCTCAGCAGGGGACGTGACCGTACGCGGCTCGCCATTCCACAGAGTGCCCAGCAAATGCTCAACGGCTTTCTCCCGCGACGAGACTCTTACCTGGCCCTTTTGTTCTGGCTGCTGGAACCCGAATTGAGCACGAGGATCTTCACAGATTAGTGAAGCCATTTCCAGTTCTTTACCTCCGGCATATCGTCGCCGTGCGCGCGCGTGTATTGCTTGTGCTCCACCAGTTTGTTGCGCAGGAATTGCTGGAAGTGGGCGCCGACGGGGTGCAACTTCGCAATGCGGTCCACCGCGTCACCGGCGAGGTGAAAGCGATCCAGATCATTCATCACGGTCATGTCAAAAGGAGTGGTGGTAGTGCCCTCCTCTTTATAGCCGCGCACATGGAAATTGCCGTGACCATGGCGACGATAGCACAGCCGATGAATAAGCCATGGGTATCCGTGATAGGCGAAAATCACGGGTTTGTCGGTAGTGAAGATGGAATCGAATTCGCGATCGGAAAGACCGTGCGGATGTTCGCTCGGAGGCTGCAACGTCATCAGGTCCACGACGTTAACGACGCGGATCTTAAGATCGGGAAAGTGTTGGCGAAGCAGATCAACCGCCGCCAGCGTCTCCAGTGTTGGCACATCGCCGGCACAGGCCATCACAACGTCCGGCTCACTGCCCAGATCGGTGCTGGCCCAGGACCAGATACCTAGCCCGATTGTGCAGTGCGCTACGGCGGCGTCCATGTCGAGCCACTGCAACTCCGGCTGCTTGCCGGCGACAATCACGTTTACATAGTTGCGACTGCGCAAACAGTGATCGGCGACCGAAAGCAAACAATTCGCATCGGGTGGCAGGTACACGCGAACCAGACCCGCCTTTTTGTTCATCACGAAATCAATGAAGCCTGGGTCCTGGTGAGTAAAGCCGTTGTGGTCCTGGCGCCAGACATGGGAGGTGAGCAGATAATTCAGTGATGAAATCGCCCGCCGCCAGGGAATCTTGTGCGTAGCCTCCAGCCATTTCGCGTGTTGATTGAACATCGAATCGACAATGTGCACAAATCCCTCATAGCACGAGAAAAATCCATGGCGCCCGGTGAGCAGATAGCCTTCCAGCCAGCCCTGACACATGTGCTCGCTCAGGATCTCCATCACCCGTCCGTCAGGAGACAAGTGTTCGTCTACCGGGAGAATCGGCTCCATCCAGATCTTGTCTGTCGCCTGATACACAGCATCAAGGCGGTTCGACGCAGTTTCATCAGGGCCGAATACGCGGAAATTTGCGTGCTCCAGATTCCTCTTCATCACATCGCGCAGGAAAGTGCCTAACACTTTGGTGGATTCCGCTGTCCCAGTGCCAGGCTTGGGAACCGAAACTGCATAATCGCGGAAGTCCGGCATCAGCAAGTCTTTCACGAGCAGCCCGCCATTGGCGTGCGGGTTCGAACCCATGCGCCGGTTTCCTTTAGGAGCTAGCTCCGAAAGTTCTCCGATTAACGTCCCGTTCTGATCGAACAACTCTTCCGGGTGATAACTCTTCATCCAGTCTTCGAGAATTGCCAAGTGTTCCGGTTTGGTGTCCAGATCCGCTACCGGCACCTGATGCGCGCGCCACGTGCCCTCGACGGGCTTGCCATCCACAAATTTCGGTCCGGTCCAGCCCTTCGGAGTCCGCATGACGATCATGGGCCAGACGGGAAGGCTAGGCGATCTCTTGCCGCGGGCTTCGCGCTGAATGGCGTGGATTTCCTCGATGATTGTGTCGAGCGTCGCCGCCATGAGTTGATGCATCGTTTCCGGTTCGTGCCCTTCGACGCAGTAGGGTTTATATCCGTAACCAGTGAAGAGATGAGTTAATTCTTCGTCGTTGAGGCGGCCAAGCACGGTTGGGTTTGCGATCTTGTAGCCGTTCAGGTGCAAGATGGGCAACACGGCGCCATCACGTGCCGGGAGGGTTCATGTGGCTTAGCTGATATCCTTTTGGCGATCAAGAAAGCGATGCAGGTATCTCGACCCCTCCTTTTCGTAGGCGTTTGCCCCGATCGTCAGTAATATTTCGCAAATCTGGGATATGCTCCGGGCCTCCCGGTCCGCAATCTGCTGAAGGTTCTTCTTAAGCTCACTTGAGATTCGGAATGCTAGCGGCGCGTCCTTCTTCATGACGCTGAGATTGTAAGAAAAATCCTCGCTTTTTGCTAAATGATGAACTTGCGTTCATTATGAGCATGTAATATAATGTAATAGATTCTATGAGCATTGCAGCAGGCCGATATATAACAGTGACAGGATTTCAAATGACGCATAAGTTACTTCGCTGCAATCTGAAATGCGCCCGCCTGAAATGGGGTTCCGACTTGGACCCCGTTGCTCTTCAGATTCTCAGGACATACACGGACCAATTTCAATTCTCAATCGCAGACGGCGATCTCCTTCTATTACGCCGAGGTTGGTATGTCACGCATGCGGGCTTGATACGGTTGGCGCGTCGGAATCGCTGCTGCGGTATCGACATTTGTCCCGCGGTCGAATTCTCAGAGCCCGCTGTTTCGCGATGGGCATTCAAAGCTACGGTCTACAAATCACCTCACTGCAAAGGTTTCGTCGGTTACGGAGATGCCGACCCGTCCAATGTCTCCGCTTTGCTTCGGGGCGCCGAAATGCGGGTCGCTGAGACGCGCGCCGTCAACCGTGCACTGCGGAAGGCCTATGGCATCGGTGTCTGCTCGGTCGAGGAGGTCGGATCTTTTTCCGAACCGACTCCGTCTTCTCGGGAATCGAAGAAATTGCCGCCCCAGCCAGCTAATGGAAATTACGGCGGCCCAAAGGTCCGCGATCGCCTTTGCCAAATCATTCGCCAGCATCAGCTCGATGCCAACCTAGTGAAGTCTTATGCGGCGGATTTTTGTGGAGTCAAAACTCTGCGTGAAGCGAAGCGTGAGCAGGTCGAAGCCTTCGTAGTTCATCTGGCCGATTGGGCTGAAAAAGACCGCAACGCTCTGCTCTGCCAGCTCAACAGTTATTTGTCACCGAAAGAAGGTGCGGCATGAGGCGCTATTTCGAGACTCTCCGTCCTGCGGATCGATCGGCCATTGACTCCGTCCCGGATGGTCTGTTTCTCGTCCGAGTTGAGCGAGTGCAGTATCGCTGGCACGTGCAGAAACCTTATTACCAGATCCGCTTCGCAGTTCTCGAGCCCAAGCATCTAGCCGGATGTCTGATTACCGGTCGCCTCTACTGCACAGCCAGAGCAATGTGGAAGCTGATCTGGTTCCTGCGCGACTTCGGCTACGACACCGAGCTGTTGGGAAAAAATGAAATCGATGACCAAGTATTAGTCGGCCTACGAGGTGTGCTGAAAGTGAGTCATGCCATTGTGCATGGCATCTCTCTTCTCAACCTGGACGGATTTGCGCCGCTTAGCCGTTGGAAGGAACTCTCGCCTATAGCCGCTGACGATCCTCCCGAATCGGAGCTCGCCTGATGGTGTACAGCTATACCCAGATCAGCCAATACCTGACCTGCCCGCGACGCTACCGTCATCGCTATCTCGATGGCTGGCAGGAAAAAGACACCCGGTCCGCCATGCTCTTCGGTCGCGCCTT
>WNGG01006993.1_pt1 | contig 12520 bp, 10 predicted proteins | sample 5400661 | NCBI WGS metagenome assembly WNGG01 (sample SAMN13153372, study PRJNA577476) | soil metagenome | isolation source: 100 cm soil or saprolite under Garry oak tree replicate 1 | place: USA:California | collected 2016-06-15 | reverse complement strand
TCTCACGTTCAAAAGTGATTTCCAAGGCTTGATCCGGTAGCTTGAACCCGTCAATTCTGACTTCTGGAAGGCTGGCTTTCAATAGGTCTTCGTTTATGGTCTCTTGCAGTTCCATCAGTTTCTTGGGAGTCGGCATGTTAGCTAGCCGAGAGTTGGTTTGGTATTTCATATTTAACCCATCGAAACGTCGATGGAATGTTTCAAGTGACGAGTTCTCGGGATTTCACGAGGCTTCAGAAGGCTCCTTTGCTTGTACGAAGATTCGGCATCATCCAAACGTCTCGGCTCCTCGTCCCAGAGCTAATTAGAGAAACACGACTGTCGAGATTCGTCACCAGGTTCTTGGCGAGGTACGTTGCGAGGTTTCGAATGAGGGACTCGACTCTACTGTGGCTTCGCCCCTTTTCAATGGATCTGGCAATATTCCATGAGGTTTGGGATCACGAACGGTATACGACAGGGCCGATTGGCGAAGTTGCTCGTCGGGGAACCGTGGTGGATATTGGCGCTCACATTGGACTGTTCTCATTATTCGCGTGTAGAGCGATTCAGGCAAATCGGATTGTTAGCGTGGAACCTGATCCTTTGAACTTCGAGCTCCTCGTCGAGAATATTTCTGCCAATCATGTTGAAGGTGCGACCCTGATTAATGCTGCGATTGCAGGTAATTCAGGCGAAAGACGGATGCACACTTCCCCATCAAATACTGGAGGTCACAGTTTTTACGCCCGAGGCGGCTCCTCAAGGCTGGTCAGAGTCGTCAGCCTCTCAGGTTTGTTCAGATCTTCGGGCATCACGGAGTGTTCGCTGCTCAAGATGGATTGTGAGGGTGCGGAGATGGAGATCCTTGAGAATACGCCTGATGAGCTGTTCAGGAACGTATCTGCTATTTCTCTAGAATACCATCTTGACGCCTACTCTCGAGAACGGCTTGAGCGGTCTAAGACGAGGCTGGAGAGTTTAGGTTTCATCCTGGAGATCCAACCAACAAGCAAGGCTATCGGAATCCTCCGCGGAATCCGCGGAACTTGAGAGTTTTCCGGGTTATCCTATTCGCGCAAAACAAGTACCACCCTTCCCGGGTCTCTGTTTCACCACTTTGACATAGCTCAGACTCCTTTCGAGTAGGAAGAGAGCTTGGTCAGAGGGTTGCGATACGTCTCAGAGTACTGATTTTGGTCAGGGAAAGAGTGTTCCAGGTTTCGCTAAGATAATCATGCTATTGCAGATGCTGGTGATTGTTCTCCTCTCGTCCTGGGTCTTTGAGGAATACTTGAACAACATCTACTTGCAAGCCTACGTGAACGGTGTGATTCAGGCCGACGGCTCGGTCATCGCGATACTCATTATAGTCGGCGCGCTAGGCATGGCCCTGGGACTCCTAAAGGTTCTAAAATCGACCCATAGGCAAATCGGTGCGCTCGTTACTCAACCGCAAATTACACCCTCGGCTCCGATCGGGTCGAGCTCTAAGCCCAGTCTGGATCTCCATCCAATGGTAGCCGCTCTCAAGGCAGACATGGCCCACCAAGCATCCATGCAGCCGCTTCCGCCCGTAGAACTCAAAGAGGCATCATTGCCTGTACCCGTGCAAGCCCCACCCGGCCCGCCCCCTACCAAAACTCTAGCTGTGGTTCCCACCACCATCATCACTGGAAACATGCCGGTTTTGAAGAGAACGAACCCTGAACAGAACAGAAACCAGAACTCTCAACAGTAGATAGCATCCGGTTTTCTCTCGTCAACCTCGCCTTGGGTCGGACTCTTCCCCGAGGCAGTTCTTGGTTCAGCAGTTTGGAACAGCGAAGGCTGTCGAGAGGGGGAATCATCCGGTTGCCTGGCCGCAGAATGGGCATGCGAATAGCCCGTACGTGTTGACACGTCCGCATTTCTTGCAGACAACCTGGCCGGTTTGCGACGTTGTCATCGAACCTGACGGAGGGCGGGGCCGAGATTGAGGTTCGGTCGTTATGACTCCTATCAAACAGGTGATTATTCCGGCCACGAATAGCGCCCCACCACCTATGAACACTGGCAGGTCGTTGGCGCAAGCGAACACGTTGCCGGAGAGAATTGTTAGCAGACACGAGCTGGCTGCCGCGGCTGTGAGGATGGGACCTATGACAACCATCATTATTCCGAGGATGAAAATGTCAGATCTCAAGATCTCTCGCTTGGGTAAGCTACTTTTCAGCGAGGTGTCGGAAGGCTGGGAGGCTTTCTAAGCCTCTGTTACTGTACTCCTGCTTTCAGGGATATTGCCGAAAGAAGTTTTCCCGGACCTCGCCTGTTATCCAGCTGGTCCGGGTATGCACTCTATTGCGGTTGGTCTTTGCGGAAGTAGCCGTTTCGCCAGACGAGAGCGACTAGTCCAATGGCCGCGCCGATTCCAGCTATGGATAGCACCGCCGGCCCATTGCCGTTAATCCAAGAGGGTTTCGCCTCGAAACTGGCGAGCGAGGATGCGTTGGATCCGTTGCTGCTGGCTTGGGCGACGAGAGCATAGGTTCCGAGCTGGTTTGGTACGGTGAAGGTTGCTTTGTACAATCCGGATCTGACCGAGGACATAGGCAAGCTGATCGTGGTTCCATTGGGGAGCGTGGCTGTTAGGCGCAACGAAACGCCTGAGGGTCCGACTGGGACACCGTTGACGCTGGTCAGCGCGTAAATATCGGCCTTGTCTCCCGGGAAGAACAGCGCTCCCACGGTTACGGTGACGGTGAGGCTGCCGGGTTGCGCGAGGACGGTGAAGTTCGCGCTAGCGTGAGCGTTGGTGGAGTCGAATGCTTTGATCTGGTGGACGCCTGGTTCAGCGTTTGGTACATTCATGGTGAAGCTGAAATTTCCAGTCGTAGTCGTCATGAAGCCTTCAAACATGTCATCGAAGGTGACCAGGACCTGGTTGGGAGATCCATACTGGTTGGTTGCGAAGCCGGTGCCTTGGACTAGGACTTTCGTGCCAAGACTTCCGCTGGTTGGTGTTGTGGTGAGTTTTGGTCCCGGGAGGATTGTGACTTGGCCGTCGCTGAGCGAGTTGTTGGAGAGATTCTGGTCAGTAGCTAGGATCGCGGTGGCGGAGACTGTGTAAGTTCCCGGTTGTATGCTGGACGTGTCGAACTGTATGAATACCTGGTTGTAGAAGTAATTCAGAAAGACAGGAATATTGGTTCTTGTTGCGACGAGCGTCGAGTTGAAGAATATGGAAACGGCGACTGTCTCGTTGTTAGACCCGTAATCTGCAAGGTTTACTGTGACGCCGACCGTCTGGCTTTGGATCGCGGTGTTGAAACTTGGGAATACGCTTGTTACTGCAACATCATGCTGGAGCCTTGGTAGCACGTTTATCCTCGCGCTCGTGGTTCCGGTGAGACCTGCGTTGTCCATGACTGTGAGCGTGACAGTATAGTTTCCGGCTGTGAAGTACGTGTGCTGTGCGAAGCTGCCGCCGAACTGGCTGGCATTGTCGCCGAAGCTCCATTGGTACGAGGTTATGTAGCCGTCAGGGTCATGGCTGGCGCTGCCGTCGAAGAAGACTGTTACCCCAACCCTAGGGCTGGTCGGTGAGAAGGTGAACTGAGCGATGGGTGGAATATCCGGCTTCGGCACAATCTGGACGAGTACGCTTGTCGAGGATGTCTGGTTTCCGCTATCTCTTACGAACAGTGATACGAAATAGGTTCCCGGAAAGGAATAGGAATGGAACGCGAACGCTGTGGCGTTCAGGAAGATCTGTCCGTCCCCGAAGTTCCATTGCCAAAAAACTATCGCTCCATCAGGGTCGGAGCTTTTGGATCCGTCGAAGGAGATTAACTGGTGAACGGTAGCGTTTAGAGGTGTGAAGGTGAAGCGGGCAACTGGTAGTTCGTCTGCAACTGGCCCAACAGAGATTATGGCGAAGGCGAATCCTACGAAATTGGAACTGTCCGTGACTGTGAGTATGACGTTGTAACTGCCGGCCTTGGCGAAGGCGTGGAATACGGATGAGTTGTTGAACGTGATGATCGTGGTGAAGTCGCTGAAGGTCCAGTTGTACCGGACTATGATTCCATCAGGGTCGAAACTGCCCGTTGGGTTGAAGGTTACGTTCTGCCCCGCTACCGGATTAAGGGGGGCGAATGTGAAATTGGCAACTGGCAGCTCGTCAAGAACTACCGTGATCTGTCGGCTCGTTGTCGCTGTCAGGTTTCCATTGTCGACTACGAGTAGAGTTACGGTATAGTTGGCATTATTGGTGTAGACATGTGTCGTGATGGGTCCGGTGGCTATTCGACCGTCACCGAAGCTCCACCGCCAGCCGATGATTGTTCCGTCAGGATCGTAACTCGTGCTGGTGAAGGTCACTATCGTGCCTGCGGTCGGTATTGTCGGCGTGAATGTAAAGCTGGCCACGGGTGGAACGTCGGCAAGTGGAAGGATCAGCGCGAGAGTGGCTGAGTGTGTGAGACTGTCGCTAGTCCCGGTCACGGTCACGTTATAGAATATTTCGGGGTTGTTTGTGATTGTAGTGTAGATCTTTAGAAGCACGATTTTCGCGGTTGATCCCGAACTCGTGAATGTTACAGTCGAGTTGGGAAGAAAAGCGAGAATGCCGGTGGAATTGAGCCCGACCGTGGCGGCGAGGGTTACGGTTCCGAGGAATCCGTTAACCGCTGTGACGGTGATGTTGGAGCTGTCGACTGTTCCGCGAACGATTGTTAGATTAGTAGGATTGAGGGAGAGCGTGAAATTCGGAACGGGTGGTCTCTGGGATGGAGTCGAGCCCTGTGTCGAGGAATGGAATACTGCCATGGGACCGAGTACGGCAGTGATCAACAGGAGAACGATTATGATTGGTGATAATTTCGATATTCTCATTTGCGTATCGTATTACACGGCAGTAATGCCCATTACTTAAGTCTATACGCTTCCCCGCGATTGATCTCCCCACTTAGGTCTCGAGAGATCTCCAGCGATATCCCGGAAACAGGATAGGCGCCCGGAAGTTTCTACGACGATCCGGACTCTAGACGGCGGTCACCGAGGCCGATCGTTTCGGTTGCTTTTCTGATCTGGATCTCAGGAGTCGGAAACCAACGGTCGCTGCGATGATGATCGTGACCGTTCCGAGTATCGCGTAGAATACTGTGGGGACTAGCCCGTAGATGTTTGAAGGGGCGCGAGGTGTTTTGCTCGGTGCAGCGGTTATGGTGATTGTCGTCGTCGCAGTATGGCTAGTCGGACCGCTCGAGGCTGTTGCCGTCACATTGTACGTGCCAGGGATCGTTGACTTGCAGGACAAGCTGGCGGTTCCACGACCCGTGACCGTGCTCGGGCTGATCGGGTTGCAGTTCAAGCCTGAGGGGACTATATCGGTCAAGACAACAGAGTCGGTGAACCCGTTCACCGCTCCAATAGTTATCGTGGATGTGGCTAATGAGCCAGTGCTCGCGGACGCCGGGCTCGCCGTCACGGTGAAACTTGGGGAGACTGGATTGGAGAAGATGTTCGTCGACTGTATTCTGACGTCCGAGTACTCCACGTAGCCACCCTCAAAATTTGTATCTGGGTATGAGTTCTGAACCTTGTACTCCAGAGCGATACCGCTTATCTGGTCCCAGACGTACTCTTGACTTAGGACAGCAAAACCTGGGCCGGAGGGTGTGTAAGTGGCGTTGTAGATGTTGACGGATCGTTGGACTCCAAGATAAGTCATAGACAAAGTCTGGTTGATCCTTGGCGTGTAGGTGCCGACCCAAAGTTGGTCTCCGGCCATTAATCCCCCGGCGATAAGCCCGAATGTCAGGTTTCCAATTCCAGTCAACAAGTCGCCATCTCGGGTCGCAGTTTGGACGGTCGAGTTCTCGTATTGGGTGACGGTTTGGAGGGTAACGTAAGTTGATGAGACATGTTGGATGGTTCCCATTATCTGAGTTGTCGCATTCAGGTCTTTGATCGGTTGAGGCACGGGAGGGTATTGACTAGTTCCGTGGTAGGTCACGTTTACTGGTGCAAAAGTGGCCCATTGACCCTCTGTGACACCCGGAGTGTACGTGGGCGCGGCGTGGGCTGCTAGGACAGCTGGCGAAAGCATCACGAGAACTATGATCGAAACTAGGAGACCGTAGCGGTAATTGTTCAAGGCAAGATGCGGTTGCGCGGTTTCGAATAGCTGGATATATACAGTCTATGAAATGGGCTGACCACGTCTAGTCGATCAGGCCTGATCCGGCCCGGATTTTTCGCTCAGAGTTAGACTCGAGGATTATTTGGCTCGGCGTAGGGGCTCGTTTGTTAGATAGTATACTTCGAGCGCTTGTTTCTTTGGCCGGATAAAGTAGGGTTGCGAGTGGGCAAGTTCTCTCGGGATAACACTGCCCTCTTTTAGCAGCAGTCTTGTGATACGCCATCCTCTTTCCACACGGAGCAGATTGGTAGTCTTGAGTTCAAGATCGTCAAGAACGTCGTGAAGGCTGACCGGGGACGGTACTTGTCCCTGCCAGTCTTCAGGTTCGACTGGGGAATTGGCCTTGATCTCGCCGCTGTCTATGAAAGAGGATCTGATGAACCTCAAAGCTAAGCGGCGGATTTCATCATCCTTCAATTTGAGGACTCGAACTGCTCTTCTGACTATGGGCGTAACGTAACCAGTTCAGAGAGTTCCCAGTAACTTATGCGCGTCCGAGGAAGGGGATCCACCTTGGACCCTTGTCGGACCCTCGTCTCTAGAATTCGGTCTGGTTAACGTCCTGATTAGGCAGCGGCTAATGGTTGGTCAGGTGATAGTAGATATGATCAGCTGTATCTGATCCGGATTACAGCCGCAGAATTGTAAAGATGCCTGGAGATATCCTACCGATCCGTGGCCGAAGCTCGCTAATAAGGAGCCGGGGTTTCGAAATCCGCGGCTAATATAATGCGGTGAGATGTCGTCTGTCAAAGGATAGTAGTTTCAAGCAATTTCATGCCAATTATGGCGAGGCCTGAATCTGTTCCTTGTAGGTTCTCTGCAAATGACTCTCTTACAAGTCAGCGGGTAAGACGCCTCCGTTCGTTCGGCGTGAGGAGAAGGAATCGTCTTTGGGAAAGATCTCGCGGAAGAAAAAAAGACCCGCGCAAAGTGGCGTGCAAGCGATCTTTTCGGGCAGCGGCCAAAGAAGAGGTAAGGCTCAGTCTAGGTTCTCATCCTACGAGTTCGAAGACGAGATGGAGCCAAGTAGCGCTCCTGACCGCGTGTTCTCAAATTCGCTGGATCTCTCGAAGAAACGTGGGATCAATTCCCTACGCCGTTTCTCCAGGATTCTCGCCGTCACGGTTCTAATTGTAATCATGTTGACGACTGTTGTAGGCTTCAGCGAGATCAACCCGATACTTCAACATCATACGGACAAGGGCACTAGTGGTACAGGCACGAGTCCACCCATCAGGACTCTCAGGACGATTCCTCCAAGTTTCTACGCTGTTTTCAACGTACCGGAGGCAACGATCTCAAGCAATGGAAGTTACACGGGGATGATCGCGACCAACTCGGACGACTTCATCATAGTACAGATCGCTTATTCTCAGGGAACCGGGGGAAATCTTCCAGACGTTGCCAGAGTTACGGACACTCAGTCCGGTAATTACACGAGAGTAGCTAGTGCGTCTCCAGGGTTTGCAGAGAATTTCTGGGAGCAAGTCTGGACTGGCCGAGCTTCTGCGACAGGTTCTACGACCATAACTGCTGGCCTTAACTGGTTGGCGTGTCAGACGCCGTGCGTAACGTCGATAATAATCACGATGACGATTGGCCGGTATCGAGGGGTCGCTGGAGTCGGCTCTTCAACCAGCATAGCAACGACCACCTCTTCTACTTATCAATCCGTAAACGTAACCGCGACCCAGGCTAACTCAATGCTTGTTGAGCTTCTCAGCCATGGCGCCTACAGCAGCTGTACAATAGACGCACCGCAACCGGACGCTGGCCAGACCTCGAGAGACTGTTTCACCGCTACGACTGAAAGAACTGAACTCTTCGACCATTCCGTATCAGCAGCCCAAACGTACGACGAATCGTACACTTGGAGCCAGGTCGAGGTCCAGAGAGGAATATACCTAGAGCTGAAAGGCACCAGCATTCCGAACACTGCTTGATAACCGGGTGGAGAAAGGCTGTCTGTTACAGTCTTTATCTGGAAAGAAATCCTCCTTTGATCTGACGATAATTGCCGGATCCTGGTGGGCTGAAGAGCTGGCTTAGAGGACCGGCCGCGCTAGGCGAGAAGACGAAGAAAAACTCGTTAAAGCTGGACAGGCACAGGATCGCTGTCCTGCCCTTCACGAACATGAGCCCCGATCCGAGCGATGAATATTTTGCGGACGGGTTAACTGAGGAGTTGATAGCTACTATCTCGAAGATCAGAGAGGTCAGTGTGGTTTCCCGGACGTCGGTGATGCAGTATCGGAAGAATTCGAAGCCTATCCGGGACGTGGCTGAGGAACTGCAGGCTGGGACGATTCTTGAGGGTAGTGTTCGGAAGGCCGGAAGCAAGGTGCGTGTCACGATCCAGATGGTTGATGCTGCGCAGGACAAGCATGAATGGGCCGAAAGCTATGACAGGGGTCTCGAGGACATTTTCGCAATCCAGAGCGATATCTCACAGAACGTTGCGGAGGTTCTCAAGGTCCAGCTCTTCGCCAACGAAAAGAAAAGTATCCAGAACATTCCAACCCGGAATGTTGACGCTTACACCAGTTTCTTGAAGGGCCGCAAGTATCTGAACGATAGAACTGAAAGAGGGTTTCATGATGCGATACGCTATTTCGAGGAGGCCGTGAGGCTGGACCCGAAATACGCTGCGGCTTTTGCTGGGCTCGCAGACTGCTACTCTCTCTTGGAGAACTGGAGCTTGATGAGTCCCGAGATCGCGTTCCCGAATGCGTTGGCGTACGCGGCTAAGGCCCCTGAGCTGGACGATAGTCTGGCGGACGCGCACGTGTCCATGGCCACGTGTCTTGCGATTGTGAAACGGGACTGGAAAGGAGCTGAGAGAGAGTACCGGCGTGCGCTCGACCTCAACCCTATCTCCGCGAACGGCCGCTACATGTACGCGTTTATCCTGCTCCAGTTGCTAGGGAGATGGGATGAAGCACTCCGGGAGATCACGGTGGCGACGAAGCTTGACCCGTTTTCACAGATCATCGCGATGAACAAGGCGAAAATTCTCTTCTATGCAGGCAGGCGCGAGGAAGCGGTTGTGCAGTTCAGGCATGCCTTGGACATGAACCCGGGATACGCGTATGCGCGCGCCGAGTACGGAATGGCTCTTGTCTATACTGGGTGTATTCAGGAGGGGACGGCGGAGATCGAACGGGCTGTGAAGGACGGGCCGGACGTGATGTCAGCGAGGCTCAGACTGGCTCTGGCTTACGGGATGACTAATCGGAGGGCGGAGGTTGAGAGTATGCTTAGAGAGGCCCAGGAAGAGTCGAGCAAGAGTTACATTGCGGGCGTGGGTATCGCGATGATCCATGCTGTGCTTGGCGAGAAAGACCAGCCTTTGAATCGTTGAACCGGGCCGTTCGAGAGGGAACAAGCTCCTTGGACGTGCTGAACGAGCCTGTGTTCGACGGTCTGAAGACGGACCCGCGCTTCCACGAGATTCTCGAGAAAGTTGGCTTGCCATGATGGCGGGGTACGAGCCTCGATGCCTCGCTCTCCTTTGGATCAATTGGTCCTTAGAAGTAGGGTTTTTGGTTGGGTGAGAGATAGCCCTAATAGCCCGATGATGGCCTAGTATGGTTGAGAACTATGAGATTTACACCCATTGACTTCTCCCAGAACGCCTTGCTCGCCGCGTTGAAGAGTCCGACCAGGCGGGTCCTGGACCAGGCGAGGATGGTTGGAAGTATGGAACAGACAGTGCCTATGCTCTCCGAGGCCACGAAGCTCGACATCGGAACAGTCCAATCCGCTATCTTACGACTGACACGGCTCGGCATAGCCCAGCCAACCCGGAAGATCGGCAACGCACAAGCCTACAAGTTCAACCTAGAGAACAAGCTCTTTCGCGCCTAGACTGAACTGTCTAGCCATGACAGGGCAAGAGAATACTAGACCAGTTTCTGATAGCAGGCTTTGTGAATCATGGCTAACATCTGGCTTGAAAGCCCAGATTAGCTTATTCGAGCCCAAAACTCGGCAATTGGACACTCTCGAACTTAGGGTGGTCTTGGAGAACTGCTCGGCGTTTCCCTAGGCGCCCTATTGAGTTTCCTCTGATCCAAGACGATAACTGTGATGACAACGGCAACTGTCGCTGCTAGCTCTGCGTAGAGCCAGATTTTCTATGGGGAATGGAGAAAAACGGGAACGAGAACGGGCTTGTTCACAAGATGGGGACTGAATGGGACCCCTACATGGCACGAAAGAGTCGAATCAACCGAGGGCTGCCTAGACATGGCTTTGCCAGACCTGTACAGGGAACCCCAGAACCTATCATCCAAACACTGGTCGCATGAGCCCTTCTAGCTGAAAGCTGGCCTGCTAAGGGGGTAAGGCGAGACGCAGCCCCATCATCATGTTCGAGTGAGCTTCGGAGAATTCGCCGGGAGATTGCTAGAGACCTTCAAGTGTTACGACCTCGTCCGGTGTAACGGATGGGCATCCTAGGAAGGTTTTGATCTCCTTCCTAGAGCTAAGAATTCCTGAGTCTAGGGTTGTAAAATAGTCGAGTTCCTTGCCGTGAAGTCTGATCGCGGCGTATGCAGAGGCGACGTGAAGGAGGTCCAACGTTCTCAACGGGAGTGTTCTCGCTGCTTTGAGGGCGATCGCGTATACTGCTGGGACACGGGCCTGAGATTCCTGTCCGAGCGGCATTTCGCTTCCGACATTGATGAACTCAAGATTGGGTATCTTCAGAGTCCGCCGGACGAATGAGCCTGGGAGCTCTTGGTCTGAACTGTGATCCTGACCGAATTTCCGGGTGGACCTCTTGACGGCACTGGCGATCTCGATGAGTGTTAGGGTTGAGGTTAGAGCGTTGACCTGGCCTTCTTCGATGGCGCTGAGGAGTGTTACTGAATTCTTGTGTCCCTTGTCTTCAACGGCGTAGACTGCAAGGAGAATGTTTGTGTCGAGGTAGAGGCGCTTCAGCGGTCCCTGCCTTCCGAGACGAGCTTGGCAACGTCGACGCCTCTGAAGAGCTTAGCTCCCAGTTTTCGCAGCTCCGCGTCGGAGAGTTCTCTACCCAACAGTTCTTCCGGCTTTATGTCCAGGAAGAGTTCGGGGTGTTCTCTTAGATGGTCTTCGATCATCTCTCTCAACGCTTCGCTTCGACTGGCGAAGATGCCGCGTTTGACTGCCGCGTCAACCCTCTGGACCAGCTCATCGGGCAGACGAGCCGTTATCGTCTCGGTCATGGAATAGATGAACACATTTTGATTACATAAGCGTTTCGTATTCTAAAGATTACCTTTGGGACTCGGAGATTGTCTTGCGCTTCCTCCTCTCCAAGAGGATAACTGTGGCTATGCTCTTCCGTGTCCAACTCCAATGGCGACATAGCTGAGGTCGCTGAACGCATCTGGGTCATAGATTCTCCTGGCGTCTACGATGTTCGGGGTCTTCATGTACGCCTGGAAATCTTTTGCTTTGAGTTTTCGGAACTGGTCCCACTCGGTCATGATAATGGCGCAGTCTGCTCCCTTGAGAGTTGACTGAGGGTCGTCGGCGTAGTCGATCTGGACCTGAATCTGTTTTTTCGTGTTCGGTATCGCCATAGGGTCATACGCAACGACCTGAGCTCCTTTCTTCTTGAGCTGGGTGATCACTCTTATCGAGGCGGCTTCGCGGATATCATCGGTATCTTTCTTGAATGCTAGTCCTAGAATGGCGATTCTCTTGTCTGATAGAGATCCGAGAAGTTTCTCTGCGATGTTTACGACTCTAGTGGCTTGTTCTTCGTTCGTCTCTTCTGTGGCCTGGAATAGTGTCGGGTTGTATCCGTTGTTCTGGCTGTACTTGATGAGGGCTTGGAGGTCTTTGTGGAAACAGCTTCCTCCATATCCGGGTCCAGCTTTGAGGAATAGGCTCCCGATCCTCGGGTCTAGGCCGATGGCCTCAGCGATTGTGCCCACGTCGACGCCGGGGATTTGCTGGGCGATGTTGGCGATGGTGTTGATGAAACTCACCTTCGTCGCGAGAAACGCGTTGCTCGCATACTTCACCAGTTCAGCACTCTCTGGATTGGTTATGATAACAGGCGGGAGCTTGGACCCGTAGAACCGGCGGTAGAGCTTTGTCAGCTGGCCAGCCGATTTCTTATCGCTAGATCCAATAACTATCTTGTCAGGATGGAGGGCGTCGTCGATCGCGGTTCCCTCTTTCAGGAACTCGGGATTAGCACACAAACCCAGCTCGGGTCCAACATTCTTTCCACTTGACTCTTCCAGGGAATGCTTCACAGTGCCGTTTGTCGTACCGGGGACGACAGTGCTCTTGACAACGACAAGATGGTATCCGGGCTTTTTGGAGAGGGTCTTTCCTAGATCTGCTACGGCCGTT
>WNGG01011533.1_pt1 | contig 12521 bp, 6 predicted proteins | sample 5400661 | NCBI WGS metagenome assembly WNGG01 (sample SAMN13153372, study PRJNA577476) | soil metagenome | isolation source: 100 cm soil or saprolite under Garry oak tree replicate 1 | place: USA:California | collected 2016-06-15 | reverse complement strand
GTACCTGTGGAAACGGTCGTTGCCGACTCGGTGAAGCTGACGGTAGGCGGCCTATCAGTAATCGTCTTGGTTGCCACCGCGCTCTTGGTCGTGGAATCAGAGTTGTCAGTAGCGTTAACGTAGACATGGTAACTGCCCGCCACCGAATAGGCGTGACTATCGCTAGTAGCCGAACCGGCGAGGCTGTCAATCGTTCCATCTCCCCAGACAACTTTGAGATTGCTAACAGTACCGTCGGGGTCAGCAGCAGTAATCGTCAGGCTGATGGAAGTGCCCGTCGGGGCGGTAGTGGCAGACTCTGTGAAGCTGACAGTCGGGGGTCGGTCAGTTATGGTCTTGGTTGCGGTAGAGCTCTTCGTTGTGAGGTTAGCATTGTCGGTCGCGTTCACATACACGGTGTAAGACCCGGCCAGAGCATACGAATGACTGTCACTCGTGGCCATGCCTGTTAGACTGTCGACAGTTCCATCTCCCCAGGCCACCTTCAAACTGCTCACAGTACCATCTAGATCAGCCGCGGAAATGGTCAAAGTGATGGCCGTGCTGGTTGGAACGGTGGTGGCTGACTCGGTGAAGCTGACGGTCGGGCCCACATCGGTCACCGTCACGGCTACAGTAACCGTATGGGATAGCGATCCGCTAGTACCCTGTACGGTTACGGTGTACGTTCCGGGCTTCGTGGAACTCACAGTCAACGTCGACATTGCAGTTCCACCGCTGGTCAGGGTGACATTGGCCGTGCTCAAAGACGCGGCCAGACCCGATGGAGAGACGGTTGTGGAGAGGGTCACTGTGCCTGCGAAACTGTAGAGGCTCGTCAGAGTGACGGTAGAAGTGTCAGAAGGTCCAGACTGAACTGTTATGCTTGTGGGATTGGCGGAGATGCTGAAGTTGGGCGGGTTGAACGGGCTCAACCTATCAAACTTAACCTTAGCAGGCGCCGAGGTTCCGTCCACATACAAGAAGTCCAGAGTCGGGCTGGCACTCGTAGCCCTCATGTTCAACCCCTGATTATCAGTGGCAGAATCGAGCATCGTAATGGTCGAGTTCCAGGAGCCTCCAACGGGATGTCTGATGTATCCTAGTGTTCCGCTTCCACCGTCAGTGTTCACATTCATGAGCACAATATAGTAGTCGCCAGTAGTGATGTGAACCGATATGGTACCCCAGTCCCGTTCCGTTATCGCCAGGGAAGGAGTGTCCAGGTGCGTCTTCACGTCCGACGAGCTCAGCGTGAAGACTCCAAAGCTCTGGGTTCCAGTAATCCCGTACGAGACAACTAGAGTGGATGCGACTGGGTCCCAGGTGAATGCAACAGGATCCTCCAGGCCCGACGAAGAATTCGATTCATAGGTTAGGTTTTGAGCCCCCCAGGACCATCCGGACCCATTCCAGGTAGCCTTGTCGTAGGCTATTGTTGATGGGGGCCCTGAGAGTCTGTTGGCCAAAAGGTAGATGTTGTTGTTGTCCGGCCTCTCGAAAAGGTTCGGGATGAACCACGCAATGCCGGAAGCGTCCACCAGCACGAGGTCAGGCAGGCTGGAAGAGCCTGCAATATTGGTCCAATCGGTGGCCGGGTCCCAGCGGAGAGACTTGACCATGGTCCGGGTAGTGTTCTGCCAGGCCCAGGCCAAGAGAATATCACCATTCTGGAGGAGAACAGCTGCGGGATATCTTCCAAGCCCCGAAGAGTCGAGCGTTGTAGGGGTTCCGAAGGTGAACCCGGTGATATTGTTCGAAGCGCCCCGCTGTATCGTCACTGGAATGTCAGTAATCATGCCGGACCCGGAACCACCCCCTGCTAAGACGCGAAGCGAAGTCAAAGACACGAGAACCGGGGCTGGCCAGGCATAGGCCGACGTGGGTGTCGGCGACTTCACCGTAGTGGACCAGCCGGTCAACATAGGGTTAGAGTTGGCGTAGGCCAGGCCGATCCGGCCCGAACTGTCAACGTAGACCGCGATCATTTTTCCCGCAGAGTCCTGGATCAGTTTCTGGCCCCCGGACGTGGCGAGTGACGAGGGTCCCGCTGCAGCATCGGATGCTAGAAGAGAAGAAACCCCTTTCACTGTGACTTTGGCCGAGTGAGAGATGGACCCGTTAGTCCCGGTAACGGTTACGGTGTAATTGCCCGGGGTTGACGATGAAAGAGTAAGGGTTGAGCTGGCAGACCCACCCGAAGACAGGGCAACGCTAACAGGGTTCAGAGAAGCTGCCGCTCCGGAAGGGAAGGCCGCGGCTGAGAGGGATAGGGTGCCCGAGAAGCCGCTAATGCTGGCCAGCTGGATAGTTGATGTTGCCGAGGAGGGGGACTGAATCGAGAGGCTCGAAGGACTGCTGGAAATACTGAAATCAGGTGTAGAAACCACATTCACCGTGACCGTGGTGGTGTGGGATAACGCGCCGCTGATCCCGGTCACAGTGACAGTATAACTTCCCAGGGTCGACGAGAAAACTGTGAGAGTCGACGACCCTGAACCACCTGAGGTTAGAGTCACACTAGTAGGGCTCAGGGACGCTGTCAGTCCAGACGGCGAGACTGAGGGGGAGAGCGAAACCGTACCCGAGAAGCTGTTAAGGCTGGCGAGATTGATCGTGGAATTCCCCGACGAGCCTGTTTGAATCGTCAGGCTCGAAGGACTACTAGAGACGCTGAAGTCAGCTGTCCCGCCTCCAACCACAACCGTCTTGGACGCAACACCGACAGCCCCGTTCGAGTCAGTAACTGACAGGTGCACATTGTAGCTGCCCGTGGGGTAGCTGTGGGTCGCCGGGTTACCTGTTCCCGTCGTGCCATCGCCAAAATCCCAGGTGAAAGTGTACGAGCCCGTCCCCCCCGAGGCTGAACCGGTAAACGTTACTGTTTGACCCGTTCCCGGCGAGGAGGGACTGGAGCTGACGCTGACTGTTAACGGGGCCTGGTGTAGCCTCCATCCTGTGAATGGATGAAGCTCCCATCCAGAGAAGGAATGGTCCTGACGCTGGAAAAGGTGGATGGGTCACAGGTCGTCCCAGGCCCACAATACCCCGCGGCCTGCCAGTCATGGTCCATCTCCATGTGGATCCTGCCATAGCAAGTCGGGTCACTCGCCGATGTACAAGAAGTCCCATAATTGGGAACAAGAGCCGGGTCGAACGCGTTGAAGGTGAAATCGTTGAAAGTCCCCCCGCCGTACGACGCCCCTCCGTTGGTAGCGTCATAACTGGTGGCGGGGTCCTCTGAACTCGTGCTCGGCCTTTTGAGACCATGAATCTCCACGTAGACGGATATGGGCAATCCATGATTGTTAGTGATGATACAGGAGGGGCCCGGAGAATGCCAGCCTGCCGGTGTCGGCCCGGGAGTCAACCAGCGCTTAGCTACACCTCCACTGACCGTAGTGGTTATTCCGGGGCTGAACGGGCTATTAGTGAAAGATGCGCTGCCCGTCATGTTATCAGTAATATCAGAAACTCTCACTATTGTGGGCGTGCATTTGACCTTAGGGTTGAGGGAGCCGACAAAGACTGAATTCTGAAAAGAACTCGTACCCCCCAGCGAATCCGTAACGGTCACTGTCACGGTGAAAGTTTGAAGGCTGATGAAAATGTGCTTGACAATGGCGCCCGATGCCGCTCCTCCATCGCCGAAATTCCAGCTGAAAGTATAGGGGGAAGTACCACCGCTCGCGCTGCCCGTAAACGTGACAACCTGGCCCACCCGAGGGTTCGAAGGTGAAAAGGAGAAGGAGGAAGTCAAAGTGGCCGCGGGTATTGGACGAAGAGCCACGAGTCTCCCTGAGGGCCCGGGAACCGCCTCTAGGAGAATTACTAGAAAGAGAAATACTGTTAGAGCCTTCAGCGATACGGAGCCAGTCCTGAACACGTGACTGTCAGGCCTTCTCCTTTCTCAACATCCTATCTTGCAGACGGGCGATTGGGAGCTTGAAACGCAGATGTTCACCTTTAATTTTAGGGCCTAGGTTGATTTCAGTCATGCGCAGTTAACAGTTTCGCATGCTCCTCTCACATGGGGTATAAATGGATAGAACACAATGCCTTATGATATCACTTTCAGGCACGGCTTAGCGACGATTATGCACGATACATGTCATCCCGCAAAGCCAATGCTCACACTAGTACCTGTCTGAGAGGTAACAAACGCTACCTCGACAATCGGTGAAACCGGAGATCGCTCTTACCGTTTGATGGTTGAGTCGAGGAAGTCGATAATGGAATCGGCGATATACTCCCTCTCCTCGGGGCCGACACCGTTATGGTTTCCGAAGAAGAAGGACCTCCTCATTATCACCCCGGAATTCTTCAGCTCCCCTGAGACCCGGTGGGGCGTATGCTTCAACACCGGCTGTTCTGCAATATTCCCGGCCATGATCGGCCTCGTCTCTATCCCCTTCTTCTCAAGATGGGAAACCAAATTCTCTCGCTGGAAAGAAGCGTCAGGCTTCACGGTCAATGGATATCCAAAATAGACATGCTTCGTACCCTCCTCCTCCCTAGGAAGAACCAACACGTCACCATACCCTTTCAGCCTCTTATTCCAATAGGCCGCGTTCCGGCGCCTCATGGAGATGAAACGGTCCAGTTTTCGAATCTGGTGAATCCCAAAGGCTCCCTGAATCTCAGTTGGCCGCAAATTATACCCTGACGTAACAAAAAGAAACCTAGGGTCAATACCCGGGTTCTCCTCAGCATGCTTCTTCGAGTCCTTCAAGTCCCGGACCCAGCCAAAAGCACGCATAGCCTTCAGGTACTCGTACAATTCCTCATCATCCGTCACGACCATTCCGCCTTCGATGGTGGAGATATGGTGGGACATGTAGAAGCTGAAGGTCCCCATGTCACCGAAGCTCCCAACCTTCCTCCCCCCGAACTCTGCCCCCGTCGACTCGCAAGCATCCTCCACGACAAACAGGTCCCGGTCCTCGGCCACCTTCTCAACCCGGTCAATCCTGCACGCGCCCCCTAACAGATGCACAGGCATTATCGCCCTCGTCTTGGGGCCCACAGCCTTCTCAACCTCCTCAGGTAGAACATTGAAGGTTTCAAGGTCAACATCCACCAAGACCGGAACACAGCCCACGTTCTGAATCGGGTAGACCGTCGTCACCCAGGTCACAGCGGGCGTTATGACCTCACTACCAGGCTCAATTCTCCCGTGAAGAATAGGGTTGGTAAGAACAGAAAGGGCGAGGAGGTTCGCTGAAGAACCAGAGTTCACCATAACGGCGAACTTAGACCCCAGATATTCAGCGAACAATTCCTCAAAACGCCTCACCTTCTTGCCCATGGACACCCAGGTCGAGAGAAGAGAGTCCAACGCCTCCTCCACCTCCTCCGAACCATAAGTCGGAACAGTCAGGGGAATCCGGGTCTTACCCGGAACAAACTCTCTCCTCTGATTCAGCTCGAAATGTTTTCGAATCGCGGGAGAGAGCTTGGCCAGAACCGGGCTCTTCCGGGGCAAGCTAGGCCTTCCCGCTCTTCAACTGCGACCTGTACCAGCCGATCGCTTTCCTGACACCGTCCTCAAACCTGACCCTCGGCTGCCAGCCCAACTCCTTACGAGCCTTGGAATAGTCGCCCACACTCCGGGGAATATCCACACGTCTCGCCCCCGGGTTCCATTGAACATGGGGCCTGGTACGGTTAATCTCAGTAACGGTGTCAACAATTTGTTTCACGGACCTTTCCTTACCGCTGCCAAAGTGGTAGATTCCAGAAGCCGCCCCCCGCTCCGCCAGCAGACAATAGCCCCTAACGATATCGTCCACGTAGCAGAAATCCCTGGTTGGCGCGGGGTTTCCCATCTCCAACTTTTGCCTCCTCAAGAGCCGAAGAATAATCGACGGTATCAGAAACTCGGGCTTCTGTCGCGGCCCGAAATGGTTGAAGGCTCTGGATATGCTAATGTCCATCTCGTACATCTCCGCAAAGGACAATGCTAGGCTTTCTCCCGAAAGCTTGCTGGCCGAGTAGATGTCAATCGGCCTTGCTGGCGCCTCCTCAGTTATCGGAAAACGGTCCTGCTTACCGTAAACATGGCAGGTGCTCACATAAACAACCTTCTTCACCCTTCTCTCCCGAGCCGCCATCAGAAAATTCAGCGTCCCAAGAGCGTTAGTTGCGAAAGTGTTGAACACCTTCGCCCTAGTCTCGGGAATCACAGTAATCGCGGCAAGGTGGAACGCCACGTCCGCACCCTTCAACGCCTCCAAGAGACTCTGGTAGTCTTGAACATCGCCCAGCACCGGCTTGGCCCTGGGACCCTTCACCGGAATATTCTGGGCTGACCTGGCGAAACATCGAACTTCCGAGCCCATATTGTAAAGGTACTCGCAGAGGTGTCCACCCGCAAAACCTGTGGAACCTGTCACTAGGACAGTTTTTCCCTTCCAAAACGAAGGGTCAGGGTCACCGCGCGTAACTGAGCACCATCCGCTGAGCGAATTCTAACGCACAAATAAGAGTTGGCTGAAGACCCGCCCGCCTGCTGACCATCGAATCTTAGGGGAGCTTTCTCATAGAAAGCGCTTTCGAGAGCGGATTTCGCTTCTCTGACACGCAGACCCTAAATTGAAAATTGAAGGAAGAGCCTGCTTGGAAATCCTTCCACCGGGAAACAGGACTCAATCAGTAGCCTTGAATTAGTGGAATCCCATTAGGGCCCGAGTGTCGCGTGGGCTACCTGTTGTATGCTAGCCACGAATAACCCTGCCTCGTAAGACCTCAGAAAGAGAGAAACATCGAGGCTGTTGGAAGGACTCCAACCCTGGCTCGACCATACTGACCGAACGTCGAGGGAAACAGAGTTCCAACCCGAGTACTCCATCGGAACTGTTACAGTCGTATTCTCTGCGTAGCTAGTGACAGTTGCTTCAGTGGCCCCTGCAGAGAAGACAAAGTATAGAACATGAGTTCCGTCAGTGGCCCTTGCACCTAATTCCTCCCTGCCATTGACAACACTCGGGGAAGGCTGGTAGATGAGAAGGTTCATGTCCGTCTCGTTGAACAAGAGCCTTTGGGAAAGTGCGACCTCACCAAAAGTCTGTTGGTCTATGGTCGAGTTGAGCCTTAACTGGACGCCGCTCGAACTGTTCATGTCCACCATGCTAATCCCCCCTTCGGTCCTGTCAAGGTTGAAGAGTGAAAGCTTCCAAGAGAACGGCACCTGTCTACCTGCCCCCACGTCAAGGGTCCACCATGTGAACCGGGGGTTAGCCACCGGAGGCCTGGCCACGCTTGACACGTAGGACGGAGACTGGCCCACGAGCTGTCCTGAGCCCGAGTCGTAGACAGCCACATGAAACGTTGATCCGCGCGGTATCCCCGCAAGCGCATCCGTGGCTGTGAGAACATATGATGCCCTCGAAGCCGGGCGCAGGATGCGGCTCTGGTTTGCCCTCCATAAATCCCAGAGAAAGAACCACTTCACAAAGAAACTAGGCGATACGGAATCCGGCCCGGAGTTTGTAATCGTAACGGCAAGCCTTGTCGCCACTCCCAGGCTGTCAGGGTCAGCCATTTGGTCGACTCTCACGTCCACCTTGGGCCTTGACACCTGCACCGCATAGGCCCCCGAGGCGCCTACTAGAGCCGTAGTGAAAACGAGTCCGAGCAGAACAGCGGGCCCCACTCTTCTCCGAAGGCTGCCCAAAGGGCTCCAGCCCGGCTGACTCCAGAACTTGTTGACAACTGCTCGGAGTTGCCTCAAGCTCAACTGGGGGTTCCCGAACTTGAACCATTCAAAGAAGAATGGGAAAGCCCAGTAGACAATGTAGTTGGGGAGCGACCGGGGGTAGAAAAAGAGGACAAGGGCGGGCATAGCCCAGATGAACCGATTAAGCCGGTTAAAACTGAGGGCAAGAGCAACCAGGCAGGAAACAACGATGATTACTGTGAGAACGCTGAAGAACACGGGTGAGATGAGAAACCCAACGTCCGGTAGAATCTCAGAAAGACCGATCCCTCCCGGAATCAGCGGGGTCTTGCTCGGAAGGTAAGGCCCTATCGTACCAGCCCACCAAGAAGAAGGTGAGGCGATAATGAAGGGAACGTTCGGAACCAGGAACCCAGCGGCCATTAGCCCAGAACCCTTCACAAGACCCCGGAGCTTAGAACCGTCCTCCTCGTTCCACAACCGAATAAGAAGGAATGGAGCAGCAACAAAGGCTATCTGCTTCGTGGCTGCCGCCAAGCCCAGAGACACCAGGCTGAGGCCCTTGTTACGGTACCAAAAGACGGCAGTCAACAATACGAAGAATGCCCAGATGCTATCCGTCCAGCTATAGCCGATGGCCAGGGGAAACCCGAAGGCAAACGGTGCCAGGCTCAGGGCCTTCAGACGGGAGGGGACAAGGCTGAAGATGGCTAGAACAGAGACTACGTGAAAGACCATTACGCCATCCCGAAGATCGTGAAGCCCGGCCAGATACATTGGGATCAATGAGAGAAAATTCAGGGCAGGGTAGTTGAGATGGAACTCGAAGGAGCCATCGACCCTAGGGGTGTAGAAGGAGGGGGGAAACCCCAGCTGGTCCAAAAGTGATTTTATCGAGTACGAGTAAGGGTTCTGCAATTGTAGAACCTTAACGATCCCCATGTACGTTCCCACGATACTGTCGGTCACATACGTCACATTCAACATGCGGGTGTAGAAGAAATAGAATGAGAAGAGGGCGCAGAGATGCCCCAGTAGAGCGAGAAGGTTGGCCCGGGACAAAGTCAGCCCTTTGTTGAGGGAAAGCGCTAGGATCAGCGTTGCAAGACTGGTGAGAAGTACGGAGGCGATGATGAGAGGGTTTGCCGCCAAAGCCGTCCAAGCAGCCACCAGCAATAGGAATACCACAGAAGACACAACCCCGGCCCAGGCCGGCCGGCCAGCAACGACACTAGAAGAGTGGCTGTCCAGTCCGAGGCGCATTCGAGTCCAGCGGCCCAGAGCGGAGAGTTTTGGCGCACTCAGTGAGAATTTTAGCAAGGCCTATGTTCCCGTCCGGACTATCCGCGCGGTGCTGGTCGTCTCCCTCGCATTCCATGAACTCTTAAGAGTTGTGCGGGCCAATCAGGCTTCATTTAACTTCCCCGTCTCCCCTCCTGTGCCTCGCCGTAGCACGAGGATGCAGGGGCTTGGGTGACTTTCAAGCTCTTGAAAAGCAAGGGTCTGACTCCCAATTGTTCAAGGTTTCGGGTTACCGGGCAAAGTTTGTCTCAGGTCTCGCGGGGGGCAAGGGTGAGCGTCCAATTCGAAACCCCAGCAGAATATTTCGAGTTCTACATTGTTTCGTCTTTCATCACTAACATTATAACAACGGCTCCTTCAAGCCGGTTCCAGTGAGCCAAGAGCATCGGAAGTTTTCGGTTTGGAGCATGGATTAGGTTTCTCGGGAGCGGAAAAACGATCTCCTTTCCCCAGCAGAGTTACGCCTAGTCTAAGAGAGGGTAGCTCTTGGAAGGCTTGAATTCCGGCCAACAGGCGAGACAGTTTGAGCGAATTGCTTCAGAGAAACCCAACCCCAAATAGTCCTCGGGTGCCGAATCTTGGTAACGGAGTTCTCCGTACAGCCCTGGGTCAGACTGAACCTGTGATTGGAGAAGGACTTGGGGATTTCGGTATGCAAGGTGACATCTTTTACCCGCAGAGTAGCGAGACCAATTATCAAAGTCAGCCGTCCCTGGCGGTAATAATACCGTCACTCGACGAGGCCAACACGATATTACGTGTCGTGTCAAAACTCTCAGCCGTCGCTCCTCAAGCCAGCATCACAGTAGTAGATGGAATATCTTCAGATGGCTCGCGGGAAATGGCCCGGCGTGCGGGGGCCAAAGTTCTCACCGAACCCAAGAGGGGTTACGGACGGGCGATAAGGACGGGCATCCATTCGATTGAGGCTGACTTTTACGCAATGGTAGACGCTGACGATACATACGACCTATCCGTGATGCCGAGAATGGTTGAACTCGCGGCCACTGGCAGGCTCGTTATAGGGCAACGGTATGGACAGGGCCTAGGCCATGGAATGTCCGTTTCCCATTCGTTCGGAAACCGCGTCCTCTCCATTGTACACCGAATATTATTCGGCCAGAGAGTGAATGACACTCAGTCCGGAATGAAGGTCTTCCCAGCAAGACTCGCCCGGATGCTGAGGGAAGACGGAATGACCTTGAGCTCGGAGATTTTGGTAGTCGCTACAAAACTCCACCTCGAGGTCACTGAGGTTCCAGTGCGGTATTCTGTTCGCCATCGCAACTCAAGGTCAAAATTCGGCTTCTGGAAAGATGGAATTCCCGTCCTTATCTTCATGGTCCTTTCTCGGTTCAAGCGAAAGCCAGGCTCGAGCTGACCACTCTACCGGGCAGTATTACAACAACCCTCGGAGAACCATGGAAAGACTAGATGGGGATTTAGACTCATGGAAAATGACAAGGTATTGATCACAGGCGGAGCGGGGTTCATCGGCAGCAACCTTGCGGAGAAGCTGGTGATGAGCGGCCAGAACGTCGTTGCGTACGATAATCTTTCAAGCGGAAGCAGCGCAAACCTGCGAGCACTTCAGAAAGACCCAAGGTTCGAGCTCGTCCAAGGCGATATCCTAGACGAAGAGCTTCTGACGAAGAGCCTCGAAGGTTGCAGCACGGTCTTTCACCTAGCCGCCAGCCGGGATGTCAGGGTGGGCGCGCTGAATACGGGCGTGGATTTCAGGCAGAACCTGGTAGGTACCCGTTCTCTCTTGGAGTGCATGAGGAGAAGCAAGGACTGTACCAGACTGGTTTTCGCTTCCACGTCAACCGTATACGGCGAACCCAGGGACATACCAACCCCGGAAACATTTGGGCCCCTTCAACCTCTATCTCTTTATGGTGCGTCGAAGCTGGGTTGTGAAGCCATCATCTCCGCTTACAGTCATTTGTTTGGGCTCATTTGCGTGACATGTCGACTGGCAAATGTGGTCGGACCGAGATGCAATCACGGAATTGTCTACGACCTTCTGAAGAAGCTTCTGACTGGTTCTCGTGATCTTGAGGTTCTCGGAGACGGAACCCAGCGAAAGTCATACCTTTACGTAGACGATTGTATTGATGCTCTCGTTATGTTTTGCGGCTGGAACCAGGGAGGATTAGAGACATTCAATGTCGGGTCCCTAGACGCTGTCGAGGTCCATGATATCGTATCGATAGTCAAAACGGTTGCTTCCCCAGGCTATGGCGTGTCTGAGAGCTACATTGACCATGGCGACGGAAGAGGTTGGCCAGGGGACGTAAAGTCAATGCTGCTGGATTGCAAGAAAATTGCATCGCTGGGGTGGAGTCCGAAGCGTACGAGCTCCGAGGCAGTTGAGACTGCCGCCCGAGAGATCCTGAATAGCTGGGAGTCCAGTCAATCGCTTACTGCCATGCTCGCTAGGGCATGAAACCAGTATTCCACTTCGTACCGACCCACCCGCCTCAGGGCGACCCCCAAGCGGAACAAACCTCTTCCCCCGCGAGACGGTTGTCTGGCCTTGCAAGAGCCGTATTGGCTAATGCAAACAGGGTTCTCGGCCACAGCTCCAAGTACACATTAGCAGTGTGTTCACTCTTTGTTCTGGTCTTCTCCCTAAGATTCTACGTCGTCTATCAACAAGTAGGCCCTCCCAGTGAAGACTTAGGCGGCGATTTGATCGTCCTCCACACCTACACGCAGGCAAATCCCGTATTTCCCCACTTTAGGTACGCGGCGCCTCCACTGTACTTCCTGCTCATGGTCTTACCGTTGACAACTTTCTTTCAACCCCTCCTAGCACAGCAAATCAACGACGCCCTCACTCCAACCCTTCTAATCTTCCCATTCTACTTTCTAGCCAAAACCGTCGTTCAGGATAGGACGCCTTCACTAATCGCCTCCTACCTGTTCGCGTTCTCAGAGTCCTTCAGCGACATGATGGGATGGGGGGGAACCCTCAACCTATTTGCGCTCATGTTTGCAATACCATCATTATACTACCTACTAGGCTTCGTCATGAATAGAAGGTCACGGGACGGCATTCTAGCAGCAGCGTTTCTCTCCCTGACGGTTGGAGCCCATCAACTCACTGCCTTCTACACCTTGTTCGTATTCTTGATGGCGATGGCTGCCACGTATCTCCCGCGCGCCGAGCTAGCCAGCCTAGCGAGAGGATATGCCACCACCCTTGGGCTGGGCGCGGTTTTCAGTCTACCCTACATTCCAACCTACATCTCCCTAACCGGCGAAAGCGTCAACATCGCGTCCCGAGCCCTGCCATCCGCGCAAACAGTCGCCACCACTCTCTCTTCCATAAATGCAAGGACAACTCTGGCTGCTTCCCTACTACTTGCCATGGCGATCTCTGGGTGGGCGATACTTGTCCTCACAAAAAGACAACGGTCCACCTTGATCCTTATCGCCGCGTCAGCCGTCGCAGCCGCCTTGCTAATCCCCTTCCTAAATCCGACGATAGTTGGAAGAGCAGCCTACTTCCTCCCTATCCCAATCTTCTTGCTCATAGCCGTGTTCCACGGCCATA
>WNGG01012607.1_pt1 | contig 12523 bp, 10 predicted proteins | sample 5400661 | NCBI WGS metagenome assembly WNGG01 (sample SAMN13153372, study PRJNA577476) | soil metagenome | isolation source: 100 cm soil or saprolite under Garry oak tree replicate 1 | place: USA:California | collected 2016-06-15 | reverse complement strand
CAGAACCCGCCGCATCCCGATTCCGGCGAGCGCTACGAGCACCGCCACGACTGGCGGCGGGGGCTTCGCGGCCACACGCCGATCTCCGCGCCCGGCGGCGCGGATCCCGACCAGGTGCGGTGGGGCGAGCTGCGCTTCCTCCTCACCGGCGCCACGTCGACCGCGGGGGCCGGCGGCGCCCCGGGGCTGCTGCGCAACCTCGATGACCGCGCGCTGCTGGAGGGTCTCGGCGGTCGCCCGGCGCGCCTGGAGACCTTCCCGCTCGACGATGCGACGGGAATCCTGCGCGTGGGGGAGTGCGACTACGGACCCGCACCGGACCGGGCGTGGCGGGCGGCGCTCTCGCACGCCTACGTCCCCCACGTGGCCGAAGGCATCGACGACGAGGCGCACAACGAGTTCCCCTGCGTGAGCGATCCCGCCTTCGACACCGACCCCCGCCCGGGCGGACCGCAGGCCAGCAACGACCTCATCCGCCCGCGCACGGCCGTGATCCACGGCCTGGCCCTGCGAGTGGCGGACCTCGCGGCCATGGCCGCGGAGAACGCCGACCTCGTCTGGTCGCCGCGGACGAACCTCGCACTCTACGGAGATACCGCGCCGGTGACGGTCGCCGCGCGGGCGGGCGTCAACATCGCGCTCGGCACGGACTGGACGATCAGCGGCTCGATGAACCTGCTGCGCGAGCTGCGCTGCGCCGACGACTACAATCGCCTCTACCTGGACGGCTTCTTCACCGATCGCCAACTGTGGCGGATGGCGACGGTGAACGCCGCCCGGGCGCTCCGGGTCGACCGCCGCATCGGCGCGCTGCGCCGCGGCCTGGCCGCCGACCTCGCGATCTTCGACGCCCATGGCCGTGACGGCTATCGCGCGGTGATCGAGGCCGAGCCCGCGGACGTGCGGCTGGTGCTGCGCGGCGGCAAGGTCCTCTACGGCGACGCGACGCTGGTCGCCGCGCTCGTCGCGCCGGGCGCCTGCGAGGCCCTGGACGTGTGCGGGTCCGACAAGGCGCTCTGCGAGCTGGCGGAGCTGGGGACGAGCCTGGCCGCGCTGGCGGAGCACAATGCGGCGTCCTATCCGGCGTTCTTCTGCGGCATGCCGGCCGGCGAGCCGAGCTGCACTCCGGCGCGGCCGATTTCGGTGGGCGGCTCGACGACATACGACGGCGTGGCCCGCGAAGGGGACGCGGACGGCGACGGAATCGCGGACGCCGCCGACAACTGCCCGCGCGTGTTCAACCCCGTGCGGCCGATGGACCACGGGCTCCAGGCCGATGCCGACGGCGACGGCGTGGGCGACGCCTGTGATCCCTCTCCGGTCGCGGGTGTCCGCCGGCCAGGCGCGCGCCGGCGATGACCGCATCCGGCCGCGTCGCCATCGTCACCGGCGCCGGCACCGGCATTGGCAAGGCCGCGGCCCTCGCGCTGTTGACGGAGGGCTACCGCGTCGCGCTCGCGGGACGGCGCCGTGAGCGTCTCGACGAGACCGCCTCCGAATCGGCCGCGGGCGAGTGCGCCCTCGTGGTTCCCACCGATGTTGCCGAACCCGCCGCGGTCAAGGCCCTCTTCGCGCGGACGCGGGAGGCGTTCGGTCGCCTGGACGTGCTGTTCAACAACGCCGGTCGCAGCTCACCGGCCGTGCCTCTCGAGGACTTCGCCTACGAGCAGTGGAACAAGATCGTGGGCGTGAACCTCACCGGGATGTTCCTGTGCACGCAGGAGGCGTTCCGGATCATGAAGAGCCAGGAGCCGCGCGGAGGCCGCATCATCAACAACGGGTCGATCTCGGCGCACACGCCGCGCCCGAACTCCGCGCCCTACACCGCGACCAAGCACGCGGTCACCGGCCTCACCAAGTCCACCGCCCTCGACGGCCGCAAGTACGATATCGCGTGCAGCCAGATCGACGTCGGCAACGCGCGGACGGAGCTGGCGGCGCGGATGGCCAAGGGCGTGCCGCAGGCGGACGGCACGGTCGCCGCCGAGCCCCTGATCGACGTCGAGCACGTCGCGCGGATGGTCGTGCACCTGGCCGGTCTGCCCCTCGACGTCAACGTGCTCTTCATGACGATCATGGCCACCAAGATGCCGTTCGTCGGCCGCGGCTGAGCCTCACGGTCTCGCCGAGGGCTTTCTGCCGCCCGCGAAGATGGTGAGCCCGATGCCGAACTGCGTGAAGTGGCCGCTCTCGCCCGGGTTGAAGAGGAAGCCGACCTCGGGCCGGATCACCCATTTCTCCAGGTCGCCGACCCCCAGACCCACGTTGAACGCCACGAGCGTGTCGCCGCCGTCCTTCGAGAGCGGGATGAGACCCTTGAGCGAGCCGTTCACCTCCAGGTGGGAGTTGACCGGGCCGGTCAACAGCAACGTCGGGTGCACCGCCCACGTCTTTCCCGACTCGACGTCCTCGCCGAAGGCGAACCCCACCGGCACCGACAGCGCGACCTTGTCCTTGACCACGCTCAGCTTGGGGCCGAACGCGATCCCGTTGACGCCTTCGGCGCGCACGTAACGGGCGCGCAGGTCCAGTCGGTCGACCACCCCCGTGGCCACCTGCACGCCGTACTCGTCCTGGACGTGGCCGCCGTCCTCCCCCGAGACGGAGACCGTCGATGCGCTGGGCGTGATCTCCACGCGGTCGCGCCCGACCAGCTTCGCGCTCTGGAAGTCCGAGAACACCGGCGCGCAGCCGACGGGGACGAGCGTCGCGCCCGCGAGGCCGAGCAACGCCACGAGCCTGCCTTGAACGAGTGACATGACCTGCCTCCCGGGGCACGGGCTCTTGCACGGCGCGTACCGCGCAGAACGGCGCCGCGAAGCCGATGACGCGGCGCGCATTAGCTTGCGGGTGACCGTTCGTGATGCGGCGGGCGCTGCCCAGGCCCTGCGCATCGAGCGCAGGCACTGGGCGGATAATGGCGGGCATGCTCGAGGAGGTCGCCTCCCGCTATCGCGTCGTCGAGCGGCTGGGCGCCGGGGGCATGGGCGAGGTCTACCTGGCCGAGGACCTCCGGCTGCGCCGGCAGGTCGCGCTCAAGGTGCTGCCTCCCAGCGGGGACGAGGCGGCCCGGGGCCGGCTGCTGCGTGAAGCCCGCGTCGCTTCGTCGCTCTCCCATCCCAACATCGCGGTCATCTACGAGATCGACGACGTCGAGGGCCCCGGCGGGCGCACGAGCTTCATCGCCATGGAGTACGTGCCGGGCCGGACGCTCAGCCAGTTCGCGCGGGGGCGCTCGCTCTCCGCCGCCGAGATCCTTCCCCTCGTGCGCCAGATCGCGGAGGCGCTGGCCGAGGCCCACGACCGCGGGGTCATCCACCGAGACGTGAAGTCCTCCAACGTGATGGTGACCGACAGCGGCCGCGTGAAGGTGCTCGACTTCGGCCTCGCGAAGTACACGCCGCCGGTGGCGGAGGGCGAGAGCACGTGGACGCGGAGAGCCGACGGCGACGGAGAGAGCACGTGGACGCGGAGAGCCGACGGCGACGGAGGGCTCGTCGGCACCGTCGCGTACATGTCTCCCGAGCAGGCGCTCGGACGCGAGCTGGACGCGCGCACCGACATCTTCTCGCTGGGCGTCGTGTTCCACGAGCTGCTCGCGGGGGAGCTGCCGTTCCCCGGCGCCAACGCGATCGAGGTCATCGACGCGATCCTGCACCGCGACCCGCCGCCCCTGGCGCCGTCCGGTGAGAGCCTCGTTCCCGAGCTGCAGCGCGTGCTCAAGAAGATGCTGGCCAAGGACCGCGCGGAGCGCTACCAGACGATGCGCGAGCTGGGTCGCGACCTGGACGCGCTCGGGCGCGCTCCGGGGCGGACGGCGGCGCCGGCGGCGAACGCGGTGGCGGTGATGACCTTCACCAACATCACGCGCGACCGCGGAACGGACTGGCTGGGCACCGGCATCGCGGAGACGCTGACCGCCGACCTCAAGCGCGTCGAGGGCCTGACCGTCGTGGCCCGCGAGCGCATCTGGGAGGTGATGCGCAAGCTCGCCGGACCGGCGGCCGCCGCCGACGAGTCGCTCGCCACCCGCGCCGGCCGCGAGCTGGACGCCCGCTGGGTACTGAGTGGGGGGTTCCAGCGCCTGGGCGACGTCGTCCGGGTCACCGCCCGCGTCACGGACGTGGAGACGGGCGCGGTCGCCCACACCGTCAAGGCCGACGGGCGGATCGGGGAAATCTTCGCCCTGCAGGACCGCATCGTGGCCGAGCTGTCGGAGGGGCTGCGCCTGGACCTCGGCCGCACGGCGCGAGGCGCGCAGGAGACGCACGTGGTCGAGGCGTACGAGGCCTTCGCCCGCGGCATGCTGAACCTGCGGCTCGAGAGCTACGAATCGCTGGACCGGGCGGTGCTCTTCTTCGAGCGCGCGGTGGCGTTGGACCCGCGCTACGCCCGCGCGCACCTCCAGCTCGGCTCCACCTACGACGTCAAGGCCGCCTACCTGGTCCTGCCCGAGCTGCACGAGCGGGCGCTGGCGTCGTTCCGGCGGGCCATCGACCTCGCTCCGGACCTGGCGGTGGCGTGGAAGGAGATGGGCTCCGCGCTCATCTCGCTCGGACGCGAGGACGAGGGCATCGAGGCCGTCGGCCGCGCGCTGGCCCTCGACCCCGCGGACTCGTCCGCGCACTCCGCTCTCGCCCGCGCGTACTTCGTGGGCAAGGCGCGGTGGGCCGACGCCGTGGCCGAATACGAGACCGCGCTGCGCCTCAACCCGCAGGCCGGATGGGCCGCCCTCCAGCTCGCGCACTGCGCGGCGCTCATGCGCGACTTCGCCCGGGGTGAGGCGGCGGCGCGGCGGGCGGCCGCGCTGCAGGAGGAGATGCAGTCGGGCAAGGACGGGGTCGTGATCGTGGGCGCGTACATGCGCCTGGGCCACCTGGCCGCGCTGCAGGGCCGGCCCGCGCCGGCGCTCGAGCTGTTCGTGCGCGAGCTGGCGTTCTTCGAGCGGGTCGACCACGCGCTGCGCGACCGCAGCCGCATCGAGCTGCACCAGCGTATCGGCGCCGCCCATCTCCGGCTCGGCCACGCCGCCGAGGCCCAGGCGGCCTTCGACGTGGCGGTGGGCGGGTTCGACGAGCGGCTGCGCCTGGGGGCGGACGATCCGTTCACGCGGTTCTACGTGGCCGGCGTCCACGCCCTGCGCGGCGAGCCGGAGCTGGCGCTGGTGGGGCTGGCCAAGGCGGCGAAGATGCGCCGGCGCTTCACCGTCGAGCGCGCCCGCATCGAGCCCGAGTTCGACTCCCTGCGCGACGACCGGCGCTTCCAGGACATCCTCGCCAGCGCATGACCTACCGCCTCGTGCGGGCCCTGACCCGGCTGCTGCTGTGGGTGTTCTACTGCCGGGTGGAGGTCGTGGGGCGCGAGCGGATTCCCGCCGAGGGAGGCGTCGTCGTCGCCGCGAACCACCACAACTCGGTGGTGGACGCGATGGTCATCGTCGCGGTGTTCCCCCGCCCCGTCACGGTGCTGGCGAACGCCCCGCTCTTCCGCCACCCGCTCATGGGGCCTTTTCTCCGCATGATGGGCGCGGTGCCGGTGCAGCGGCGGTCCGAGGCCGGCGACGATCCCCGCAAGAACGACGCGATGTTCGCCGCGGCGATCGGGGCGCTGCGCCGCGGAGGCGCGATCCTCATCTTTCCCGAGGGCCGCACGCAGCCGCAGCCCGTGCTCCTCCCCCTGCGCACGGGCGCCGCGCGCATGGTGCTCGGGGCGCTGGCCGCCGGGGACGCCGCGCCGGTGACGCTCCTGCCCGTCGGCATCGTCTTCCACGATCCGGGAACGTTCCGATCGGGCTCGGTGCAGGTGATGGTCGGGACCCCCGTTCCGACGAGCGACCTCGCGAGCGCGCAGCGCGAGCGGCCGGAGGAGGCGGTGCGGCTGCTGACGGCGCGCCTGGCCGACGGAATCCGCGCGCGGATCGTGGAGGCGGAGGACCAGTACACGCTCGAGCTGCTGGCGGTGCTGGAGCGCGCCTGGCGGCAGGAGAGCAATGCCGCGCCGGCTGCGTCCGCATCCGACGAAGAGCAGTCGCTGTCGTGGCGACAGCGCGTCATGAACGAGGCCCGCCACCTCGCCGCCCGCGAGCCGCAACGCCTGGCGGACCTGCGCCGGCGGCTGGAGCTGTACCGCAGCCATCTCCTCGCCCCCGGCGCGCGCGACGAACGGCTGGGAGAGCCGTATACCGTCCGCGGGGTCGCGGCCTACGTCTTCCGGAACCTGTCGTGGCTCGTGCTCGGGTTGCCGCTGGCGCTCGGCGGCATCGTCGTTCACTCCCTGCCCTATGCCGCGACGGGCCGGATCGTGAAGTGGCTGGATCGCACCGCGGAGGAGGACGCGACCGACAAGATCGCCGTCGGCCTCCTGCTGTACCCGCTCGCGTGGTGCGCGGAGGGATGGCTCGTCGCGCGCCTGGCCGGAGCGTGGTGGGTGCTGGTCTTCGCGATCCTGCTGTTGCCCGCCGGCCTGCTGGCTCTCGCCTGGCGCCGGAGGCTCGGCGAGGCGATCGGCCAGGCACGGGCATTCCTCCGTTTCCTCGCCGATCGCGAGGTCGAGCAGCGGCTGCGGGAAGAACGGCGGCAGCTCGTGGACGAGCTGCGCGCGATGGCGGACGTTGCCGGATAGCCGGTGGCGGCGCTCGCCGGGAGTCGTGCTCGGCGCGCTGACGGCGCTCAATGCGCTCAACTATCTCGACCGCTACGTGGTCGCGGCCACGCTGCCGCTCATCCTGAGCGGCCTCGTGATCTCGGACTCGCAGGGCGGAGCGCTGCAGTCGCTCTTCATCGTGACCTATGCGCTGGTGTGCCCGGTGGCCGGCTGGCTCGGCGACCACCGCAACCGGTTGAAGCTCGCGGCCGGCGGCGTCTTCGTCTGGAGCCTGGCCACGGTCGCTTCGGGGCTCGCGCCCGTGTACGGCCTGCTGCTCCTCGCCCGCGCGGTCACCGGTGTGGGGGAGGCGTGCTACGCGGTCGTCACGCCCTCGCTGCTCTCGGATTGCTACCGGCCGGAGCAGCGCGCGCGGATGCTCGGCATCTTCTACGCGGCGATCCCGGTGGGCAGCGCGCTCGGCTACATCGTGGGCGGCGTGGTGGGGGAGGCCCACGGCTGGCGGAGCGCCTTCTTCGTGGCCGGCGCGCCGGGCATGGCGCTGGCGTTCCTCCTCTGGCTCCTGGTGGAGCCGACCCGCGGCGCTTTCGATGTGTCGCCGTCGACGGCCGCTCCCGACGGCCTCGGGCCGTCGCTGCGCGCGCTGGCCCGCCGCCGCAGCTACCTCGTGAACACCGCCGCGCAGGTCGTGTACACGTTCGCGATCGGAGGGCTGGCGACGTGGATGCCGACCTACTTCGTGCGCGAGCGGGGCCTGCCGCTCCGCGAGGCCAGCTCCATCTTCGGCGCCCTGCTGGTGGTGGCGGGGTTCGCGGGCACGCTCATCGGCGGCATCGCCGCCAGCGCGGTGGCGCGCCGGTGGCCGGGCGCGGACTTCACGGTCTCGGGATGGTCGCTGGCCGCGTCGCTGCCGTTCACGCTCGCCGCCGTGCTCGCGCCGTCGCCGGCGGCGTTCTGGCCGGCGATGTTTGCGACCCTGCTGCTCGTCTTCGTGAACATCGGGCCTCTCAACGCCGCCATGGCCAACGTGCTTCCGGCCGGCCTCCGCGCGCGGGGCTTCGCGGCGACGACCATGCTGATGCACCTGCTCGGCGACGCGATCTCGCCCTGGCTCATCGGCACGGCCTCGGACCGGATCGGCCTGCGGACTCCGGTGCTGGTGTCGGGATGCCTGCTCGCGGCGGCGGGAGCGGTGCTGCTCCTCGGCCGGGAGAGCCTGGAACGGGATCTCGTGGAGGCGACGGATGGAAAGCTTGACCGGAGCTGAGCCCTCGATCGCGCTGCGCGTCGCGCGGGTCGTGCTGATCGGCGCCGGCCTCGCCGGCTGGTTCTGGACGCAGCGCAGGCTCGCCGCCCGCCCGTTCCCGGCCGGCCGCATCCGCGACCGCGTCCACGAATGGACGGCGGGCGGGAACCGCCGCCTGCGCGAGCACCCGCGCGCGGCCGATCGCCTGCTGATCGCCAGCTCCGCGATCATCGACCTTCTGGGGCTGTTCCTCCTCGGCTCGTCGGTCTTCGGGCCGAGCGTGCGTCCCTTCCTCGGGCTGCTGCTGCTCTTCCTGCTCCGTCAGGTCTGCCAGGCCCTCACCGCGCTCCCCGCGCCGGAGGGGATGATCTGGCGTGATCCGGGCTTCCCGTCGCTGCTCGTGACCTACGGCACGGCCACCGACCTGTTCTTCTCGGGGCACACGGCGATCGCGGTGTACGGCTGCGTCGAGATGGCGCGCCGGGGCGGGGCCGGCCTGGCCGCGCTGGGCGTCGCGATCGCGCTCTTCGAGGCGGCGACGGTGCTCGTCGCCCGCGCCCACTACACGATGGACGTGTTCACCGCGATCGTCGTCGCGCTGTGGGCGGCCGGGGTGGCGGGCTCGATCGCCCCCGCGGCCGACCGGCTCCTGGCCGCGCTCGCCGGGGGCTGATCCAGCACCGACGCCAGCCACGCGCGCGCGTCGGGATCGGCGTGCCCCAGCGCGGGGCCGATGGGCGACCCCAGGAACAGGAACACGCCTTCGCCCGACCGTTGCACGGCGGCGACCGGCACTCCGTCGATGTGCCCGATCGCCTCGCCGCCGCGGACCGGCACCGCGTAGGAGAAATCGCGGATGCGCGCGCGGGCGGGCCAATCGAGATCGACGTAGGACGGCCGGCGGCCTCGGCGCCACAACGGCACGGGGTCCTCGATCGTCAGGCCGAAGGCGGCGCGCAGGCCGGCGCGCTGCTCGGCGAGCGCCCGCGCATCGGCGAAGGCGGCGCCCGACTCGAAGATCACGAGCCCGCCGCTGCTCACGAACGTCTCGATCGAGTCGTCCCAGCCCGCGGCGCCGGGAAGGACGAGCAGGCCCGGCCTCGGCCGCCGCGCGAGCGCGGCCCCGAAGCCGGCGCGCGACTCGGGAAGCGCGCAGGCCGCACGCCGCGAGGGCGCGCGTGACGGGGGCGTCCCGAGGACGCGGCCGAGCGGCGCCGCCGCGAGGACGCCGAGGAAGCTCCGGCGGGAAAGATCCACGGCTACAACTGCCCGGAGATGAAGCGGTCCATCGCTGCCGCCGTGTCGTAGAACTGCTGGTCCTGCGCGTGGCGGTAGCGGGCCTCCATCTCCGCGATGAGCCACCCGTCGTAGCCGACCTTGCGGAACGCCGCGCGGATGGCCTTCCAGTTGTTGTCGCCCAGGAACAGGTTCGTGTAGACGCTCTCGCTGCCGCAGCGGCCGCGATGGCGCATCACGTCCTTCACGTGCACGCGCGTGATGCGCGGGCCGTGGATCTCGATCCACTGCTCGGGGAAGCCCGTGTCGTGGATGTTGCCGACGTCGAGGTGCAGGCCGACCCAGGGGCTGCCGACGTCGTCGAGGAACAGCTTGAACTCGCGCGGGCTCATCAGGAAGCGCTGCTCGGAGCAGCAGTTCTCGCAGCCGATCTTGACCCGGGCCCGCGCGGCGGTCTCCGCCAGCTTCTGCAGGCTCTCCACCGTGCGCGGGTAGACCTCCTGGTAGGGCGTCTCCTCGGTCACGAGGCCCGCCACCACGAGGATCGCGTCGGTGCCGAGGATCTGCGCGGCCTCGATCTGGCGGGTGATGTGGGCGGTGGCCTGCGCGCGCACCCGCGGGTCGCGCGAGGAGAGCGGCCGGTCCCAGTCGAGCGAGTTGGAGACGTTCGAGACCACCAGCCCCGCGTCGTCGACCTTGCGCTTGAGCTCCCGCACCTGGGCGTCGGTCGTCTCGAGCGAGAACCACGGCGTCGCGCCGAGCCACAGCTCGACGCCGTCGTAGCCGGCCTTCTTGACGAGGGCCAGGCCCTTGTCGAATCCCCACTCCTTCAGGAACATGTTGTCGCCGATCGATTTCTGCATTGGAGGATCCTCAGCGTTTCGTAATCCGCAAGGCGAGCGCGTAGTCGCTGGGCCGGGCGGCGGGGAGCTCGACGTGCAGGCCGGTCGCGTCCCGGCGCCATTTCACCGGCGCGCTCGCGCCGAGCAGCTCGACGTTCCCGACCTCGCCGTGCAGATGCGGGGAGCTGACGGCCAGGGAGCGGACCGTGACTTGTCCGTCGGAGGGCCAGGCGAGCACGATCGCGTAGAGGGTGTCGCCGTGGGCGGTGAAGCGTATGTCGGCCGAGGTGAAGGCCGCGCGCTTCTCGTCCCCGAACGGCCCCTCCACCACGGTCGTCGGCCCTTCTCCGAAGATGGCCCACGGCCGCGTGGCGTAGATGGCCTCGCCGTTGACGTCCAGCCAGCGGCCGATCTGCCTCAGCATCTCCTGCTCCGGCTCGGGGATCGTGCCGTCGGCGCTCGGGCCGATGTTGAGGAGCAGCGAGCCGTTCTTGCTCACGATGTCCGCGAGGTCGTCCACGATCGAGTCGACGCTCTTGTACCGCTGGTCGGCCACGTGGCCCCAGGAGTTCTTGGACACCGAGGTGTCCGTCTGCCAGAACAGGGGCCGGATCGCCGCGAGCTGGCCGCGCTCGATGTCGAGGACCCCGGCGGTGTCGGGAAACGACGCTCCGCCGTGCTTCTTGTAGTTGATCGCGACGCCGCCCTCGCCCCATTCCACCCCGCGGTTGTAATAGAACGCCGCGAACTTCTGCAGGTAGGGATGGAACGCCGGCTGCGCGATCCACCAGTCGAACCACACCAGCTCCGGGCGATAGCGGTCCACCAGCTCGGCGGTGCGGGCCAGCCAGTCGTCGAGGAACTCCGCGTTCGGGGGCGTGACCTGCTTCTCGGAGCTCTCGCGGTCGCCCGCGGGCCCGTAGAGCGCGGCGAAGCGCGGGTCGCGCACGTCGGAGTCGAACTTCATGCCCTGGTCGTAGAACCACCAGTGCTCCGCCCGGTGCGAGGACACGCCGAAGGTCAGGCCCTCGCCGCGGACGGCCCGCGCCAGCTCGCCGATCACGTCTCGCCGCGGCCCCTGCTTGACCGCGCTCCACTCGGTGTACGGGTAGTCGTACATGGCAAAGCCGTCGTGGTGCTCCGCCACCGGCACCACGTAACGCGCGCCCGCGGCCTTGAAGAGAGCGGCCCAGCGCCGGGCGTCGAACTTCTCGGCGCGGAACATCGGGATGAAGTCCTTGTAGCCGAACCGCGACTGCGGGCCCCAGGTCGCGACGTGGTGCGCGAAGGCCGCCTCGTCCTGCTTGTACATGTTGCGGGGATACCACTCGTTGCCGAAGGCCGGGACCGAGTACACGCCCCAGTGGATGAAGATCCCGAACTTCGCGTCCTGGTACCACTGCGGCACGCGAAACCGCGAGAGCGAGGTCCACGCCGGCGCAAACGGCCCGCGCGCGGCCACCGCCTCCACCCGGCGGACGGTCTCCGCGACGCCCGGATCCGCGGCGGGCGCGGGAGCGGACGCGCCCAGCACGAGGGCGACAGCGATCGGGAGCCGGCGTCGGGTCATGGGCGGACCTCCGCCCGGGATTCTACGGCGGGAACGCTCCTCAGCTCACGGGGACCTGGGACTGATCGCGACCGCGATCCCCGTCGTCGTCGCCGCCGCGGCTGCCGGCGGGGAGGTGGACGCGACGGGGCTGGCGCAACCGGCGGAGTCGAGCATCACCAGGCTGCCGCCCGAACTGACGACGATGAGCCCGCCCGCCAGCGCCATGTTGCCGTACACGAAGCCCACCGCCACCGGCGGCCAGCGGTCCGCTCCGGTGGCCGGATCGAGGGCGAAGATCTGGCCGTTGTCGCCGGCGACGTACAGCGTGCCCCCGTTCCGCACGGGGTCGTAGGCCGGCATCAGGCCGATGCCCACCCCGAGCGGCCGTTGCCACAGCGGGCCGGCCGACACCTGGTCGGCGACGTACGCGTAGAAGACGCCGTTCTTGTGGTTGGCGCCGACGAGCGTGCGCCCCTGCGGTCCTTGAAGAAGACCGGCGTCGTTCCCCAGTCGAGATCCTCGTCCGTGCCCTGCTTGTCGGCCTGCAGGATCGCCAGCGAGGCGGGATCGAGGATCAGCATCGCGCGGTTGTAGGGCCCGTCGTAGCCGTTGAAGTCCTCGCCCGTGGCCACCGCGAGCAGGCGGCCGTCCGGGCTCAGCGACGGCGAGTTCCAGACGCCCGCCCCGCGCAAGCCCTCGGGCACGAAGTATTGCTGCCCGAGCAGGGCGCCGCTCGCCAGGCCCAGCACCCGCACCTCGCCCCGCACCGACGGGTTGTCGCCCTCGGACGACATGCTGACGTAGACGCGGCCGTTCGCGATGAGCGGCGAGCACCAGGTGAAGCCGCTCGGGCCCACGTCCATGGCGTTGCGCCAGAGGATGGTCCCCGTCGCCGCGTCGAGGCCGTAGTACGCGGAGTCGCCCCCTCCGGCGACGACGACGGAGCCGGACACCGCGGGCGTGGCCCCGAGGCCCACGTCGAAGTCGGAGGGACCGTGATGGCCGACGTCGGCGGACCAGAGCGGCCGGCCGGTGGCGGCGTCG
>WNGG01006989.1_pt1 | contig 12524 bp, 7 predicted proteins | sample 5400661 | NCBI WGS metagenome assembly WNGG01 (sample SAMN13153372, study PRJNA577476) | soil metagenome | isolation source: 100 cm soil or saprolite under Garry oak tree replicate 1 | place: USA:California | collected 2016-06-15 | reverse complement strand
TGACGACGAACAAATGGCTGCCCGAGCGGGTGAGCGCCATTTCGTTCGGATGCTCCTCGGTGGGCCATTGGGCGACGACGGCCGGCTTGGTCAAATCGATCACCGCCACCGCGGCTTGCGCCCAAAGACTGACATAGAGCCGGCCGTGCTTTTCATCCAGCAGACAGGTGTAAGGGAACGGATCGGTGGGCCGCGTGTTATCGAGGAGCGCTTCGGTTCGTTTGGTAATGGCCGCTTCATCTTCGGTCGCGGTTTGCTTTTCATCCAGTTCGACCCGCAGCAGGGCGTTGGTGCCGAGCAAAAGCTCGCCCACCAGACGGTGGCCCGGCACATCGACCTGGCTGATCCGATGCCCCCAGACGTTGGCGACGTACAAGGTATTGCCGTCGCGAGTCACCGCCATGCCGCCGGGGATGCCGCGCCGCCTCCGGCTGCGCAATTTGACGCTCTTATGTCTGGCGAGATAGCCATCGGCAAACGCGAAGCAGTGGACCGTTTCGCTCCCCGCGCCGCTGCAAAAGAGTTTCTTGCCGTCGGGCGAAAAAGCGATCCCGTAAAACGCTTCGTCAATCGACGCCCGCGACACGATCTTGCCGGTTTTAATATCGACGACGACGATTTCGTTTACGCCGTAGCCGCAATGGAGAACGGCGGCGAATTTGCCGTCGGGATGGACCGCGATGTTCACCGGAAAATCGCCCAGCACGATCTGTTTGCCGACCGGGCGCAAGAACCATTGGTTGGGCAGGCGCACCGCGCCATCGGCCATCTGGCCCGGCACGTCGATCGGCCGAGACGGCGCCGGGCCGACAGGCCGATCCGGAGCGGCCTCCAGCGCGGAGCGGTCCAGCGGAGACTGACAGGCGACAAGGACGAGCGCGCCCAAGCCAGCCAGCGTCAGAACAAGCGTTCGCATCCGCCATTGATGCCAGCACTCGGACGCTGGCCGCAAGCCTTAGTGCTCCATTTCATAAATATACTGACGTATCTTCAAGCGGCTAAAGCTGCCGGCGGCTGTGGGGGCGGTTGGAGACACTGAATGAGTTTGCTAAGAGCGTGTTTTAAAATTGTCGGGGGACGCCGCGTGAGGGCACGCGGCCTACGGGAAATGGCCTAAATCCCGAAGCCCTGTAGGCCCGGTCCCCTGACCGGGCGATTTTTACAACACCCTCCAAGGTGGTCGCGCCTAAACTTCTGTGCCCCTGGCCGCTGATTTACGGCAATACTTCCTTGCTTTGTTCCGCTTCCTCGTCGAATCTCTCATTGTGCCCAGTCTGCTTTTCCGTCTGCTTGGTTACGCGGGAGTTACCAGGCGGGGACACGTTCCTCAACGTTCAACCAAATCCTGCGTACCGTCGAGGACAACCATTTGAAAACGCACGAGCGAATGCTCCACGCGGCGCGCTGGGTCGCGCTGGGGCTCTTGGCCCACACCTTTGCCCTGGCCGCCCCGGCGCAGTCACCGCTTCCAGACTCTCTCAATCCGGGTGCAAACTACGTCGTGACTTCCTTGGCGGTGCAGGCGGACGGGAAGATCTTGGTGGGGGGCTTTTTCAGCACGCTGGGCGGGCAGAGCCGCAGGTTCATTGGCCGGCTCAATGCCGATGGGACGCTGGACGCCAGCTTCAATCCGGTGGCAGACAATACCGTTTATTCCCTGGTGGTGCAGGCGGACGGGAAGATTCTGGTGGGAGGCGTTTTCACCGGGCTGGGCGGTCAGAGCCGCCGTTACATTGGCCGGCTAAATGGCGACGGGACCCTGGATGCTAGCTTCGATCCGGGGGCAAACAATGCCGTGATTTCGCTTGCGGTGCAGGCGGACGGGAAGATTCTGGTCGGGGGCGGCTTCAGCACGCTGGGTGGGCAGAGCCGCCTCGGCATTGGCCGACTCAATGCCAATGGGGCCTTGGACACCAGCTTCAATCCGGGGGCAAACGATTACGTGAATTCCCTCGAGGTGCAGGCCGACGGAAAGATTCTAGTGAGTGGTTCCTTCACCACGCTGGGCGGGCAGGGCCGCAATTACATTGGCCGGCTCACAGCCGGCGGGACGCTGGACACCAGTTTCAATCCGGCGCCGGATGGACGTGTGCCTTCCTTGGCGGTGCAGGCGGATGGGAAGATTCTGGTCGGGGGCCAGTTCTTCACGCTGGGCGGGCAGAGCCGGAATTTCATTGGCCGGCTCAATGCCGATGGAACCCTGGACACCAGCTTCAATCCGGGGGCAAACAGTACCGTGCTTTCCCTGGCGGTGCAGGTGGACGGGAAAATTCTGGTGGGCGGCTACTTTACCACCCTGGGCGATCAGACCCGCAACTACATTGGCCGGCTCAACGCCGACGGGACGCTGGACACCGGCTTCAATCCAGGCGCGGGAGGAGGGACCTCCCCGTACGTGCAATGCATCGCGGTGCAGGCGGACGGGAAGGTTCTTGTGGGAGGCAGCTTCGCCGCGCTGGATGGGCAGAGCCGCACTAACGTGGGGCGGCTCGACAACACCGGGCCAGCCACCCAGAGCCTGATCTTCGGTGGCTCGGCCCTGACGTGGATGCGCGGGGGCACAAGCCCGGAAGTCTGGCGCACGACTTTTGAATACTCGCCCGATGGGGGCAGCTCATGGAGAAATCTCGGCGATGGCATCCGCATCCCGGGCGGCTGGCAACTGACCGGACTTGCCCTGTCAACGAATACAACCTTCCGCGCCCGCGGCTACACGGAGGGCGGAGCTGGCTCCAGTTGGTTTGTGGAAACCATCATTGGTTCGCCCGGCATTTACAACATACAACCCGCCAGTCTCATCAAAGACGCCGGCTCCACCGCGAGCTTCAGTGTTTATGCCAGCGGCAGCGGGCCGCTGAGCTATCAGTGGCGCAAGAACGGGGGAAACCTGGCCGATGGCGGGAACGTGTCCGGCGCTGCCACGGCCAGTCTGAGCTTGAGCAATATTCTGCACGGCGATGAGGCGGGCTATTCGGTGGTCGTCAGCAGCACCTACGGCAGTGTGACCAGTGCGGTCGCCATGCTGACTGTGAATGATCCGGTGGTTAGCGCCCAGCCAGCCAGCCAGACCGGGAACGCAGGCGATAGCGTCACCTTTATCGTGGCAGTCACCGGAACTGCGCCACTAAGTTACCAGTGGCGGAAGGATGGCGGGCTTTTGCCCGGGGCGACCCAATCCTCGTTGACGCTCACGAATCTCCAGGGATCGGACGTGGGGAATTATGATGTCGTTGTCAGCAACGCCTGGGGCACCGCGACCAGCGCGGTTGCGCTGTTAAGCGTGAATCTGGCTCCGCCCGACTCGTTCAACCCGGGGGCGGGCGGTGAGGTGGATGCCATGGCCGTACAGGCGGACGGGAAGATTCTGGTCGGGGGCCGGTTCTTCACGCTGGGCGGGCAGAGCCGCTATTACATTGGCCGGCTCAATGCCGATGGCACGCTCGACACAGGTTTCAATCCGGGGGCGGGAGGCGGTTATGTGATCGTTTATTGCTTCGCGTTGCAGGCGGACGGGAAGATTCTGGTGGGAGGATGGTTCACCACGCTGGGCGGGCAGAGCCGCAATTACATTGGCCGGCTCAATGCCGATGGGACGCTGGACACCAGCTTCAATCCGGGCGCATATTTTATCGTGTATTCCCTCGCAGTGGAGGCGGACGGGAAGATTCTAGTGGGAGGATGGTTCACCACGCTGGGTGGGCAGAGCCGCAACAACATTGGCCGGCTCAATGCCGATGGGACACTGGATACCAGCTTCGATCCGGGAGCGGGAGGAGGAGCCGGTTCGCTTCAGCGCGTGTATTCCCTGGCGGTGCAGGCGGACGGAAAGATCCTGGTTGGGGGCGTGTTCACTATGCTAGGCGGGCAGTACCGTAATTACATTGGCCGGCTTAATGCGGATGGGACGCTGGACACCAGCTTCAATCCGGGGGCGGGAGGAGCCTTCGTGCACGTGGATTCCCTGGCGGTGCAGGCCGACGGGAAGATTCTGGTGGGGGGCCTCTTCGGGACGCTGGCCGGACAGAGCCGCATTAACATTGGCCGACTCAATGCCGATGGAACGCTGGACACCGGCTTCAATCCGGGGGCAGACAGCATCGTCCACTCGCTGGCGATGCAAGCGGACGGGAAGATTCTGGTGGGGGGCTACTTCACGACGCTGGGCGGGCAGAGCCGCAATTACATTGGCCGGCTCAATGCCGACGGGACGCTGGACACCAGTTTCAATCCGGGTGCTGGCAGTTACGTGGAATCTGTGGCGTTGCAGGCGGACGGGAAAATTCTGGTGGGAGGCGGCTTTACAACTCTGGCCGGGCAGAGCCGCACTAACATTGGCCGGCTCTACAACAGCGGACCCGCCACCCAGAACCTGAGCTTTGATGGCTCGACCCTGACCTGGACGCGCGGCGGCACCAGTCCGGAAGTCTGGCGCACGACCTTTGAATCCTCGCCCGACGGCGCCTCGTGGACAAATCTGGGCGGAGGCAGCCGCATTCCGGGTGGCTGGCAACTGACCGGGCTTGCCCTGCCAACGAACACAACGATTCGCGCACGCGGCTACACGGTGGGGGGAGAGTTTAACGGCTCCGGTTGGTTTTTAGAAACCATCATTGGTTCGCCGGTGATTGACGAACAACCCGCCAGCCTCACCAATAACGCCGGCACCACCGCGGCCTTCAGTATCTATGGTGGCGGCAGCGAGCCGTTTAGCTACCAGTGGCGCAAGGACGGGGGAAATCTGGCCGATGGTGGGAACGTGTCCGGCGCGGCCACGGCCATTCTGACTTTGAACAATGTTCTGCACGGCGAGGAGGCGGGCTATTCGGTGGTCATCAGCAGTACCTACGCCAGTGTGACCAGCATGGTCGCCACGCTGACGGTGATTGATCCGGTGATTAACGACCAGCCGGCCAGCCAGGCAAGGAACCCAGGCGATAGCGTCACGTTCAGCGTGGTGGCCGCCGGAACTGAGCCGCTAAGTTACCAGTGGCGGAAGGATGGCGGGCTTTTAGCGGGGGCGACCCAATCCTCGTTGACTCTCACGAACCTCCAGGGATCGGACGCGGGGAGTTATGACGTCCTGGTCAGCAGTGCGTGGGGCAACGCGACCAGCGCGGTGGGGTTGTTGAGCGTGAACCTCGCTTTTCCCGACTCGCTCAATCCGGGGGCAGACAATGTCGTGTATTCCCTGGCGGTGCAGGCAGACGGGAAGATTCTGGTGGGAGGCGTGTTCACCGGGCTGGGCGGGCAGAGCGTTAACTACTTTGGCCGGCTCAATGCCGATGGGACGCTGGACGCAAACTTCAATCCGGGGGCAAACGGTTCCGTGGATTCCCTTGCGTTGCAGGCGGACGGGAAGATTCTGGTGGGGGGCTTCTTCACCACGCTAGGCGGGCAGGGCCGCAGTTACATTGGGCGGCTCAATGCCGATGGAACGGTGGACACCAGCTTCAATCCGGGGGCAAGCTTTGGGGTCTATTCGGTCGCGGTGCAGGTGGACGGCAAGATTCTGGTCGGGGGCGACTTCAGTACGCTAGGCGGGCAGAGCCGCAATAAGATTGGCCGGCTCGATGCCGACGGGACGCTGGACACCAGCTTCAATCCGGGGGCGGGAGGAGCTGTAGCCATTCCGTACGTGCATTCCCTGGCTTTGCAGGCGGACGGGAAGATTCTCGTGGGGGGCGGCTTCACTACGCTGAGCGAGCAGAGCCGCATTGGCCTTGGCCGACTCAATCCGGACGGGACGCTCGACCCCAGCTTCAATCCGGGGGTGGGAGGCGAATTCTATCCGTCCGTGGAATCCCTGGCGGTGCAAGCCGACGGGAGGATTCTGGTGGGGGGCTTCTTCACTACTCTGAGCGGGCAGAACCGCATTGGCCTTGGCCGGCTCAATGCCGATGGGACGCTGGACACTGGCTTCAATCCGGGGGCGGCGTATGCGGTCAATTCCCTGGCGGTGCAGGCGGACGGGAAAATTCTGGTCGGGGGCGGGTTCACCGCGCTGGGATCGCAGAGCCGCAATTACATTGGCCGGCTCAACGCCGACGGGACGCTGGACACGAGCTTTAATCCAGGGGCGGGAGGAGCAACCTCTCCGTACGTGCGGTGCATCGCAGTGCAGGCAGATGGCAAGATTCTTGTGGGAGGCAACTTCGCCGCGCTGGCAGGGCAGAGCCGCACTAACGTGGGGCGGATCGACAACACCGGACCGGCCACCCAGAGCCTGACCTTCGATGGCTCGACCCTGACCTGGATGCGCGGGGGCACCAGCCCGGAAGTCTGGCGCACGACCTTTGAATACTCGCCCGACGGCAGTTCCTGGTCAAATCTCGGCGCGGGCATCCGCATCCCTGGCCTGCCTGCCGGACAGGCAGGTGGCTGGCAACTGACCAGGCTTACCCTGCCAAAGTACACAACCTTCCGCGCCCGCGGCTACACGGTGGGCGGACAGTATAATGGCTCCAGTTGGTTCCTGGAGACAGTCTTGCGCCCGCCGCTCGCCATTTCCGATCTCCTCTACTCTGCCAACGGCCAATTCGGATTCAGCGCGGGGGGTCCTGCCGGCCAGGTGGTGGTGATCGAGGCCTCGACCGATCTGCGGACGTGGACACCGTTGCAGACCAACACGCTGGGTGCCGCTCCGCTTTCCTTCAGCTACCCCCAGGCGGCCCTCTTTCCCACCCGCTTCTACCGTCTCCGCTCGGGGCCTTAGTCAATAGGCCGCAGCTTGCCGCTCTTTACCACCGGCAACCGGTAACAGGCCGCTTCGGAGTCATTCCGCAGGAGGAGAAATTCACCCGCCAGCGCCGGCGGGTTCCAAGTCTTGCCGTGGAACGCCCGAAAGCGGCCCAGTTCCCGAGGTTCGAGCGGGGTAGGTTCCACCAAAATTACTTCCCCCGTCTCAGTCGTGACGAGCAGCAGGTCGCCGACGAGGATGACCTGGCCGTGGCCGTAGCGTCCTTGCTTCCAGGCGGAGTTGCCACTGGCAATGTCGAGGCAGACCAGGATCCCATCGTCGAGGCCGTAAACGTAGCCGTCGCGATAGACGGGGTTGGTGAACTTGGCCTTCAACTTCAGCGATTTCCAGACGCGCGAGGCCGTCCACTCGCCGGCCGCGTCACGCTGGATCTGCAGCAGCTCGCTGCCGTCGCCGTAGCCGCTGGAGATGAGGACGCGATCGTCCGGCAGCACCAGCGGCATGGCGACGTGCGGGTGACCGCCCGGCCACGGATGTTTCCAAAGGACTTTCCCGTCGGCCGGCGCGTGAGCAGCCAGGCCGTCCGCGTTGAAAATCAATATCTGCGGCGTAGCGACGATCGACGTGAGGGACGGGGAACTGTAGCCGGCGCGAGCTTCGCCTCCGCCCCAGACATATCTTCCATCGACGCGGTCGTAGGCAACCAGCGATCGGCCATGCTTGCCGCCGGCGCTCACGATCACCCGATCGTCGGTCACCAGGGGCGAGCCGCTCAAACCCCAATCGGGCACATGGCTGTGGTTCTCCTCGATGATGTTCTTCGACCAGATCAATTTTCCGCTGGCTAACTCCAGGCAGTTGAACCTCCCCGTCGCCCCCAGGGCAAAGACGCGCTGGGCAGCGATGGTCGGAGTGGCGCGAGGTCCTTCACCGCCGAGGCCGGTGAAGTAGCGCGTTTGATCGGCGTGCGACCAGAGCAATCTCCCGGAGAGCAAATCATAGCACGCCACCAGTTCCTCCTCGCCACGCTGTTCCTGCGTGATCGCGTAATTGGCCGCGATCGCGAAACCGGACCAGGCCGGATTGACCGGTTGCCGCCACAGCAGCACGGGCGGCGAGGTTTTCCAGTCGCGCGCCAAGGTTGGCCCGTCCAGCCTGGCATTGCGGCGGGGGCCGAGGAATTGGGGGTAATCGCCACGGGCATCGAGAGCCGGCGGGACCTGGTTTGTTTGCGCCGTGTCCACTGGCGCCCGAAGCGACAGTGCTGAGGTCTTCGCTTTGGCCCAACGCCAGCGCAGGATTGGGATCAAATCGCCGCTGACACCGTGAATTTGGAACAGGGAGGCAATCAGCCCAAGCAGGCCGACCGTGCCGCCAAATACGATCCAGCGGACGCGCCAGCGGAGCCGCGAAAAGAACAAGCACCAAAGCAAGAGCAGCGCCAGCGACACCATGCTGACGATGGCGGTCTGAATGTTCTTATCCTGGCGCTGGATCTCCTCGAAGAACCGAATCCAGATCGCCGTGCCGACAGCGGCCGATAAAATCAGCAGCGCCGGCCACCACCGGATCGCTGACGAACCCGGCGCGCGGCACTCCCTTGAAGGAATCGTTGAAACATCGGGCGCGGTGCTCACGCGCAGAGTGTTGTCCGCGATTTCGGGCGCGGGCAAGCCGAGTCACCGCCGACCGCAGGGCAAGGCAACGAAGGGTGACGCGGATTTTACCGGCCCAAGCGGGACCGGCGCCGCGGTCCAAACCGGGGGCGGGTTGCTGGATGGAAAACGTCGGCCGGCTCCGGCTCGCTGGCAAGGGGTGTCGGCTCCCAATTCGCGAAGACACTTTCCCAAGCGGCCTCTACGAGTTGGAGCCATTCAAGCCGTTGGCGTCGTGGCCAGCTTCCTTCGTTTGGCATCGTCATCGTTCGGAGGGGGTCCCTCGGTTTAGAGGCAGTCCAGCACATAGCCGCGCAGCGTTTCCGGTATCTGCGTCTTGACACACCACACCAAAGCTTCACGGTGCGTGAGGGGGATGATCTCGTGACCAAAGGTGAGACGGGAGCGGCGGTCTTCCGCGGGGTTCAAGTCGATCCAAAGCTCGTTCGGGCCGAGCCGGTTGCCATCGACGAAAACTTGATGGGTGAATAAAAAGAAATCCCCGGCGGCGGTTTGGTGCAGTTCCTGGCAGCTGCTCTGGGTGGGCTTGGCCGCGAGTTTTGTGGCCGCCTCGCTGTCGTAAATTTTGTTGCCGACGGTGACTTTCACGAGTTGCCGGGGTTGGTCCCGGCGGATCTGCTACCCCTCAAAAACAGCACCCCGAGGCCGGCCGCCAGCAAGTTTGGCGAGACTGGCCGAACGGTTCCCCTTCCGCGTCTGGGCGCGCTCGCCGCCCGGGGCGCAAGACCGCCCGGCCAGCCGAATTAAAAGCCAAACACGTGGACGACGATGAACCAGCCAATGGCCGCGCTCAGGGCCAGCGTGGCCACGAAGAACGCGTTCCTGAGGCGGTTGGCCGTCGGCGCGCAAAGGCTCGATCCCTGGACGGGAGATTGCCGGGGCGCTTTCCTCTCCACCTCGACCATCATTAGCTGAGTCGTGGGTTCGAGCGACCTGATGGCGGCATACGATTCTGCCTGCCTTTGACGCCGGGCCTCGGGTTGGTCGCTCTGATCTGTTTTCATCTTAAGTTCTGAAATCTGGTTGCTGCTTGCTGTCGTCAAATAGATCGTCCACCGGCTGGCCCGCCACAATCGAAGGGACTACCGTCCGCCGACTCCGCAGAAGTACGGGGAAGCGGCTACGGAATTCCCGGCCAGCCAGAGACGCGGAACGGAGAGTCGAAGTTTAGTCGTGGACGCGCACCAGTGTTTTCACCGCGCGATTGCCGCGGGCCATCGACCGAAACACCTCCGGCAACTGGCTCAAGGCGCACTCCCCATCCACGAAATCATCCGCGCCGATCACGCCGTCCTCGATGAGTTCGAGCGCCCGCCGAACCGTGCGCGGGGTGTGGTGGAAACTCGCCGTCACGGTGAGGCCCGAATAATGCAGGCGCGCCGTGTCCAGCGAAACGGTCGTGCCGGCCGGACAACCGCCAAACAAATTCACCAACCCGCCCTTGCGGACTAGTTGCACCGCCGCTTCCCAGGTTTCCGGTTTGCCGACCGCTTCAATCACCACGTCCGGCGGCTGGGTGTTTTGCGCCGCGGCGGCCGCGAGTAATTCGCGCTGGCCCACATCCAGCACCACGCTGGCGCCCAGGCGGCGGGCGGCCTGCAAGCGCCCTTCGCCGCGACCGGCTACCAGGACTTCGCAGCCAAGATGTCTGGCCACCGCCACGAACATCAAACCGATCGGCCCCGTGCCGATCACCAGCACCCGGTGGCCGGGGCGCAACCGCGCCTCCTCCACCCCTTGCAGCACGCACGCCAACGGTTCCGTCAGCGCGGCGTCGCGGAAGGAGGTCGCCGGTCGGAGCCGCAATAGGTTCTTCCCCACCAGCCGCGCCGGCGCCACGATGGACTCGGCGTAAGCGCCGTTGAGAAACAACAAATCATCGCACAAGTTCTCCTGTCCTTGGCGGCAATAAGAGCAGGCTCCGCACGGCGCGGAATTTGCCGCGACCACGCGGTCGCCCACCTGCCAGGGCGCGGCGGCCGGGCCGACTTCGCTGAGCACGCCGGACAACTCGTGACCGAACACCGCCGGCGGCACGATCATCTTCGCGTGATAACCGCGCCGGAACACTTTCAAGTCGGTGCCGCACGTCAGCGCCGCTTCGATCGCGATGCGCACTTCGCCGGAGCGGAGAGGCGGCGCTGGCATCTCTTCCACGCGGAGATCTTCCTTGCCGTAAAGAACCGCTGCCTTCATCTCGGGATTTCCGCCGGCGAACATGGAACAGGCCGCCCGCCGTTAAAAGGCAAAAAGCAGCCGACATTCGGGTTGAGCTTGGCGACTTTCCATTCTATCAAGGGCTGGCAAATGAGTAAAGAACCCTCAGCGCCGCCTAGCTCCCTCTCATGCTTTATCCACTGACGTTCGAGCCGATTTTCAAAGAGCGTGTCTGGGGCGGGCGCAAGCTGGAGGAGCTTTACCAAAAGCCGTTGCCCGCGAAAACGCCGATCGGTGAATCGTGGGAAGTCACCGACCGGCCGGAGGGGGTGAGCGTCATCGCCAACGGACCGCTGGCGGGCAAAGATTTGCGCTGGCTCATGGAACATCGGCGCGGGGAATTGCTGGGCGGGCCGGGGTCGGAGCGTTTTCCGCTGCTGGTGAAGATCCTCGACGCGCGCGAGAAGCTTTCGGTGCAAGTCCACCCACCCGCGGCGGTCGCCGCCCGGCTTGGCGGCGAACCGAAAACCGAGATGTGGCACATTGCCGATGCCGCGCCGGGAGCGGAACTTTTCGTCGGGCTGAAACGCGGCGTCACCCGGGCCGAGTTCGAACAAAGAATTCAGCAAGGCACGGTGGCCGAGTGTTTGCATCGCCTCGCGGTGAAAGCCGGCGACGCGATGTTTCTGCCCAGCGGACGCCTGCACGCGATCGGCGCGCGCAACGTGATTTTCGAAATCCAGCAGAACTCCGACACCACCTACCGCGTCTTCGATTGGAACCGCGCGGGGCTGGATGGACGGCCGCGCGAACTGCACGTGGCCCAATCGCTGGCGAGCATCGATTTTTCGGACTTCGAGCCGACGCTCATTCAGAGCAAGTATTCGCGCAACCGCACGTTCAAAGTGCGCTACCTGGTGGACGATCCGCTGTTTCGGGTGGACGCCTGCCAGGTCAATCGCGGCCAGCGATTTTACCTGCGGAGCAGCGCGGCGCAAATCCTGGGACTGCTGCGCGGCCGGCTTTGGATCCGGCACGCCGAGCACGAGCTGCGATTGCCGGCCGGCGGATTCGCGCTGCTGCCCGCCTGCCTGGAGCGGGTGACGCTCACGGCGGAAACGCAAGTGGAATTTTTGCAAGTGCAGTTGGGCCGGATGCTTTAAGCGCGGGGAGCGGGGGAATCGCCGCTTGTGTCCTGGCGGCGATGATTCCATGCTGCCCATTGGATGGCGACGCAACTCAAAGGATTCCTGCAACGCTGGCTGATCACGACGGTGAGCGTGCTGGTGGCCACGCACATGGTTGACGGCATCGACTACGATAATTGGCAGGGATTGTTGGTGGCCACGCTGGTGCTGGGATTGCTCAACGCCTTCTTGCGTCCGCTGTTGTTGCTGCTCTCGCTGCCACTGGTGGTGGTCACGCTGGGATTGTTCACCCTGGTGATCAACGCGGTGCTGCTTTATCTGGTGGGACAACTGAAGTTTTTTCACGTGCGGAGTTTTGGCGCCGCGTTCTGGGGAGCGCTGGTGATCAGCCTGGTTGCATTGCTTTTGAACTCCTTTACGCGCACGGGTGACGCGCGGATCGAGGTCCATCGCGGGAAGCGCCCGCCGCCCGCCGACAAATCCGACAACGGCGACGGTCCGGTGATTGATGTCTAGCGAATTAGTTCAGGCTCGCTGGTGCAACCCGACGGTGGTCGCGCGCTTGGCCAGATTGCGGCTGGTCTTGATTTTGCTCACGGTGCCGATTTTCAAATAAAGCGAGCGGACCCGGTTCAGCAACGCATCGCGGCGGTCATAAAGCCGCTTGAGCTTGCGCGGCTTCACGCGGCTCAGGCAGTAAGCGGTGAGCAGCGGAAGGGCGATGGTGGCGTCGGCGTAAGCGACCACGCAATCGGGGAGGGTGTCGGGATCGACTTTGCCCCAGCTCACGGCTTCGGCGGGGGTGGCGCCGCTCAAGCCGCCGGTGTCGGGGCGGGCGTCGGTGCA
>WNGG01015915.1_pt1 | contig 12526 bp, 9 predicted proteins | sample 5400661 | NCBI WGS metagenome assembly WNGG01 (sample SAMN13153372, study PRJNA577476) | soil metagenome | isolation source: 100 cm soil or saprolite under Garry oak tree replicate 1 | place: USA:California | collected 2016-06-15 | reverse complement strand
TCGCGGTTGTGGACGTTGGAGATGTGCAGTTCGACCACGGGGACGGTGACGGCCTTGATGGCGTCGTGGAGGGCGATCGAGGTGTGGGTGTAGGCGCCGGGGTTTAGGACCACGCCCAGCAGGTTGCCTGCGGCATGTTCGCGGCCTGCCTCCTGGATCCAGTCGACCAGCTCGCCCTCGTGGTTGGACTGGCGGAAGTCGACGGCGAGGCCGCGCTGGGCGCCCGCGTCGCGGCAGCGTTTCTCGACGTCGGCGAGGGTGGCTGAGCCGTACTGCTCTGGTTCCCGGGTGCCGAGCAGGTTCAGGTTCGGCCCGTTGAGGATCAGGACGGTGGTCATCGCGTCATCGCCACCTGTGTCATCGCCATCTGCGTCAGCGCCTCCAGCTCGAGAAGTCGATCCACGTCCAGCGGGGATCGTACGGCTAATTCCCTGAGGTGGAGGCCAGGAGCCAGGTGACGGCGGGCGCCAGCTCGGCCAGCAGCGCCTGCACCCGCTGGTCCAGCTCGTCGCGGATCGCCCGCACCTGCTCGACCGCTTGCCGGCCGGGTCGTCCAGGTCCCAGTCCTCGTAGCGTTTGCCGGGATAGATCGGGCAGGCATCGCCGCAGCCCATGGTGATGACCGCATCGGCGGCGCGGACCACCTCGTCGGTCATGGGCTTGGGGAACTCCCGCGACAGATCGATGCCCCACTCGGCCATCGCCGCGCTGACAGCAGGGTTGATCTCGTCGGCGGGATCGGAGCCGGCGGGGCGCGCAGCCGCTCATGACCTCATGCCTTCCGCCGGGACGAGCGGATCATCACATACGGAGCCGATTGTAGGTCAGACAAATGGGTTGTCGATCCGGATGCCGCCGAGCTGGTGGCCGGCCTGCAGGTCCTCGGTCAGCAGGCGGGTCGCGCCGGCGCGTCTGGCCGCCTCGACGATGAGGGCATCCCAGAAGGAGACGGAGTGGCGTTCCTCCAGCTTCGAGGCCGCCATGATGAGAGCGACATCAACCTGCACGGTCGGCCAGGTGCTGTAGAGCGCCACGATCTCGCGGGCAGCGGCCCGCTGCAGCGGGGGGTCGAACTTCCGCGTCGCGACGACGTAGAACTCCTGCAGCACCTGGGTGCTGAGCGCTCCGGTCCGCTGGCGCCACAGTCCGTCCAGCAGTGCCTGGGCGACGGGCTGCTTGTGGGCCGCGGTGCGGTCGTGGGCGTAGACCAAGACATTGGTGTCGACGAAGCTCACCTGGTCCTGGACGTCGGCCGCCGGGTTAGCCGTGGCGGTCATGGAGCTCCTCGCGCCGCCAGGTCCTGCCGCCGCGGGGGGCTGAGCTTGCCATGATCTCGCTGGCGCGCTGCCTCGCCTCCTCGTAGCGGGCATCCTCGGCGACGAGGTGCTCAAGCTCACGCGCCACCAGCCCACTGACGGAGGTGCCGCGCTTGGCGGCCAGGACCTTGGCGCGCCGGATCACGTCCTCGTCCAGCTGCAACGTCAGGTTGCGTCGTGCCATGTCAGCTCCCACTCCACAGATTCCTACGTGGACCACAGCCTAGCACAGTACCGCTCCACGAGCGATGCGAGACCGCGTGCTCGTGGCGGGCCGGCACAATCTCGGGAAAACTACCCAAACCAAGTCGCATAACAAGAGCGAATCGTCGGCTTCAGCCGGTGAAGTCGGTGAGCGTGTCGCGGCAGCGACAGTCAGCGGTGTAGAACCATTCCGCACCCTTCAGGCTGGCCGTGCAGACCATGGGGAGAACATGGAGGCGAACGAATGAGTACCCAACCCACGCGTGCCACGGCGGCGGTCGGCCCGGGGCAGCTGGACCCGCGGCGCTGGCTCGGGCTCGGTGTCGTGCTGATCGCGGCGTTCATGCTGCTGATCGACATCAGCATCGTCAATGTCGCGATCCCTTCGATCCAGCGCGACCTGCACGCCAGCTACTCCCAGGTGCAGTGGGTCCTGGCCGGCTACCAGCTCGCCTTCGCGGTGGTGCTGATCACCGGCGGGCGGCTCGGCGACATCTTCGGCCGCAAACGCCTGTTCCTGATCGGGGTGACCGGCTTCACGCTGGCCTCTGCCCTGTGCGGCGCCGCTCAGAATCCGGCCATGCTGGTCGGCTCGCGGTTCCTACAGGGCCTCATGGGCGCGCTCCTGTTCCCGCAGGTCCTGTCGATCATCCAGGTGACCTTCCCGCCACGCGAGCGGGGCACCGCGCTGGGGCTGTTCGGCGCGGCCATCGGGCTGGCAACGATCTCTGGACCGCTGGCCGGGGGCCTGCTTATCCAGGGCAACCTGCTGGGCCTCGACTGGCGGCCGATCTTCCTGGTCAACCTGCCGATCGGGGTGCTCGCCATCGTCGCGGCCACGGTGCTGCTGCACGAGTCCAGCGCCGAGGACGCGCCGCGCCTGGACCCGGTCGGTGTCGTGCTGGCCACCGCCGCGCTGCTGGCGTTGGTCTACCCGCTGGTGGAGGGCCGCGACCTCGGCTGGCCCGCGTGGATATTCGTGCTGCTGGCCGCGTCGGTGCCGCTGTTTGCGCTTTTCGCCCTGTATGAGCGTTACAAGACCCGCAAGGACAACTCGCCGCTGCTGGTCCTCGGCCTGTTCCGGGAACGGGCCTTTGTGAGCGGGCTGCTGCTCAGCGCGGTCTTCTTCTCCGGCATCGCGGCGTTCTTCCTGACCTTCTCGCTGTTCCTGCAGATCGGGCTCGGCTTCACGGCGCTGCACGCCGGCCTCACCACGATCCCGTTCTCGCTCGGCACGGCGGTCGCCTCGGCGGCCTCGACCCGGATCGCGCCTCGGCTCGGCCGCCGCATCCTCAGCCTCGGCTGCCTGCTGCTGGTCGCCGGGATGGGCGGGGTGATCCTCACCGTTAGCCACTACGGCACGGCGCTGCGGTCCTGGCAGCTCCTGCCGGCGCTGCTGGTCTGCGGGATCGGCCTCGGCCTGGTGATTGCGCCGCTGGTGAACGTGATCCTGGCCGGCATCAGCGGGCGCAACGCCGGCTCCGCCTCCGGCGCCCTCACCACCATCCAGCAGGTCGGCGGCGCCATCGGCGTGGCCATCATCGGGGTGATCTTCTTCGGGCTGCTGTCCAGCGAGGCCAACCCCACCGTCGACCAGGTCGCCCCGCAGTTGCGCGCCGGGCTTGCGACCGCCGGGCTGCCCGCGCCAGCCATCGACCAGGTGGAAGCCGGGTTCCGTGTCTGCTTTCACGACCGCGCCAGCGCCAAGGACCCGGCCTCGAATCCGGTGAGCTGCCAGCGCCTCCAGTCGCAGGCCCAGGGCCAGGGGCAGGGTGGCCAGGCGCAGGTCCAGCAGGTCGGTCAGGTGATCCCAGCCGCCGCCGTGGCCGCACGCAAGCAGGACTTCGTCAGCTCGGTCGAGCGCACCCTCTGGTACGAGGTGGCCGTCTACACGCTGAGCTTCCTGCTGGTGTTCCTGCTCCCCACGGTCCGAGGCCACCAGCTCCAGAGGGATGGCGGGCCAGCGGCAGGGTAGCTGGCCCCGGCGCCCATGCCGGCCATGAAGGCGGTCACGGCGCGGTCATGGCGGCCGGGGGATGCGCAGTGATGGGGGCAACAAGGCAGCCTTGTGCACCGCATGGCGGCCGGTGACCCACAGGACGCAGTTCTCGCCGTGCAACTCGGTGGTGAGCGCGGCCGCGGCGGCGGGTGCATGCAACCGGCGTTGCACCAGCCAGCAGGCGTACTCGCCGTGGCGATCGAAGCCGGCGCCGAGCGCGGCATGGCCCAACACGTCGTGGACGGGGCGGTTGGGACCCATGCGCAGGATGCCGCTGGCCAGGTCGTCAACGATCTCCTCGGCCTGCTGGTATGGGTCGGTCAGCTGGTGGCGGACCACCAGGCCAAGGCCGCCGTCCTCGCGGGGGGCGACCAGCCGCGCGTACAGGGCATCGGTTTCGACGCGAAGCTGCCAGTAGGCCTGCTGCACCTCGGGCAGGACTGGCGTCGAGGGGACGGCGAGGAACGCCGCTGCGACCTGCTCGCCACGCTCGGGGTCGATCCATGCCCCATCGGCCAGCCCAGCCAGCCGGTGCCCCTCGGCTGCCTGAGCGCCGACCACATCAAGCAGCGCGTGCAACAGTGCCTGCGCGGGCCGCCACACCGCAGCAGCGCTCCGCGACGGCTCCGCCTCCCCGGAAGCGTCAGCAGTCGCAGGTTCGTTGCTCGTCGTCTCGGTCTCCGGCCGCCGGTGCTGCACGGTGCGGCGACCTCCTCCATGTGGCTGGGCAGGGTCGTCCCAGAGGAAGGATAGGCCAGGCGACTCCGTTGTGCGTGCCTGGGAACTCGACGACCCAGCAGGCAAACCGGCCGAGCTGCTGCCAGCCGCCGCGACCTAGAGGAGACCGAGTTGTTCGCCGCTGCGTCGCAGTTCCTCGAAGCGCCACTGCCGCTTTGGGTCGGCCGTTCTTCTGGGGTTTTCACCGAGCCAGCGGAAATGCAGGTAGGTCCTTGCGGCGCTCAGTCGTGACTCGAGCGCAGCCGTGGTGCCCGCTGGTCGCTGGATCCGCAGGTACTCCCGGATGCAGTCGGAGGCGCGTCGAACAGCGCACCGAGGCCTTCCTCAGCGCGTTTGCAGAGCGTCGCGAGCCACGGGAACCGGAGATGCAGCCGCTGCGCGAACAGCGCGGTTCGGCGGGCCCATCCCAGGTAGTAGTCAGCGTCGTAGCGCCTGAGCCACGGAAGCCGGTCATTGTCGGGATCGCCGGCGTTCGCGGCGTGGAACGTCGCCAGCCATCTCGCCGCGGCGGTCAGCGCCGCGGGGTCGCTGACATAGTTGACCCGCAAGACGCCCTCAAGGAATTCGAGGGCAAGCCAGGTGTCACCGGTGCTCGCGTCGGTCTGCGTGCCGTAGTACCGGCAGGTTGAGAGCCCCAGCGGTCGCCGCAACGGCTCCAGGACGTCTTGGTAGACGAGCGCCTCGTAGGCGACGCCGCCTCGATGCTGGTAGGCGCTCGAGTCCTTGCCGGCCGAGTGCTTGCAGAACAGCCGCAACTCGCTGCCGTCGCCGAGACGACAGGTAACGATCTCGACCGGGAAGGTGGTCGCATGGGGCGTCGGCCGGCGATCGACAATTGTCAGCGCGCCGTCCGCTTCTGGCAGGTCGCGGGACAGCATCGACGTGAGGCTCGCGCTCAGGGTCGCGAGGTCCGGGAAGGTCGTCATCGCGTCATGCCGGTGCTGCGTTCCTGAGGGCCAGCTCATAGCCTTCCAGCCGGTGGAGCGCCGGGACCGGGCCGCCCCAGAAGAGCCGTTGCGTCTCCCAATGCGTCTCGGCGAGCAGGCGGAAAACCGTCCCGACGCGGGCCCACTCCTGGACCTGCGCCATGGTCAGTTCCCGCCAGTGCTCAGCGGCAGTGGCCCGGTATGCTTCGAGGTCCACCCGATGCAGGTCAGGAGCTGGCGGCCCCCAGCCTGCCATCTCCCAGTCCATCACGACCAGGGCGACCCCGCCGCCGTGACGCGCCACCCGCAGGTTCTTGGCCACGTAATCGCCATGGACCAGGTTCCTGGGCATCCGCTCGCAGGCCCGCTCGAACGTGCGCCAGCCTGCCTCGATGCGGTCACAGTGACCGAGGACGTGGTCCAACAGCGACCGCTGTGTTCTGTCGAGGGTGCGGCAGCCCAAGGTCCCCTGGATGGCGTCACGGACCGACTGCAGGTGCCAGAGGAATCGGGCAGGCCCTCGCTCGGGCAACCCAGGCAATGAGGGTGCCGAGCTGGAGCGGCAGAGCTCACTGGTGGCCGTGTGCATGCGCGCCAGCCACTGCGCGGCAAGGGCTTGGTGCTCGGGTGCGGCCAGCGAGCATCGATCGCCACAGCCCTCCTCAAGAAAGAGCCAGGCGTGCTCGCCGTCAGGCTCGCTGACCATGCCATGGCAGTGCAGAGCCGGCACCGATGCTGCAGGAAGGATCTCCTGGTAGATGCGTTGTTCCACGGTGATCGCCGCCGCCTCCCAGTACTTGGCGATGACCGCTTGGCGCGGGCCCGCCACCCCTGGCAGGCGATAGATCGCGGCCAGGGTGGAACGCTTGCGCGGCAGGGAGTCCACCGCTGCCACAGCGGCAGCGGCGTCGGGCCTGAGCGTGCCCCACGCCCTGACGGCTGGATGGTCGCGCACCGCGGCCCTGTCCTCAGTGATGCGGACCCAGCCGTCGCCGTCGCGGCCGCCGTAAGCGGGCGGAGCACCGAGTGGTGCACCGGGCGGGGCGCTGCTTGCGGCTGGCATGTCAGGCGCCCTGGCAGCGGTGGGGGTCGGGGTCGGGTGCCCGCTGCGACCCAGGTGCGGGGGAGACGGCACCGTCCATGCGGGTGATCTGTCCGTGCTCGACCTGGATGCTGGCGTTGCAGAGCTGCAGGGCGCTGGGGCGGTGGGTGATCAAGATGACCGTGCGGCCCTCCATGAGCCGCTCCAGTGCCTCAAAAATCGCGCCTTCGGTGCCTGTGTCGACCGAGCTGGTGGGTTCGTCGAGGATCAGGATCGGCGCGTCCTTCAAGAAGGCCCGCGCCAGCGCGATGCGTTGGCGCTCACCGCCGGACAGGCGCATGCCCCGCTCGCCGACGATCGTGTCGTAGCCGTCGGGGAAGCCGGTGATGAAGTCGTGGGCGTTGGCGGCGACCGCCGCGGCCAGGACCTCGTCCCAGCTTGCCGTGGGATGCCCGTACGAGATGTTCTCGGCGATGCTGGCGGAAAAGAGGACCGGCTCCTGCAGCACCATCGCGAACTGGTTGCGCAGCCCTTGGAGCTGGTAGTCCCGCAGGTCGACGTCGTCGAGCAGGATCTGGCCGGCGCTGGGGTCGTAGAGGCGGACCAGCAGGCCCACGAGCGTGGTCTTGCCCGCGCCGGTGGTCCCGAAAATGCCGAGTCGCGTTCCCGGGGTCACGGCGAAGGAGAGGTCACGCAGGACGAAGCCGTTGTCACCGTAGGCAAAGGACACCTGCCGGAACTCGATGGCGCCAGCGGCACGCCGCAGTGGCAGCGCGCCGGGTCGTTCGGGCACCTCCGGCAGCTCGTCCAGGAGCTCGAAGGCCCGCTCGGCGCCCGCAGCCGCCGACTGCAGGCTCGCGGTCTGCTTGCTGATGGTCTTCAGCGGGCCATACAACTGCGACAGGTAGCTGACGACCACCAGCAGCTCGCCGAGGCTCAGCATCCCCGAGCGGACGTTGCGGATCCCGATCACCAGGACCGCGGCGGTCCCGATGGCGGTGGTGAGGTTGACCAGCAGCCCGAAGGTGCCCTCGGCGAGCGCCAGCCGGACCCGCGTAATGGCGCCTTCGCTGGAGCGGCTGACAAAGCGCATCTGCTCGCTGCTCTCCTGCCCGAAGGCTTTCACGACCCGAAGGGCCGTGAGCACCTCCTGGGCGATCTTGAGCGCACTGCTTTCCAGTCTCTTGGCCGCGTGGTAGCGAGGCCGCATGCGGACCTTGTAGCTGCGGGAAAAGACGAACAGCAGCGGCGAGATCGCCAGCGCCACCAGCGCCAGCTCCGGGTCGATGCGGGCGGTGACGGCGATCGTGGCGGCCAGCGTCATCACCGAGGCGAGGACCGGGATCAAGCCGTCCACGGTGAGCTGCTGGATCGCCTGCGCGTCGTACTGGACCCGGTAGATGGAGTCGGCGGTTCCCCTCGAGTCATGGAACGCCAGCGAGAGGCGCTGCAGGTGCCGGAACAGCCGCGAGCGAAACTCCAGCGTCAGCCGTTCGCCGACGATCGTGTGCAGCACGTCGCTGCCCAGCTGCTGCAGCTGGGCGAGCAGCACCACGACCACCTGCAGGCCGGCCGCCACCAGGAGCAGGGTCGTCCGGGAGTCCGTGGCAAGGCGTGGCAGCACCGCGGTGAGGAAGCCCGGCGGAGGCTTGGAGCCGACCACGCTGTCGACGGCGATCTTGAGCGGCACAGGGGTGAGCAGCACCACCGGGGTCGCCAGCAGGTCGAGCACGAGAGCGGCGACCAGGTAGCGCCAGGCTGGGCGTGCCTGCTCGAGGACGCGCCTGGGCAACCCGTGGTCGCTGGTGCCGCCCGGTGGTCCCGCCGAGGTGGCCGAGCTGGCGGGTCTGGCCCTCCGCTGGCGCGAGGCTCTCGGCGCTCTCCGCGTTCTTGGCCTTCTTGGTGTTTTTGGCGCGTGCAGGAGCCGGATCATGGATGCAGACCCTCGGCCTCGGCGGTGTACGCCAGCGACCGCTGCACACGGCGGCGCAGCCGCCAGCCCTCAAACAGGCCGGACACGGCGACCAGCGCGAGGGCAAGTGCGCCCAGGCTCAGCCCTGGCCCGTGCAGCAGGCCGCCGAGCCCGAGGCTGAGGCTGACGCTCAGGCTGAGGCTCAGGGCGGCGGCGACCAGCCAGCGCGGCCGCAGCGCGAGCCGCCGCTGCGGGTACCAGCTCCACCCGACCGCGGTCGCCAGCCGGCAGGCCAGCATCGGGCCGATCGATGCCTCAAGGTCCCACCAGTCGTACGCGCCGCCCAGCCGGACCTTGCAGCCACGGCCGGTGAGATCCCGATGCAGGTCGAGCAGCCAGGCCGTCCGCAGGTCACCGTCATCCCAGGACGGTGGCCCGAAGCCCGGCTCCGGGCCAGGCTGGACGGCCCGGCCCCGCAGCCGCCCCCACGCTCGGGCGAGCGGCTGGGCGACGTGGAGGAGGCCCACGAGCACCCGTAATCCGCCTGGGTGTGGCTCCTGCCAGGGGACGGGCAGGGTCAGCGCGATCGCTGCCGCGTAGGCCCCAAGGAGCAGCAGGACGGTAGCCGGCACGGTGAGCCACCAGGCCGACAGCGGTCCCAGCAGGCCGAGCAGGATGAGGGGAACGGCCAGCGGCAGCAGCTCCGAGCACCAGGCCAGTGCCGCCTGCGACCGATGAGCGGCGACACCCTGGAACGGCGCCATGCCGAGGCGGCCGTGGTAGATCACCGGACGAAGGATCGAGCGGAGCACGCCTGGCTGGGCATAGATGAACCCGGACCAGCGCGGCCGTCCCAGGCGCTTGAAGCGCTGCTGGTGGGCGCCGGAGACCATCCGCTCCGCCCGGCCGTAGCCAGCCTGTTGCTTGAGGTAGCCACGCAGGCTGGCCCGTCGGTGATGATGCACCTGCGCGGCGGGCGAGAACGCGATCTCATAGCCGCGATCGAGGAGCTTCCAGCAGACGTCCACGTCGTCGCCGGCCGAGGTGTACACGGGGTTGAAGCCCCCAATCGCCGCCAGCGCCTGGCGCCGGAAGGCCATGTTGCAGCCGGGGACGTGCTCGGCCCGATCGTCGGAGAGCAGCACGTGCACCGGACCGCCCGGTGCGCTGCCCACCGCCCGCTCGACGAACCCAGCGCCAGGCACAGCCAGGTTGGGGCCTCCCGCCGCCATGATGTTGTCGTCCTCGAACGCCAGCGCGAGGCGGTAGGGCCATTCCATGTGGCAGGCGGCGTCGGCGTCGAGGAAGGCCACGATCGCCCCGGTCGCCGCGGCGATGCCGGTGTTCCTGGCGACGCTCAGGCCGCCGTGGGGCAGCGCGATGACGCGGAACGGGAACCGTCGTGCCAGCTCCAGCGTGGCGTCGGTGGAGCCGTCGTCGCAGACGATGACCTCAAGGTCTGGGTACTCGCAGCGCTGCAGCGACGCCAGGCACGACTCGATCAGGCGGGCCTCGTTGTAGGCGCACACCACCACAGAGATCCGCGGCCAGGCCGGTCGGAGATCGCGAAGGCTCGTCCGCGCCCAGCGCTGGACGACTTCGAGCGCCGGCTTCGGCTGGCGGTTCACGCCGGTGAGCCCGAACCCCCACCCGTCGACCGGCTCACCGGCAACCGACCACTCATCGGTCCAGGAGAAGACGATCCCTCCGGCACAGCCTGCCTCCTCGACCGCTTGCAGCTGCCAGGCGAGCGAGGCGGCCTGCCCCTCCTCGCCATGCAGCCCGGAGGCCAACCCCAGTTCGCTGAGGACCAGCGGCAGGTCACCCGAGACGATCTGGAGGTGCCGCAGGTAGGCCCGGAACCGGTCGGGGCGCTCGAGGAAGACGTTGAAGCAGGCGAGGTCCTGTCCCTCGATCCGCAGGTACTCGGTCGTCGGGAAGCTGCAGTAGGTGGCCAGCATGCCCGCATCCGCCGCATGGACCTCGCCGACCAGCTCCGAGAGCACGTCCTCGACCGCTTGGATCCCATGCAGGCGCACGACATCCGCGGGGACCTCGTTGCCCACCGCGACGGCCATGACCGCCGGATGGCCGGCGCAGCGCCCCATCGCCTCGGCGACCGCACGCCGCCCGGCCTCGAGCACACGCCGGCGGGCATCCCGGCCGGGTCGGAGCTGCAACTGCCAGTCGTCATAATGAACACCGACCAGCAGCAGCAGTCCGGCCTCCTGCGCGATTTCAAGGACATCAGGCGGCGGTGCGGTGTAGGTGCGGACGAGGTTGAGCCCGGCTGCCCGCATCGCGTGGAAGTCCGCCTCCACTCGCCTGCGGTCGGGGAAGGGCTCGCCGTCCTGCCTGGGCCGAAACGTTCCATAGGTCGACCCGCGCACGTGAAACGGCTGGCCTTTGAACGAGAGCTGCATCCCGTCGACCGCGATCCGGCTTGTCGGCTGCCCTCGAAATACTGCATCTCCACGGCTTGATTTCATGCAGCCTGCTTTTGTCGATGATTCCGCTCAGCTATCTGGATATCAAGCGCATGAGAGCCCCCCGCCGTTACACCACCCCGGCTGCACTACTTACGCCTGATAGTTCGGACCCCAGGACTCTGCAAAGAGCGTAATCACGAGCGTAATCGTGGGTACGCTTTAGATGAGTTTCAGTATGCTTGCCGCCTGCACGCAAGACAGGGAGGTGCCATGCCATGAGCGCTGGGTGCGGCGATCCTGACCCGTACGCTGGGCTGCGGGCGGAGGTCCGGACGGTGTGCCAGGACTTCCCTGACCGTTACTGGCGCGACCTGGATCGCGAGCGGGCCTATCCCGAGGCGTTCGTGGCGGCGATGACCGCCAGCGGCCTGCTTGGCGCGCTCATCCCCTGTGAGCATGGCGGGCGCGGGCTACCGCTGGCAGCGGCCACGGTGATCCTTGAAGAGGTGAACCGGTCGGGGGGCAACGCCGGGTCGGCCCATGCCCAGATGTATGTCATGGGGACGGTGCTGCGGCATGGCTCCGAGGCGCAGAAGCGGGCCTACCTGCCGTTGATCGCCGCGGGCGAGGTGCGCCTGCAGGCGTTCGGGGTCACCGAGCCCGAAGCCGGCACCGACACCACGCGGATCCGGACCAGCGCCCGGCGGGACGGCGACCGCTACGTCGTCAACGGCGAGAAGCTCTACATCTCCCGGGTGCAGCATTCCGACCTCATGCTGCTGCTGGCGCGCACCACACCGCTGCAGCAGGTGCGGCGGCGCGGCGACGGCCTGTCCCTGCTGCTGGTCGATCTGCGCGAGGCAGCCGGCCACGGCCTGGAGGTCGAGCCGATCAGGACCATGATCAACAACGAGACCAACCGGTTGCGCTTCCACGACCTGGCAGTGCCGGCGGCCAACCTCATCGGCGAGGAGGGCCAGGGGTTCCGATACCTGCTGGACAGCCTGAACGCCGAGAGGATCCTGATCGCGGCCGAGTGCGTGGGCGACGGGCGCTGGTTTGTGGAGAGGGCGGCGGCCCGCGCGCGCGAGCGCGAGGTGTTCGGCCGCCCGATCGGCCAGAACCAGGGCGTGCAGTTCCCGATCGCGCGGGCCCACGTCGAGGTGGAGGCAGCCAGCCTGATGCGCTTCCGCGCCGCCGAGCTGTTCGACCGCAACCTGCCCTGCGGGGCCGAGGCCAACATGGCCAAGCTGCTGGCGGCCGATGCCTCCTGGCAGGCCGCCAACGTGGCCATGCAGACCTTCGGAGGCTCCGGCTTCGACGTGGAGAACGACATCGAGCGCAAGTTCCGCGAGACCCGGCTCTACCAGGTCGCGCCGATCTCGACCAACCTGGTGCTGGCGTACCTCGCCGAGCACGTCCTGGGGCTGCCGCGGTCGTTCTGACCGCCAACCGGCGAGGAAGGAAGCGAGGAGGGCAGATGCCGCCGATCGCATACCCGCTGGCCGCATGGGCCACGTCACTGGTTCCCACGCCGGGCGACCTGGAGCTGGCCGACCGCTCGCTGCTGGACGTCCTCGCCGTGACCGTGGCGGCCAGGAGCGACCCGCTGCGGTCCCTGACCCTGGCCGGCGAGTTGCCCGAGGCGGCCCGATGGGCGGCGCTCGGGCACGTCCTGGACTTCGACGACCTGCACATGGAGTCGACCGCGCACGTGAGCGTCGTCTGTGTGCCGGCGGTCCTGGCCGCCGGTTCAGCCGTCGGTCCAGCCGCCGGCGGAGGGGCGCGGGCCTACCTGGCGGCGGCTGGTGTGATGGCCCGGCTGGGCGCCGCGCTGGGCTGGTCGCACTACCGGCGCGGCTGGCACGCCACCTGCACGGCCGGTGCGCCGGCGGCGGCCGTGGGCGCCGCTGTCGCGCTCGGCCTCGACCTTGACGGGATCGTCCGGGCGATGGCGCTG
>WNGG01009447.1_pt1 | contig 12528 bp, 14 predicted proteins | sample 5400661 | NCBI WGS metagenome assembly WNGG01 (sample SAMN13153372, study PRJNA577476) | soil metagenome | isolation source: 100 cm soil or saprolite under Garry oak tree replicate 1 | place: USA:California | collected 2016-06-15 | reverse complement strand
TTCCGAGAGTCACCGCTTGTCGGAGTCGATCTGAACTTGGAGCGCGAGAAGGATGAGGGGCGGGAAATCGAACTATGAGTGGATATTTGCTGGACACCAACTGCATCTCCGAGCTTGTGCGCCTCAAACCCGAGCCAAGCGTGATGGCCTGGATGCAAGCGGCGGAAGAAGCCTTGCTCTACCTGAGCGTTCTTACCCTTGGAGAGATTCGAAAGGGTTTAGCAGGCCTACCTCAGGGCAAGCGCCGAACGCATCTGGAAACATGGCTGGAGATAGAACTGCGGGCTCGTTTTGCCGGTAGAATTCTGCCGATTGATTTCCCTATCGCGGATAGGTGGGGTCTGCTCGCAGCCACAGCAAAAAGGCAGGGGAAAACGCTGTCGACTATCGACGGCCTGCTAGCGGCGACAGCACTCCACCACAATTTGACAGTCGTTTCGCGCAACGTCAGCGACTTTGCGGACACACGAGTACAGGTGTTGAATCCATGGAAAGCATGATGACTCGGTCTGGATTGGCTTAAAAAGATCTCGAAAAGGCCAGCGGTTGCGCGGCCTTGCGGAGAAGCTGGCAAACGTTGCGGACATGCATTTGAAACCGAGCTTAGAATCGGGAGGAGTAGAAAGGCTAAGGAATATGTCGATAAGTGATAAGACTGCGTTCGGCACGTCTAGACTCCTGCCTTCCGGAACTCGCACAGAGGCTGGCAGTCGGCACTAATGCGCGCGTTGACACCGAACTCAGGATCGGGCGGGTAAAACGAAAGGGAACCGTAGGCGCTGCGTAGCCTATTGCCATTGGCTCGCCCCTAGGACAACGTAATATCACTACATTGTGGAGTGATTATGGAAAAGCCTGTTTCTGCCGCTGATGCAAACCGCAAGTTCTCGAAGCTCCTCCGCACAGTCCATCGCAGGCCCACTTCGATCATGCGCAACTGCTCTTGGGTCGGATTCTCCCATTCGGCAGGGTAAACGGAATCCACCAGCCCCATTCCAACCACTTCATCGCGATACATGTGCGCGAACGCCCGGTTTAGATATCCGCCGAACGAGTGCCCAACGAGAACGTATGGCGCGGGCACACTCGCTGCACCCAGCAGCGTATGTAACTCCTGCGCGATCTGCCGTGCCGTGCGCGGCTCGCGCGCCGGATCGCTCCAGCCGTGTCCGGCGCGGTCGTAGCTTACCGGGCGAGAGAACTGTGCCACCTGCGACTGCACCAGCGTCCAACTGACGCAGGACGCGCCCATGCCTGATTCGAAGACTACGGTCGGTGTGCCTTCTCCGGTTGAGGGGATATGCATCCGCCTCTCGTTGACTCGCACGAGTCGCCCGGGGGGCGGAAAGCGCCGGCGCTCCCGTCACATTCCAATGGCCTGGTACACAGTACCAACCGCCAGCAGCAGAGCGAGTGTACCCAGAAAAGCCTCGAGAACCATTAGAGCAGTTTGCACGCGCCGGTACCCCTGAGCATCCAAGAATACCGTCAAATCCTTCCTGCACATCGCCTGACCAGGTTTCCCGAGTTTGTAACTCCTATCCGGCAATTCATATCCAACTGATGATCTCGCGCGAGGAGTGAATGGCTGTCTCTGGAGCGAAAGAAAGAATCGATGCCGCTCTGCAAGGGTGGTCCGGGATCACATCCCACCCGAATCGCTTGGAGGTACAGAATACTGCCTAGGAAGACGTGAAAATCGGCCACATACATGGCGACAGCTTGGGGGACATTCCCTTTCCGAAGACTGTTCGCAATGAGTTGGTTAAAGGTGGTCGCGCCGAACCCCACCACATCCTTCCGAGAGTGGCTGGGTTAGTATTTATTTGAGGCAAGCATCTGACGTGGACAGAGCGATCGAACTCCTCCGCCTCTCATTTGAGATTGCCAACCAAAGGACTGCGAAATAGAGCAAGGCAGCGAAGCCCTGCTAACAATCCAGTCATCGAGAGGAGCAAACCATATGGCAGACCGAGACATGCTTCGAACCATCGACCGCGTGCAAAACGAGGTCTTGCGAACGCGAATCCTCCGCGTTGTCGAAGCTGCGTACCCCAACTGGATAACCCGAGCCGTCCTCTTCTCGGCTCTGCAGAAGAGCCACCTCGACACCTCGCTCAACGACCTCGACATGAATGCGCATTACCTGGCGGAGAAAGGGCTTCTTCAAGCCGAGGAAACGAAGGGCAAGAGCAAAAAGACCTCTTGGCGTATCAAACTCACTGCCCGCGGCATTGACTACCTAGAAGGCCGCCTCGAAGAGATCGGCCTCGCATCCCCCAACCTCGTAGACTAGAGTGCTGAAATGATTGACTGGCCCTGCGTCGCCTAGCGTTGGGGGGCGGAGAATTGAGAATGCCGCATCTTCAGCAACCAAGCCTCCGTCAGTCATAGATGCAAAAATATCTTCCGCGTGTCGGCGGCAAGCCAGCCGCTAATCGCCAAGCATCCTTCCACGTCTTTTGTGCGCGGGCGGTCCCGTGCTCGAGGTTGAAGGCGGCGCGGTAGTGCTCAAGCGCCTTGGCCCGAGCCGATTCGGCTGCCTGCTGGTACTTCTTCGGGTCGTGGTATTCGGTGTCAGTCGTCTTCGCCAGCCACACGATCGTCGCGTACGCATCGCCCACCATGAAGTGCAGCGACGATAAGGTCGCGCTCGGCAGCGCCCGAGCGCCCGCGAGCAGCGACTCGCCTTGCTGAATCACTTGCGAGAATTCTTCCGCCCCCGCGCTACACATGCCGGTCTCGTCGAAACCGCGCTCCATTTGGAACAACAGGACCTCATCGGCAGCGGGCCCGGGCGGGGCGAGTGCCTTTGCCTGCTTCAACAGTCCGTGGCTATAGACGTCGCCGCCTGCCAGTTCGTCGTGGACGTACTCGACGCCGAAACTCTTCATTGCAGCACGCGCCGCTTCTCCTACTTGCACTCCGTCATGGTCAAGGAAATCGAGTACGCGATCGGCGGCGAGCAGCGACACCGCATGCTGGCCTGCTGGCTGCGATTTCGCGGCCATGATCCAGTCGCGGAATGTTGCGGCGACTTCACTGTCGCTTGGCAAGTTCCGCGCGCTGAAGTAGTCGGGCTTTTCGAGTAAAGCGGTCATCTCGGCGGTCGCCGCAGCCGGCATCGGGCCTCCTTCACCGTGCGAACCAGCGTGTCGCGCGCGGCTATCAGGTTGATACGCGTCTGCTCGGTTTCCTTCACAAGATCGTGGATCGCGTCGGAGTTCGCGAAGGCCAGGCGCACGAGCGTGCGATGAGCCTTCCCTTTGAATTGGTCGTACGCGACGGTAAGCACGGCGCCATCCACGCGCCACTGTTGGGTAGCGGTCCATCCCGCCGAGCCAAACCCGCCCGGGCCGAACCGTGGTGTCGAACTAGCGCCGTACTGCGACGTTAACGCCGCTTGAATGTCCTCCGAGAGTTTTGTTCCGACTGCCGGATTGCCCTCCGGAATGTCGATCCACATCAATCCCAGCTGGCAGGTCGCTTCCAGCACCTCTCTTCCAGAGGCTCCCGGCGCGGGCAGCGCATCGTCAGGCGGGGGCTGTGGAGAAGTTTCTGCGTCTCCGCTTCGAGCGAATCCAAACGCCCTGGAGTGTCTGTACACAACATTAGTTGAGGAGGTTTCACCGCTGTCCGAGGAGCTTCTTGCGATGCGCGACTGTTTCCTCACAAAGCGGGTCTATCAGACATACAACGGATACGTGATGTCGCAATTCAAGAAGTTAGGCCAGGACTTACGCAACAAGGGCGCGATCCGATGGAAGCACGCCATGCACCTTGTACGCCTATTGCTTTCGGGAATCACGATTTTAACGGAGGGTGCCTTTCCGGTCCGAGTTGGTCAGCATCGAGAACGTTTGCTGGCGATTCGACGTGGCGAACTGTCATGGCAGGAAGTCAATTCCTGGCGAAAAGACCTTCACCGCGAATTGGATGCCGCGTGGATGACGCCACTGTTTGGTGATCGGACTCAGCGCAAGTTCGAGCGCAATCTTCATTTTCCCTAAACGCATCCAACAACTCCTTTCACGCAGCAATCAAAAAGAGACGCTACTGGGTTCTGATTGCCTGCACGAACAACTCTACCGAGGCCGCTACCATAAGCAGCAACACGGCATGTGGTTTTCCAGCGGATTGGAGAAATTCGATATTTCGCTGGCGCAAGTCGGCGCTGACGACTCGATTTTTCTGCAGATCATCTAAAGCCTGCAAGCCGATATTTGCAACCTCGGACAAGTTGTGCGAGACAGGCACCAAATCTTGCGTCAAGTACGATCGTTTCAGCAAGGGCTGCAGCTTAGCATCGTTATCCCGCCACAACTCGAGCCATTCTCGGGCCCGCTCCCACTCCTGGGGTGTTGCCTTCCCTGAAGCGATCCGCTTGGCAATCTCGTTAAATTCGCGGGCTGTATCGCTTTCCGGTGGCACCGCATCGTCAAGATGGTTGAGCGGCGTAAAGTCAGTAAAGGTCCGCAGTTCCTGACGCTCATACAACCTAGGAGGCTGCACCACGGCCGCAAGCACTTTCAAGGGCGCTGGATCTAGTTCGCCGCTCATGCGCTCCAGCATTTCATCCGTGATGAGCCTGTGGCGCAGGCCGTAGTAACCAAGTTTCTGCGATATGATCGCGAGCCGCTTGTACATTGAGTCGACATCCTGTACGTGCTCGGGAGACCATAAGCGCTCGGCGATTGCGGCAGTACGCGGCCATATCCGGTTGTCCATATTTTCATCGGAAACAATGTCTGTCCACATTGTGGCCTCGCCGCCGAGAATGCGGGCCTTCTGGTCCGGTGTGAGCGTAGCAGTGCTCGGTCCGAGCGGTTCGACTAGGTAATGCTCCGCAGCTGACTGGTTCAAGTCGATGTAGTAACCTGATGAAAGCACGCCTCGGTAACCGTTCCGTGCGGCTTGTGCCAGCGATTCGGGTCCCCGCCAGGAGTGAATGACCACATCCTTAGGCGTATCAGGCTGAAGTACCTCGTCCCATCCCATCATGATCTTCTTATGTTCCGCGACGATCTTTTGGACCTTGGCCGTGAAAAGCGTCTGCAGGGCGACACCATCCTTAATCGCACGCGCTCGCATGAACTCCTGAATGCGCTCATTGCCCTCCCATTCCTTGACGTCGCACTCATCGCCTCCGGCGTGAAAGTAAGAATCGGGGAAGAGCGCAGCCATCTCACCAATGAATCCGCTGAGAAGCTTATACGTGCCTTCGCGTGTCGGATCTATGGCGGAACTGTGGGAGGGGTCCTGTCCGCTGGCTAACTCAGGGTAGCCGAGAAACCATGATGTTGTGTGGCAAGGCATGTCAAACTCCGGGACTACCCGAATGCCGCGGTCGCGCGCGTACGCGATGACCTCCCGGACTTCGTCTTGAGTGTAATAAAAGCCGCCGGAACCCTTTTCCTGTAATAGCGGAAAAATCTTGCTTTCGATGTGAAAACCCTGGTTGTCTGCGAAACGCCAATGGAACATATTGAGTTTGACCGCTTCCATCCCGTCCAGATTGCGCTTGATGACGGGGATGGGTACAAAACGATGTCCAGAGTCAATCAGCAACCCGCGCCATGGGAAGCGCGGCTTGTCATCAATAGTCACGACGGGAACGCTGAAGGATTGCGGGGTGATTCTCACCAATTGGAGGAAGGTCTGGAGACCGCGAATCGCCCCTATCGGATTTGCCGCTGTCAACTGAACATCTGTGGTCGAGATCTCGAGGCGATAGGATTCATCCTCGCCCAGTTGCTGGACGTTGGCACTCGGTCTCGCAGTTTGAATTGTGAAGTGTGGCTGGTTGAGGATTGCTTCGCGCCAGAGCGGGATGCCGGTTTCCTGCGAAAGCCTTTCCAAAAATCGCTGCTGTGCTCGCTCCAGACGAGGTTCCTTATACCCTTTTAGAGCAATACCAAAATGACCGTCGATGAGGAATTCGCCCTGACCCTGCACAACATGAGCGGGGAGAGGCATGATCAGCAGCGAGCTTTTTTCTTGTGAGAGAAGACTACTGGGGACGACGAACGCGCAAAAGGCAAGCAAGAGAAAACCGATAAAACCTGCTAAACGAGAATTTGCCAAGATTGCTCTCCAGAAAATGAATTGGCTCCTCATCAAACTGCCGGATAGTCACGATATGCTCCAAATTCCGCCAGATCGTCTTCTCCCAACCAAGATGGATGCTCAACAGGCTCCAAACCAAGATTGGTTTCAACTTGTCTCCACAGACGAGTCCGCTCGTATCGCTGATGTACCAATTGAAAGTGGGTGCTTCTAAGCAAGTCGAAAGCAGCCTGCGAGTTCCCACAGTCAATCAACCAGTTCGCGCGCCGTTCGGCCAACCATTCGTCATCGAGAGCCGAGACCGCGTTGAGCCAGCGCCCGCGCTCACCGAGGGTTTCGCTCCCGAGCGCAGCGAGCGCTTTATCGCGCTCAATCACGACTTGGGGATGAAGCGCGATGGCTTCTGACCCGATGGCTCGAAAGCACTTTGCCGCAGCATCAGCGTCCCGTTTGCTCACCAGCCATAGACGTCCAGCTAGCGCCCGGGCGCGATCGTCGCCCGACCGCGCCAGAACCTCCAGTGCAGCGCTTATCTCGCCTCGACCGGCGAGCCACGCACCGAGTTGAAATAACCACCTGTCTCGCTCGCTTCCTTCTGTGGACAAAGCCGCAAAGGAGAGCGCATCACCTAAATCAGCGATTCCGGTGACGGCCCAACGGTTGTTATCGAAATCAGGTGCTATTGGGATTTGACTGATGTCACCCGACTCCTTTGCGGAGGCAAGTCTGAGCGAATCGCGAACCTCCTCACTCCTCGCCCATCCAAAGAGGGGTACCTTGTCTAGCTCTCTCAGAGGTGGATGAGGAAGGGGGATGGCTCGAATATCACGCGCCGTTTCGGAAGGAATCCAGAATTCAATGTGGTGTCGCAATTGACCAGGCTGAAGTACATCTTTCACCGATTGATCGACGAGGGGACCGGCTTGGATCTCCAGGCATTGCTGACCGTCTAGCGTATATTGACTCACCCACGCCTTATCGCGTCCGATGCCATCGCTCCACAGTTTGATCCCAGGTACCCGCAAAGGATCGGCTACGTGATAGAGCCCTGCCCCCAAACTTGGGGTGAAGACTCCAAATGCACAACAATCCGGTCTCTTCCAAAAGAATCCAGTCATGCGGTGAACGTCGGCTTGGCGCCGCGGACCTCCGGTCTTCCAGTCAATGATGCGCACGTCCCGGCCGTGAACAAGAACGGGGCCCTCGGGGAAATGGAACTCTGAGTCAGGTTGGGCTTGTACGCCTGCATTTGACCAAGACATCCATGGATGGGCATCTCGATCAGGATTGAAGAATACGGTCCGCTGAGTCAGAAACGCATCCTTCTCACCAAGGGAGTATTCGACGGTCCAATTCATTCCAAATCTTATCTCTCTCTCTCCACAGGAAACATAGATCCTTTCGTGATCGCGCGTTACTTCGTAGAGTACGGGAACGATTTGAACTGGGTTGTGCGAAATCGGGAAGCTCAGCTCAATGCCGCCTCCGGTAAAAGATTGTCGGGGCAAGATTCGCACCGGTCTTATAATGTGCGGAAAGAAAACAGTTTCAACCTCGCTCTCTTTGAGAAAAATGGAACAGACACGTCCCCCCAGGTCAGGGCAAACTTTCACGAGAACCTGGTCGTTTTCGATAGAAACCATTCGGTAATTCTTCAGCACGGGCCTCCGGCTGGTCTCACAGAAGCTTTCGTAGGGATAGAATCCATCCGGGTCGTTCGTTGTGGGAATCGGACCTGCTGGAACAAGGCGATGCGTCAGCAAACATTCTGTAGTCTCTGCAAATTCAAGCATTGTAGGACCGAGCCCTTTCATCTTTTCGTTCAGCCACCGGGGCCTGCGTGCTTGTGTTTGCAAGAGTCTTTGCGGTGGTTTTCGTTGCACTCCCAACCGGATCGGGAACAATCCCTGCGCTATCTCGCTGCAGTTCGAAGAGGTACGCTGCATTCGGGGGAGAGTTTTCGAGTGTGCTCGTCCAGAACTCATCTGGGTACACACCGAAGACCGGAATGACTTCCCGCGGAGGAAACTCCGGGTCCCCCCAGCCCGTCACCGTGAAGAGGGGAGCGTCAAGGCCACACTCCGGCGCAATTCTCTTCAGCTCTGAAACATGCGCGGCGCCTGCATCCGGACTACGTACATAATATTCATTCTCGAGTTGAATGGCGACGACCGGGCCACCTTCCTTCCACAGTATGCCTCGCAATTGACGGCCAATCTCGCAGTAATACCGGCGCACATATTCCAAATATTCGGGCGTGTTGCGCCGGACGGGGCCTTTCATCAGCAGCCAGTCAGGCAGTCCGCCATTCCGCACTTCTCCATGCGCGCACGGGCCGGTCCGAACGAACACGAGCAACGCATGTTTTGTACAAAGCTCGACAAACTGGCGCAAATTGCGCTGTCCTGACCAGTCGAATTCGCCTTCGATCTCTTCGTGATGAATCCAGAAAACGTACGTAGCTACAATCTGAATCCCCACAGCCTTCATTTTGAGAAGTTCTTCCTCCCAATACTTTTCCGGATAACGGGAAAAATGAAACTCGCCCATTACCGGCAACCATGGCTTGCCGTCCATCGTAAGATACCGGCTGTTGACCCCGATGTCGTGCCCGTTCGCCGACTTGCCTCCCATATTTATCGGTAGGTTGTGGGGTTCAGGGATGGCCTGGCTTGCATCCAGCGTGATGACTTTTCCTGATCCTTCGTTCCGGGAAGCGCGACCCAGGGTCAGTTGTCCGCAAAATATTTGCCCAAACAGAATGAACAAGATTGAAGTAGCAAGTTCGAGCGCAATCTTCTTTTTCCCCAAGCGCATCCACCAATTCCCCTTCACGCAGCAAGCCAAAAGAGATGCTTGTGATTCGCCAAAATTTGGGCCGACTTTGAATTCAATAACATAGCCGCCGCTTTCCCGCCACTGTCGAAAGACTTTAGGTTTTCAGACTCCTGCGAGTAGACTTCGAGCTAGTGTTGCATCGACCGGTTGAGACCAGACGACTTATCAGGCACTATCCACAAGGGCGAAGTATACAAGCAAGACTGCGGCGCCTGGAATGAATAATGAACACTGCAATCTGGCCTAACCCCTGACCTTCGCCAAAATGCTAGACGTGTTTGAAATGAGCGGCATACACTAAGGCCTGTAACATTGTCACGGGCACGAGAACAAAGGTCTTTCGGAGTCTTACCGTGGGGCAGCTAGCTCGTTAGTCTACTTCCTCAGCGTCAGCCGTTTGACCGGTTGTGCGGAACCTTTAACTTTGCGGACATCGGGTGTATTTAGCGGAACGACTCACCCGCGGGTGTTGTAGACTGCGACACCACGGGCGCAGAACCCGATCGATTGCGGAGTAGAGCCTTTGGCTTTCACCCTTCTGGACTGGCTCATCGTCGTTGCTTACCTCGCGGTCTCGGTTGCCATAGGTCTTGCTGGCAAGCGATTCGTTGGCAGCGTTTCGCACTACCTGGTAGCTGGACGCGAGTTGGGCCCCTATATTGGAGTTGCGACTCTCGCGGCAACCGAGATTGGCACGATCACCTACATGTATAACGCCGAACTTGGATACAGGTACGGCTTTGCTTCCTTTTGCGCAGCGCTGATTTCCGGCCTAGTGATGATCTTTGTCGGTCGTACAGGATTCGTCATTCGCCGTTTTCGCGAATTGGAGTTGATGACCGTGCCGGAATACTTCGAGAGAAGATACAGCCTGGGGCTACGTCTGTTGACAGGAATTCTCGTTGCGACCGGTGGAATCCTGAACATGGGCGTCTTCCTGAAAATTGAGGGAGAATTCCTTACCATTGTGAGCGGTATTCCGAGTCGATATCTGATTTTGGCGATGACTGTGATTCTGCTGCTGGAAGTGGTCTATACGGTCCTCGGAGGAATGGTTTCCGTGGTGATCACGGATTTTTTGCAATATGTCCTGCTCTCCGTTGCAACCATTCTGGTCTCTGCTTACGCGGTTTATCATGCTGGATGGAGCCACATCGTTAGCAAGGTCTCCGATACGATGGGCATGGCAGGTTACAACCCAATCGTCAACGCGAAGTTCGGCCTTGCCTTCCTCGTGTGGCAAGTTCTGCTGTGGTTTTCCGTGAATACCTGCTGGCAAACGACGGCCATGCGGATGTTTTCTACCAACAGTCCGGAAACTTCCAAGAAAGTCATGACGTGGACAGGATTCATCTTTCTGGGCCGTGGGATGCTGCCAATGTTGTGGGGCATCGCTGCGCTTGCTCTTTACGGTACAGGCGCGATGGACAAGCGTGTGCCCCTCCCGGTTTTGAACGGTCAAACCCTTGCCCCCATCGATGCCATGCCCGCAATGCTTGCCCAAATTCTTGGCCCTGGCGTGAAGGGCATCGTGGTTGCGGGAATGCTGGCGGCAACGATGTCGGTAAACAGTTCTTATCTGCTCGGCTGGAGTTCCGTTATCTCCCAGGACGTGATCCTGCCTTGCCGCCGGCTCTTGAACAAGGCTCCCTTGGATTCGCGCCGGCAGATTTTTGTCAATCGTATCGCCAACCTGTTCGTCAGTGCATTCCTCATGTTTTGGGGCCTGTACTATACGCCTCCCGGGGCGCACTATTTTTCTGGCGGGCGCGTTTGCGTCTGTTGTCGGGGGGCTTTACTGGCGCCAAGCGAACACGCTGGGCGGATATCTGGCCATGCTAACGGGGGCGGCGGGAGCGATCGTACCTTTCTTTTTTCTGCACTGGAATGAAACGGTTGCGGGATTTGGAGCTTTTAGTTTGGCTGCCGTAGGTCTGGTGGTTGGCTCCCTGCTCGGGAAACCAGGCGCCGCTCAACTGGGGCGCGGTACCGCAAGTCGGACAAAACCATGAAGGCGTGGCAGATTTTCTGGTCCGTGAGCCTATTGGTTGCGGGCGGCTCCTTCGCATGTATCACACTGGTGATCGCGGTCAAAGGTTTCCAGGACTTGCGCAACCTGTTTCACCGGTGGCGGGAGCAGAAGGAAGAAGACTAGTGCGGAAAGCCGTTGTCCTGGCGCGTGGCCTGGGTAGACGCATGCGCGAACCAAATGCTGCCGTTCGGCTCGATGAGGCCCAAGCAGCAGTCGCAGAGTCCGGCTTAAAGGCAATGATGCCGGTCAAACGGCCATTTTCGGATTATCTGTTGAGCGCACTGGCTGACGGTGGCTACGAACACGCTTGCTTGATTATCGGACCCGAACATACGGCTGTTCGGAACTTCTATTCAGTCCAAGCGCCTCCACGGCGCATTCGAGTTCATTTTGCTGTGCAACTTGAACCGCGGGGAACCGCGGACGCTGTCCTCGCCGCCGAAGACTTCGTTGCCGGAGAAGACTTCCTGACTATCAACTCCGACAACTATTATCCCGTCTCAGCATTGCGGGCGCTTCGATTGCTGGGAGAGGCGGGCACGGCTTTGTTTGAAGCCAGTGTCCTGATCTCCGAAGGAAATATCCCACCAGAAGGAATCCTCAAGTTTGCCGTCTGCGAGGTTGACGCCGACGGTTACCTCGTGAAGATTCTGGAGAAGCCCCCTGAAGCAAGAAAAGTTTCAGCGAAAGAAGATGCTCTCATCAGCGTAAATTGCTGGCGCTTTCCACCGGCGATTTTCGAGGCTTGCCGCAGGATTCCGCTCTCACAACGCGGAGAATATGAACTGCCCAGTGCAGTCGAAAAAGCAATGAAGGACCTTGGAGTGCGATTCCGCGTCGTACGCTGCAACGAGGGCGTCCTAGACCTGTCTTCCCGCAAAGATGTAGCGAACGTCGCGCAAAAACTTTCTAGCACTGTGGCCGATCCATGAACGCAAGAGCGATGGAACGGCTGATGGGCGCCGGGATGGGCACCGTCGAGGCCGAGCGAAAGGCCAAGCTATTCGAGCGCGCCCTCCTTATCCTGGAACGGTGGGGCGAAACACGCGCGTCGAGCCAAACGCGGCTTTACGTTCCAGGCCGTATTGAAGCACTCGGCAAACATACCGACTATGCCGGCGGGCGCAGTCTTCTGTGTCCCGTCGAGCGCGGCGTTTGTGTAGTCGCGAGCCGCCGGCGTGATCAGTTGTTCCGAATCGCGGATGCCGTTCGCGAGCAGGAGTGCCAATTTGCTCTCTCCAGTGACCTCGATGCCGCGAGCGAGGACTGGAGCGTGTACCCGAAGACCGTGGCGCGCCGCGTCGCGAGAAACTTTGGGGGTTCGTTGCGGGGGGTGGACATCGTTTTCGCAAGTGATCTTCCTCACTCAGCTGGATTGAGCAGCTCGAGCGCCTTGGTCGTTGCAACTTTCCTGGCGCTCCGTGAAACTAACGATCTCATTCAGCATCCGGCGTACCGGAGCAGCATCGCGACCGGCGAGGACTTGGCAACCTACCTGGGCTGTGTCGAGAATGGCCAATCGTTCCGCGAGCTTTCCGGAGATGCAGGTGTGGGCACTTTTGGAGGGAGCGAAGATCATACGGCCATTCTTT
>WNGG01006988.1_pt1 | contig 12528 bp, 8 predicted proteins | sample 5400661 | NCBI WGS metagenome assembly WNGG01 (sample SAMN13153372, study PRJNA577476) | soil metagenome | isolation source: 100 cm soil or saprolite under Garry oak tree replicate 1 | place: USA:California | collected 2016-06-15 | reverse complement strand
GAACACCAGGTGCCCGGTGAGTGATGACTGGATAGCAATCTCAGCGGTTTCGTGGTCACGGATCTCGCCCACCATGATAATATCGGGGTCCTGGCGCAGAATCGAGCGCAGACCATTGGCAAAGGTCAGATCGATCTTGGGATTGACCTGGATTTGCCCCACCCCATTGAGCTGATACTCGATGGGGTCCTCGACGGTGATGATGTTCAATTCCGCCGAATTGAGGCGCAGCAGCGTGGCGTACAGGGTGGTCGATTTCCCACTGCCCGTTGGGCCAGTCACCAGAATGATGCCGTGCGAGCGGCGGATCAGCCGGGTGTAGGCCGGAAACAGCTCAGGCTCAAAGCCAATATCCTCTAGAGTCAGCAGGGCGCCCGACTTGTCCAACAGACGTAGCACCAGGCGTTCCCCAAACGCCGTGGGCACAACTGAGACGCGGATGTCGATCTCCCGGTTACGCACCCGAATGGCGATGCGTCCGTCCTGCGGCAACCGCGTCTCAGCAATGTTCAAATCCGCCATAACTTTGAGGCGTGATGTGATGCGGGGCTGCAGCGCCTTGGGTGGACTCAACACTTCATGCAAGACCCCATCGATGCGGTAGCGCACCTTCAGCGAGCGCTCGAACGGTTCGATGTGAATGTCACTGGCGCGGTCGCGCACCGCCTGCGAGAGAATCAAATTGACCAGCTGGATGATCGGTGCCTCAGCATCGTGGTCGAGAATATCCTGTGGCCCTTCCAGCTCATGGGCCAGGCGACCCAGAGCCTGCGCGTCCAGATCCTCGATCACCTTGGCTGCCGTAAGCGCCCCGGTCTCGTACAGACGATTCAGTGCCCCGATGACTTCCCGCTCTGGACTCAAGATGGGCTCGACCGGCGCCTTGAGCAGCACACTGACGTCGTCCAGGGGTTGTAAATGCAACGCCTGGCTCATCGCCACGAGCACCACCCCATCCTGCTTGCGCACCGGCACCAGCTTGTGCTGGCGCGCGAACTGCAAGGGGATTTGTGCCATCAGGGAGACATCGAACTCGCTCTCCGGCAACTCCTTCCAGTAGGTCAGTCCCAGTTGCTGCCCCTGCGCCTGCAGCAGTTCTTCCTCGCCGAGGAAGCGCTGCTGCACCAGCACCTCTTCCAGGCGTAGCCCCTTCTGGGCACTGAGTTCCTCTGCGCGGGTCAACTGGTCTGGTGTCAGGGACGTGGTGCCGAGGAGAATCTCGGTCAAGGATGTGCGTGGCATGCTGATCGATCCTTATGCCTCAGGGTCACACGCCATCTCATGGCACAGTAAGGTATGCAAGAGGGCGTTTCCATCTGTTATTGTAGCAAGAGCCCGGCCGAGGTGCACCTTTCGGATCGGGCACCTCACGCCAATCTTTTTCCTTACTGATGTAGTACAGACAGACATCGTATGCATCATCCTGGTCAGCCATGGTTAGTTCAACAGCAATTCGAGCTTGTCCTGCGGTTGCCCCTCGCGTAGCCGTTCTTCAATCGCTGGAGCCTGCTCCGACCGCTTCCGTTCGTGCGTGGTCACACGATCGATATCCTCAGGTGAAGTGATGATATGCGGCGTCAGGAAGATCAGCAAGTTCGTCTTGACCTTGCTGGCAGAGGTCTGCTTGAAGGCCCAACCGAAGATCGGCAAATTCCCCAGGCAGGGGACCTGTGTTTTGGCGGTGTTGGCGTCGTCGCGAATGAGACCCCCGATCACGATGGTCTGGTTGTCGTCCACAATCACGGTCGTTTTCGCTGAGCGCTTGGAGGTGATGGGGGCTCCAGCCTCGACATCGCTGATGAACGCTGTGACCTCTTGCGCCATTTTCAGGCGCACCGTTTTGCCCTGACTGATCTGGGGGGTGATGCGCAGCGTGATGCCGATATCTTTAAACTCAAAGCTACGTATAGTTGAAAAAGACGTACCCGTTGTTACTCCACCTACGGGCGCGTCTTGCGCCGAACGGAGGAAGGGGCGGTTTTCACCAATGAGAATCTCCGCCTCTTCGTTATCGGTCGTCAGGAGATTCGGGGTAGCGAGGATGTTGACATCGGAGTCACCCTGAAATGCTCTCAGTAGGACAGGGATATTCAACACTTGTGTGGAATTATTCGGGTTATTTGGATCCTTAATGCGCAGCGTGTTGAGCAGCCCTAGCAGGAAGCCCTGGCTGGCTAAGCTCGTTAAGGCAGTCGCAGTTCCCGTGGTGCCCGTCGTGCCCCCAGTGAGAGGGCCCAGCGTCGAGTTGAGGAGACCGGTCTGACCTGAGCCTGTCGAACTGGCAAAGACCTGCGTACCATTCGGAGAATTCAGAGCCCGCCATTCCACCCCAAGGTTTTGAGCCTTGTTCAGGGTCACTTCGGCAATCAGGCTTTCCACCAGGACTTGTGAACGACGCACGTCCAGCTTCTGAATAATCTCTTTGAGAAGCGCATAGGCTTCAGGCGGCGCCGTAATCACCAGGGAGTTCGTCGCCTTATCGGCCACGATGCTAATACCCGATGGGGTGGTACCGGCCACCAGTCCCTGCCGGCGTGGCTGCGTCCCCACGGGAGGTGTCGTGGGTGGGACGACGCCAGGTGTTGTAGGCGTCACCCCAGGGCGCTGGGCCTCCGCTGTAGGACCGCCCAGGGTACGAGCAACCTCGCCAGCCTGTGCAGTCAGCACCTGGGCGAGCTCTTCGGCGTTGGCGTACTGGAGGTAGTACACGTGGACCTGCCCACGGCCCTCTGGGGTCGGTACGTCGATTTTGGTGATGAGCTCCTCGACCGTCGCCATGTCCGGGCGCGTGGCAATCAGCACCAGACTATTCGTACGAGCGTCAGGAATGACACGTACACCGCGTTGGGTGCGTTGGCCAGTAGCGGCTTGGGCAGGGCGTCGGACACGCGGCACTGGCGGCTGTGCAGGCGGCTGTCCAGGCTGCGGGGCAGCTTCCGCCGGCGCTCCTGCCGCTTCAGGACCAGCACCCACGGTTAACCCTTCGATGGCTGACCGCAGCGCGTTGGCCATTTGTTCAGCCTGGGCGTATTTGAGCGACACGACTTTGAAAATCGCCGACGGCGCTTCTATGTCGAGGGCGGCGATGATTTTCAGGAGGCGATTGATGTTCGAGACGGTATCCGTGACAATCAGGCTATTGGTCGGGGCGTAGGACAGGAGACTGCTTTCCTTCGACACGAGGGGCGTGAGCAGCCCACGGATGTCGTTGGCATCGGCATATTGTAGCGGAATGAGTTGGGTCACAAACGAGTCAGTGGTTGGGGAGAAAGGGCGCTGTGAGTCCGTAGCCGTTGGGATGGGGTTGTCCTTCACATCCCGCGACGGAATGATTTTAATAATCGGTCCCTGGGGTACGACGGTAAACCCCTGAATTTCCAAAACCGACAGGAACACCTGATAGGCTTCCTCGAGCGTCACTGGTTTCGGGGCAATGATGGTGACTTTGCCCCGGACTTTATCGTCCACCAGGAAATTCTTCCCGGTCAGCTCACTCATCAGGTTGATAATTTGCAAAATGTCGGCATTGCGAAAGTTGAGATGGATGGTGCCGTCCGTCTCTCCTCTCGCGGCGCGTTGCCCAGCCTGACTCCCCTCCGGCGCTGCCCCACGCTGTGCCGCTTTTTTCGTCGCCGGCGCCTCTTCTGTCGCCAGGCGCGCCGCATAACCAACCGAGGGAGACACCACAGTAACCATGACCAACAGTCCAACCAGGCACAACGTGCCCACACGCCTACCGCCTCGCGAAGTCTTCATGGAATCCCTTATCGGAGTTCGTACGTCAGGGTTGCCGGGCGATTGTTCCGCAGAATGTTGATCCGCACCGTAGATTCGGTTTGCAGCTGCTGATAGGCCTGCAGCGCTTCCTGGGGGGTATAGAGATTCAGACCGTTCACCGTCTGTAAGACATCGCCTTCCTGTAAGCCGATTTGCGGCAACAACCCCCCAACTCGCATTTGCGACAGGCGGAACCCTTGCTGCTGGCCCTGCACAAAGTAGGGTGTGACCGTCGCCTGTGATGATAGAGAGCCCACATTGGCAAAATTTTCCATGATCAGATCACGGCTGATACGCCAGGTCCCCGGGTCGACGCGCACGATACCTGTGCTCCCTGCGTCTCCCGGTCGCGGGGCTGGTGGTGGCGATGGCGCTACCGCACTTTGTCTCGCCCCGAGGCCCGGCACCGCACTCTGCGGTGGCGGTGCCGGGCTGCTGTCGAGCTGGAAGCAGAGTGACTCACGCCGCCCCTCCCCTTTCTCAAACACCACACAATCCGGGCGGATGTCCACGATGACCACTTGCTGCACCATGTCACCCACCTGATAGACGGCCTGTCCAGGAGGATTCCCGGTTGACTCGAGGATCGCAAAGCGCAACGCATCCGCCCCTGCTACGGTCCCCACGAGCTTGAGGGGCAAGGGGGTCGCCGGGGGCTCAGGCGCCGGGGGAGGCGGCTCGGAGACCTGGGGTGCTGCAGGGACCTCAGCGGGAGGGGTGGCGTTAAAAATGTTCCGCTTGTTGATGACCTCGTAATGTGTCAAAGGTGCCTTCTGCGCCAATGGACTAGACGTGTCGCTGGCCTGTGTCTGCGCTGGCTTGAGGGGGGCAGCGAGTTGGGCACTGATGTAGGCGTTAACGATCTCAGCCGCCAGAGCGGCGGCGGCGGTCACCAGAAGGAGATAGAGTAGCCAGAAATAGCGCTTCATGGTTCGTTAGGGTCCTAACAATTGCTGTACTTCCGGGGCAGTCCGCACAGACGCGAAATCAGCGTCCGTCCGCGCCCAGGTACGAGCTTGCGGCTCGAGCACTATGGCCTGCCGCAAATACTGCGCCGCGGTGGTACTGTCACCGCCGCGGGCGTACACACAGGCCAGATTATAGTACGTCAGGCTGTAGGAGCTATCAGCCTGTAACGCTCGCTGCAGCTCCTCGATAGCGCGCGCGTCCATGGCCAACTTCATGTAGGTACTGCCGAGATTATTGCGCGCTTTCGCATAATCTGGGTCGATGCTAAGGGCCTTGTGATACATAGCGATGGCCTGTTGATAACGCCGCTGCTGATAGTACACATTCCCAAGACTGTTATAAGCCGCCTTGGCAGTCGGGTCAAGCTTCATAGCTTGTTCGAGTAGGCTCATCGCCCGTATGAGATCTCCCGCCTCCTGGGCTGCGACCGCACGCTGCACGAGCGCCTGGGCGCGGTTGGTCTCCAGCGGCGTCGGCGTGGCTGCCGCGGGCATCGTGTTTGCGGGGACGTCTTGAGGTCTTGCAGCCGGCGCCGAGACCACATCTGGTAGCGGCGCCGGCGTCACACGGGGCAATGGCACCACCGCCGTGACTGGAGCTGGGGCTGATGCGACGAGCACCGGTGGACTATCAACGGACGGCGTTGCAGATGGGGGAGGTGTCTTAGACACGGGGCGTAGCGGATACTCAGCACCTACGGGCAGCGTGGGCTCTGCAACAGTCTGGTCCACGTTCTCTGCGGGCTGCGGCTCAGGAAGTATATGGGGAGGAGCCTGGACTGCCATAGGCGCGGCAGTCACAGGGAGTTCCATCCCCACCGGCAGACGTGACGCCGGAGGCATCAGCCAGGCATGCAGGGTGGCCCCCACGCCCACCGCCGCTACCAGCCCCAGAGGCAACAACAGCCAGAGGCGGCGCGAGGCGCGCACCAACTGCACGGGCAGCAGAGAGGCCATCTCCTGCCGGCTGTGCATGAGCTGTTCGCGCTGCGCCTTCTGTAATGCCCGGTTAATGATACTCATGGCCTTCCCTACGTGGCCGACGCCAGGATATCTACCCCAACGTGCAAGAGCATCATCAAAGTTCGGCGACCGACGCGCCCATCAACAGCCAGTTGATTGTCGCGCTGAAAGCGTTTGACTGCTTGCTCCGTTGGCGCATCGAACTGCCCCGAAGGCACGCCGATGAAATAGCCGAGGTCTTTTAACGTCTGTTGTAAAGTGTGCACCGGCTCGCCCGCCATGCCTGGTTTCAGTGCGGGGCCACGATACTTATGCTCTTCCAGAGTGAGGTAGAGTCTCCCAGACCACATCTGCCGTAGCCGTTGTAGGGGCACAGTAATCAACCCGTCGGGTTCCTGATAGAGCAGCACACCCTCAGCACTACCACGCGCCATGACCCAGAGCCCCGGGCGTGACGTGGATGACTCGGGGAACACCTCCATGAAACAGGGGCGGGTCAGACTTTGCAACTGCCAGATAGTCGCCTGCCACGTCATCACCTCGAGCCCCAGTCCGCCAGCGCTGTGGGTGAGGGGCGTCTCCCAACTGCTCAACACTCCGAGCTGCGACTGCGACAGGCGCTCCTCTGCCTGGGCTTTTACACGCCACAATGTTTGTGCCAAGCTCACATCCACTTCAAGCGGCGGCGACGGTGGGGACAAGAGCGGTGTCGCCAGCATCGGTGCTATGGGTGAGGCTGGCTCATAGACTGGCTGTGGCAGTGAGGCCGGCGGCAGTGGGGCCGGTGGCGATGGCGCAGCACTCCGGGTCAGCGCCAACACCTGTGCCATCACCCGTGGGTACCACTGCTCCTGCACGCCTGGGAACACCAGGATCCAGCCGGCAACCAGGCCCAGCAGACCAAGCCCAGCGCCTCCTCCCAGGATCGCACGGCGCCACCAGCCCACCCGCTTGGAGAGCCAGGGACTGGCCAGATCCTGCACACTGCTGTGCACCAGCGCCGCCCTCACGCGGTGGGTCTCGCGGACAAACGCCGTCATCAGAATGCGATCGCACAGCAGATTAATGCGTCGGGGGATACCGCCGGTGTACTGATGGATCAGCCTCAAGGCACGTCGCGACCAGGTCACGGTGTGCGCTGCGCCGGCCACACTCATACGATGGGTGATGTACTGTTCGGTCTCCGTACGGGTCAGCTCATGAATATGGAAGCGCACGGCAATGCGCTGTTCGAGCTGACGTATCTGGGGCATGGCCAGCTTCTCACGCAGCTCCGGTTGCCCGACGAGAATGATCTGTAACAGCTTGCCGCGCTCGGTTTCCAGATTCGACAGCATGCGTAGCTGTTCCAGGACGGTCGGTTCGAGATTTTGCGCCTCATCAATGACCACCACAGCGTTGCGGCCGGCCGCGAACTCTTCCAGGAGATACGCGTTCAGCGTGTCAATATACCCCTTGCTGGTCGTATCCCGTGGCACCAGGCCAAAATCGTCGGTGATCGCCTGCAAGAGTTCCATTTTGGTGAGGTAGGAATTAAAGATGAGCGCCGTCGCGACGGTCTTATCCAGGCGCTCCAGGAGGGCCCGGCACAGGACAGTTTTCCCCGTCCCCACTTCACCTGTAATTTCAATAAACCCCTTGCGCTCGTAGATGCCGTAGAGGAGATGCGTCAGAGCTTCTTCATGTTGCGCGCTTCGAAACAAAAAGCGCGGATCTGGTGTCAGGTTAAATGGGGGTTCCCGCAGGTTGAAGAAAGGTAAGTACACGAGCGTATTGCCTCGATGGCGGCGCAGCGTATGTCACCCACAGGGCGAACAACTCCGCACATCTCAATGAGTTCAGCGGGAAATGTAGACCATCTGGGTCGGCATGTCAATGGCTTTCCAACGGCGGCAGCGAGCGTGCATGTGGCTGGAGAGCACGCAGATGCAGTTCAAGCGTACACTGGTCACGCCAGATGTTGAGCGTGGGGGTAAACGCCATGTCGATGACGGCTCCTGGCGGCAGTGCCATCACCTGCTCGGCCTGGTGAAAGGCTACCACGTCCAGCATCACACCCTCCTGGGCAACGCGAAACCGGGCGTGCTGCCCCTGCTGGCCGAGACGGCGAATGGGCGAGGCCAGCTGCACCGCCTGGGCGCAGAACAGCGGCACCGGGTTCCCCGCCCCGTGCGGCCCACAGCGTTCCAGGTCGGCGACCAGGGCTGGGGTGATCTCAGCCAGGGCGATAACGGCGTCCAGATGCAGCATGGGTTGTAAGTCCTTGGGCGCCAGCGTATCTTCGGCATAGCGAATCAAATCTTCCTGTAAAAAGGGCAGTTGGGCCGTGTCCATGGTCAGCCCGGCAGCGTATTTGTGGCCTCCGAACTGCCGCAGCCACTGGGCACAGTGCTGCAGTCCAAGGTACAGGTTAAACGCCGGAATGCTGCGCCCTGAGCCACGCGCCGTATCGCCATTGATGTGCAGGAGGAAGGTCGGACGATGATACGCCTCGACGATCTTTGCCGCCACAATGCCGACCACCCCCAGGTGCCAGGAGGGATCGCCCAGCACGATGGCCGCCGGCGGACGACCGTTGTATTGTTGAGCAATGCGCTCGTGCACGGCCTCTTCCATGGCCTGTTGCAGGGTCCGGCGCTGCTGATTCACCGTATCGAGGAGTTGCGCCAGCCGCGTCGCCTCGTGCGTCTCGCTGGCCGTTAACAGCTGCACGCTGTGCGTCGCCGAGCCCAGCCGACCACTGGCATTGAGCCGTGGGGCGAGTTGAAACCCTACTTCGCCCACGCCGGCGGACTTCGCAGCGCTCCCACTCACCTGGCGCAGCGCTTGCAGCCCAGGCTTCCGCGTCTGCGTCAGCTCCTGCAGGCCATAGTGCACGATGACGCGGTTTTCCTCCCGCAGTGGCATCACATCCGCAATCGTCCCGAGCGTCACGAGATCGAGATGGCGCTTCAGGTTGGGCAGACGGTCGGTCAACAGCGGCGCCTGCCGCAGGGCGGCCCGCAGCGCCGTGAGCAATTTGAACACCACCCCCACACCACACAGGTGTTTGTTGGGATACCGGCAGGCTGGCTGATGGGGATTCAACACCGCACAGGCATCGGGGAGCCGGTCCGGCGGTTGGTGGTGGTCCGTGATGACCATGTCCATCCCCAGGCGACGCGCCAGCGCCACCTCCTCGAGCGCTGTGCTGCCGCAATCGACCGTGATCAGGAGGCGTACTTGCGCACTGGCGAGCTGTCGTATGGAGTTGGCGTTGAGGCCATAGCCTTCGCTGGCGCGCTCCGGAATGTAGTACGGCACCTTGAGGCCCAACTCGCCAAAAAACGTCACCAGGAGCGCTGTCGCGGTGACCCCATCCACATCGTAATCGCCGTAGACCGCGATGCGCTCGCCCTGGCGTATAGCAGTGACCAGGCGCTGCACTGCTGGCTCCATGCCGTGCAGGAGATAGGGGTCGTGCAGATCGTGCAGCGACGGGGTCAGAAACGCCTGTACTGCTGCAGTGTCAGTGATACCGCGATTGATCAGCACCTGGCACAGCAGGGGCGAGAGGCCCGTAGCAGTGGCCAGCGCTTGTCGGGTCTCCAGGTCAGCATCGGCAACACGCCACTGGGCAAGCATCAGGACTCCTTTTTACTTGTTACCTTTGGCGAGATCGGGGTTCTCTTGCAGGAAGCGGCGTTCATGCGCCGCATAACGATGCTGGGCGACATCTGACGGAAAGATCGTCTTGCGGTGCTTCGCACCCCAGGTGTCCTCCGACACCAGATGACAGGCGCGGCACTGCGTGGTGGCGGTATACGGCACGCGATCGTAGAGCGTGCGTATACTCGTCAGGTGCTCGCTCGGGTTGAGAGCACGATGGATGTGACAGCTCTGACAGTATCCCACGATGGTCAGATTGCTTGCCTCAGGTGACGGTTCACCCCGCAAGGCTTTGGCGAGAGGGTCAGGCTTACAAGCCGTGAGACTGAGCAGCGCGACGACAAGGCAGACAAACCGATATGGATGCAATGTCGACCTCGGCGGATGAGACCTCAGGAAGGAGGAGCGCGAGACGGGATTTGAACCCGCGACCTTCAGCTTGGGAAGCTGACACTCTACCACTGAGTTACTCGCGCCCACGGCTCACAGGTTTTAATACGGTTGACGATACACGACTTCCGCATGACTGTCAACACTTCACCCCAGCACCTCCCTGATACCGGCGACAATGCGGGTCTTATCCGGCAGGCAAAAGCGTTCCATAATGGGGCTGTATGGGATCGGCACATCCGGCGCGCAGACACGTTTGGGCGGCGCTTTGAGGGCCCGAAACGTAGCGGCGTCTTCAGTCAGGAGCGCTGCGACCTCGGCAGCCGCACTACAGGTCATGCACGCCTCATCGGCGATGACCACGCGCCCGGTCTTCTGGACCGAGGTGCGCAGGGTGCCCTTGTCCATCGGCACCAGTGTTCTGGGATCCACCACTTCGACCGCGATGCCCTCGCTGGCCAACTCCTCTGCGGCAGCCAGTGCTTCCGGGACCATCTTGGCAATGGCGATCACCGTGACATCGCGGCCCTGCCGTTTGACATCAGCGACGCCCAGGGGAATGGTATACTCCTCCTCTGGCACCGGGCTTTTGACGCCTTGCGCGGCCAGAATCTGGTCTTCGAAAACCACCACGGGATTATTGTCGCGAATGGCGCTCTTCATCAGTCCTTTGGCATCGTACGGCGTGGCGGGCATGACGATTTTTAAGCCCGCCAGGTTCATGAACATGGGATGCGGGCTCTGCGAGTGCTGGGCGGCGGCGGAGCGGCCACCGCCCGTGGAGGCGCGAAAGACAATGGGGAAAGGCGCCTGCCCGCCGAACATGTAATGGATTTTCGCCATCTGGTTGACGATCTGATCCATGGCCGTAAAAGCAAAGGTCATCATCCCCGGACTGACGATGGGACGAAAACCACTGCCGGCCGCACCGATGCTGGCACCCACATAGGCTTCCTCCGAAATCGGGCAGACCCGCACCCGCTCCTCGCCAAATTCAGGAATAAGACTCGCCAGTGGGCCCAAACCGCCGCACAGATGAAACACGGTGGGGTCGCGCCGCATCTCCTCGCGAAAGGCTTCTAGCAAGGCTTCCGTATACGTAAGCTCGCGCATAGTGTATCCTCCGTGCCTCAGGGAGCGAATACGTCGAGTAAGGCGTCCTCTGGCTTGGGCAGAGGACTCGCTTTGGCAAAAGCCACCGCGGCGTCGATTCCCTCGCGGACTTCGCGCTCGATCTGAGCCAGAGCCGCAGCGGTGGCGACACCCTGCTCCTGTAACCTGGTGCCAAAGACGCTGATGGGATCGTGCTGCTGCGCCGCCTCGACGGCGTCGCGCGGTCTGGGGTCAGTGGGATTGCCCCGCTGTTCAGAATGGCCACGCCAGCGGTGCGTCATGCACTCGAGCAGCGTCGGGCCCTCGCCGGCCCGCGCGCGCCGTACCGCCTGCTCTGCTGCTTCGTAGATGGCCAGCACATCGAGGCCGTCGACGGTCACCCCGGGTATGTTGTACGCTGCCGCCCGCACCGAGACTTCGGGCACCGACAGGGCGTACGACGCCGGCACCGAACTCGCCCAGCGGTTGTTCTCGCAGACGAAAATGGCGGGGAGTTTCCAGATCGACGCCAGATTCATGGAGCCGTGAAAGGCACCCTCATTGGAGGCACCATCACCGAAGAAGGCCACCGCCACGCGGTCGCTCTTCTCCAGCCTGGCCGCCAGGGCGGCGCCAGTGGCAATCGGCATCCCGGCGCCCACGATGCCGTTGGCCCCCAGCATGCCGACACGGAAATCGGCAATGTGCATGGAGCCACCCTTGCCGTGGCAGTACCCGTTGCTGCGGCCAAACAGCTCGGCCATCATCAGGCCGAGGTCAGCGCCCTTGGCGATGGTGTGGCCGTGCCCACGGTGGGTGCTGACGATCTTGTCGTCGCGGCGCAGGGCCGTACATACCCCCACAGCGACCGCTTCCTGGCCAATGTAGGCGTGTACTACTCCAGGGATATTGCCAGCGTGAAATTCTTCGACCGCTCTCTGGTCGAAGGCGCGAATGGTCGCCATCTGGCGATACATGGTGAGTAACTGTTGCGGTTCGAGGGTCATCGTCGCCTCCTTTCTCCGGCAGATATGCGCGCGCATATTGCTATTGTACTCCTCTCCACCAGTGACCTCCAGCGTGCTGTGCTCCGCCACGCTGCCTGGCAGAGGGCAGCGCGTCGCCCGCAGGCTGGGATGGCGCAGTCACCGTTGAGGCTAGACACACTCCGCATAACAGGGTATGGTAGGACTGCTAGTGTGGAGGCATTGGCGCCGTAGTGGTGGGTGCGGAGCAAATGGAGGAACAAACCATGACGCCCCCAACTTCTCAGCCGCAGGCATCTGTAGCCCAACCTGGGCAGGCACAACGGCTGCGGATGAGTTATGAAGAATATCTCGCCTGGGCAGACGAGGACGTGCACGCCGAGTGGGTGAATGGTGAGGTGATCGTGCAGATGCCACCTAAACTACGACATCAAAATGTCGTTGGATTTTTGCTGTCCTTACTGAAAGTGTTTGCTCAGCTCTCCCAGCTAGGAACAGTGCTTTGTGCGCCCTTCGAAATGCGTGCCACCCCTGATGGTCCTGCGCGTGAACCGGATCTGCTGTTTGTCGCTCGGGAGCATCTGGAGCGTCTCACAGAAGCGCGCCTCAGCGGTCCTGCTGATCTCGTCGTTGAGGTGATATCTGACGACAGTGTCAGCCGAGATCGGGCTGACAAATTTTATGAGTATCAGAGTGCCGGCGTG
>WNGG01010484.1_pt1 | contig 12529 bp, 9 predicted proteins | sample 5400661 | NCBI WGS metagenome assembly WNGG01 (sample SAMN13153372, study PRJNA577476) | soil metagenome | isolation source: 100 cm soil or saprolite under Garry oak tree replicate 1 | place: USA:California | collected 2016-06-15 | reverse complement strand
GTCTGCCACGTCAGCACGTCCGGCCGCCCATCAACAAAGCGCTGATCCTGCACCAGCCACGTGAACCAACTTCCCGGATGATCGCTCGGATAAGTCATATCCACCGGCCGCCGGCGATATGGCACGGGATGCGCTGGATCACTGATGTAACTGTCCGCGGCGTCCTCGGCATCCGTCTGCGGCGCGTCGAATGAAAGTTTTCCGTCTGCCTGAAAGTAGAGATGCTTGGTCTGCGCTTCCTTCGGCGGCCACGCGTCGAACGACGTCCACACATCGCTGCCGGTCTGGAACGTCGTCGCTTCCTTCACTGGCAACGTGCCTTTGTCGTGCAGCCAATACGCAAACCACGGCGCTTCGATTTTTTGGCGGAAGTAGACTCCGGTATCGCTGTGAAACGGAATGTCACCGAGTGATTTGCCCGGACCGTGCGCCCAGCCCCCGTGATTCCACGGGCCGACGACGAGGAAGTTGTGATTTTTCCTGTCTGACTTTTCGAGCCGTGCGTAAGTCATCATGGGTCCGAAGAAATCTTCCTGGTCGAACCAGCCGGCCACGTTCAGGTTGGGCACGGTCGGTTCATGCAGCGTGTAGGCAACGGCGTGACGCTTCCAGAAATCATCGTAGCTGCTGTGGTTGACGAAATTGTTCCACGTGGGAATTTTGCCGTGAAAATATTTTTCATTGGCATTCGAAAGCGCGCCAAGTCTCAAATACCACTCGAACATATCGAACCGGTCAAAGGGAAAACTGAAATTTTCGTTCGAGCTTTCTAGAAGCGCCGTGTATTCGAATCCGTATGTCAGCCGAAACGCCCCGTTATGAAAAAAATCGTCGCCCAGCCACGTATCGCCCATGCAGGCCTGTTCGGAAACGGCTTTGAGAGCGGGGTGCGGATTCACCATGCCCATGGTCACCAGGTATCCGGGATAAGAGATCCCGTTCATCCCGACGCGGCCGTTATTGTTCACCACGTTTTTGATGAGCCAATCGATCGTGTCGTAGGTGTCCGTGCTCTCGGTGACGCCCTTCGGGTCTCCTGGGTCTGGCGCAGTGTGCAACATTTCGAATTTACCTTCGGAGCCGTAACGTCCGCGAATGTCCTGAAAAACAAAAATATAGCCGTCGGCGTACAGGTCCGAGTAGCGAAACAGCTGGCCGCTCATCCCCTTGTCAGGTGCGGAAATTCCGTACGGTGTGCGGTCCAACAGCATCGGCAGCGGCTCTTTTGCGTCTTTCGGCGTGTAAATTTCCGTGTGCAGCTTCACGCCGTCGCGAACGGGAATCATCACCTCGCGCTTGTCGAAGATCTTGGCAAGGTCAGCGCGCTTGTCCTGCTGCGCAAACGCCAGCGGCGCGTAAAAAATCGCCATCGTTAACATGCAAAGGCAAGGCACAGAGGCCATCAGGCGACGAAGCGATGACATTGGGGACAACTCCTTCGTAAACCACGATGAAAGACAAACACAAGAGCAGAACACGGTTAAAAACCCGCAAAGGATATCATGTAGCTGGCGGGTATTCGGCTTGATCTAGCGACGATCACTTGTCGAGCGAGGAAGCGGAATTTTATGTCAGACAACTTTTGGGAGCTGACACATTCAGTAGAGACGGATGCGAGCCTGGCTTTCGCATGGAATTATTGGGCGAATGTCGCCAATTGGGATGACCCGCCAGCAAAATTCGAGTTAGATGGGCCATTCGCGGCCGGCTCGCACGGGACGACGTACTTACCGGGACAAGAACCGTTGCGCTGGCTTCTCCGCGCGGTCACTGCCCCCCATACGGCCATGATCGAGTTGCAATTGGAGCGAGCAGTGCTGTCTTTTGAATGGCGTTTTGACCCGTTGACAGACCAGCGGACCCGTCTTACGCAGCGGGTTGTCTTAGAAGGCGAGAATGCGGCAACGTTTCGCTCGCAAGTAGAATCTACTTTTTCGTCAAACCTTCCCGACGGCATGAAAAAGCTCGCGCGTGCGATAGCCGATGCCGAAAAGAGAACCAAGGACTCCGGGTAGAAAGCCACAATTAAGAAGAGCCCGAGTTGTCGCTGCCCAAATTAAAAGAGAATCGACCGCACAATTTCCGCAAGAGCGCTGCCCAATCTTAAGTGCTGATCCGCATCAAGATGCACGCCATCGATGTCACTGGTGCTCGTGACAGTCTGCGCGTCAAAAAAGTGGCATGCGAGGCTTGCAGCTACTTGCGCATAGGCTTCGGCGAGTCCCGTGCATTTCAGGTCGGCGCCACGAAACTTTCCGCCATGCTCCCGCGCGGACTGCGAATTTGCGGTGGGCACACCAACAAAATCGGCGGCACAGGCATTCCAGGCTCGATGGGTGCGTTACGAATCTCGTTTACAAGCGTGGCCATCCCTTGAGCGGCTGACCAGGCGTCGTTATAGGGATGCGAAAACTGAAAATCATTCGTTCCCAGCATAAGAATGACGAGCGACAACGGCGAGTTAATCTCAATTCGTTGCGCCAGACCAGCAAGTCCCTTTCGCCCAGGTTTGAATGGGTCATCCCATACGGTACGCCTGCCGTTCAGACAATCTTCAATCAATCTCAGCCTGTGGCCGGAGGCGTTGAGCTTGTTCTCGACCACGCCCGGCCAGCGCTCCTCAAAAGGCAATCGATTGCGGGTGTTGGGTATGATGCCCCAGGTGAGAGAATCGGCGTAAACCAGAATCTGATTCATAGAGACACGGCCCGTAGTCTATCGCGTTCATACTTTGATTCGTTAGGAAGAATCCTGCAGAAACATGCACTCTTGATTGCTTAGTGCACGGCGAAAAGTCAGATGACCAACGATGGGGTGACTCACTAACCTGAGAACCCGCATCGGCGCTGGCCGGAGCGCCCCACCTTTGATAAACTATTGTTGCAACGCCACACCTGAGAATTCCTGATCCGGGTATACCTGGGTCGCATTGATTAAAAGGGAGATTCATAAAGGCTGCTGGTTGTTCCAGCAGCTATTTTTGTCTCTAACCAGTGACCGCTTCACGGTCACAGTTGAAGGAAAACGAAAGCGGAGTCATGAATCACAAAGTACGCAATATCGCCATCATCGCCCACGTCGACCACGGCAAAACCACGCTGGTGGATGCCATGCTCCGGCAGAGCGGCATTTTTCGCGCCAACGAAGCCGTCGTCGAGCGCGTGATGGATTCGAATGATCTGGAACGCGAGCGAGGCATCACTATCCTTGCCAAGAATACGGCGCTGTTTTTTCACGACACGAAAATCAACATCGTTGACACGCCGGGTCACAGCGACTTTGGCGGTGAAGTGGAACGCGCACTGCGCATGGTAGACGGCGTCGTCTTGCTGGTCGATGCCAGCGAAGGCCCACTGCCGCAAACGCGCTATGTTCTGCAAAAGGCGCTGGCTGCGAAACTGCCGCCCGTGGTCGTTTTGAACAAAATTGATCGCACGGACGCACGGCCCAAGGAAGTCCTCGACGAAATCTACGACCTCTTCATTGACCTCGACGCCACGGAAGATCAGCTCGATTTCCCAGTGATCTACACGAACGCGCGGGAAGGTGTCGCGCACCGCACTGCGGGTGATAGTTCCAAGGACCTGCTGCCATTGTTCGAAACGATTGTGGAGCGTATTCCTGTTCCAGCGGGCGACCCGGCGGCCACTCTTCAGCTTCAGGTAATGAACCTCGACTACAGCGAATTTCTTGGCCGCATCGCCATCGCGCGCGTCTTCAATGGCACGCTGCAGCGCGGAACGGAAGTCGGCATCAGCAAGCTCGACGGCAAACTACAATCCACAAAAATCACCAAGCTCTTCACGTTCCGCGGACTCGATCGCGATGAAGCAGAACAAGTGCAGGCAGGCGACATCGTGGCGCTTGCGGGCGTCGAAGGCATCCAGATCGGCGAAAGCATTACCGATCTTTCCAATCCCGCGCCGCTTGAGCCGCTGATCATTGACGAGCCGACGCTGGCAATGATTTTTACCGTCAATTCCAGTCCCCTTTCCGGCCGCGAAGGAAGTTATTTGACGTCGCGCGACTTGCGCGATCGTCTGCAAAAAGAGCTGCTTACCAATGTTTCGATTCGCGTGGAAGATACCGACACTCCCGAATCGTTTCGCGTGCTGGGCCGCGGTGAATTGCAACTTGCGATTCTCATTGAAACCATGCGCCGTGAAGGCTTTGAGTTAATGGTCGGCAAACCGGAAATCGTTGTGCGTACCGAAAACGGTAAAAAGCTCGAACCCCAGGAGCGTCTGGTCATCGACGTCGCCGATAACTTCATCGGCATCATCATGGAAACGCTCGGCAGCCGCCGCGGCGAAATGGTGAAGATGAGCAATCACGGTTCAGGCCGCGTGCGCATGGACTTTCGCATTCCGTCTCGCGGACTGATTGGTCTGCGCAGCCAGCTTCTGACCGACACGCGCGGCACGGCGTTGATCCATTCGATCTTCGATGACTGGATCGAATACGGCGGCGAAATGGCCCTGCGTCCCACGGGTGCCCTGGTCGCCGATCGCGCCGGGGTTTCCACTGCTTATGCGCTTTGGAATATTCAGGAGCGCGGCGAACTTTTTGTGGGACCGACCATCGACGTTTACGAAGGCATGATCGTCGGCGAAAATTCCCGCGAACAGGACATGGAAGTGAACGTCACTCGCGAAAAGAAATTGACGAACATGCGCTCTTCCAGTGCGGACGAAGCCATCCGCCTGATTCCGCATCGCGAGTTGAGCCTCGAACAAGCTATCGAATTTATCGCTGACGACGAGTTCGTGGAAATTACGCCGAAGTCCATCCGCCTGCGCAAAAAGGTTCTGCAGGCCAATAAGCGGCCCCGTCGCTGGCAGGAAATTCGCGCCAGCCAGGAAGCCGCTGGCTAGCTCTTTCGCGTACAATGGTGCTGAATCTCAAGGGTTCACGGCTTCGGCCGTGAGTTTGACAAAAGTCTCGGCCAATTCCGCCAATATGCGATACAGTGTCGCGCAATCGTCTTCGCGCAACAAATGGAATACAGCTGTGTTTCATTCTTAAAACTACTAGAGACGGGAGCGAACTTTCTCCGGCCCAGATGACAACATCAATGGAAGCGAAGAAGGTAAGAAACGGCTACGAATCTCCCTGCGCCGTCGTCGCCACGGCCACGGCGGTGCCGCCGCATACGATTACCCGCGAAGACGTGAAGTACTACATGGGTCGTGTGTTCGATATTCCAGAGCGCCGCCTCGAAGCGATGATGTCCATCGTGGACAATGCGCAAGTCCATACCCGCCACGTTCTCTTTCCGATTGATTACACGGTTGAGCCACGTTCACTCGAAAAAACGAATCTGGAGTACATGCAGAACGCCATCGAACTGGGCCAACGCGCCGCGAAAGAATGCCTGAAGCGCGCGGGAATGACCGCTCAGGACATCGATCTGATCATCACCGTGTCATGTACCGGCTTCATGATTCCCTCGCTCGATGCGCACCTGATTAACCTCATGGGCTTTCGCCCCGATGTTCGCCGCATGCCATTTACGGAGCTTGGCTGCGCCGCTGGCGCAATGGCCTTGGGCCGCGCTTCCGATTATTTGCAATCGCACCCCGATGGCAACGCGCTGATCATTTCCGTAGAGTTGCCCTCGCTCACCTTTCAACGCAAGGATATTTCGCAGGCAAATTTGATTTCCTCGATTTTGTTTGGTGATGGTGCGGCTGCGGTGATCATCAGCCGCAATGAAAGCGCTGCTGGACCGCGCATCCTCGCGTCGGAGACCTACACCTTCCCTGATTCCCTTGGCGCAATGGGGTTCGATTTGAAGGATTCCGGCTTTCACATCCTTCTTGCGAAAGATGTGCCGGAAATGATTGGCGCAAAAATCGAAGGACTTGTCGACGGTTTCTTGTCGCGTCACGGCCAGACGCGCGACGCGATTCGCGGCTGGATTCTGCATCCCGGCGGCTCTCGTTTGTTGAGCAATGTCGAGAAGGAACTCGGCCTCAGCAAATGCGACACGCAGCCCTCGTGGGATATTTTGGGCACCGTCGGAAATCTCTCGAGCGCCACGATTCTTTTTATCCTGCAGGAATGGCTCGAAAAGCGGCCGCTTAAGAAAAACGACATCGCGCTTGCCGCGGCGTTTGGCCCCGGGTTCAGCGCCGAATTCCTGCTTCTCCAATGGAACTGAGCGTCATCCTGTTTTTGGCTTTGTTGCTTGCCGTAGCGGCGATGCGCATTTTCGAACTGCGCATTTCAAAACGCCATCAGCAGGAAATGGCCGCGCGCGGCGCAGCGAAAGTGAACGATCCGAACTTTCGCTGGATGGCACTGTTTCACACCCTCGTTCTGATTGGCGCAGCCGCGGAAGTGGTGTTCCTGCGCCGCCCGTTTTTGCCCTCGCTTGCGATTCCCATGCTCTTTCTTTTCATCACCGCGAATATCGTTCGCTGGTGGGTGATTCGAACGCTCGGTGAACACTGGAACGTCCAGGTGATGGATTCAACCCGCCTCGGCGTGATCACCAGTGGGCCCTTCCGCTACGTGCGCCATCCCAACTATGCCGCGGTCTTTGTAGAAATGATCGCGCTGCCGCTGATTCATACCGCATGGATCACGGCCATCACTGGTGCCATCGCTCACGTCATCGTACTCACGCTGCGCCTTTCCACGGAAGAGCGCGTCCTGCTCGCCAATCCCGACTACGCGGCCGCCATGGGCTCCAAGCCACGTTTCCTCCCCGGCCTCTTTTAGCTCAGAACTCCACCAAACTTGATCTCAATGCGATGTCTTGCACGAAATTATTTGCAAGCACCGTCGCTGTGCGGCGACTGCCCTATAATGCAACCGGCGCTTGCCTGCAACGTGGCTGCGCAGGATGGTGAGTCGTGTTCCAAAGCGACCTTCTGAAAGACCGGGCAATCTTTCTCAGTGGCGGCGGCACAGGTCTGGGCCGCTCGATGGCGCTCCGTTTCGCGTCGCTGGGCGCAAAGTTGTTCCTGATCGGCCGCCGCGAAGATCCGCTCAAAGAAACCTGCGAAGAAATTGGCCGTGCCGGAGGCTCCGCGGCTTACACCATGTGCGACGTGCGCGATTTTGCCGCGGTCGAGGCTGCCGCCGACAAAGCCGACGCCGAGTTTGGCCGCATCGACACCGTCATCAACAATGCCGCTGGGAATTTCATGGCACGTACCGAGAAACTTTCGCCCAACGCATTCAACACCGTCGTAAGCATCGTGCTCAATGGCACGTTTCATTGCACGCAAGCGTTCGCACGCAAGTGGATCGCTCAGAAAAAACCTGGCAACGTCTTGAGCATCACGACAACGTACGCCGCAGCGAATTGCGGCTCGGGCTTTGTGGTGCCCTCGGCCTGCGCAAAAGCGGGTGTCCTTGCAATGACCACATCGCTCGCTGTCGAATGGGCCAAGTACAACATTCGCCTAAACGCCATCGCACCGGGCCCGTTTCCCACCGAAGGCGCATGGTCGCGCCTGATTCCTTCAAAGCAATTCGAAGAGCACTCGCGCAATTCAAATCCCATGAAGCGCTTCGGCCGCCACGAAGAACTCACCAACCTCGCGGCATTCCTCATCAGCAATATGGCGCCCTACATCAACGGCGAATGTGTCGTGATCGACGGCGGCCAATGGCTGCAAGGTGCCGGCGAATTTAACGACCTGCTGATGCTCCCCGAATCCACCTGGGAACAAATGGAAGCCGCGCGCTCAAAAAAATAATCGCACTCGGCTGTTCGTATTTCGGTTGTCGGGGGGCAACATGTTGCGCCCGGGCTTGCAAAAGCCGTCATTCCGAGCCTGCCAACCCAAGGCAGGCGAAGCGAGGAATCTCTCATCGGTTGTCCGCTTGTTACTGAGGCAACGCGCTGGCTTTCAGGAACACTCGCAAGCGTACTTTACTTGGCGCAGTTCCTCCGGCACTCACTCCGACAACAATTTCAACTGGCTGCGAGCCTTTCAATTCCTCTTTGCTGGTCCCTGGAGTAACGATTTCCACGTTCAGTGCTGTTTTATTTTCTGCCGGCAACCGCAAACGTCCCGCGCCATTCATCACCTGCCATCCGTTCGGCGCAGTCACTGTCAGTTCTACTTCCTGATTCGGAGAATGAGTAACGACGAGCGGGACAGTCAACGTCGATCCCGCCTTCACTCCGATCTCAGGCATCTTCGCTTCGGGCAATTCCCCGTGCCGCCTGCGGAATTCCTGGTAATACGACCATGGTCCCGCCAATTCCGCGTAAGGGATCGATGTACCTTTGGAGCCGGCCATTTCGGCTGGCTGATTCTCCTGAGAACGCGCCTGCGCAAACACATCGGCGGTCCGTTCCGTCGGCACTGCCGCTTTCCCCAAAATCAAAGTCATTGGCTCCGGCCACCATCCAGCCTTCGGATCGCTCATCATCTTATTAAGATCTTCATCACTCATCTTCGTGAGCCGTTGAATGTCCTCAGGAAATTGCGTCAAGTGCGGCATAGCCGCATTCATCGCCAACCGCCAATACGGTTTTTTCTGTGAAGGCGAAATTTCACGAATCGAATACGCTGGCCCGGTTCCCGCAAACTGTTTCTGATCGTCGGCATCACTAAAAAAATAAAGTTTCTTCGGCTGCCACAGCGTCAAATTTTCCAAATAAATTTCCAGCCGCTTCGAAGCCCCGGCTACCTGCGCGGGAAACGCTGTCGGGTCATTCGCCAGGTCGAACGCTTCCGTCGCAAGCACGCCCGACGCCTGATGATCGCCGTGGTTCTCTCCAATAAAAATCCCGGGCAGCCACGAGATGACCACCTCCGGCCGCGTCAGCCGTACCATGCGAACCAGCGCTTCCAGATTTGCGCCATGTCCCCAATTCCCGAGCGAATTCAGCACATTTTGGGAAGCGGTGTCCTTGCCATCCAAAAACCACACGTTCGTGATTCCGAGTTTCGCGCAAGCCTGTCGCGCTTCCTGCTCACGAATATCCGCCAGAGCCGGACCATGCTCGCGAGCGTAGTCATTTCCGCCGCTTCCGCCACGCGTCGTATACACCACCGCCACACGTTTATGCTCATCGTAAATTGCCCGCGCCAAATATGGCGTCACTCCGCCTTCGTCATCCGGATGCGCCACCACCACCAAGATGTCCACCTTGAACCGCTCGTCAGGACCTTTGATTGTCTGCACGCGATCGCTTTGCCCGCGCGCTCCAGATAAAATTCCCGCCAGCACGACCACACCGAATAGGAACCGTTTCATTCGCTACCTTTCTCCACACGCAGCCAGCAATGTAAGACAAGGATTGTACCTGCCTCTGCAGAAAATATAGCTGCGGCTTTACGCCGCCTTCTAGCAGCGCACGGAAGGCCCAGTCCGCGCACGGTCCATCGCCTTGACCCTCTTTTCCCCCGCCGATAAGCTAGGTGATTCCAATTGTCGCAACGGAGCCCCGGGTTTCAGGGTTTGTCCTTGCAAACCCTGAGGTAAATAAAATGGAAACGATTCACGTCACTTTGCCTGATGGCAGCGTCAAAGATGTGCCCAAGGGCACGACTGCTGCCGACATCGCTCGCAGCATTTCCCCGCGTCTCGCTGACGCCGCATTGGTCGCCAAGGTCTATTCAAACAACGGCGCGCTTTCGAATTTTGGTGATCCGGTCGACGACGGCGGCTACTTGATCGATCTGCGCCGCCCGCTCGAACAAGACCTCAAGCTAAAAATCCTCACGGACAAACATCCCGACTCGCTTTTTGTCTTCCGTCATTCTGCCGCACACCTCCTTGCCGCTGCCGTGATGGAGCTTTACCCCAACGTGAAGCTCGGTATTGGCCCGCCGGTCGATAACGGCTTCTTCTACGAATTTTTGCGCGAAGAACCGTTCACTCCCGACGACCTCGTAAAAATCGAAAAGAAAATGCACGAGCTTGCCGTGCAGGATTTGCAGAACGAACGCAAGTATATGCCGAAGCCTGAAGCCCTCGAGCTTTACAAGAAATCGCATTCAGGCGTTCAAGCTGATGAGCGTCGCAGGCGCTTATTGGAAGGGCCAGGAAGGCAATCCGCAGTTGCAGCGCATTTATGCCGCGGCGTTTTTCACGCAAAAGGAGCTCGACGAATATCTCCACCGTCTCGAAGAAGCCAAACGCCGCGATCACCGCAAGCTTGGACCGGAACTCGATCTGTTCAGCATTCAGGAAGAAGCTGGCCCGGGCCTGATCTTCTGGCATCCAAAGGGCGGTTTCATCCGCAACATCATTGAAAACTGGCTGCGCGAAGAGCTCATCAAGCGCGGCTATGATCTTGTATACACGCCGCACATCATGCGGCTCGACCTCTGGAAGACTTCGGGCCACGCGAATTTCTACAAAGAAAATATGTTCGGCCCTATCGAAGTCGAAAAAGCCGATTACCAGCTCAAGCCGATGAATTGTCCCGGCCACATCCTCATTTACAAAGCAAAACTGCGCAGTTATCGCGATTTGCCAGTGCGTCTCGCCGAACTTGGCACTGTCTATCGCTACGAACGCAGCGGCGTGCTTCACGGGCTTCTCCGCGTGCGCGGCTTCACGCAGGATGATGCGCACATTTTCTGCATGTCATCGCAAATCGAAGCAGAAGTCGAAGCCTGCATCGATTTTGCCTACGCGGTGATGAAAAATTTCGGCTTTGATAAATTTGAAGTTGAACTTTCCGATTGGGACGCTAAACATCCGGAAAATTATGCTGGCAGGCCCGAAGACTGGGCCCGCGCGACGGCGGCACTTTCCAACACCATGGACCGCCTCAAAATCCCGTACAAGAAAATGGAAGGCGAAGCGGCATTCTACGGCCCAAAAATCGACGTTAAATTAATCGACGCCATCGGCCGCTCCTGGCAGCTCACCACTGTTCAATTCGATTTCAATCTTCCTACCCGCTTCGGTCTGGAATATGTCGGCGACGATGGCGCTCGCCACCAGCCGTTGATGGTGCATCGCGCGCTGCTTGGCTCCGTCGAACGTTTCTTCGGCATCCTGATCGAACACTACGCGGGCGCATTTCCCCTCTGGCTCGCACCAGTGCAGGTCGAAATCTGTCCCGTCAGCGAAAAAGTAATCGACTACGCGAAGCACGTTCACGAAATGCTCAAGAATCACGGCATCCGCGTGCATCTCGACGACCGCAACGAAAAGCTGCCCGCAAAGATTCGCGACGCGCAACTCCAAAAAATTCCCTACATGCTCGTCGTCGGGCCGAAAGAAGCCGAAGCCGGCACTGCGAGCGTCCGCCACCGCAGCAAAGGCGACCTCGGCCCCAAGCCGCTTGCCGACCTGGTTGAGTCCCTGCGCCAAGAATCCGACTCCCGCGCAATCGGATAACGCAGGGCACCTACGGAAACGCCGACGCTCACCGCCATGCTCGACGAAATGGTCTTCCAATCCAGTGTTCGCGAACTTGCCGTTCGCGACTCAGATTTGGCTCGTGTCATTGAAATGTATGGTGCGCCGCCGCTTTGGGTTCGCGAGCCCGGTTTCCCTTCACTCGTTTACATTATTTTGGAGCAGCAGGTCTCGCTCGCCTCGGCTCGCGCCGCATTTCAGCGATTGCGTGGCGCGGCAGGCCCGCTCACTCCAGCGCGATTTCTAAAACTCTCCGACACGCAACTCAGGCAGATCGGCTTCAGCCGTCAGAAAACTCTCTACGCACGTCTGCTCGCCGAATCGCTCGTCAAGAGGCATCTCGATCTCAATGACCTTCACGATCTTTCCGACGACGCTGCACGCAAATTCCTCATCGCGCTCAAAGGCATTGGCGGCTGGACCGCGGACATCTATCTGCTTTCCGCATTGCGCCGTCCGGACGTTTGGCCCGTCGGTGATCTCGCGCTGGCAGTCGCCGTTCAGGAAGTGAAGCGACTACGTTCGCGTCCTTCGCCGGCACGCCTCGAAAAACTCGGCCAGCTTTGGCGGCCATATCGCGCCGTAGCCGCGCGTCTTTTCTGGCACGCCTACCTTTCAAAGCGTGGCCAAAATAGCGCTGCGATTAGTTTGTAACGCGTCTATGTTTCCGTGAAGGGTCGCTACTGCCCGACTACATCCCTTGTCCGCGCTCTTTCGATTGAATTCTTCACTCTATCTGCACCGTATTTTACGAAGGCTTCTGCTAAATCCGAGTCGAGACGTATCGCTACAATTCTTGTGTCGGGCGCTGGCCTTTCGTAAAATCTACATTGTTGTTTCGTGATCGTTCATGACTTCTATCCCACGTCGATCCTTCGTAGTCATCACAGGTGCGGCGCTCGTCGCTCCCAACTCCCTCCTCGGCAATCAGCGGCAACAATCTGACGTGCCTCCTTTAGTCGATCAAGTGCCACCGATGCTCGATCATATTCTGCTCGGCTGCAACGATCTGCAACGTGGCATCAGTTTCGTCGAACAACACACCGGTGTTCGCGCTGCCTTCGGCGGAGTTCACCCCGGTCGCGGCACGCAAAACGCTCTCCTCTCACTCGGCACTCGCCGATACCTCGAAATCATCGCGCCCGATCCGCAGCAGACTAGCTCCTCGTCCGAACTCAATGCT
>WNGG01007313.1_pt1 | contig 12530 bp, 12 predicted proteins | sample 5400661 | NCBI WGS metagenome assembly WNGG01 (sample SAMN13153372, study PRJNA577476) | soil metagenome | isolation source: 100 cm soil or saprolite under Garry oak tree replicate 1 | place: USA:California | collected 2016-06-15 | reverse complement strand
TTAGGCGAGCATACAGACGAGATCCTGACCCAATTGGGCTATAGCGAAGACGAGGTCGCGCAACTGCGGGCCGCACGGGTGATATAACACCGACGCAAATCGGTATTGATGGATCCTCCCCTGTTCATACCGCTCATGCGCCTACTGCTCTAGTAGGGTGTGGAAAAACACCATGTTCACCCTTCGACAAGCTCAGGGCGAACGGGGCGGGTATTGAAAGCGTTGGCAATTCTCCGTTCGTGCTGAGCCTGTCGAAGCACGAGAACGGCTTTTTCAGCAGCCTGCTACGCGGCCAAAAGCTTCAGCTTGTTCTTGGCGCTCTTGCCCACCTTTGTGCGAGGGTAGTGGTCGGCGAGAAACTTGAGGATGCCCTCACCCAGAGTGCGCTCTTCGGCCGAACCCTCAGCGAAGCTAAACCCGAGATAAAAGAGGTCTTCAGGCTCCAGGGCTTTTTCTTTCTTGAGCGTTTCGAGCAGGGGAAAAGCCGAGGAGCGGTAGAGGTCCGCCAGCAAGTCCAGAGCCGGGTCATGGCGCCGGGCCGCCAGCACCACGTCGTGGGTATGCAGCTTGAGCTGAGCGATGGCGAGGAGGAATTTATCTTCCGCATTGCCGGCAGGAAACTCTTTGAGTGGGGAGAGAAACCTGATCGCCTCTTTGTATTTCTTGGCTTTCTTGAGTTGGGCTCCACGAGCAGCGAGCTGAGCATAGGCGTAGTCTGCATCGACGCTCTTGAGGAAGTACAGATAAGCGCCCTGGATGCGATCTTCAGCCTCTATCGCTGCTTGCAGGCGTTCCCAGATCTGGTCCAGGGTGTCACGCCGCCACTTCCCTTCATACGTCGGCAGAACCTCGGCGATTGCCCAGGCCTTACTCGGGTCGTCACAGGCAAGAAATTCTTTGCTGAGCACAGGGCGGGCCGCAGGGATCTTACATAACGAGCGGACCGCGGCGTCGCGGCGCGCGGGGTCAGGGTCCCCAAGCTGCTGCACGAGGGTGCGCACCACAGCTGGTGAGTCGAACTCTCCCATTTTCCTCAGGACAAACTTCTGCACTGCCACATGTGGGCTCTCCACCAAGCGGGCGAGGATGGGCTGGTATTCCTCCGGCAACGGATGGGATTCGAGCAGCTCGACAGTCAGACGCATCGTGTCAGAAAACTCCGGCTCCTCTAGCAAGGGCAGCAGTCGGGCACACTCATCCTTGCGCAACTCTTGGCCGCGTAAGCAGTGGAGCAGAGCAACGAGCGCATGGAAGCGGGCACTGTGGTGATGGTCGGCGGTGACAAAGCCGAAGAGCCACTTACGGGCTTGGGGCCGGCCGAGCTGACCCAGGAGCCGAATAGCAGAAACCAAAGCGGTGCACTGGCTTTGCTCATCCAGGGTTCCGGCAAAGAGTTCGACTTCGCTGTAGAGCTCTTCCTGCTCCTCCTCCCCCATCTCGCGCAAGGCTGCTGCCACAGCGTCACACACTGCTTTGTTGAGCTCGCTAGCCCCCTGGGGGAGGAGTTGGAGCACCCCTTTCCACGCCGCCTTGCCGCGGACCGCGCACAGCACCCGGGCGGCGTTGAGCTGCCAGGAGTGAGGCGCGGTTTTTGCGCGCTGGAGCAAGGGGCGGACCACAGCCTGGCCGAAGCCTACAAGCAGGCGGATCACTCGCTCACAGAGGTCCTTGTCTGCGTCATCAAGAAGTGGGAGCAGCAGGGGAATGCTTGCCTTGGGACGTGCTTCCTCGAAGTAGCGGAGCGCATAGTCTTTGAGCACGACGTTCGCATGCCCCAAGGCTGCACCAACCGTCTCTACGATGCTGGGGTCTTGCAGCTTGAGCGCGCCCAGGACGAGCAGCGTGGCGCAGCGACGCTCGACGTTGCCCTCACGAGCCAGGGTGAGGAGGTGCTGAAGGGTGGTGTCCATGTTGACCACTGACTACGGACGCGTCCCTTACTGGGCTTTTTTGTACCGATAAGAAACCAGCTCGCTGCCGGCGCCTGGTCGAGTGAACCGGCGCTCGCGCGGGGTCTCACGCTGCACGGCTGGCCACACGCCGACGACCGGCTCGGACCCCTCACGCGCAGTCACCGTCGGTGCTCGGTCTCCGAGTAGTGGCTCTTCACGCACGTCGATGCCGGGCACGTTGTAGCTGAACTCGATCGGGATACCGTTGGGATCGAAGGTGTAGATGGAGTGGATAAAGCCGTGGTCGATCACGTCAGAGACCTGCAGGTCTGCGGCGACGAGCTTGTCTTTCAGCGCCCACAGATCGTCGGCCGAAGCTACGCCGAACGACACGTGGTCAAAAATGAAGGGGCCACGCACCGGCACGCCGTGCGGCTTCTCCTCCACTCCCTCGACCCCGTCCCACTCGAAGAAAGCGACCGTGTCGGTCGGGGACAACTCAAAGAAGTAATGGCGGAACCCGGGTTGCCCGAGGGTCGCGATCAGGCGCATACCCAGGAGGTCACGCCAGAACCGTACAGTCTTATCCATATCGCCAGTGGCGAACGCGAGGTGGTTAACGCCGGTGAAACGAATCATGATCTCTCTCCTTGTCGTGGTTCATCTGAGTAATTATCCTGCAACCCGGCTGAGGGGAATACCCGCCGGCACGCGCGGTCGCCGCACGCCCATTTGTTCAAGCAGCGGCAGGACCTGATCGATGAATGCCGCCATCTCTTCTTCGACATGACGACATGTCAGCCCCACCGCATCGAGTCCGGCCTCGTGGAACTCGGCCAGCTTGCGGGCCACCTGTTCTGGCGTGCCGATGAGTTTGCCACTGCCCACGCCCAGCACAGTGCTGCGCAACATGTCTTCCACCGAGGTCCCCGGGCCTAGGATTGAAGCAGCCGTCCCGATCGTCTGGCCGGTTAGTCCTTCGATTAAGGCCCTGGCGCCTTCATGATCGCCCTTGGCGAGGATCTCTTCGGCTTCTTGTTGCGCTTGCGCCTCGCTGTCGCGGCACAGAACGAAAATATACGTAATGAAGCGCACCTCGCGCCCGTATGCCGCAGCCCGCGCGCGGACGTCAGCAATCTCGGCCTTGACCTGCTCTGGAGTGACGGCGCCGGTGAAATACCAGTCGCAGTAACGAGCAGTGAACTCTTTGCCAGCCGGGGAACCGCCGGCATTGTAGAGCGGAGGGCGCTGCGCGGGCTTCGGATTGCACGTGCCCTGCCGAATAGTGAAATACTGACCGGCATAGTCAAACCACTCGGTCGTCCAGAACTTGTCCAGCACCTCGACGAACTCGGCCGACTGCCGGTAGCGCTCATCATGCGCAAGCAAAGGAATGCCCAGCATGCGAAAGTCATTCTCGACCCAGCCGCTGACAAGATTGAGCCCCCAGCGCCCGTTGCTGATCTGGTCGAGTGTGGCACCGATGCGCGCCACCACGCCAGGGTGGAAAAATGCCGTATGGACGGTAGAGATAATCTTGAGCCGCTCAGTCACCATGGCTAGGGCCGCAGCGGTTGTGAACGAGTCGAGCGAGGTGCTCCAGAACCGCGACGGTCCAAAGCCGGCGCCGCCACGCTGGGCCATGAAGAAAATCTCCAGTCCGGCCCGCTCCAGCATCTCGGCTACCCGGCGGTTGTACTCGAAGGTCGCCTCTGTGCGCTGCTCGGCCCTGGAGACCAGCATGAAAGACGGGTCACCGGTGGGGGGCAGGCACCCAATCGTCGGGGCAAACACTCCCAGTTCTAGATGGCGGTCAGGCATGTACTCTGCTCCTACTCTACTGACTCCGGACGCTACATCGGTCCACATAAGATTGGGACAGGAGATCGGGCGGTTCGCTGTAGGGGCCGAATTTTGTATTCGCCCTTCTGTTGCAGCCCCTCCCCTAGGGCGATCACAAGGATCGCCCCTACATCAATGTACCAATGTCATGTGCTTCGATTTAGACTCCTAGACCCTAGCCTGCTAGACCCTAGACTCCTAGACTCTTTTCTCCGCCGGCTCTTTCACCTCTTTAGCAAACTTTTCTATATTCTCGATCATCGTGTCTACGTCTGCCTGGAAAGAGCGCGGGATGAACATCATGCTGACCCCCACAGCCTCATACTTTTTGACGTTCTCGACCGTGAGGGGGACGCGGTTATTGACATTAATCGTGAGGGCAAAGTTGGCGAAGTTCTTGCCGGCTTTGGCACACAGGTCACGCAAGATCGCCGCCTTCTCGGCCACTTCCTCCGGCGTCTGCCACACCGCATGCCAGCCGTTGCCCAGTTCCACCGCCCGCTTCAGCGCAGGCATGGAATTGCCACCAAACCAAATAGGCGGGTGAGGTTTCTGCCGCGGCTTGGGGGCGAACTTGATGCCCGAGAAGTCGAAGAACTTGCCGTGAAACTCCGGATCGTCCTGGGTCCAGCACGCTTGCATCGCCAGCAGCGCCTCGCGCGTCTGGGCCGCACGGTCCCGCAAGTTTTGCCGCAGCACCCGGAACTCCTCGTCGAGCCAGCCCACGCCGACGCCAAAGATGAACCGGCCGCCAGAGAGCACATCGAGTGAGGAGACAATCTTAGCCGTCACCAAGGGGTCGCGGTAGGGGATAATAACGACACTGGTGCCGAGCTTAATCGTTTTGGTGACGGCCGCGGCGTAGCTCAGCACAGTGAACGGCTCCAGCAGCGGATTGGCAGGATCGAGGGGGAGCTTACCGTCGGGGGAATAAGGGTAAGGTGAGCGGAGCTGGGTGGGAAAGACGATGTGATCGCTCACCCACAGCGAGTCATAGCCCAGCTCCTCGGCCCGACGGGCCACACGGGCGATCTTCTCACCTTCGATCATTTTGCCGGCGGCGACCAGATGGACACCAAAGCGCATGGCGCTCCCTCCTTTGCCTCAAGAGAATATTCCTCCGCCTTGAACACGCGAGAGGACAGGGAGTGTTGTAGCGCGATGCGGGCAGGGGCGCAACGCGGGCGCAAGGGGAAGGGGAAAAGGCGAAAGGGCGAAAGGGAAAGGTGAAAGGGGCAAGTTCCTCTTACGCCTTGGGGCGACGGAACGGCAACCAGCGCGGGGTGGCAGCCCGGTAGGCGCGATAGTCCTCGCTGAAACGTTTCTCCAGGCCGGGCTCTTCGATATAGACGACGTACAGGTTGATCAGCACGGTCAATAGCAGGGCGTACACCCCCAGGCTCGGCGAGCGCAACCACAAGGCCTCGCCCAAGGCCATGACGAGCACGCCCAGCATAATGGGGTGCTGGGTGTAGGCATACGGCCCGGCCACCACCATACGGTGCGGCGGGTCCAGTGGCAGCGGTGTGCCTTCCCCCCGTCGTACCAGGTAATACGCGCCAGAGAATGACAGCAGGGCCCCGACAATAAACAGCAGCGCTCCCGTGTAGGTCAGGATCGTGCCGAGGGACTCACCAACGACCGTATCGAGCCGGAGCGCCTGCCAGGGCAGGTAGCCCAGCAGCACGCCAAGGACAAAGGTGGCATACAGGGTTGTACGGAGCCCTGGCGACATCCCTACTCCCCACGGAACGCGGGCTTGCGCTTCTCCAGCATCGCTTTCACTCCTTCCTGGGCATCAGCGCTTTTACGCGCACGGTTCACCATCTCGTCGAGGTCTTGATGGTTGATCGCCTCGCGCACTGAGAGTGCCCGCAGGATCGTTGCTTTCATGCCGGCGAGTGAGAGCGGCGCGTTATCGGCAATGGTGCGAGCAAGCGCATAGGTCGCGGCTTCCAGCTCACCGGCGGGCACCAACTGATGAATCATGCCAATCTCGAAGGCGCGTTTGGCGTCGATGGGCTGGCCGGTGAAGAGGATCTGCTTGGTAAAAGCTGGGCCGATGATCTCTATCAGCTTGTGACCCAACGGAAAAGGGACGATCAGCCCGAGGCGGGCGAGCGGCATGCCGAAGCGGGCGGTCTCTGAGGCCACACGCAGGTCACAGTGCAGCGCCAGTTCGCATCCCCCAGCGAGAGCGTCGCCTTGGACCATGGCGATAGTGGGGTGGCGCGAGCGTTCGATCTGTTGGAAGATCTGGGTCACCCCGGTCTCAGGGTCACCAGCGCCACTCTGGTGCGAGCTGAGTTCACGCAGGTCCAGCCCGGAGCAGAACGACTTGCCTTCGCCGCGCAGGACGACCACCCGGACGTCTTTATTTGCTTCGAGCTGCCGGAGGTTGCTCTTCAGCCCTTCGAGCACGGCGGTGTTGAGCGCGTTGCGCTTCTCCGGGCGGTTGAGGGTCACCGTGGCGATGCCGTCTTGGATTGAGCAAAGGATCTCTTCAGACATGATGCGCCTCCTTATCTACGTCTACTCGGTGAACTTCCACGTGTTCCCCGCCGTGCCACTGATCTTCCAGCGCGGGATGACGATGTTCGGGTCCCTGGTCTCTTCGAACACCACCTGCACGGGCAGGCCGATTGCCGCTTCCTCCTCGTCATTGAGCAAGACGCCGGCGACACGGGTCAGCGTGCCATCGACCTCGTGGCAATCCTCCAGTTCGATCAAGCCGACCACGTAGGGCACGGTCTCGACGAACGCGCCCAGGATCGGCTGGGTCACGACCACGTAGCTGTGCAACACCCCTTTGCCGGAGGTCTCGAACCAGGTGAGGTCCATCGAGGTGCACTTACTACAGGCTGGAAACGGCGGGAACCATTTGTGACCGCAGGTCTTGCACTGCCTGACCAGATATTTGCGCTGTTTGGTGCCCATCCACCACTCGGCGGTGTCAAAGTCAGGCACAATGGTGATCTTGCTATAGTCGATTGGTCCGGGCATGACAACTCCTCTCTTTGTGTGTCCTGTATTTGGATCACCCTTCGACGAGCTCAGGGTGAACGGGTTGTAGGGGCGGCCCTGCGTGGCGCCCTTGAGAGGGGCAACCACAAGGGTTGCCCCTACGCGATCCAGCGACCGTTCGTGCTGAGCCTGTCGAAGCATGAACAGCGCCTCACGCTGCAATCCCGCGTAAAATCACCGAACTGGACGTGGCCTCGGTGCCCCAGCCCAAACAGGCAGCAATGCGGGCGTTCTGCACCTGACGGCAGCCGGCCTTGCGGTCGTAGGTATGGATGCCCTCGGCCCAGCGCGGGCAGGCGTCGTCCACCCGATGGCGTAACTGGCGGACGTTCTCAATCACCATGCTGATACCGTGGGTGTAGCCTTCGGACAAGTGTCCGCCGGAGAGATTTGAAGGCAGCTCATGGCCGATTTGCAAGCGTCCGCCCTTGACGAAATCACCAGCTTCGCCCTTGCCGCAGAAGCCATAGGCTTCTAGCTGGATCAGGGTCGTGAAGGTGAAGGCATCATAACAAGAGATGAGGTTCACGTCTTTCTGGCTGATCCCGGCCATGCCGAACAGCCGCTTGCGGCCGTAGTTGCCGGCCACATAGTGGATCTCTGGCCGTGAGTAGTTCCAGGACGGGCTCGGTGCCATCGTGCGAGCGGTGCCGCCCATGATGAACACTAGCGGTTGGCGCAGATCATAGGCGCGCTCGCGCGAGGTAATAATCATGGCCGCAGAGACATCGGTTTCCAAGCAGCAGTCGAGCAGGCGGAAGGGTTTGGCCACCCAGCGTGAGCGCTGATGATCTTCGATGGTGATCGGCGTACGCATGATCGCCTTGGGGTTGAGGCTGGCATGGTAGCGGTGGGCAACTGCAATCTCGGCAAACGCCTTGGTGGTCGTGCCGGTATCGCGCAGGTAGCGCATCGCTGACATGCCAAACCACTGCGCCGGTGTGGTCCAGCCCCAGTGCATGTAGAACTGCGCATCCCCTTCAGCCCGTGCTGGTGGCACCGGCCCGCTCGGCGCCTGCCCGCCCATACGCCGGCCAGAGCGGCCATTCATCGAGCGGAACAGTACAATGGTTTTACAATACCCAGCCTCAAGCAGCCCAATAGCATGGCCAACCAGCGCCTCAGTGCTAGAACCCCCGCCGAAGATGTCGAGCGAGTAGTTCAGGCGGATGCCTAATGCGGTAGAGACGTGATTAGAGCTGGTCGAGTCTCCAGCCTGGTAGCTCGTCATACCGTCGATGTCACGCGGCTCCAGGCCGGCATCGGCCATAGCTTTTTTCACTGCCTCACAGGCCATCGACAGGGTCGTACGGTTTGAGGGCCGCATGTGCGGCGTCTCGCCCACGCCGACGATGCAGTATTTGTCGGTCAGTGCTCCCATCCTTTTCTGCCTCCCGTTTTCCTTTGGACTCTAGACTCTAGACCCTAGACCCTAGACTTTTTTACGCCGCTATTTGTTGCTTGATCTCTTGCACCAACTCGCGCGAACGACCTGCATCCTGGCGCTCCGGTGAGCCGAGGCCAATGACCAGCCGGTCGAGCACGCCCTGGTAACGGGCCTTCAGCTTCTTGGCGATCTCGTCATAGGTGCCGACGACGGCCAGTTCCTCAAGCATCTCGTCGGTGATTTCCGCAGGCATGCTTGCCCAGTCGCCTTTGGCGGCTTTGGCGCTGAGCTTGAAACAGGTGTCGCCCCAGCCGTGCGCATCGAGCACACCCTTGTAGGTGCGGGTCGAGGCGTAAAACGAAACCTGCTGCCGCACCGGACCTTTGGCTTTTTCGACCTCATCACGGGTAGCGCCGCTGGCAATGAAGGTGCCGGTGAGGAGCGTTACATCTGCCCGCTTACGTCCGGCTTTGGCTAGGCCCTTGTGCAGGTTGGGCAGGACGGTCTCCTGAATGTACTTGGGCGAGTGAAAGCCGTGGATGTAGAATCCTTCGCACAGCTCCCCGGCCAGTTGGGTGATGAGGGGGTTCAGGCCGGCAACATAGATGGGAATCTTGGGATGCTCGATTGGCCCGGGGTTGAAGAAGGGAGTCATGAGCGTGAACTGATAGAACTCGCCGATGAAGTTCAGTTTGGTGTTGTTTTGCCAGCAGTCCCAGATCGCCCGCAAGGACAGGATCACCTCGCGCAGCCGCTTGACCGGCGAGACCCACTTCACGCTGAAGCGGCGCTCGTTGTGACCTTTGACCTGAGTGCCCAGACCCAGAATGAAGCGGCCTGTGGAGTTGGCCTGCAGGTCCCAGCAAATGTTGGCGAGCATCATCGGGCTGCGAGGGAAAGCGATTGCCACGCCGGTGCCAAGCTGGATGCGCTGCGTCTCGCGCGCAGCCACGACCAGGGGGAAGAACGGGTCATGGCTGGTCTCGGCGCTCCACAGCCCATCGAATCCTATCTCCTCGGCCCGGCGAGCGGTCTGGGCGGCAGCGTCGAACGTGGTCGAGAAGAATGTGGTATCAACTTTCATGAATTCTCCTTTCAGGAGAGCTAATAGCTTCTCGGCATCCCCAGCACATGTTCGGCCACGTAGTTGAGCACCATATTGTTCGAGATCGGCGCGATAGAAAACAGCCGGCATTCGCGGAACTTGCGCTCGACGTCGTATTCCGCGGCAAAGCCATACCCACCGTGAGTATCGAGTGCGGCGTTGGCGGCGGCCCACGCGGCCTGCGAGCAGAGCAGCTTGGCCAGGTTCGCCTCAGGACCGCAGGGCTCACTGGCATCGAACAGGTCGGCGGCGCGAAACCGCATCAAGTCTGCAGCTTCAGTTTGGGCGTAGGCTTGGGCGATGGGAAACTGAATGCCTTGGTTTTGGGCGATCGGTCGGCCAAAGATCACGCGTTCCTTGCCATATTTAACCGCTCTAGCAATAAACCAACGGGCATCGCCAATCGACTCTGCGGCCACCAGGATGCGCTCGGCATTGAGGCCGTCGAGAATGTAGTAGAACCCCTTGCCTTCTTCACCGATGAGGTTTTCTTTGGGCACCTTGAGATCACGGAAGAAGAGCTGGTTGGTCTCGTGGTTAATCATCGCGTCGATCGGCCGCACCTCAAGTGAGTCGCCCGCCGTGCGCAGGTCCACCAGAAAGATGCTCATGCCCAGGGTCTTTTTCTCGCACTGCTCGTAGGGCGTGGTACGGGCTAGCAGCAGCATCATATCCGAGTGCTGTACGCGCGAGGTGAAGATCTTGCCGCCGTTGACGACATAGAAATCGCCGTCCTTACGGGCGAAGGTGCGGATGTGCGTGGTATCAGAGCCGGCGTCGGGTTCGGTGACGCCGAAGGCCTGGAGACGGATCTCCCCGCTGGCAATCTTCGGCAAGTAGCGGCGCTTCTGCTCCTCGCTGCCGTGACGCAGGAGCGAGCCCATGATGTACATCTGCGCATGACAGGCCGCGGAGTTGCCGCCCGAGCGATTGATCTCTTCCAGGATCACGCTCGCCTCTTTCATCGATAGGCCTGAGCCGCCGTACCGTTCAGGAATCAGGGCAGCAAGCCAGCCCGCTTGGGTCAACTCCTGGACGAACTGCTCAGGGTATTGACGCTCGCGGTCGAGCTTGCGCCAATACTCGTCGCCATATTTGCTACAAAACTTGCGGATCTCGGCCCGAATCTCTGGGCACTGCTCTGTCGTTGCCATGGGCGCTTCTCCTTTCTCCCTCACCCGGTCCCTCTCCCAGAGGGAGAGGGGATCTGACTCCCTCTCCCGCATAGCGGGAGAGGGTTGGGGTGAGGGCTCCTCTCACGGCCAGAACAACCGCTTCGCCACCTTCTCCAGCTCAGGTCGAGAGTCCGGGTGGGCAATCGCGATCAACTCCTCGGCGCGACGGCGCTGCGACTTGCCGAACAGCCGAGCGATGCCGTACTCGGTGACCACGTAATCGGTGAACTGGCGCGGTGAGGTCACAAAGCTGCCTTCCTCCATGAGTGGTACGATACGCGAGATTTTGCCGTCTGACGTTGTTGAAGGCAGGACGATGATCGAACGCCCACCTGTAGCGTAGACCGAGCCGATGGCGTACTCCGGTAGGCCCCCGGTGCCGGTGAACATCTGCGGCCCGAACGAGTCGGCCACCACCTGACCAGTCAGATCCACCCGCAAAGCATTGTTGATCGCCACCATATTATCGTGGGCCGCAATCGTGCGCAGGTGGTTGACGTAGGCCACGCCGTAGAGTTCGAAGTGCGGGTTTTGATGGACAAAGTCACGCTCCTCGCGGCCGAGCGCCACCGCAGTCGCTACCGCCTTGCCGCGGTGCAGGGTCTTGCGTGTGCCGGTGAAGATGCCCTGCCGGACTAGCTCGACGCCGCCGCGTGGGATCCGTTCGCTATGCCAGCCCAGGTCGTTACGGCCGCTGAACACGCCAGCCTGCACGATCGCCTCGCTGGTGCTGCCGGCCCCGACCTCGATCGTGTCTCCATCGCGAATCAGTGAGGCGACGTGGGCGGCGATCTGCTTGACCTGCTCGCTCAGCTCCAGGGCAGGGAAGGGGGGGCGAAACTCTTCCGAGTCGGGTCGCTCGACGAAATAGTCAATCTCGGTGAGGTGGACGAAGTTATCCCCGCCGGTACGAATGAAGCCGGGGTTCACTTCAGCGATCACCGTCCGTGAGTGCTGGACCAGGTCTTTCTTGTCCCACACGCCGGTGCCAAAGCTGACAAAGCCGTTATGATCGGGCGGAGAAACGTCAAGCAGGACGACGTCTGGAGGCTGTGCGTCCGCGCGTCCTTCGTTCAGCGTCTTGCACAGCAACGCGCTGGGACAGACGCGGTGATCACTGCGCTTCTCGATGACCATCTGCCGAATTGGCTTAGGCACGTAGGGGCTCGTGTACCAGGGTTCGATGTGGAACGCCTCAGCGGCCTCGGGGTGATACCAGGGTAAGTCTGTGGCTACAGCGCCGAGGAGAATGGTGACGGCGGTCAGGTCGTTCAGCCGGTGAGCCAGGGCTGCGGCGATCAGTGAAGGGTTGGAATAGACTGGGATCGCCACTCGATCCCCCGACTTGACGATCTTGACCGCTGCGTCAGCAGTGGTGAGGCGTGCGGCATATTCTTTTTGCCAGTTCATGAGATGTTCCCGTTCAGTCACCCTTCGACACGCTCAGGGTGACCGGGTAGAGTGTGTCTAATTCCATTCAGTAACCGTTCGTGCTGAGCTTGTCTTTTTTCACCACACGGTTGACCAGACCTAGTGGCAGCAGCTCCTCGGCCTTGAAGTGGCGGCAGGTGATAATGATCTCCTTCGCCAGAGAGGGGCCGACATGGGCGGCGAGCAGCGCCGTCGATTCCGGGCTCAGCGGTACGCCAAGGTCGACTTCGGGAAACCAGAACTCAGCCCCTGCCACAGCGATGCGGAGATCACAGCCCAGAGCGAGGGCCCAGCCCCCACCGATGGCGTAGCCGTTGATCGCAGCGATTGTGACCTGCTCCAGGTTCGCCAGCAGGTGGAGTGTGCGCCCGATGAGCCGGGCGCGCCGTTTCCCCAGCGACGCGAAGATCCGTTGGCGCTCTTGCGGGTCAGTGATCCCCTTGACCTGCGACAGGTCAGCTCCGGCAGAGAAAGTGTTGCCGGTGCCGGTGAAGATCAGGACCCGTGTGTCTTTATCGTCCCGTACCTGGTGCAGCAGGCTTTCCAGCTCCAGGACGATCTCTTCGTTGAGCGGGTTGCGCTTCTCTGGGCGGTTGAACGTCAGAGTAGCGATACGGCCATCTTTTTCCAGCAAAAAGTGGTCTGGCATAGTGCTCCTCTAACTCCTCACCCTG
>WNGG01006986.1_pt1 | contig 12530 bp, 11 predicted proteins | sample 5400661 | NCBI WGS metagenome assembly WNGG01 (sample SAMN13153372, study PRJNA577476) | soil metagenome | isolation source: 100 cm soil or saprolite under Garry oak tree replicate 1 | place: USA:California | collected 2016-06-15 | reverse complement strand
CGAACTCGCAGTTCCCGCCGAGGTAGCTATGCAGTGGCTTGGGCGTTGGTGTTCATACGACTGTCCTTTGGTGAGACTGGTGAACACAAACACTGATCGATCCAGGAATGGCGGATCCCCGCGCTTGCGGGGGTCCGCAGCTTAAGGCAATACCTATTCCGCAACTCTTCCCTGGACGCATAGAGAGAGACGATTGCACGGGGGATGATATGAAGCATTCGGCATTACCAATGACACTTGGGGCAGAGGTACAGCAGTTTGAGCAGCTGTATCAAGAGAATCTCAACCGCATCTATCGCTTCGTGTATAGCCATGTGAGGAACCGGGAAGCGGCTGAGGACCTAACCTCACAGATCTTTCTCAAAGCCCTGCGGAGTCTGGACCTCAAGCAGAGCGCGCACAGTGGCTCTGCATGGTTGTTTCGGGTTGCCCATACGACCGTTGCTGACTACTGGCGCGCCTACTATCGTCGAGCAACAACACATTCACTGGAAGCCTTGGTCGAAACAGGGTGGGAGGGACCAATCGATGCAGACCTTTCCCCGGTGAGTACCAGGGCAGCAGAGCGTGTAGAGGACATCCTCCAGGCTCTGCCTGAGCGAGATCGGGAGGTGCTGACCTGCCGGTTTCTACTCCAGCTTTCCGTACGGCAGACGGCTCTCAGTATAGGCGTGACGGAGGCCAACGTCAAAGTGATGCAGTATCGTGCCCTCAGACGCGCTGCAACACTGATTGAATCTGCGGCCCAGCCAAAAAGTTCGAACGCCTCGCCTCATTCCTGATGCCCTCTGCCAGGCCCAGGATAATTGTCGCCGCCTGACCGTAGGCTGTTTGCGCTTGTACAGGTTCGCCAACTGCTTCATACGCCCTTCCCAACAGCGCCTGGATCTGCCACTGCTCTCCTGGTAACCCGATGTCTGCTGCCAACCCTGCTGCCTCGTCTAGGGAACTGATGGCCTGCTCGCTGTGCCCATGCCACGTTGCCAGGACCGCTAACGACCATAGATAGGAAATACGGAAGCGCCGATAGTTCCCCAGACGTTCCCCAAATCGTTGCACCTCTGCTCTCGCCCGGCGCTCATTCCCCCCGTGTAGTAGGGCCTCCGTTTCATACTGTCGGGAGAAATCCAGTGAAATCAAAGCCACATCAAAGCGATGGCGTACAGCGATGGCCTTGACGGCATAGCGGTAGGCTTGTTCCCATTCCTCTAGCAAGGCATAGTGCATGCACAGCCGCGACAGGGCTGGCACGCGCAATGGTCCCAGGTCTATCGTCTCGGCTATAACTTCTGCCTCTTCGAGCGTGCTGCGCGCCTCTTCCCACTGCTGTACGGCATGATACGTCCCTCCAAGAGCAGTGAGCAGGCGCTGGAAGCTAAGTGTTGGAGGCAGGGTCCGCGCAAGTGCGACGGCTGGTTGTGTGAGGCCGAGCGCCTCTTCATACTGCCCCGCTTCCAGCAATCCTTGCGTGAGACCGAGCATACTGATGACCTGTGCCCAGGCGTTCTTGCTCTCCTGCGCGAGCGTGAGTGCCCGGCGACCACTCTGAAGGCTCAGTTGCACCTGCCCACAATTCACCTGTGCAAACGACAGCACCGCCCAGCCCAAGGCTTGGGACGCCCGATTCGTCAAGGATTGGGTGAGCGGAGCGCCAATGGCAAAGGAAGGAAGTGACAGTTCCCGAGAAGTGATCTGCTCCCCGCCTAGGACAGCATAGAGCGCCAGGGACGCTTCCAGGCACTGTATGGCCTCCTCAAAGTCTCCCCCACGAATATGGATCCAGCCCAGGGAAGAGAGACTTCTGGCTTCCAGTTCCTGGTCCTGTATGCCTTGTGCCAGTGAGAGGGCCTGCTGTCCATGCGACAAGGCGCGCTTTGGGTCCTCCCACACGACCGCTGTGATCTGGGCCAGGTTCCACTCTGTTTCTGCCAGCGCCCGTTGATCGGGACTGCTCTGCGCCATGCTCCGGGCTTCCTCCAGGAGCGCCCGCACCTGCGGCTTGTCCTTCGACTGTTGAACCGCCAGGATCGCCAGGCGGTTCAACGTCATGCTGACTAGTGTCGGCCGATCTTCATGCTGTGCATAGGCAACAAGCTCTTCATAAGCCTGTTGGGCCTGCTGCCAGGCGTTCTGAAAGGCATAGGCCCGCCCCAGGTAGACATAGAGGTGCTCGACCTCCGAGACTTCTAGCACGTTCCGCAGCCGCTGCTCCTGGAGCAAGGCATGCGCCTGTTCGTAGTGCCCGATGGCGTCATCAACGGCAAAGACGGCCAACGCCTCGTCCCCGGCCTGCATACTGTAGCGATAGGCTGCCCGGGTCTCTCCCGCGGCCATAGCGTGATAGGCGAGCTCGGCTGCCGCTTCCCCTTCCGTCAGCAACAGTGCCAGGGCGCGCTGGTGCAAGACCTGCCGCCGCGCCGCGCCCAGCTCGGTATAGACCACATCTCGGATCAGGTCATGCGCGAAGCGATAGCTGCTCGGACGGCCCACGCCTGCTTCTTCCTCGCGCAAGATCCCAAGGCCTTCGGCCTCCTCCAGGCCTTCGATGCCTGGCTGCACCTCCACTTCGGCCAGTTGCCACAGCACATTCGCCGTCGCCTTGTTTCCCAGCACGGCACTCGCCTGCACCAGCTGCCGCGCGGGAGGCTTGAGCCGAGCCAGGCGCACCAGGATCATCGCACGTACCGAGGGCGGTAACAGCGCACGCCGGGATTGCTTCTGCAGGAGGGCTGCGTTCATCTCCACGGTCGGCTCGAGCCTCCAGGTTCCATCCGCACTCAACCGTGGCGCCAGCCATTGCTGATCGCGGAACAGCTTGAGCGTTTCCAGCAGGTACAACGGCTGTCCCCCTGTGTACGCGAACAGGAAGCCGCCCAGCGCGGAAAGCTTCGTCTCCGATGCGGGCGAAGGCTCGACGCCTGGCGTGGCAGGCATACCTGGGCCGTGCTCACGTTGCTCACCTCCACTGCGGGGTCCAGGCTTGGCCTCCCCGGCGATGGCCTGAAGGAGTTGCATCGTCTCAGCCTGACTCAGCGGCTGCAACGCGATTCGTGTAAGCGGCAGGTCGCGGCCCAGATTGGAGAGATCTGTGGAGAGCTGCGACTTCGGTTCCATTCCCTCGCTACGGATCGTGCCCAGCAGTAGGACCCGGCTACCATGCCTGATCCAGTGGCGTCCCAGGTAGCGCACCAGGTCGAGGGAGGCCCCATCTATCCAGTGCAGGTCATCCAGCAGGAGCACAAGCGGACCACGCTGCCCCAGGGCGTCCACCAAGCGCGCCATCGCTTCAAACAGCCGCAGCCTGGCAGTTAACTCATCCTCGATGGGAGCAGGCAGATCAGGGTAGCGTACCCGCAGTTCGGGCAGCAGACGCGACAGTTCGGACAGCCAGAGGTCATCCAGCAAATCCTCCGGCGCGTTTTCCTCCTCTAGGCGCTGGCGCATGGCCTCGACCAGCGGCTGATAGGGCAGTCGTCCCCCCATCTCGAAGGCTTGCCCGCTCAGCACCTCGGCACCCTGGGCTCGGGCCCAGTTCCCAAAGTCGCGGGCCAGCCGCGTTTTGCCGATGCCGGCCTCGCCCTCCACCAGGACAACCTGCGGTCGCCCCTGCCGAGACTGCTGAAAGCTCCCGACCAACTGGGTGAAAGCCGCGGCCCGTCCGACCAGCGGGGCCACCAGCTCGCCTGGTGGGGGACTCTCCATCGCTGTCGGGGAGGAACGAGCCGGGCGACTCCCGCGATTGGCTGCCGAGGCAGCACGAACGTACTCAGCCAGGGCCACGGTATCCGTCGATGGTTTGGCTCGCAACTCCTCGGCCAGGCGCGCCCGGAGGGTGGCATAGACCTGCAAGGCGGCGACCGCATCACTCCGCGCCAGGTGTACCCGCATCAAGCGCCGAGCGGCCTCCTCCGCGAGCGGATCAAGCGTTAGCCAGCCGGTGAGGGTGGCTCTGACTGATTCCAGCTCCCCGGCAGCTTCTTGCCAGGACGAGAGCCGATCGAAGAGCTGGAGCAGGCGCACCTGCCACTGATGCTGCTGTTGCTGGACCCACGCATCAAAGCCGGTCTCCTCACGCAGCCAGAAGCCGTCGAGGAAGGGGCCGCGCACCAGGGAGAGGGCGTGCTGGAACTGGGTGAGCAGGGCAACGCGCTGTTGCTCAGTCTGGACTGCAGAGAGCCGCAGAGCCTGGTAGGCCTGCTGCACCACATCCAGGTCTAGCTCCAATGGAGCATGTGAGTTCAAGCCGAGCAAATCATGCTCAATGAGCAGGTGGCTGTGCTGGGAAGACGAGGCGTCGGAGTCGGCGAGCAAGCCACGTAGTAGCGTCAGGGCAGTACGCAAGCCCGTACGAGCAGCCTGGGGCTCACTATCGGGCCACAGGAAGGCAGCCAGCTTGCTGCGGGAATGCATGCCTCCTTCGACCGCCAGGTAGAGCAGCAAGGCCTGCGCCTTGCGCAAGGAAAAGGTGAGACGGCTACCGTCATGAAACACTTCGGGTGCGCCGAGTACGGCCAGATGTAACAGACCCATGGCATGTTCTCTTCATAATAGGATCACGGGTGCGACGAACAGTTCCTCACAAGCTCAGCCTTGCTTCCATACATGCATTGAGGTTGTGCTGCCAGGCGATCGAGCGCTCTAATGTACAAGCGGAAAAGCCGTTGTTCCTGTGTCCTGACCACTGTAGAGCTATCGTACCATGTGAGATTGTTCCAGGTCAAACACAACCATTGCTTCACGGAATCTCTTGCTGTGGCAGCAGTTTGCCCTGCCGGGGAGGGACGTCCCGTTCTTGACGCTGCTCTTCACGATTCCTTGACACTTCCTGGTTATACTAGCACCAGAGAGGACGAGGGGTCGTCGGTTGTGGAAGGAGTGAGGAGGTTGCCTGTCCCCCGGATAGGGTGCCCAGCATAGGCAGAGGGTCTCGTGAAACGCGTCGAACCAGACGGGATGGACAAAGACGAGCAAATAAAGGAGCATTGCTGTATGGCGCAGCTACAGATCGTCTACCTCCTGCGACCGGGAACCCAGGAGCAGTGGCGACGCCTGTACCAGGAGATAGCGGAATCACGCAGAGAGGAGTTCGAAGTATCCTGTCAACGCATGGGGATTACCCAGGTGCAGGTCAGGCTGGTGCAACTGCTCCACGGTGATCTGATGCTCCTGACACTCCACACGCAGGAGCCTCACCAGACCTTGCAGGAACTGGCGAGTGCAGAGCGTCCATTTGAGCGCTGGCTGCGAGTACAGCTTCAGGGCATGCTTGGATGGAATGTGCAGGATCTACTGAGTGGGCTGCCTGATACGCCAAGTGATTTGATCTTCACCTGGGGCCCATAGTTTTCGTTAAACGAGTACTACCATCCCTTCTCCGCGAGGCAAGCAGCGCCATCCCAAGCGGCAGCCAGTCGAAGTGGGCATGGCGGCCTGCCCGGCGCGGCTAACCTATTCCACAGGCGTGCGACGCAAGGAGCCAGGGGAGCGGGTGAGCAAAGATCTCTGGACTAGTGCACGTGCAGGTGATCGAGGGGATTGAGCCGCCTGGTCGAGATGCTGGCCACCCAAGCCAGGTTGAGCGGCTATGTCTCTGAGCATCAGGGCTTGCCGCCCAATATCACGGCTTTCCTACGGGGCTGGTCTCCCCCCGATGAGTTATGAGTGGATGTCAGTACTGTTCTCCTGATATGAACAGGAGTCGATAAGAAAGGAAATCTCATGTCACATCACATTGACACTCCCGCCGCGCGCGAGGATGGTCGCGTTGATCTCTGTGATCTCTATGTGTTCGATGGGGCCGATCCGGATACCACCGTCCTGATTATGACGGTGAATCCCGATGCGGGCAAATCATCGCCTACCACCTTCCACCCTGAAGTGGTGTATGAATTTAAGATCGATACCAATCAGGACGATATGGAAGATCTGAGTTACCGCTTTCGTTTCGGTGAGCCCGACTCCAGCGGGGAGCAGCCGTTCACCGTGCTACGAGCAGAAGGTGAGGAGGCGCAATCTGGCACGGATGGAGAGCAGCTCGCTCAGGGACGTACCAACGAGCAGATACTCCTCACCAAGCAAGGGCGTGTCTGGGCAGGTCTAAGATCGGACGCATTCTATGCCGATGGGGTTGCAGCATTGGTCTTCCAGCAAGCGGCACTCACCCAGCACACCTATATGCCGAACGTGTTCGAACAGGGCTTCAATGTGTTTGGGGGACGCAACGTGACGAGTATTGTGCTCGAATTACCAACCCGTGCCTTAGGCCAGGGAGTCATCGGTGTGTGGGCTACCACCTCCCTGCATGGACACGGCATGTCAGTCCAGATCGAGCGCATCGGGCTTCCCCTGATCCAGCCTTTCTTCAACATCGATGACGAGCGGAGTGAAGCCCACAACAGGCGTCAGCCGCGAGAGGATAGGGAGTTCGGTCGCCCTCGTGTTGCTGAGATCGTCACGCTGTTCACACGCCTCGCAGGAACGACAGAGAGTCCCGAAGCCTATGGTCAAGCTGTGGCTGATCTGCTGCTCCCCGATATCCTTCATTACCGCCTCGGAACTCCGGCCAGTTTCAGCTTCGCGACACGCAACGGGCGACGGTTAACCGATGATGTGACCGATGTTGTGCTGAGCCTCCTCGTCAATAGCCCGCTCTCCGATCATGTTGGCTATGATGGGCGCATCCAGCCGCAATTCCCCTATATGGCTGCACCGCATATGGTCACAGCGGACGAGCCAACGGTGCTTGTACGAGCACAAGCAAAGGCGCAAGCATTGATGCAATCACTTGGGCAAGGGATCTAAGCCTTCTCATCAGAATCGGCTAGCTAGCATCCAATGTTGCATAGTTTCAGTAGAGGGGTCATACCATTTTTTCGTCCCATTTTGTCGGCTCAGCAGGTATTCCAGATGGAAATCCCAGGATGCTGAGGGAGAAAGTTGCATCGCTCTGCAGGCCCTCGCTGGTTGAGAAATCTCTCCCCAGGTTGTTTCTTCGCCCGCAAAGCGATGCAACTTCTTCCCCTCGAGAGGAGCCTCACGCATGCATCTCACCGCTGGAGCCAGACCATGCCAGCAACACATCCTGGAGGCTCTTGGTGCGCTTGTGAAGTAAAAGTCTTGCTTTCACTGGCTCCATCATTTTCCTTTGGACACAGGAATATGCCTGTTTCTCTTACACAAAATACATGCTTTTTAGAAAGGATTTCTATGTCTCACTTTTCCTTAACGACTGGCAACAGCAGGAACCTGCGTCCTGGTTTCGATGATGTTCAGATAGAGCTAACGGAACAGCCAGCAGAGCAAGACTGGCAGCAGCTTGAAGAAAATATCGATCAATTCAATTTCCAGGTGACTGGCTACCGGGATTATCGTCCGCTCGCCATTTTTGTGCGCTCGCCTGATGGTACGATCCTGGCTGGATTGACCGGCTTTACCTGGGGAGGCACACTGCATGTCCAGGTGCTTTGGATCGAGCAGGATATGCGCAAGCAGGGCTTTGGCGCCCGGCTCCTGGCACTGGCGGAACAGGAGGCTATCGCTCGTGGCTGTCAACAGGCCGTTCTGGAAACCCACAGCTTTCAGGCACCTGCCTTCTACCCTGCCAGGGGGTACATCCTCTGTGGCGTGGTCGATAACTTCCCGGTGGGGCATCAGCACCTCTTTTTTCAGAAACGTCTGATCGAATAAGTACCCGCTGGCCTGGCGCGAAACACCAGCTTCGGGCCAGCACTCACACAAAGGTGTTGTTCATAGATCTGGTGCAATTAAAATACTTCCAGGTCGTTGCTCAGCTTGAGCAGATGACGCGAGCAGCCGAAAAGTTATACCTGGCGCAGCTATCGTTGAGCCAGTCGATTGCCAGGTTGGAAGAGGAACTGGACGTGCCGCTTTTTGATCGGTAGGGCAGGCTTCCCTCTCCTCATCCTGATAGGCCAGTTCCTGCTGAAGGACGTGGTTCTTGCTTCTGCCGCCATCACTGTAGTGATGGATGCGACCAAGCATGAGGCGAAACTGGCTGTGGTCAAGCAAGGCATCCCTTATCACGAAAGGAATATGAGAGGATGATCAAAGTAAACATTTTCTACCCCAATACAGAGGGCGGCCGGTTTGACCTGGAGTATTACCTCCATACTCACATGCCGATGGCTATGGAAAAACTTGGCCTATCCCTCAAGGGCGTGTCCATCGAGCACGGTGTGAGTGGCGCGCAACCAGGAACCCAGCCAGCCTATATTGTCATGTGCAACTACACCTTCGATTCTGCCGAAGCGTTTCTCGCCGCGTTCATGCCCCACGCCCAGGCACTGCAAGGAGATATTCCAAACTACACGGATATAGAACCAGTTATCCAGTTTAGCGAGATTCTGATGAGCCAGGAGGAACACATACCCCATCGGTGAAACGGTGAGCTACACAAGCTTGCTGCTGGAATAGCCCAGATGACAGGGACGTTGACTCTAGCTTCGCTCGTCATTGACGGATGTTCATCATGTTTCGTAGACACCTCATCTGGGGCGTAGACTGATCACCAGAAGTTGGAATTTCCACTCCTATGGTTCTAGGCAGGTTTCAGCAGATACCGATGTTCTCTTGTGTCCCACGATTGGGACAGCGAAGGCGATCAGTGTACCCGTTGCTCTGTTCCCATGTCAGGAGGTACGACATGCTCTTTGCAGAACGATCTAGGTGGGAGGCAAAGATGGTCTACCTGATTCTGTCCAGTGCCTCCACCTTTTTCTTTACCACCATTTTGACCATCAATCTCGTCTATCAGTTGCAGGTGGCGCACCTGAACCCGTTGCAACTGGTGCTGGTTGGCACGGTTCTGGAAATTACCATATTCTTGACGCAGGTGCCCACCGGGGCGCTTGCTGATGTCTATAGCCGTCGCCTGGCGGTGATTGTGGGCCTGGCTTTGACTGGCGCGGGCTCTCTGCTAGAGGGGGCCATCCCCCAGTTCTGGGCGATTCTGGTGGCGCAGGTACTCTGGGGAATTGGCATCACCTGTACTGATGGCGCGGACAGTGCTTGGATTGCCGATGAAGTGGGCGATGCGCAGCTTGGCCCGCTGATGCTGCGCTCCTCACAGGTCAGCCGCGTATGTGTGCTGGTGGCTATTCCGCTCAGCGTGGCCTTGGCGAGTGTTCGGCTGAATTTGCCAGTCCTGCTGGGTGGTGGGCTGTTTGTGGCACTGGCTGTGTTGCTGCTGGTAGTGATGCCCGAACGCGGCTTCACGCCGACGCCGCGTGAAGACCGCTCTTCATGGCAGGCAATGGCCGAGACGACCCGTAGCGGGGTGCGCCTGATTCGCCAGCGTCCCATTTTGCTGACCTTGCTGAGCATTACCGCCTTTTCTGGGCTGTTCAGCGAAGGGTATGACCGGCTCTGGACGGCGCATCTGCTTCAGGATTTCAGTGTACCGGCACTGGGACCGTTTCAGCCGGTGGTCTGGTTTGGCGTGATCAGTGCTGGTTCGGCACTGCTGAACCTGGGCGTGACGGAGGTGATCAAGCGGCGGCTCGATAGCTACCGCCATCGAGCGGTAGCAAACCTGTTGCTTGCCTTCACTGCCTGTCTGGTGGCGAGCATCCTGGGTTTTGCACTGGCGAGCAATTTCTGGGTGGCACTGCTCACCATCTGGTGCGTGAACGTCTTTCGCGACGTGCAGGAGCCGATCTTCCGCACATGGCAGGTGCAGCGCATCGACCCGGCAGTGCGAGCGACGGTGCTCTCGATTGATGGGCAGGTGAATGCGTTGGGCCAGATTGTGGGCGGCCCGGCAGTGGGCGCGATTGGCAACATCTCGCTGCGGGCGGCGCTGGTCGTGGCGGGCGCGGCCCTTTCGCCCGCGCTGCTGCTCTTGGTGCGTGCCAGACGCCAGGGCACGGTGGCTCTGGTGCCAGAGGAGACGACGCCTGGGGTAGCTGTGCCGCTTGGGGAGGCATCGACCCTGGACTAGGGAGAAGCACAGATCGATGAGATCTGATCAGAAAGATCAGGTTGCGCTTCCGAAAGATTGCAACCAAAGAGGGAGGACACCATGCCTTTCATTACAGAAATGATTCCCCATCATGAGACGGCTTTTTTGCTCCCGGTGCTCTCAGACGCCGAGGAGGGTGAGGAGCTGATTCGTGCGACACTCCTGGATCCGACGTGTACTGCCTATGCATCCTGGTTAGATGCTCAGCTTGCTGGAGCGGCCGTGGTACGCTGGAAGGAAGAGGAACCCAGTGAGATCGTCTATATCGCAGTGGCCCATGATTTGCGTGGGCACGGGTATGGAAAGCAGATCATGCACTTTTTCCTGGAGGAATTGCGCCGACGTGGAGGACATGCCCTCCTGGTTGGGACGGCGAATGCTGCCCTTGATAACATCGCTTTTTACCAGAAATGTGGCTTCCGTATGTTTGAAATCAGACGTGATTACTTTGCGTATATTCAGCCGCCGATAGCAGAGAATGGGATTGTCCTCCGAGACATGATCGTTTTGCGATATGATCTGGAATGAAGGCCCGATCTACGAGTACGAGTATTCCCTGCGAATTGGATACACGAGCTTGGAATACTCGTTGTAGAGTCAGCATACGAAACGACTGGTCACCTTTTCCATGACCAGAGTCTAGCAGAGTATAAATCTCTATCTTCGGAGGGAAGATTTGGCATAGCTTTGCGGGCGAAGAAACACCCTGGGGAGAGATTTCTCAACCAGCGAGGGCTCCCAGGGGTATGCAACGTTCTCCCTCAGCATCCTGGGATTTAGGGGCCGTGCGAAAATAACTTCCCTAAATCAGGAAGGAGTGATAGAAGAGAACTCGCTAGAAAAATCTGCAAAAGGTGAGGATACGGACCTGGAAAACACAGCAGAAATCGACAAACAAGTGATGACCCATTTAGATGAGCGAACAAGGCGCATCTATGCAGCAGGGTTAGCCAAGAAGTATGGATATGGAGGGGGAAGTCAGGTGCATCGAGAATTGGGGCTCGATTACAAGACAATAAGACGAGGTCTCAAGGAATTAGAGGAAGAACCCTTACAAGGCAGAAGAAGAGAAGAAGGTGGTGGAAGAAAAAAAGGCCAGAGATCTGCATAGAGGACTTGGAGATGCTCTAGAGGATCTTCTTGATCCAAAAGGGGATCCAATGAGTCTCCTCAGATGGACAAACAAAAGTCTGAAGAAGATACGCAAAGAGCTCAAGGAACAAAAAGGGATCGATGTAGGAGAGCATGTCATAGCTGACATGCTCCACGATCATGGATACTCCTTACAAGCAAATAAGAAAAACCTCAATGAAAAGAAGCAAGATCCAGGTAAAAGGGATAAACAGTTTAACTATATTCAAAGGTTATGCCAGGGCTTCATCAAACCCGGTCATCCGGTGATCTCAATAGATACAAAGAAAAAAGAGCTCCTTGGCCATTATAAGAATAATGGCCAAGAATATCGGCCCAAAGGGCACCCTCGCGAAGTCAATGACCACGATTTTGGGAAAAAGAAGGCCATTCCTTATGGAATAGATGACAGAGCGGCAAATGAGGGCTTTGTCAATGTCGGTCAGGATCATGATACCGCAGAGTTTGCAGGCGCTTCACTCAAACGATGGTGGGAGCAGGTCGGACGAGACCTGTATCCCAATGCCAAATAGGTGATGCTCACTGCCGAGAGTGGAGGAGCCAATGGATAGAGGACGCTCCAATTTAAATGGGAATTGCAGCAATTCGCCAATGAAACGGGACTAGAGATCTGTGTTTGTCATTTCCCACCTGGAACCAGCAAATGGAATAAAATCGAACACAAGTTGTTTTCTTTCATTTCCAAGAATTGGCCAGGTCAACCTCTCGTCTCCTATGAGGTCGTTCTTGGCTTCATTGGTGACACCACAACAGAGACTGGTTTGAAGGTCCAAGCCGTTCTCGACACGGGCAAATATGAACTGCGTAAAAAGCCAACTGAGGAACAGATGAAACACGTCCATCTGCGATCGCACAAGTGTCATCCTGATTGGAACTATACCATTGAGCCAGATCGGGAGCTTATTTCTGCATAGTCCCTTAGTCTCTTTCTCATTCATGGGTAATGGCCTCCTTTTAAGGCTTCTTTCGCACCGGAGGCAAGCGGGCATTGTTTGGAGCAAGAGGCAGGATGTCGCGTCTGCGTGTAGGCAGGATGTCACGCGGGCCGGGGCAGGATGTCACCCGAAAATGAGGCAGGATGTCGCGAGCCGTGAGGCAGGATGTCACCCTAAATCGAGGCAGGATGTCGCTGCACACATTTTTGCACATAAAAACATCGTCTCCTTGCTTGACCAAACGCTGCCCGCTTGTCTTCGGGCGGCTTCTGACCGGCTTGCAAAGAGACGATATACTGAGGAGAGCGGGAGACGGGATTCGAACCCGCGACAGCCTGCTTGGAAGGCAGGTGGTCACAAAATCACCGACCGCTTGCCGTGAAATGGCTCTGGGAGAGCGTTCATACATTTCGATCATAATCCACGCTCATCTGCGGCAGATGGTCGCTTGCATTTTAAGGCAG
>WNGG01016066.1_pt1 | contig 12531 bp, 10 predicted proteins | sample 5400661 | NCBI WGS metagenome assembly WNGG01 (sample SAMN13153372, study PRJNA577476) | soil metagenome | isolation source: 100 cm soil or saprolite under Garry oak tree replicate 1 | place: USA:California | collected 2016-06-15 | reverse complement strand
TGGGACGCCACTTCGGACGCGACCGAGCTCGCCCGTAATGGCTCCTCGTCTCCGGACTCCCGCTCGTCCTTCGCACCTTCGTCCGCCTCAGGCTCTGCCTCCCGCTGCGCGGCGACTACGGCCTCGGGCCGCAACCTCACGGCGTAGGCGCCGTCGTCCTCCTTGGACAGGTCGATGATTTCGGCGTCGTGGGCCTGGCGCAGCAGCTTGGGGAAGCGCTCCCGCTCGAGCGGCTCGGCTTCAGCCCCCAGCTCGATCATCGTGTCGCGCAGCTCGTCCGCGCTAACGGACTTGTCGCTCCCGCCGAGTCGGAACAGCGCCTGCTTGAGCAGGCCGAACGCTTCGCCCAGCGAGACCCTGCCTCCGCCCCCGTCCCCACCCGCGCGCCGCCTGCGACCTTCCCCGGACCGCTGCGGGGACCGGGCGCGCTCCTCGCGCTCGCGCGGCGGCTCACCTCGCCCCCACGCCGGCTGCGCGGGGGCGCCATGCACCTCCGGGCCGAGGCTGATCTCGTACTGGCCGTTATCGAGCTTTGTGAGCGTGAGGAAGCCCTTCCGCGCGGCCTCCACTACGAACTTGCTGAAGCGCGAGTAGCCGAGGTCTTTCTCGTTGAAGCTCGGATCGATCTCTTGCATCACTTGCTTCAGCCGGTCGGAGCGCATCACGTCGTTGTGAGCGGTCATCTGCTTCACCGCCTCCACCACGAGCTCCCACGGGTCGCGACGCTCGTAGGCGACGTCGGACTCCTTGGTGAGGCCCGCGAGCTCGGAGTACGAGTAGTACTCGTCGCAGTTCTGGATGAGGAGATCGCTGGACGACTCCCGGATCCCGACCCCGATCACGTACTTGCCGTATTCTTTGAGCTTCACGACGAGCGAGGAGAAGTCCGAGTCCCCGGAGAGAAGGATGAACGTCCCGATCTCCGGCCGGGTGAACACCAGCTCCAGCGCGTCGACCGCCAAGCGAATGTCCGTCGCGTTCTTCTTGGTGGCGCCGGCCGCGGGCGCCCAGATCAGATCGATCGAGGAGGCCGAGAGGGGCGCGACGTATTGCGGATAGCGCCGCCAGTCGGCGTAGGCGCGCTGCACCGCCACCTTTCCCTTGATGAGGTCCGACGAGAGCAAGCGCTTCAGCTCCGTCTGGAGGTCGGAGCGGATCCCCATCGTCACATTGTCGAAGTCGATCAGGAGCGCGGCGTTGGGCGCGTGCGCGGGAGGCTCTTTGTAGACCGGCCGGGGCAAATGAGCATGTGTCTGCGATGTCATGTTGTACTCAGTTCCAGGCTCACGACCTGCGCGAGCTCCCGTCGTTTCACCGTTCCGCTCCCGGTCAGCGGCAAGGTGTCGAAGAAGCGCACCAGGTCGGGCACTTTGTAGTCGGCGACGGCCTCACGGCAGAACTCCTTGAGCTCGTCGCCGGTAACGATGGAACCCTCCGTGGCCACGACGCACGCGCAGATCAGCTCGCCCAGCATCTCGTTGGGGATGCCGACGACGCACGCGTCGCCCACGGCAGGGTGCGTCCGGAGGAGGTCCTCCAGCTCGCGGGGGTAGATCTTGTAGCCGCCGCGGATGATCACCTCGTTGCGGCGGCCCACGATCCTGACGTAGCCGTCCTCGTCCACGATCGCGAGATCGCCCGTCAGGAAGAATCCCTCGGACGTGAAGGACCGCGCCGTCTCGCTGGGCATCCGATAGTAGCCCAGCATGACGTTCGGTCCCCTCACGGCCAGCTCGCCCACCGCTTCGGGTCCGTGGAGCGCACCGCTCTTCAGGTCCACGACCTTGACTTCGACTCCGGGGATGGGCCGGCCGACGGTGTGCGACCGCCGCTCCGGGACGTCGTCGAAACCGGTCATCGTCACCGTGGGCCCCGTTTCCGTCAGCCCGTAAGCGATCTGCACGTCGCACCACTGCCGTATGCGACGCACCAGGTCCGGGGAGACCGGGCTCCCCGCGACGATGCCCGTTCGACACGTGGAGGGCGGCTGCTCCTCAAACGAGGGATCGCGCATGAGGAGCTCGAACATGGTGGGGACGCCATGCACCACCGTCACGCGCTCGCGCCGGATCAGATTCAACGCGTCGCGCGCGTTGAACCGCTCCTGGAGCACGAGCGTCGCGCCCGCCGTGACCGCCACGGAAACGACATGCAACCCGAAAATCCCGAACAGCGGGACCGCGCCGAGCGCCCTGTCCTCGCCGGTATGCCGCAGCAGCTCCGCCGCGGCATGCGCCGTCAGGCAAACGTTCCGGTGCGACAGCGTCACGCCCTTGGGCTTCCCCATGGTTCCCGACGTGTACAGGATGACGAGCGGCGCCGCGACGTCCGCCGGCGGGGACGAGGCGCGGGCCGGCCGCTTCGACACGAGGTCGGGGTAGCGGTACATCCGGCTGTCGAGCCAGCGCTCAGTGGAGCCGACGGTGACGATGGCTCCCAGGTCGGGGAGGTCGGGCAGGAGCCTGTGATAGAGCTCCACGTAGTCCACGTCGCCATAGCCTTCGGCGACCACGGCGGCCCGGACCTCGGCGTGCCGCAGTTGATGCTTGAGTTCGTGGAAGCTGAGCGAGGGGTCGAGCGGCACCAGGGCCACACCCTCGTAGGCCGCCGCGAGAAGGGTCACCACCCATTCCGGCCAGTTCGGCAGATCGACCGCCAACCGGTCACCCGGTTTGAGGCCGAGACCGCTCAGCGCCTGGCCGAGCGCCCGCGCCTCCCGTTCGACCTGCGCATAGGTCATCCGGCGCGACCCGAAGACCAAGAATTGCCGGTCTGGATGCTCCTTCGCCTGCTCCGCGAAGATCGCTGCCAGATGACCGGTCGCCACGTCTGCCACGTCCCTCACAGTGTCGAGTCTTTGAAAATAAACAACTTGCGGCGTAACGGCCACTGCGCTTCGGTTCCAAGGCTTGACACCACGCCAGCATTGTACCACTGTATTATGACATCAATACAGTCAGTGTTTTGTGTTTGACCAAGTTGATCCCCGGAGCTCGACGCCGCTGTATGCGCAAATCGCTAATCGCCTCAGGATCGCGATTGCATCAGGCGAGTTGCGACCCACTGCGCCCCTGCCGTCGGTGCGGCACCTCGCGGCGCAACTAAGAGTCAACCCGGCGACGGTGGTCCAGGCCTATCGAGACTTGGAGGCTGAGGGATTCGTGGAGACGCGACAGGGTGCAGGCACGTTCGTGCGAGAAGTCGCTCCCGAAACCCGGGGGCGCGAGCGGGCACGTCAGGCTTCCTCACTCGTCCGCAAGATGCTCACCGAAGCGGGACGCCTCGGCGTGTCGATCCAGGAGCTGCAGGCCGCTATTGCCGAGGAGATCGGTGTGGGGGCGTGATGAATCACGCGATCGAGACCCAGCAGTTGCACTACCGCGCCATCGGCGCGCCGGCAGTTCGAGGTCGACGAGCGCGAGGTGTTCGGTCACCCTGTCCAAGGGGCAGAAAGGGAAACGCATTGAGAAAGAAGTCGGCTGCCCGCCGCCGTCCTGTCCCGTGCCCTGAAGGGCCGGCTCGGCCCATCATTCCCCCACCACCTTGATGATCACCCGCTTCCTACGCTGGCCGTCCCACTCACCGTAAAACACCCGTTGCCAGGTGCCCAGATCGAGCTTGCCGTTCGTAATCGGCACGATCACCTCGTGGCCGATCGTGAGGCTCCGCAAGTGCGCGGCGGCGTTGTCCTCCCCCGTGTCGTTGTGCCGGTAGCGGGGGGGATCCCAAGGGGCGACGGTTTCTTCGAGCCACTTGAGGATATCACCCCACAGGCCGGATTCGTGATCGTTCACGAATACGGACGCCGTGATGTGCATCGCGCTCACGAGCGCGAAGCCCTCCAGCACGCCGCTTTGGGCGACTTGAGCGGCGACCTCGTCGGTGATGTCGATGACCTCCTGCCGTTGCTTCGTGTTGAACCAGAGATAGTGGGTGTGGCTCTTCATCCCTACCCTCCCCCTCCCCCAATGCGGAATGCGGAGTGTGGATTAGGAAAATGCGGAGTGCGGAATGCGGAATGCGGAATGTCAGGACCAGCGTCGGAGCCGGAGAACGGGACTCGACGCTATCCCCTCAATTCCGCATTCCGCATTCCGCATTTTCTTTTGTGTGTCGATTTGTCACACGAGCGCCAAAGCTCTAGATTGCCGCCTCAAATATGGCACTCCCGTTCCGCCGCCGGATCTTCGGGATTCTGGTCGCCCTCACCGCCGTGCCGATCACGCTGGCGGTGGTTGGGTGGGTGCTGGCAGCTCGCACGACGGCGCCGTCGGCGGGGGCGCGCGTCGCCCTGGAGGGCGCAGCTGCCTCGGCCCGCCAGATGCTCGAGCGGATGGACACCACCCATCTCACGGCGCGGGAGCGGGCGGCGTTTCGCCACCACCTCAATCAGCTCTCGAACTCGGTCACCCTGGTGCGCCGCGCCGAGACGTATCTCCGCTACTACGCGGCCGGGTTCGCGGCGCTGGTCCTGGCGCTCGGCGCGCTCGCGATCATCGCCGCAATCCGCCTCGCGGGGCACCTCTCGCGCCAGCTGTCACGCCCGATCGACGAGCTGGTGGGCTGGACGCGGCTGATCCGGCGGCGCATGCCTTCGATGCGGATCGCCGTCGACCAGCTGCGGCGTGTCGCCGCGCCGGCGCACAGCCCGATGGCGGCGGCGGCGGAAGTGATGGCCGCCGAAACCGATCGGCTCGCCCGGCTGGCCAGGGAGTTCGCCGACTTCGGCCGGCTGCCCGAGGGTCCGAAGAGCGAGGTGGATCTCGTGGAGCTGCTCGACGATCTGGGCCGCACGGCGGTGTCCCCGGAAGTGGAGGTGTCGGTGCGCGCGGACGGCGGCCCGCGCACGATCTCGGGCCACTACGACCCGCTGCGCCGCGCCTTCGGCAACCTGATGCGGAACGCGTCGGAAGCGATGGGTGGGTGCGGGTCGATCGAGATCGCAGTGAACGGCGACGGGCAGGGGCTGGTCGTGACGCTCGCCGACCACGGGCCCGGGATCCCCGCGGAGCTGCGGCAACGCGTGTTCGAGCCGTACTTCACGACGAAGCAGGACGGGACGGGCCTCGGTCTCGCGCTGGTGCGGCACACGATCGAGGCCCACGGCGGCACGCTCACCGTCTTCGAGACCCCCGGCGGTGGCGCCACGTTCTCCATCGTGCTCCCCGCGTGAGCCCGCGCGTCCTGCTCGTCGACGACGAAGCCAACATCCGCCGGATGGTGGGCGCCCTGCTGCAGTCGGAGGAGTTCGACACCGCCGAAGCGGAGAACGGGACCGCGGCGGTCGCGGCGGTCGAGCGCGAGGCGCCCGATGCGGTGCTCCTCGACCTCATGATGCCGGGCGGCCCGGACGGCCTGACGGTCCTCGAGCAGCTCAAACAGATCGCGCCTCACGTGCCCGTGATCATGATGAGCGGCAAAGCGAACCTCGCCGACGCCGTGCGCGCCACCAAGCTCGGCGCCTTCCAGTTTCTGGAGAAGCCGCTCACGCCCGAGGGCGTGCTCACGACGCTGCGCGCCGCCGTGGCGCTGTCGCGCACCCTCGCGGAGAACCGGCGGCTGCACGAGGCGCTGGGGCACGGCGATCCGCTGGTGGGCGTGAGCCAGGCAATGGAGGACCTGCGGGCCATGATCGCCCGCGTCGCGCCCACCGAGGCGCGGGTGCTCATCACCGGCGAATCGGGGACGGGCAAGGAGCTCGTGGCCTCCGCGATCCACCGGCAGAGCGCGCGGGCGGCCAAGCCGTTCGTATGCGTCAACAGTGCCGCGATCCCGAAGGACCTGGTCGAGTCGGAGATGTTCGGCCACGAGCGAGGAGCGTTCACCGGAGCGACCGAGCGACGCATCGGCCGCTTCGAGCTCGCCGACGGCGGCACGCTGTTCCTGGACGAGGTGGGAGACCTCGGCCCCGAGGCCCAGGCGAAGCTGCTCCGGGTGCTCGAGACCGGAGTGATCGAGCGGCTGGGCGGGGAGAAGCCGCTCACGGTGAACGTGCGAGTCATCGCCGCGACCAACAAGGACCTCGCGAAGATCACGCGCCAAGGACAGTTCCGCGAAGACCTGCTGTTCCGGCTCAATGTGCTCCCCATCCACATCGCGCCGCTGCGCGAGCGTCCGGCAGACGTCCCGCCGCTGGTGCGCCACTTCGCAACGCGCCAGGCCGCACGGCTCGGGCGCCCGGTGAAGTTCGACGCCGGCGCGCTCGAGCTGCTGGCGACCTACCCGTGGCCCGGCAACGTGCGCGAGCTGGCGAACATCATCGAGCGCCTGGCGATCCTCGCCCCGAGGCGTGGGGGGAACGAGGGAAGCGAGGGGAACGACGAGACGATCACCGCGGACGACGTAGCACACGTCGTCCCCCAGGACGGCGCTCGCGCGCGGCAGCCCGAAGCGTGGACCCATGTGTCGCTCGCGGATGCGCTCGACGACTTCGAGCGGACGCTGATCGCGCGCGCCCTCTCGGCGGCGCGCGGCAACGTGGCCGAGGCGGCCCGCAGGCTCTCCACCGACCGCGCCAACTTATACCGCCGGATGCGGCGGCTGGGCCTCGAGCCGCCCCGCAACGTGGAGGGATGACCCCGCTGATGCGGTCGAGCGCCCGTCTTGCTCTCTTCTGCCTCCTCGGACCCACGCGACTCGCCGCCCAGGACACGGCGATCGTCATCAACCCGGAGAGCGCGAGCGTCGCCGCGCTACAGCCGACGCTGCCGCGCCTCGTGGCGGAGGAGGCGGTCCGGCTGTACAACGCCCCGACGACGACGCGGCTGGTGGGCCGGTCCCGGCTGCCGCGGGGCAACGAGTGGCGGGGCGACGTGGCGGTGCGCAACGGCGGCGTCGCCATCGCCGGTCGCGTGCAGGGCACCCTGCTCGTCGTCAACGGGGACGCCGCGCTCGACTCCGGCGCGGTGGTCACCGGAGACCTGATCGTCATCGGCGGCACACTGACGCGCGACCCCGGCGCCTCGGTCACCGGGGAGGTGCGGGCCTACCGCGAGCCGCTGGCGTACCGGGCGGAGGGTGAAGAGATCGCCCTCGCGCCCGCAGGTCCCCGTCGCTGGCTCAAGAACCTCGGCCTGGAGAAGTCGTGGGGCACGGCCGAGTCCCGCTCCTCGCTCACCCTCGGCACCGGCGGCACGTTCAACCGGGTCGAAGGTCTGCCGGTCGTGTTCGGGCCGATCTTCGACTGGCGACTGCAGCAGAACCTGCGGTTGCGGGTCGACGCGCTCGGCGTGTGGCGCACGGCCGGGGATTTCACGAGCAAGCGCAGCGACCTGGGATACCTGGTGCGCACCGAGCTGCGTGCGGGCGAGACGCCCGCCTACGGCATCGAGCTCCGCGCCTACGACGTGGTCGCGCCGACCGAGGGTTGGGGGTTGCGCAGCAACGAGGTCGGTTGGCTGGCCTTCCTGCTGCAGCGCGACTACCGCGACTACTCCCTGAGCCAGGGGATTGCCGGCCGCGTCTTCCTTCAACCCGACCGGCCGCTGAGTCTCACTCTCGAGGTGCGACGCGACTGGCAGACGAGCGTCCAGGCCCGCGACCCCTGGACGCTCCTCCGAAACGACCAGGCGTGGCGCCGCAACCCGCCCATCGACGAGGGCCACTACACCACCCTCAGCGGGACGGTGACGTACGACTCGCGCAACGACCGGACCGAGCCCACGGCCGGCTGGCTGCTGCGCGCACAGTTCGACAACTCCTGGAGCAACGACGTGAGCCCGGCGCCCGGCATCCCCGCGTCCGTCCGCGGCCCGATCCCGACCGACGGCTCCTACCAGTTCAGCCGCATTTGGCTCGACTTCCGCCGCTACACGCGCGTGAGCCCCAGCGGGCGGGCGAACTTGCGGTTCCTGGCCGGCGGCTGGACCGGCGGCGACCCGCTGCCGCTGCAGCGCCGCCTGTCGCTGGGCGGACCGGACCCGCTCGTCGGCTACGGCTTCCGCCATAGCGCGTGCAACCGAGACATCGCTGATCCGGCGTTCGCGAGCACGCTCGTCGCCGCGTGCGACCGCCTGATCCTCGCGCAGGCGGAATATCGGGGCCATCTCTCGCTGCACTGGGCGTACGGCGCGTCCCGGCCTGAAGACGAGCAGGCGAAGTCACGGTTCACGCTGCAGGGCCCGGATCTCGTCGTGTTCGGCGACGCCGGCCAGGCCTGGCTGGTCGGGAGCGGCGCGGGCCGGGTGCCGAGCGACCGCCTGCCGACCCTGGGCAGCTGGATCGCAGACCTCGGCCTGGGGATCGACTGGGGCGGGTTCGGGTTCTACGTGGCGAAGGCGGTGACGGCGGGGGAACAGCTGCGCTTCACGTTGCGACTCGATCATCGCTTCTGAAGTGAGGGCCGGGCCCGCTCTCCTGGCCTTCGCAGCGGAAGCGGCGGCGCTCGCGCCGGCCGCCGCCCAGGCGCCGTCGTTGACCGTCACCCTCCAGAGCGACATTCCCCGCGTCCAGGTGACGGGGCTGCTCGGCGACGGCAAGTTCCCGGACCTCATGCGGTCGGGCTTCCCCCTGCGCCTGCACTACCGGCTGGAGCTGTGGCGCAGCCGCTCGGGTTGGTTCGACCAGTTCGTGAGCGACCACTCCTGGGACGCCGTAGCGCGCCACGACCCGCTCGCCGACGACTTCGTGCTCATCCGTACCGGCGGCAGTGAGAAGCGCTACGGGGCGGAGAGCGAGCTCGAGCGGGCGCTCGAAATCCCTTACAAGATCACGCTCGCGCCCAGAGGGTCGGGGAAGTTCTACTTCCTGTGCCGGCTCGAGGTGACGACGCTCAACGACACCGACCTGGAAGAGCTGACGCGCTGGCTCAAAGGCGACGTCAGCCCGGCGCTTTCCGGCGGAGGAAACGTGGGCAACGCGCTGGCCCGCGGTGCGCAGCGGGTCCTCGTGCGGATCGCGGGGCTCCCGCACCTCACCCTCGAGGCACGGTCAGAAACGTTCACCCGGCAAGCGAATTAGGACCCGAACCGCTGGTCGATGGCGCGGCGGATGTGAACGAGGGAGTTGCCCTGGGCGGCGAGCCCCGTCGCGAGCATCGCCTCCCCCATGCAGATATCGCACTGCGCGCCGTGGTCCGACTCGAAGCAGGTGAGCAGCGAGCGGTGGCCGAAGTTCTTGGCGCACCGGCAGTAGCAGAACACACCGTCGAGGACCTGTGGCGCGCCGCGCGCGGCGGCATAGGCCTCGGGCGCCCCGGGCGTCTTGAGCAGCAAGCTCGCCGGCAGCACGCGCTCCGACGTTACTCCCGGCCGCGGCTCGGGATGGAGGGGCGCGCGCCCGGTCCGGCTGGTCCACACGAACGCGACGACTGCCCCGCCGGCCAGCCCGGCGATGATCCAGGGAACCTTCCGACTCACATCGCCTCGAGGGTCGCCAGCACCTCGCCGCCGTAGAACATCCGGATGTACCTGGACTGGATGTTCGTGAGACGGCGCACCGCCCAGGCGAGGTGCACGAAGTGCGGCTCGAAGGGCTGACGCAGTGCGTGCATGCCCGCTTCCTCGGGGAGGAGGTTCCCCTTGCGGGTGTTACAGGTGCTGCACGCCGTCAGTACGTTGGTCCAATCGTTCGTTCCCCCGCGCGACAGGGGCACCAGGTGATCCCGGGTCAGGCATTCCCGGTGCCGCAGCTCGTGCTGGCGGCGCCCGCAGAACTGGCAGCGGTAGTTGTCGCGGGCGAAGAGGAACGTGTTGGTGACCTGGCGGCGGAAGCGGCGGGGAACGTGGACGAACTTGACGAGCCGGATGACGGTGGGGCGCGGGACTTCGAGTCGTTCGCTGCGAACCGCCGGCCCTTCGGACTCCACGATCTCGGCCTTGTGGTCGATCACAAGGCGCAGTGCCCGGCGCACGGGCACCATGGTAAGGGGTTCGAACGAAGCGTTGAGCGCGAGGCAGCGCAACCTGGTCTCCAGAAAAAAAATTGGCCGCCCCGCCCTCCACGAGCGGCACGACCCCGTATGCTACACCAGAGGCTAAGGCTCGGCAAGACCTACGCTTAAGGCCCTCCCTCCGGCGCAAACGCCGTGCGGAGCGCTTCCAGTTGATCTTCCACGGACTTACGCGATGCCCCGCCCGCAGTCGCCCGGCCCTCCACACTGTCTTCCCAGGTTCCAAGCTGGGATAGGGCCGCACCCAGGGCGGGATGGATTCCAGCCGCCACGGCCGGGGGCACACGATCGAGCGGCACACCGGCGCGCTCGGCCTCCCGCACCAGGCGCCCGACCAGCCCGTGGCTCTCGCGGAACGGCACTCCGGCCTCCACCAGCAGGTCCGCGATGTCCGTAGCGCGCAGCGAAGCGTCGAGAGCGGCGCGCATCCGCTCGGGCTCGATCGTCAGCGCGGCGACTGCGCCGGTCACGGCGGGCAGCACCACCGCGAGCGTGTCGAAGGCGTCGAACAGGAGCGACTTGTCCTCCTGCAGGTCCTTGCTGTAGCCAGCCGGAATCCCCTTGAGCGTGGCCACCATGGCCACGAGGTCGCCGAGCAGGCGCCCCGACTTCGCGCGCGCCAGCTCGAACACATCCGGGTTGCGCTTCTGGGGCATCAGGCTCGAGCCGGTGCTGAAGTCGTCGGAGAGCTTCACGAACCCGTATTCCGAGCTCGCGTACAGGATCAGCTCGGCGCCGAGCCGCGAGAGGTGCGTACCCACGAGCGCGAGGGCGAACAGCACCTCGGCCACGAAGTCGCGGTCGCCGGTGACGTCCAGGGCGTTCGCGGAGACCGAGCGGAAGCCGAGCGCTTCTTTCAGCAGCACGCGGTCCACGGGAAAGCCCGATCCCGCGAGCGCCCCGGAGCCCAACGGCAAATCGGCCACGCGCCGCCGCGCGTCGGCGAGCCGCTGCCGGTCGCGCAGAATCGGCCAGGCGTGCGCGAGGAGCACATAGGCCCAGCGCACCGGTTGCGCCCGCTGCCCGTGCGTGTAGCCGGGAAGGAGAGCGTCGATCCCGTCGCGCGCCTTCGCCACCAGGACGCGGCCCAGCGCCGCCAGATCCTCATCGATCTGCTCGATGGCGTCCAGCGTCCAGAGGCGCAGATCGGTCGCCACCTGGTCGTTGCGAGAACGGCCGGTGTGGAGCTTCCCGGCGACCTCTCCCGCCTCCTCGTAGAGCAGCCGCTCGACAAGCGTGTGCACGTCCTCGTCGGGCGCACCCACTGCGGCGCCGTCCGCGAGGCGCTCGGCGACGCGGTCGAGCCCGTCGAGCAGCTGCGCCTCTTCCACCGAGGTGAGGACGCCGACGCGCCCGAGGGCGTGCACCCACGCCTTACTCGCGGCCACGTCCTGCGGCCACAGCCGGTGGTCCACAGGCAGGCTTCGGTTCAGCGCGTCGAGCGCCTCGCTCGGCCCGAGCGTGAAGCGCCCGCCCCACATCTGGTGCGGTGGGGGTTGCGGAGGTGGGGGGGTCTCGGTCTCCGCTGCGCGTCGAGCCATCAGTCCGCCGCCGCGCCGACCGCCCCTGCGCGCTCCGTCGCGAGCCCTGCACCGATCTTGATCGACAGACCGTACAGGCGGATGAAGCCTTCCGCGTCCTTCTGGTTGTAGACGTCATCCTTGCCGAAGGTCGCGTACGAGCTCTGGTACAGCGCGAACGGGCTCTCGCGCCCCGCCACGGCCAGGCCTCCCTTGTAGAGCTTCAACCGCACGGCTCCGGTAACGCGCTTCTGGGTGCTCGCTACGCCCGCGTCGAGCGCCTCCCGTTCCGGCGTCCACCACCGGCCGTCGTAGACAAGGTCCGCGTAGCGCAGCGCCAGCTCGTCCTTCAACCGCAACGTGCGCCGGTCGAGCACCAGCTGCTCCAGCTCGCGGTGCGCCGCGTGCAGCAGGGTGCCGCCGGGGGTCTCGTACACGCCGCGCGACTTCATCCCCACGAGCCGGTCCTCGACCACGTCGGCGCGGCCGACGCCGTGCTGTCCGGCGGTCTCGTTCAGCGTCTCCAGCAGCTCGACGGGGCCGAGCGGCACATGATCCACCGACACCGGCGTCCCCTCCTCGAAGCCGATCTCGACCGTCACGGGTCGATCCGGGGCGTCGAGGGGGCTCGAAGTCATGACGAAGATGTGCTCCGGCGCTTCCTGCGCCGGATCCTCGAGGATGCCGCCCTCGTGAGAGCAGTGCCACACGTTGCGGTCAGTGGAGTACGGCTTCTCGACGGTCGCCTGCACCGGGATCCCCTTCGCTTTGACGTAGGCGATGAGATCCTCGCGGCCCTTGAACTGCCATTCCCGCCACGGCGCGATGACCTGCAGGTCCGGCGCGAGAGCGGCATAGGCGAGCTCGAAGCGGACCTGGTCGTTCCCCTTTCCCGTGCAGCCATGGGCGAGCGCCTGCGCGCCGACTCGCTCGGCGAGCGCCACCTGATGCGCCGCCATCACCGGCCGCGCCATCGCCGTGCCCAGCAAATAGGTGCGCGCGTACACGGCACCCGCGCGCAGCGTGGGGAAGACGAAATCGCGGACGAACTCCTCGCGCAGGTCCTCGATCACGCAGCCCGCGGCGCCGGAGCGCTCGGCCTTCTCGACGAGCCCGTCGAGC
>WNGG01012405.1_pt1 | contig 12531 bp, 8 predicted proteins | sample 5400661 | NCBI WGS metagenome assembly WNGG01 (sample SAMN13153372, study PRJNA577476) | soil metagenome | isolation source: 100 cm soil or saprolite under Garry oak tree replicate 1 | place: USA:California | collected 2016-06-15 | reverse complement strand
GGTGGGATACGACCAGACAAGCGTACCATTCGTTTTGCCATCGAAAGCATAGACCTTGCTATCTTGTGAGCCAACATAGACATACGAGCCGGAGACAGCCGGTGTAGAAGTGATAGCTCCGCCTGTAGTAGCTGTCCACAGAAGAGCACCTTTGTTATTAGGATCGAAGGCATAGAGCGTATTGCCTGAACCGACATAGGCTGCATGAGCATCTACAGTTACTGCTGAGTGAACAGAGCCGCCGGTAGTGAAGCTCCAATCAGACGTCAAGTGTATAATGTTGTTGGTAGAAATGACATTTTCGTAGTTGTTGTAGTGAGAGTTTTGTGCGTCGAAGCCAAACGAAGGCCACGCAGTAGCTAGCAGGTAGATCGCCTGAGCACTCATGCCACTGGTCTGGCCTACCGCACTTATCGTGTGATTTCCTGGCAACGCGGTCTTGGGGATAGTTACCGAGGTAGTGAATGCACCAGTACTATCGGTCGTTGCCGTTCCCAGAGATGTAGCTGTATCGAATGTGAGTGAAACAGTTTCACTTACACCAAACTTCTTTCCTGCTACTTGTATCTTCACATTTGGCGAACCTGTCTTTGGCAAGAGAGTGATGACAGGACCTGCTGCATGCACTGCTAACTTAGCAGTGATGACAAAGGTAAGGCTAAGAGCCAAAAGTGTTACGAGAATAATCGTCGTATACACTTTGAAGCGTGAAAAGATATGCATGGAGAACCTCGCTTCTTAATAAGAGGAGCATGAGAGCATGTTCTATGCTCTACGCATGGCTCCCTATCTGTTACTTTGTGTGTTAACTGCATAGAGTTAGATATGCAGATGTATACTGTGTATAGTATCCAAGAAAACAAGAAATGACGTAAGTGTGAGTAAGTAAAGGTACAGTTGCGATTATGTGAAGAGGGTTAAGATTTCTCTCCTATACTTCCTGTAGCTTTTTAAGCTTACGTCGGGCCAAGCCCCCTTCATCGGTTGATGGTCCTTCTTTTTGCTGCTTCTCTATAAACAACTCATGCAGTACTCGTCCATCAAAAGTGTGGGGGAGTGGTAGATCCATGGCGTGCAGTACGGTTGGCACAAGATCATAAATCTCAGCATGCGGCGACTTAAAGCCTTGTTTGAAAGGACCTCCGTAGGCATAGAATACGCCATCTTTATGATGCGCCCCGAATGATTTGCCCAGGTCCTCCCACAAGTACTCATTCCCTAACTCCACGCGGAAGGTGACTCCCTCGCGAGGAAGCAGGAGCAGGTGTGGTTCACGAAGTACATGCGGACCCGTTCCGTAGACTTCATTAGTATAAAGAGCGTCAATCAGTGGCTGGCCATTCTTAGGGTTGATCTGGCGTTTCAAATCGTCACATAGTTCGGCTATCTGCTCTTCGGTGATACTAGGATGCAAGAAGATATCGGCAAAGCCACCGGGAAGTCCTGAAAGTGAAGGTACATAGGCTAAGGTCCTCTCCCAGTCAATATTTTCTAGTGTTGGCCGATTGAGTGCATTGGGGTCTACATTTGACATAGACCAGACCCCCGCCGATTTAAGTGTACGTTTGATCATTCTTCCTATTGGGCGTAGCCCTAGCTGTGATGCCAGTCTCCTGACTTGCACAGCACGATGAGCCCTATAACGATTGTGCTCAAATAATGTGTCATTAAAAATGAGAAGTCCTTTAGTATAGAGATATTCATTAATATCGAAGTATGTATCGTAACCACTAAAGCCATGGTCGGAGACGACGAAGAGACTATCCTCTGGTTCGAGCAAATCTAAAATCTGTCCCAGTGCATCGTCGAGCATACAAAAATATTCGTTCGTCCGCGGATGAAGTTTACTTACCTCTTCCCAGAATGGATGTTGTAGGCGATCGGCTCCGATGAAAGCAAGATAAGAGAAATCCCATGGCTTCTCTTTGAGCATGTACATAATGAGCTTAACGCGCTCTGCTGTCATACGCAAGACAGCATCGGTCAATGGTTCTACTTTGCTTGCCGCATTCAGGCGTTCACGAAAACTGGCTTCCAGATCGACTTGATAGTCCGGTACAACTTGGAAGATTTCGTCTTTGAAGGAGGAAGGATAGGTAAAATTGACCTGGGTGCTTGGAGTTGCATATCCACTAATCATAATACCGTTAACAGGCTCCACCGGATAGGTTGTGGGAATATTGATGACCAGTACCTTTTTTCTGTACTCGCTGAGAATGTTCCAAATGGCTTTACCGCTTTTACGTCGTGTGATGATATGTGTTTTACGGGTTGCATCATGAACCTGATATTTATCGTAGGTCCAGAAGTCGTAGACGCCATGCCCGGCAGGCTTTAAACCGGTCGAGAGTGAAGTCCAAGCCGGAGGTGTAAGAGGTGGATATTTTGACTCAAGTACCGCTTCGCAGCCTTGCATGCTCAACTTTTGAAAGTTGGGAAGTTTTCCCTGTTCTATTAATGGATGTAGAACCCGGAATGTGAGTCCATCAACACCAAAGATGATTGTACGCACAGGCCCTCTTCTGTTTTATTTTTAGTTCTACTGGGCACAAGCTTTGGAGTAGAATGTTCATAGCTGATACATATAAATCTATCGATTTAGCTCTTCTGCATGCCACGGCTAGATATAAGTGTACCTGTCATCTAGACGAGAAATGGCAATGCAGCAGTTGAGACTAGGTTGAAAAATCTACAGATTGGTAGTACTTTCTCAACAATGATGTAACTGTCATTAGTGCGTTTTCCTCTTTTCACAGACCTTTTCTCCAAGGGAGAAATAGTTCTAGGCAACCCTTTTTTTGCTGCGTCGAAACTTTTTACCCAACGTACTCAAGACAATTTCATCTTCAGGACTCATTTTGAACAAGAAAAGTAGTACAGCATAACTTGCTAGAAAAACCGGTATTAATCCCAATTCGAGAGGTACGATCGCGTGACCAACGGTAAATGTGTCATGGAGGTGAGCTTGGCTGAGCAGATAAAGCGATCCTCCTGTGAGTAGACTACTTATGAGACCAGCTCCTATGGGTTTAAGCGTATCCCAACGGTAGGGCTGCATTTTAAGCCTGAGATATACTTGCGTTAACCTCATGATATTATTCACACAGATAGCTAATCCCGTACTGACAGCTGTCCCCATCGCACCGAAGTGGGGCGTAAGTAAAATACCCAGCACTAAATTCACGATCACTGCCACAATCGAGTTAAGAAATGAAAATTTATTCTGCCCAGTCATCAGCAGCATTGAGCCAACAGCCCCCGTTCCTGCGCTGACCATACTTCCTGTAGAAAAGGCAATAGCTAAAGGCCATGCATCAATATAGCCTTGACCTGATAAACCCAGTAAATAAGGAGAGAAAAGCACGACCACAAGAAAGATGGGTAAGCTAAAAGTAATCGACCACTTGGTGACGATCTTAAACATTTCCTCCAGCTTTTGTTTTTCTCCTTTGCTATGTAACTCGGCAATAGTTGGGGAGAAGATAGTATTAAAGGTACTTAGAGGCATTGCAATAAAAGGACCGAATTTGATGGCCGCGCCATATTGACCAATCGCCACTTTCGACACTCCGAAGAAGGCGAGCAGCAGTGTATCTATGGAATCCAGCACAGTTTCAATGATGGTTGTCAGGAAGTTTAAAGTAGAAAAGACAAGCCATTCACGCAATTCATACTGTTCTGACTGTGCATCGGCTACTCGTGAATATTCGCGGAAGAGGAAATATAAGTAAAGCACCGTGGTAAGAACCGTGCTAATCAGCATGACCAACGCAACACCAGACACACCGCGCAGAAAACGTATTATGCCTAGCAAGAGCAGAATTTGTACTATAGGTTGCAAAACGCTGGTAACCAGGACGCGCCATTTGAAAGCTTTGAAACCACGCAGCCCACCAAACCACACCACCTGCATACATAATAAGGGAATCATCGGAGCCATCATTTGCAATAAAGGCGTAAGCTGGGTAAGCGTCTCCTTACTGCTCACAGTATGGCTTGGCCTGAGCGAGGACCAGAAAGTGACCAGGCTAGGAGTGAAAAATAACAAAAGGAATGCCCCTGCTAAACCTGCTATGCCCACTAGCACGGTGCAAAAGATCATTAAGCCTCGTAATGTGTTGCTTCGCTTTTTCCCCCGATAGATGGCTATGTAGCGCGTCATAGCGTCGTCCAAACCAAGGCTGAAGATGGCAGAAATCAAGGTGACGAGCGATAGTCCCAGTGTGTACAAGCCATAGAGTCCAGGGCCCAGGCTATACTGAATGAGGAACGTACTGCCATATTTCAGGACACTACCGATAGCATTCCCCATACCGACCATGCCCGCTGCACTTGCTGCCCCTGAAACCTCCGCTTTCATGCTCTTTGCTGACCTGTCTTGTTGGACTGAGGTATCTATGAGGATAGGCATATGTATTGTACTGGCTTTCTCGATGCCAGCATCACTATCGTTAGCTACATGACCTTTGAGTACATTGAGGCCGAAAATAGATGTATTCGTCCTGGATGTCGCAAGCTGTGCGGGGTCTCGTTGCTTTATAGCCAAAAGCGGAGCGGTTTCTTCTTTTTCTGAAACTGGCATGTGCAAGGTAATTGGCTCTATCTCTTCACAATCATCATCTTCATAATCATCAATAATAGGCATAAATCGGAATTGACGTTTATGCTGTGAAGAACGTTTATAAGCTGGTGCAGAATGGTCGCTCATCTATATAGACACTTTCAGGAAGGCGTGATAGCTGTTTGCTCTTTTTTTGTGTACATTTTTTCATACTATCAATAGCAAAGATATTTGTTGGAGGCTGTTAGCACTATGATACATGCACATATACCTATGTTTCCCCCTATCTCTATGGGAGTGGTATTTCCCATACTTTACCATAGTCTCTGTTGTTCTAAATCGGGGTATGCTGTTGTATTCTCGTGATGATTATGCTTTTCTCGTTAAGATTTCATAACCCCCCCTATCACAAAAGGGGATATATTGCGGTGGCTGATAAAGGATGGGTATAATACAAACGGTTACACTCTTGCCAGTGATGTTTGTTGCCAGTCAAGGGCGAAATGGTTCATTGCTCCCAGGTATTGCTTTGAATGCCTGAGTTCTAAGTACTTAGTTGAAAGGCAGTATAGTGCATGTCCAGCTTTGCTTCCCGCGTTGCCACGTTTGGTACAACTATTTTTACCGAAATTAATCTGTTAGCGCAGCAGTATAATGCGCTGAATCTGGGTCAAGGTAAGCCTGACTTTGATACGCCACCGGATGTGATTTTGCAATTAGTACAGGCGGTACAAGCGGGTAAGTTCAACCAGTATGCTCCCGGCCCAGGAACTATCTCTCTGCGTGAAGCGGTTGCTCGTCATGCCGAACGCTTCTATAACCTGGCTGTTGATCCGACGAATGGTGTTATTATCACCGCCGGAGCAACGGAGGGCATTTTCGCGGCTATCTTGGGACTCGTTGATCCTGGTGATGAAGTGATCGTGCTTGAACCATTTTATGACTCATATGTTCCCAATATTCTGATGGCGAACGCTGTGCCGGTTTATGTGCCGCTCTATCCACCAACGTGGACGTTTGATGCTGACGAGCTACGGGCGGCTTTCAGCAGAAAAACACGTGCTCTCATCATCAATACACCACAAAACCCCTGCGGGCGCGTGTTTACTCGTGAGGAATTAGGCGTGATTGCTGAGCTGTGCATTGAGCATGATGTAACAGTCATTTCTGATGAAGTGTACGAGCACATGCTTTTTGGGAAGGCTCAACATATTCCTATAGCCACGCTTCCTGGCATGTTTGAACGCACTGTGACGATCAGCAGTGCTGGTAAGTTGTTCAGTGCCACAGGTTGGAAGATTGGCTGGGTATATGGGCCGCAGCATTTGATTGAAGGGGTAGCACGATCCCACCAATTCATTACCTTTGCCGTTCATCATCCCTCTCAGGAAGCGGTAGCCCACGCACTCGACTTGCCAGATACGTATTTTGAAGAATTTCGGGCTATGTATTCTGCAAAACGTCAGTTGATGATGGCGGCACTCGATAGTTGTGGGTTGAAATATGCTGCGCCGGAAGGGACGTATTTCATCATGACGGATTACTTAGATATTTTTGAAGGGACACCACTTGAGTTCACACGTTATCTAATAGAGGAGATCGGCGTGGCCTGTATACCGCCGGAGTCATTTTATAGTTCCCAGCACGCCCATATTGGGCATGGGTATGTACGCTTCGCCTTCTGCAAGAGCGATGATATGCTGAGACAGGCGCAGGAGCGGCTGCTCAAACTGCGAAAGTAGTCGGTGAGGCCACTTTAAACTTCAGTGAGCGGGCTATGGAGCGAATTTGTGGATCGGAACTCACGATACAGATCTTTTTCCCTAATTCTTGAGCGCGTTTTTGGAGGAGCCGCCAGGCAACGTGACTGCGCAGGAGTGTCTGTGGTGGAATGACCAGAGCAATCCTACAAGCTGGTGTGTGTGTCAGGCGCTCACGCACGGATGTAACATTTTCTTCCGGGCTGATATAGAGAACCTGCTCATATGCATCCTCGTTCTGATTTTTGGTCATTGCATCTTTCTTTACTGCCATGATTATGTTACTTTGCGCTCTTTCTAGCTCTCTTTGGAGATGAGGACTGCCCACCTACCTCCTTTGAGAACAAATACGTCTCCCTGATCTTATTTCTTCTTGCGTTTCGCAAAAGCGGTTGGATGCAACAGGGCCGCGTTGAACCCAGAGAGGCCATGTGGTCGTGTAGATAGAGACTGGTTTATAATCATCATATATATTGTATCACAACATTGGGAGAGAAGAGATGACAATTGCGGTACAACCCTTCGGACGGTCTGGACATATGAGTACACGCACGATTTTCGGTGGGGCCTCTCTTAGTAGAGTCACACAGGAAGAGGCGGATCGTGTACTAGATGTATTACTACAGTATGGGATCAACCATATTGATGTAGCAGCGAGCTATGGTGATGCTGAGTTGCGTATTGCTCCCTGGCTAAAACGCTATCGCTCACAATTTTATTTGGCGACGAAAACTGATGCCCGTAGAGCGCAGGAAGCAAAAGAGGACCTGCATCACTCTCTGGAACGCATGGGCGTTGAGTACGTGGATTTGTGGCAAATGCACAATCTCGTCGATCCCATCGAATGGGATACGGCACTCAGTCCCGGGGGTGTCATTGAGGCTGCTGTTGAAGCGAAAGCGCAAGGTTTAATTCGGGCCGTGGGGGTCACAGGTCACGGTCTACAAATAGCTGCTACACATCGGCGCAGCCTGGAACGCTTCGACTTTGATACAGTACTCTTGCCCTATAACTATATCACTATGCAGAGTTCCTACTACGCTGAAAATTTCAATGCTCTGCTCGCGACCTGCCAGCAGCGCAACGTTGCCGTGCAGACGATCAAATCGGTGGCTTACAAACCCTGGATGGGCCAGCCGCACACGCGTGCTACATGGTATAAACCATTGGAAGAGCAGCAGGATATCGATATGGCCGTGCATTGGGTACTTCAGCAACCCTCTATTTTCCTGATCACGTCAGGCGATATTCATCTCCTCCCCAAAGTCCTCGACGCGGCCAACCGCTTCCAGGCAGAGACCGTTCCCACAGATGAGGAGATGCAGACGATGGTGGCGCGATTGGGTATGGAGCCACTCTTTGTGTAGCCTATACTGATGAGCCTACTCGCACGCTGTGGCAGGAGTACGCCTTATCCTTTCGCGGCGAAAGACCCTTGCTTCTACACATGGGGAGGATGTCAACCTGCGTGACGGAAGCCAGCTTCGGACATGGTCAGGGGCTGGCCTTCCCCCAGCATGCCTGTATCGACCACCTCGGCGACAACTACCGTGGAGTCGCCTGCTTCCACCGAGTGCTGTACTTCGCAAGCTACCCATGCCAGGCCATTATGGAGAATGGGACAACCATTTGCTCCAATATCGAAACCAATACCGACCAGCTTATCAGGGTGTTGCACTGCCGACTTGCCTAATGCACCGGCCAGTTCACGATCTCCAGAACGTAGCACATTGACCGTAAATTTGCGACTCTGCAGCACCATAGGCAAGGTCTTGGAGTCGTTCTCGATAGACACGGCCAGCAAAGGAGGATCAAACGATACCTGCGTCAGCCAGTTAACCGTGCAAATATTGACTTCTCCCTCATTTGCACTCGAAAGTGCATAGAGGCCATAGGTGAAAGTACGTAATACCTGCTTTTTTAATTTGGGATCCATAATATACCTCTGCTGTTTCAACCCTCACCCGACTTGAGAGCCGGGTGCAGCTTGTGCCGCCAGCGACCAATAGGAAGACTGATGAGCTTCAACCCACCCCCGACCCTCACAGCTGGGTGCAACATGGCCAGCACTTGTGAACAGTATACCACCACAAATGGTTTCAACCCACCCCCGACTTCAAGCCGGGTGCAACATCTGCAATCGTGCAATACAGCTTTGGGGAGTGGTTTCAACCCACCCTCGACTTCACAGCCGGATGCAACAACTTCGATAACCACTACAGTTGCACTTTTCCCGAGAAAAAGTCCCCCCCATCCTGACCGGAAGCTGAGTAGCTTAGACGGTGGTCAGGCGAGCGTGAATGGTGGTGGCCATTTCCTCAAGATGAGCGAGAGTCAGATGACTGGTTAAGCCCAGATAGAGATTGCAAGAGCGGCCACGAAGAGAGCGATAGGCACTCCAAGCCTGGACTCGTTGCCCCTGGCGAGTTTTGCGAGTGGTCGAAAAGTGTCCATTGGCTCCATGGAACGTGAAAGCGGTCAAGCAAGAGAGCCAGTCAAACCACTCGGGCGAATCAGGGATGAGGGAAAGGATGCCCTGGGTGGGACAAATGGCCAAGTCGTTGCCGTCGGCTCCATATTCGATCAGAGGAAGAGCACGGCAACGAGAGCGAGCTCTCCAACAGCATCGTCGCAATTCCATAAGAGCATGGGAGTCAAGCGCGACAATTGCCTCTCCAACAATGCTAGGGCTTCAGCGGGTACACGTTTATTAGCAGGTTTCAATCGCTCAAGCGCGACAATTGCCTCTCCAACGATGGTACTGCAAGCATTTGCCATTCTTGACGGCGAGTTTCAATCGCTCAAGCGCGACAATTGCCTCTCCAACGGCGATCCCCTTGCATAGGATTGCCAGACTGATAGGTTTCAATCGCTCAAGCGCGACAATTGCCTCTCCAACGAAGAAACGGTCTCTATTCGCCTGAAAGAAGAGATGGTTTCAATCGCTCAAGCGCGACAATTGCCTCTCCAACGCAATAGGCCGGTTCTTCAACGACCATGCAAATAAGTTTCAATCGCTCAAGCGCGACAATTGCCTCTCCAACCAACTGGATGGGCGAAGCTCTCTTTGGGGATCATATGTTTCAATCGCTCAAGCGCGACAATTGCCTCTCCAACACGTTGTCTCCTCTTAGTTTTAATTTTCTTAGCGTGTTGTTTCAATCGCTCAAGCGCGACAATTGCCTCTCCAACTCCTCTTTGGGGCACTTGCCGGTGCTATTGGTACAGGTTTCAATCGCTCAAGCGCGACAATTGCCTCTCCAACTCCCGACTTGCCAGCCCCACCTTTAGCTTTCCTCTGGTTTCAATCGCTCAAGCGCGACAATTGCCTCTCCAACCGGATTGTCGCTGCCTTTCCTACAGCGACTAGTTATGGTTTCAATCGCTCAAGCGCGACAATTGCCTCTCCAACGTCGGTATCATGGTACACGCGGATATGCCGTCCTTGCATGTTTCAATCGCTCAAGCGCGACAATTGCCTCTCCAACTTTATCATTCAGGCAGTCCCAACTCTTCCCTTGTCTGGAGTTTCAATCGCTCAAGCGCGACAATTGCCTCTCCAACCCAAGAAGGCAGTGGATTAGCCAGTGCAAGCAAACGAAGTTTCAGTCGCTCAAGCGCGACAATTGCCTCTCCACACTACAGTTGCACTTCTTAAGCTGAACAAAAGCGCCCCAAAAAGCGGAGAAAAAAAGGCCTCATGCAATTTGCTCTGACATATGACACTCTGTATTGAAAGAGTCCTCAACAGAGTTTCGCATGAAAGAGAGAAGAACATGAAGCTTTCTGAGCATAACACATCGTCCTGGGTGGTGACGACCTTGGCGGACGTGATCGGTTGGCGCAATTCCCTGATCCGGTTGCACGCTCGTCTGGCCTCCTACTTTGCCCGACCACAGCCCTATGAGCGTATGTTGCGCTTTCTGCAAGCCGTGTTGAGTCAGGTGGAGCGCAAAAATGGGTGGCAAGTGGCCGAACAGGCACGCGAAGCGACTCCCTATGGCATGCAGCGCCTGCTCTCGGGGGCGGTCTGGGATGAGGATGGCGTGCGTGACGAGGTGCGTGCTTTTGCCCTTGAGCACTTGGGCACCACTCAAGCCATTATCGCCATCGACGAAACCAGCTTTCCCAAACGGGGAGACCACTCGGCGGGCGTCAAAAAGCAGTATTGCGGCACCACGGGCCGTCTGCAGAATTGTCAGGTCGGCGTGTTCCTCTCGTATATCACGGCCCTTGGGCATACCCTCATCGATCGCGAACTCTACCCCCCCCAGGACTGGACCGACGACCGGGCGCGCTGTCGGCAAGCCGGCATTCCTGACACCCTTGGCTTCCGCACCAAACCCGACCTGGCCATCCAGATGCTTGAGCGGCTCCATCAGGCGCAGGTTCCGCTCAATTGGGTGGTCGCCGACTCGGTCTATGGCGGTCACGTGGAACTGCGAACCTGGCTGGAAAGTCATCAGTATCCCTACGTCGGAGCGGGGGCTTGTGATGAACCGGTCGTGCTTGTCGTTCCCGATGGCGGCGTGCGACGGATGGAGGTGCGCGACGGGGCTGCACGGGTTCTGACGGACGCGGACTGGCACCGACTGGCCATGAGTGAGGGCAGCAAAGGTCCCAGGCTCTTTGATTGGGCATGTGTGCCGCTTCTGCACCGCGGAGGAGACGATGGATGGCATTCCTTGCTCATTCGCCGCACCATTGAGGCCACCCCGCAACTGGCGTACTATCTGGTCTTTGCTCCCCCACAAACCCCTCTGCAAGCCAAAGTCTGCGCTCTTGGGGGGCGTTGGAGAATTGAAGATGATTTTGAGAACGGCAAAGATCTGGGACTGGATCACTACGAAGTGCGCAGTTTCGTGGGATGGTACCGTCATATCACCTTGGTCATGCTCGCGCTGGCCTTTCTGGTTAGCATCTGTGTCCAAGATCGTGCGCTGACTGCGCCCCCCGCAGACGTGGGGACCCCAGCCCATACGGGTGGCACTCCCACCTGCAGTGGCTCGCTTGAGCATGGGGAGAGCGACAAGCATAAGAGCCATGCTCCCGCCCATCAGGCGGGAGAGCAGGCATTTCCTCGTGAGAAGGAGCCTGCTCACGAGAGCCACTCCCCTCCTGCTGATCTGTGGCCTTTGAGCGTTCCCGAAGTGCGTCATCTGCTGGCCCATCTCCTGTTTCCTCCACCTAGTAGCGTCAAGCTGGTTCTGGCGTGGTCGGCCTGGCGGCGCTGGCATCAGCGCTTGGCCAGCTTCTTCCACATCCAACGACGGTTGAAGGCTGGCTCAAGGCGTCGCGCCAGCTCAGCTTCTTTCTCGTAACGTGTCCCACTCTTCCCAGGGATGTCCCTGGGACAAGGGGGAGTTTCCCAGGATCTTCCCAGGGAAACGCTTTCCTCTGGTTTTGCTGTGTTCTTTCTCGAAAGGAGAACCGATCATGACTCTTCTGCCTTTGACTGACTGTTGCTTGTTCTTAGGCGTCGATCCCAAAACCCTGCGTCACTGGCTCCAATCGGCCCACCTGTCCTGGACGCTGCATCCGGGCGATGCCCGTCTCAAATGCCTGACCGTGTCCCAACTCCAGCACCTCGCCGACTTGCATGGCCGCCCCTTGCCCAATCCGCTTCCCCTTGCCACTCCGACGGCTTCCCCTGTGCAGCCGTCCTGCGCTCCCCTCTCCTCCAGCTCCACTGCTGAGGCTCCCAGCGACCTGCGGCACGTACTCACCCACCTGCAAACCCAGGTGAGCACCCTGCAAGAGCAGGTCACGCAACTGGCTCTGGCCCTGCTGCGCGAGCGCGAACAGCACGCTCAAGAACTCCTGAGTCATCGAGGAGCACCGCTGCCAGCCGCTGCTCCCCCCAGCGAGCCTGCTCCCCCTTCTCCTCCCCCTTCTTCCCCCAGACCCGTTCCCGAGGCTCCCTCAGCCAGCGCCCCCCTCTCGTTCTCGTTGCCGTGCTCTTCCTCTGATCGAATATGGAGCCGACGGCAACGACTTGGCCATTTGTCCTACCCAGGGCATCCTTTCCCTCGTCCCAGATTCGCCTGAGTGGTTTGACTGGCTCTCTTGCTTGACCGCTTTCACGTTCCATGGAGCCAATGGACACTTTTCGACCACGCGCAAAATTCGCCAGGGGCAACGAGTCCAGGCTTGGAGTGCCTATCGCTCTCTTGGTGGCCGCTCTTGCAATCTCTATCTGGGCTTAACCAG
>WNGG01020581.1_pt1 | contig 12532 bp, 12 predicted proteins | sample 5400661 | NCBI WGS metagenome assembly WNGG01 (sample SAMN13153372, study PRJNA577476) | soil metagenome | isolation source: 100 cm soil or saprolite under Garry oak tree replicate 1 | place: USA:California | collected 2016-06-15 | reverse complement strand
TGGGGGATTACCGAGTAGGGACGAAGCATTTGCCCTCATACTACTGTTTCATCGCACTGAAGCTGAGGGATGTCATTCTGAGCCGAAGCCCTTCGATAAACTCAGGATAAACTCCGCGAAGGCGAAGAATCTCGACCTACAGGCTACGGGATGAGAGATTCTTCGGCCTGCGGCCTCAGAATGACAGGTCATCAAAATCACTGCGGTGAACTACTACGCACCTAATTCTTCTTGCATGTTGCTACACTCTCGGTGGTCCCTTGCGTATCCGCTCGCGCACCTCTGCCAGTGGGCTAACCCAGGGGAGTCTGGCCTCCAGCCACCACGTCACTCCGGCTTCAGCGTATGGTGCCACTATCTCGGCGTCCTCTGCTGCGTCTCTGCCTGGGGTCCAGCCCCCGTGAGCCACGTCGAAGGGGGCGTCGCTGGTGCGATGTTCCTTCACATAGGTCACTATGTCCCGTATCTCAGCCGGCGTTAGCGGCTTGTCTACGTCCCGACTCGTCGGGACAACACCATCCCAGCGCGCTGCCCGACGGAATGGAGCCTTAAAGGGCCAGGTGCCCGCCACCCAGATGGGGATGCGCGGCTGCTGTATTGGCGGTGGCGTGAAGTGCACTTTTTTCACCTGATAGTGCTTGCCGCTGTAGCTGAACGGCTCTCCGCTCCACAGACCAGTCAGCACCTCCAGTCCTTCGTCTAACTTGGCAGCCCGAACCTTGGGGTCACCCTCTTCGCCGAATGCCTCAAACTCTTCGGACTGGAAACCGCCGAGGCCGACACCCAACAGCAAGCGCCCAGCGGAGAGGCGATCGAGGGTGACCGTCTCTCTTGCCAGCTTCCAAGGATGGCGACGCGGTATGGGCGTCACCATCGGCCCCAGGCGGAGGCGTTCCGTGCTCATCGCCATCACCGCTAGTGCCACCCAGGGGTCGGCGACAATATCGTGCCAGGGCCACACGATGTGGTCCCACAGAAAGAAGCCGTCCCAGCCCGCCGCTTCAGCCTCGCGCGCCAACTCCGCCAGGAGACGTAGGTCGCTGTAATCGCCGAAGTTCGGGGTACTCACGCCATAGCGCATATTTGCCGCTCCGCTAGAACTTCTCCACTGTGGCAGAAGTTCCTGTTCAGGCCAGACTGTAGCTCAAGCAGCCAGGAGGCGAAAGGCGTAAGGCGAAAAGGTGAAAAGGCGAAAGGGAAATACCATAGGAACTTTCTTGCTCCTTTCACCTTGCTCCTTTTTTGCTTTCAGGCATTGCAAAACCCGGGCTCAGGGGCGTATATGTCACGCGAGAAAGGCTGAACTGTGGATACCGCAGAACGGCGACAGCGTATCCTCGACGAAGTCGAAGCCGCAAGCTGGGTGCAAGATGGCATGACCATTGCCGTGGGCGCGCCTGCACCGATGGCGCTCTTGCGGCAACTCATCCGGCGTGGGGTGAAAGACCTCACGGTCATTGACAGCGGCCTCTCGCTCGATCTCCTCATCGCCGCTGGCTGTGTGCGCAAGGTGGTGAGCTACTACGCTGGCGGTGGATTCGGCGTGCCGGTGGCGCCGTCGTTTCGCCGAGCGGTCGAGCGCGGCGAGGTCGAAGTGTGGGAGTGTGAAGAAGGCATTCTGACCACCGGCCTGCAAGCTGCGGCTCAGTCGCTGCCGTTTCTGCCCTGGCGCGGCGGGGTCGGCACGTCGCTTCCCGAGGTCAACCCTGACCTTAAACTCTTTCATGACCCGCTGCGAGGCGAGACTCTGATTGCCGTGCCGCCGCTCAAGCCGGATGTCGCTCTGCTGCACGCCGCTACGGCCGACGCATACGGCAACGCGCAGCACCTGGGCGGACCAGGGTGGCTCGACCTGTTCTTGCACCGGGCGGCAGACCGGACGATCGTCCAGGTCGAACGGGTGATAGCGAACGAAGAGATTCGACGTGATCCTTGGGCGACCACCATCGCCGGAGCCGACGCGATCATGCGAGCCCCTTACGGTGCGCACCCCTTCTACAGCCGTGGCTTCTACGTCCAGGACAACGCGCACCTGCGGGCGTATGTGGAGGCAGCAACCGCAGCTGCCCAAGAAAACCGCCCCGAGGCGCTCGCCCATTATCTGACCTATTACTGCCGCGAGCCAGCAACCCACGGCGATTACCTCGAACGAGTCGGTATCAAGCGGCTGCTGGGGTTGTACGAATATTAGAGAATTTCCCTCTTCCTCTAGAGAGGGCTAGGGTGAGGGAGCCTTCGGCAGAGCTGCGGTCGGGAAAGGCCCTCACCCCAACCCTCTCCCGCCTAGCGGGAGAGGGAGAAGAAAAGCTGTATGTCAAACAGCGACTACTCTCCCCAGGAACTTATGGCTGTGGTCTTGGCGCGCGACCTCAAGGACGGCGAAGTGTTGCGCGTTGGAGTGGCCATGCCGGTGGTTGAGGCTGCCGTGCGCTTGGCCCACCTGACGCACGGACCAAACATGGAACTGATCTTTTTCGGCGCGCGCATGAACGTGGCCCACCTGCACGCCTTGCCGATGCCCGCCTTTGCTTGGGATCGGCGAGTGGTGCGCTGGGCGGAATCCTACAGCGATGCGGGCCACCGCTTTGACCGCGTGAAGGACTGGCGCAACCACGTCTTCTTCATCGGCGGCGTGCAGGTCGATCCCTACGGGAACACCAACCTGATCGGTGTCGGCTCAGATTACCACCATCTGCGCTTTCGCGGGCCCGGCTCGGTCGGCACTGCTACGCTCAGTACCCATGTGGGCCGCTACTACATCGTGCTCAATACTCACACTCCACGGATCTTCGTGGAGCAGTGCGACTACATCAGCGCTTACGGCTGGGGCACAGGCGGAGCCGATGCCCGTAGCCGGCTCGGTTTGCCCGGGGGCGGCCCCAGGTATTGCGTGACCCCTTTGTGCGTTCTGGACTTTGCCGAGGAGAGTAAACGCCTGCGTCTGCGTTCGCTCTATCCTGGTGTCTCCGCGGCTGCAGTGCAGGCGCAGACGAATTTTCAGCTTGTGGTCCCCGAGCAGGTCCCTCCCACCGATCCACCGACTCCCGAGGAGTTACAGGTTCTGCGCACGCGCGTTGACCGCGCGGGGTCCCTGCGGCGCTGATTGAGTGCAGAAAGGAGCAGGAGATGGCCAGACATAAGATTGTCGATATGGAAAAGAAGAAGGACCGACCGCGGCGGTATGCTGGCTACCGCTGCACATTGGACGACGGCCGCAGTGTGCACGCCTGGGTCTCGTCCGATGACCTCGACATTGAATTCCACGGCCTCGACCTGAAGGCGGCCTGCAAGCTCGCGGTCGAACGCGCCTCCGAAAAAGACCTGGATAGTGGCGAGGTGATCGTGTCCCGCTCGCTGCTCATCGAGGTCGAAGCCCGCGAACAGACAGGCGGACGATAGAGAGTGATGAGTGATGAGTATTCTCGGACAAAGGCACTGATTCACTCATCACTCGTTACTCATTGCTCAGTCCTGTCAAGAGACTGACACCCGGCGCTCGCGTACAGGCATGGACGTGCCGGCGGCCACCCCCGCCGTGGCGAAGCGGGGCTTGAAGAGCGAGACCATCGAGGGAATAAACACCAGCGCTCCCACCACGTGCAAGAAGAGAATCAAGGCCAGCAACAACGCCATCTCTGCCTGAAACCGCATCGGGAAGAAGAGCCAGAAGATGACACTGGTGGTCAGGGTAGTGCCGGTGAAGAGAATCGCCCGGCCAGTGGTCATCAGCGCCTCTTCGATCGCCTGATCGACATCCGGGAAGCGCGCGTACTCCTCTGTGATCCGCGACAGCACGTAGTAGCCATAGTCAATGCCGATGCCGATGCCGATGGCTGCGATGGGCAGCGAGTTGATGTTCATGTCGATGTGGGTCCAGTACATGATCGCCTCGGTCAGCGGCTGGGCCACGATTGAGGGAATCATGACAATCAGCGCCCCGGCCAACGACCAGTACGTCAGGAAACTCAGCACGAAGACCGTGGCCAGCACCAGGTAGAGGTTGACGCGGTAAGACCACTCGACCTCTTCGTTCACCGCAGCCAGGATGCCGAACAGCCCCCCGGCCAGGCGGAAGTCGATGTTGTCCACGGGGTTGGCCGCGATGAACTCTTTGGCCCGTTCCAGAGCGTTCATGATGGTGTCGTGGGTATAGTCTTTAAAGAAGATGGTGAGGGTAGCGTTCTGCAGGTCTTTGTCCACAAAGCGCTCCAGCGCGGGCGCGCCGGCGGACATGAGAAAATACGAAAACATATTACCGACGTCGTGTGAGTCCGAGGGCAGAATGGCCCACTTGGGGACGCCTTCCTCAAACATCTGATACAACTGGCGGATCACATCGACCCCGCTGCGACTGCCGCCGGCCAGCGCGTTGTGCCGCTCCATGTAGCGCTGGAACCGCTCCAGGGCATTCAGCGCCTCGACCTGGCGGAAGACGCCGGGCTCGCGCCCTTCGGCGATAATCGTGAGCGAAGAGATGCCGACGAACCCTTTCTCGATAATCCGATCGTACGCCACGTTGTAGGGATGAGTAGCGTAGAACAAGGCCTTGCCGATGGAGACGTCACCGATCTTGAGCTGTCTGGAGTAGTAGGTGCCGATCAGCAAGGCGAGCACGAAGCCGAGGGCTGTCACGTATCGTGTATTGCCCCGACTGATCTTGACTAAAAGACGGTTGATGTTGGTGTAGATCTTGTCAGAGAGGCGGCGGCCTGCTTTAGGATCGCGCCGGGGCGGATTGAGAAAGGAGAGAATGATGGGGTGCAACGTGACCACGCTCACCGAGATCGTAAAGATCCAAAAGCTCGAGAGTACGGCGAGCTTTTGCACCAGCGGAATGCGTGCCACTATCAGACTCAGGATCGCCAACCCGTCAGCCGCGATCGAGACCAGGGCTGGAGAGAACAGGCCTAGGTAGGACTGCAAGATCGCCGCGTGCTTGTCGCCCAGGCGGGCATACTCCTCATGGTATCGCTCCATCGACTGCACCGAGTGTGAGAGAGCCCGCGCGGTGATGAGCAAGAAGACCACGATCATCAACAGGTCGAGGGTAAAGCCCAGGTAGCCGGCAAATCCCAGGGCCCACACCGTGCTCAGCGCCCCAGAAAACAGCGGAATCAACACCCCCTGCAGAGTACGGAAGTAGAACCAGAGCAGTGCTATGATCGACAGCACCGTGAGCCCGGTGATGTAGAAGATCCAGCGTTTATAGCTGAAGATCCAGCAGAACAGCATGGGAAAGCCGGTCATGTGGATGACATGGTTGGCGTCGGTCTCCTGGGCCTGGAGCCGAAACAGGCGCTCTTTCATGCGAGCGAAGTCCAGCCCGGACTCCCAGAACCCGGCGGTGATTAGCGCGGCTTTGTTATCCCGCGAGACGAAGAAGTCGAGGACCCCGTCGTTGGTGTAGACCGCCTTTTTGATCCGGGCTACGTCCGCCGGCTCTTTGGGTGGCCCCGGGTAATAGAGCGGCAGCACTCTCACTCCCTTGCCCGTGATCTGCACGTTGCGCACTTTGGGGTGGGCAATCGATAGCACTTGCCAGGGATTCACTCCCGGGGTCTCGATCAGGGCAATCGTCAGGCGGTTGATCTTGTTAAGGGTCTCCACGTTGAAGATGTCTCCGTCTTTGACCTCTACCGCCACCACCAAGACATTGGCCGAGCCAAACATACGGGCATGTTTTTTGGCCAGTTGCATGTACGGATGACCTGGAGGGTAGAGATCCAGAAAGTTCATCTGGATCTTGGTCTGGAACAGGTGGTAGCCCAGAAAGAGGGTGACAGCCAAGGAAACGGCAAGCACTGGCCAGCGATGGCGGAGGAGGAAGCGGACATAAGCTTCCATCCACTTGCGCGGCAACATGATTCAGCAGCCCTCCTTTTAGGCTTATGCCCTCATATATTATGAACTCTCGATAGAAAGAGCAGAAGAACGTATTAGTGTTTTTTAGCCAATGCTCCGACTCCACCCCCGTTTGCCTCACCCCCGCAGCTCCATACCAATATTCTGCCGGGTCGCCCACAGGTGCTCTCCGATCCCTACCACCAGCGCCAGCATACCCAGCGTGAGCAGGTTGGCGTAATCGAAATAATAGAGCAGTGCTGCAGGAGTGAAGATGAGGAACAGAATGAACGTCATGACTTTGTTGGGCAACGGGAAGCGCGGTTTCAGCAGCGACACCATGCCCGGAATGAACGCCAGCGCGCCCACTACGTGGAAGAACAGCAGGATGGTGAGCAGGATTGCCATCTCCGACTGGAACTTCATGGGGAAGAAGATCCAGAAGATCACACTGACCGTCAGCGTCGTGCCCGTGAACATGATCGCCCGCCCGGTGGTCATCAGCGCCTCCTCAATGGCCTTTTCGTGGTCGCCAAACCGCTGAAACTCCTCCACAATCCGCGAGAGCACGTAATAACCGTAATCGATGCCAATCCCAATGCCCACCGCTGCCACCGGCAGGGAGTTGATGTTGGCATCGACGCCCATGGCATACATCACCGCCTCGGAGAGCGGCTGCGCCACAATCGAGGGAATCATCACGATCAGCGCCCCCACCACCGAGGCGTAGGTCAGCATGCTCAGGACAAACATGGTTGTAGTCCTTATAGAAAACCGTGATGGTGGCGTTCTGCGAGTTCTTGTCGATGAAGCGGTCGAGATCGTCCGCACCCACCGTGTTGAGGAATTGGTAAAAGATGTTGCCCACATCGCGGGGGTTATCGGGGATGATGGCCCACTTAGGAATGCCTTCTTGGAACATCTGGTAGAGGCGACGCGCCCAGGTTGTGACCGTAATGCTGCCGCCCACCAGCTTTTGTTGCTCCATATAGCGCTGGAACTTCTCGAGGGTTTTGAGGACCTCGGGGTCTTTGATGACGCCGGGTTCTTTGCCCTCAGCCAGAATGACCAACTGGGAGGCGCCGACGAATTCCTGATTGATCTTGTCGTATGAGACGTTGTAATCGTGGCTCGGGTAGAGCAGGGCTTTGCCGATCGACACGTCGCCGATCTTGAGGTGGCGCGAGTAGGTCATGCCGACGATCAGGGCCACGCTGAACGAGCCGAGCACAGCATAGCGATACCCACCCTGGCTGATCTTGACCATGGCGCGGTTGATGGTGTTGTAGATCTTATCGGAGAAGCGCTTTCCGGACTTGGGGTCGTGCGGAGGTGGGGGAATATAATAGAGGATGATGGGGTGCAGGGTGACCACGCTGATGGCGATGGTGAACACCCAGAAGCTGGACACATAGGCCAGCTTCTGAATCAGTGGGATGTGTGCCAGGGCCAGGGTGAGAATGGCAAACCCGTCGGCAGCGATCGACACCAGGGCAGGGCTGAACAGGCTCAGGTACGAGGCCATGATCGCCTCCTGCTTGTTCTGCAGCCTGTGGTACTCCTCGTGGTAGCGCTCCATCGACTGTACCGAGTGCGAGAGCGCCCGGGCCGTGATCAGCACCAGCACTACCAGCACCAGGGGGTCGAGATTGAAGCCGAAGTAGCCGGCGAGCCCCAGTGCCAGTAGCGAACTCAGCGACCCAGAGAAGAGCGGCACCCACACCCCGGTGAACGTGCGGAAATAGAACCACAACAGCGCCACAATGATCAACATGGTGGCGCCGATGACTGTCAGGATGTAGTCTTTGTAGCTGAAGACCCACGAGTAGAGCATCGGAAAGCCAGCGATGTAGACCCGGTGCTTGCCGCCTTTCTCCACCTCCTGGCGGATCTTCTGCATGCGCTCGTACAAGTTGCGGAAATCCACCCCTTCTTCCCAAAAGCCAGCAGTGATGAGGGCGGCAGTGTTGTCTTCCGACACATAGAACCCGTGCACCCCCTCGTTGGTATACACCGCCTTCCTGATCGGTTTGATGTCCTCTGGGGTTTTGGGCGGGCCCGGGTACATGATGGGATAGGCGGTGATGATCGCCCCGGTGATACGGATGTTCCGCATCTTAGGAGAAGTCAGCGATAGGAGCTGATAGGGGTTGACCCCGGCAGTCTCGAGCGTCTGCAGGGTCGCATAATTGATCTTGTTGATGGTGTCAACGTTGAAGATGTCTCCCTCTTTGGTCTCAATCGCCATCATGAGGACGTTGGCGGTGCCGAACATGCGCCGGTACTTCTGGTAGAGCTGGATGTAAGGGTGGTTGGGTGGGTAGAGGTCGAAGAAATTCGTATAGACCCGCATATGGGTAGCGTGGTACCCGAGAAAGAGGGTCACGACCGTGACAAGGCTCAGCACCAGCAGGCGAAACTTGAGGAGAAAATTGATATACGCTTCCATCCAACTGCGTGGCAACATGGTCTGTAGCCCTCCTTTTTAGAAAAGACCTACAACGTAAACTACGGGCTTATCGGGCTCAGAGCCCTCCGCTGCTTACCCAGTAGAGGGAGTGTTGACGGTTCTGCGCGATCGGCGCGCGGCGTTGGGGGTTAGCTCAGGAATGGATCGTCTTCGGCAGAGGGAGGAGAGAGTTTACGTGGGAAAAAGAAGACAGTGGGAAGCGAGACCACTACTCGGGCAGGCGGCCATCGGTCGTCCCTTTCCTGCACTCGCAGCAACGGATCGACTGAGGGATCCAGAGCGCAGCTCTGTTTACTCTCCTGTTTACATAGGAAGCTCAGCTCTTGGGAGACGGAGAAGGTCTCCTTAAAGAGCGAATCACTGGAGTCTGAGTTGGCCGAAGTCAGGGCAGATGCAGTCTCGGAAGACTGAGGAAGAGAGGAGCCCCCTAGCAAGAGTACGGCTGCCGCTTGCAGCAAGATCGCTTCGAGTATCAGCCACACAAGCCAGGCAAGGAGAAAGCGCTGCATGACCACCTCTTCTGGAAAACCGCGTATTATTGCTGGCTGAAAGGGAGCCTGTCAAGAGAGTAGGTTTCTCCATTCCGAGAGCGCTCTCTTGACGGACTTGCGATCAATCGGTAACAATAGCCGGCCTTAGAGAAGAGACGATCCTATGCGGCACTTCCGCTTCTTCCAGCCTGTCTGGTTCATGCTTGTGGTGATCCCGCTGCAGACAGCAGCCGCCTTAACCCTGCCTGGCTCTTCTCCGCCCCAGTCTGGCAATTCCACCCCTGCCTTTGCACAGTCGCAGCTGGAGTCAAACGACTCCTGCTGTGAGGAGATCTCTTTTGTCTCAGCAGAGCTGAGCCTGCGGTGTGAAGGTCAGAGCAAGCAGGGCTTTGCTCTGATCCGCTCTTTCACTCTCTTGGCTGTAGCGCAGCAAAGAGACGACTCTCTTCGCGCCGCTGCACGGGCGCCGGTCTTTTTGCCCGTTCGCTTCTTTTTGCCACGTAAACTCTCTCCTCCCTCTGCCGAAGACGATCCGTTCCTGAGCTGACCTCCAGCGCTCTGCCCTGCCCACTCATCGCGCAGGACCGCAGATGCTCCTCTGCTGGAGGAGAAGCAGCTATCTGCTCTCCAAGCGCCCCAGTGTCTTGGAGGTGGAGAGGCGTGCCGCAGCGCGTCTCTCCCAAGCAAAAAGGAGACTGTCATGGCCGAAGAAAAAAAGAGATTAACGGCGGTGGAAGAAGCCGAGTTGAGCAAAGCCCCGCTTTATCGCTTAGGCGCCAAGCTCCTGAAGAACCGCCTGCCAGTGTCGCTGATTGCCACCTTCTTTACCGCCCTGATGGCTTACCAAGCGCTTGGCATGCAGATGAGCACCGCCTTTAACGACCTGCTCCCCTACCGGCATCCGTTCGTACAGGTCCACTTTAAATTCGCCCAACAGTTCGGCGGGGCAAACAACGTTAACATCATGCTGAAGGTCAACAAAGGCGATGTCTTCACCAAAGAGATACTCAAGAAGATCTACGATATGACCCAGGCGATGGACCGGGTCACCGGCGTTAACCATGACCAGATCGCCTCGATTGGGCACCGCACTACTCGCTACCTCACGGTGCTGGGCGGGACCATCGCCACCCCACCGGTGATGCGCCGGCCACCCAAAACCGACGAAGAGGTCGAGGAGATCAAGAGGATCTGCTATAACACCGAACAAATCTACGGCCAACTGGTGTCGCTCAATGGGCAGGCGTTACTCATCAAGGCTAACTTCATCGAGGGCCGGCTCGACTATAAGCGCATTTTCGACGAGATCGACCGCACGGTCGTAGAGCCGTTTGCGACCGCCGAGCACACCATCTGGATTGCCGGCGAACCCCGCCTTTACGGCTGGATTTACCATTACGCCAATGAAGTCTTCTACATCTTCATTGCCGCGACGGTCTTCTGTTGGCTGTTGCTCTACAGCTATTTCCACGACTGGCGCGGGGCGCTGCGGCCGACTATCACCGGCGTAACCTCAGCGCTGTGGGGCATGGGCGCCCAGGCGATGATGGGGTTCGCCATGGACCCCCTAGCCCTGGTGATCCCCTTCTTTATTACTGCCCGCTCGGTAAGCCACTCGGTGCAGATGCACGACCGCTACTATGAGGAGTACCACAAGTGGAACTGGGACAAGGAAAAGGCGATCATCGCCGCCTTCGCCGAATTGTTCATTCCCACGCTCAGTGGCATTATCACTGATGCGCTCGGCATGCTGGCGATCATTGTGGTGCCGGTGGTGATCCTGCAGCGGATCGCCGTCTCGGCCTCCATCTGGGTGGCCTCGATCGCAATCAGCGAGCTGCTGCTGAACCCGAGTATCTACTACCGCGCGGTCGAGGAAGGTATTATCGGGTAGGCGTGTATTGCGTCCGGCAGGGCAGTCGCAAGGGGCGCAGGGAGAGGGGCGCGCCGCGCCGTGCTCCTCTCTTAGATGTATTGCTTTGCTGGAGAAGCTCCAGTACCTCTGCTTGAAAACAGCCGGGCGTTCTGCCGCTCTGTTGTGAAAGCGCGGGCCTGGAGGGAACGAGCGCCCTGAGCTCAGGAGGGGCAGAAGCAGGGGGAAGGCCACCATGGAACTGATACCGCACGACCTCAACATTGATTTTGTCGGCAAGCGGCTCTTCTTTGTGCTGTTCTCTGCTGCCATCAACCTAGCCAGCATTGTATTGATGCTCACCTGGGGGTTTAACTATGGCGTGGATTTTGCCGGCGGTGCCGTAGTCGAGGTCCGCTTTCCCCAGCCTACCACAGCAGAGACCATCCGGCAGAGCCTCGGAGCGGCAGGGATGGAAGACCTCACCATTCAGGATCTGGGGGGTGATAGCCGGACATTCTTGTTGCACTTCAAGCAGATGGGAAAGGAGATGGGGGCGGTCGGCTCAGCAGTCCGCTCGGCCTTGACGGCTTCCTTTGGAGAGACGTTTGAAATGCTGCGAGTGGAAGCGGTAGGGGCCAAGGTCAGCAGCAACCTGCGGCGAAGAGGGATTGCGTCGGTCGCCTTTGCCACGCTGCTCATGGGCACGTATATCGCGTTGCGCTTTGAGCCACGCTTTGGTCTAGGCGCGGTGATCGCCCTCATTCACGATGTCCTGGTTGTAACCGGAGCCCTCATCCTTACCCAGATGCCGCTTGACCTCTCTGTCCTGGCGTCCATCCTGACGGTGGTAGGCTACTCGGTCCATGACACGATCATTGTCTCGGACCGTATTCGTGAGAACATGCGCAAGTGGCGCCGGGAGCCGCTGGCCGGTACTATCAACCGCAGCATCAACGAAACCTTAAGCCGCACGGTCATCACCTCGGGGACGGCGATCCTGGTATTGGTCGCGCTCTTTGGCTTTGGCGGCTATGTGATTCGGCCTTTCGCCTTTACCCTCATTGTTGGGTTTATTACCGGGACGTACTCTTCGATTTACATTGCAGCTCCGGTGGTGCTCTATTTTGAGCAAGGAGTCTCTTGGCAGCGCAGAACTGGAGGGAGGGGAAAACCCGCTGAGGAGCCAGCGTTGTCGCAAGCCTTACAAAAACAGCATGAGGAGAGGGAGGGAGACCGAGGAAGTAAGGGTTGAGGCCTCTGTCACTGTTTTGTCAGCGGCTAACCGTATAGACCAGCTCTGCGTCAGGAACCCCTCATGGAAGACTTCTTCTTGCGTGCGGCTCTCCAATTCGGGAACCCCTTGGGCCAACCAGGGAGCCTCGGAGCAATAGTCACGCACTCTGGGCCAGCGGTCCAGGTGGTACTTTATCTTCTGTTCGCCGCCTCGGTGATTAGTTGGGCAATCCTCTTCTCTAAATGCTAGCAACTGTACTGGGCTCGGCGCGGATCGCGGCGTTTCGCCAGGGTGTTCTGGGACACGAAGAACCTCTCCTCGATCTACGCGGCCAGCTTGGAGATGAGCACCAGCCCGATGGCGCAGGTCTTTTGCGCCGGCTACCAAGAACTCGTGCAGCTCACCCACAACAACGAGTCGCCTCATCCCACCACCCGGCTTGCCGCCGATGGGGCAGGGGACATCGAGAACATCGAGCTAGCGATGCGGCGCGTGATACGGGAGCAAGCCACGTGGCTGGAGCAGTCCTTGAGTTTCCTTGCGACTACCGCTAGCACTGCTCCCTTCATCGGCCTATTCGGCACCGTGTGGGGGATCATGACCGCTTTCCAGGGGCTCAGTACGGTCCAATCGTCGAGCCT
>WNGG01017570.1_pt1 | contig 12532 bp, 10 predicted proteins | sample 5400661 | NCBI WGS metagenome assembly WNGG01 (sample SAMN13153372, study PRJNA577476) | soil metagenome | isolation source: 100 cm soil or saprolite under Garry oak tree replicate 1 | place: USA:California | collected 2016-06-15 | reverse complement strand
GGTTGGCGTCGAATTCCGTCGGTTTGGTCAGGTGATGGTACACGTGCCGCAGAAAAATCGCGTCGCAGCAAGCCGTAGGCAGATTGGTGTCTGCTTCCTTGCTCTCCACCACCAGCACGTTCTGCAGCTTCCGTTTGGCAACCTCCGCCTTCAGCTCCGCCAGTTTCTTCGCGTCAATCTCCGTGGCGTACACTTTTCCCGATGTACCCACGTGCTCCGCCGCCGCAAATGTATATTGCCCGTCTCCCGCTCCAATGTCCGCCGCGATCGCCCCCGGCTTCCATTCCATCAACTCGGCTAGCCGCTTGATTTCATCCGCCGCCCTTGCCTGCACGCGCACGCCAAGCACGCTCGCCGCCACGCATGCGAAAACCAGCAACTTCCACGATTTCCTTTTCATTAAACGGTCCCCTTCCCCAGGAAACCACTGTAACCCCTCGCAACCCACACCGCACCGCTCATTCTTGCAACTCCATCCCCGCCCCAAAGTTTTCCACGGCTCGTTCGAATGCTAACTGCTTTATATATTAATACATTAATTAAAATTCTAGTAGACTTTTCTTGTTCAGAAGTGTGCTTTGTCTCCTGCGAGGCCACGCAGCTTGCCGTTCGGCAAAAGTTCAGTCTTCCTTCAAATGCAGGTGCTGCCGCAGATGGGCATGCTCAACGGATTGACGACGCCCGCTCGGCCATGACACCTCGACACGATCCACGGCAGTCGCGCGCCCCAATCCAAAATGCAACGGGGTGGCGTGCTGCGAGAGGTAGGAGCCCTGACTGCCGACAACTTGCAGGTACGTGCCGCCAGCGGCAGAAACGCGGACCAGCGCGCCGATCCCCTGACGGTTGCTCTTTTTGCCTTCGAGACTGACTTTGATCCAATTGCGTTGCTCGGCGCCGTCGGCGCGGAGCAAAATCAGCGGTCCCCGATTGCAAGAAACCGCCAGATCAGTGTCACCGTCGTTATCGAAGTCGGCCGCAGCCAGTCCACGAGCGTTGAGCGGACGGTCGAGCTGCGGCGCGACGGTTGAGAGAACGTTCTGGTACTGCGCGCCATCGTAGTGAAACAGAAAGGGCTTTTGCGGGACCAGCAGCGTGTGATCCTGAGCATCTTCGAGCGTATTGCCATTGACCACCACCAAATCCAAGAAGCCGTCATTGTCATAATCGAGGAAAGCACAGCCCCATCCGACCATCGGCAGGGAAATATACGCGAGGTTCGTGAATTCGGCGGCATCCGCAAAACTCATCTGCTGCGCTTCCGATAGCATGTTCTGATACAAGGAATCTCCCTGGGAAAGCCAGTGGGAAACGAAGAAGTCAAGATCTCCGTTGGCGTCAAAGTCCGAGACGGCGATGCCCATGGAACCCTTGTTTTCCGCGGTGAGAGTCTGGGCGCTCTGATCGGAGAAGCGGCCGTTCTTTTGATTCAAGAAGAAGCGATTCATGCTGACGTCGTTGCCCACGTAGAGATCGGGCCAACCGTCGAGGTTGAAGTCGGCGGCAGCGACGGTCAGGCTGCGGCCCTCCGGATCGGCGACTCCCGCTCGACGGGTGACGTCGCTGAAAGTTCCATCGCGATTGTTGCGCAGCAGGCGATTCGGCTGCGCGCGAAACGAACGGGGGTTCAAGGCCGCGGGAACGACTACGCCGTATTGATCTTCCGCCGCGAAGTGAAGATGCGTGGAGTCCAGGGGATAGTCTACATAGTGCAGGACGTAGAGATCGAGCCAGCCGTCGTTATCAAAATCGAACCAGAGCGCGCCGGTGCTCCAAAGAGGATCGTGAACGCCACTCTGTTGAGTGACGTTATGGAAACGGCCGTTGCCCTCGTTGTGATAGAGGTAGCAGCCGCCAACGCCGGTGACGAAGAGGTCGAGATGGCCGTCGTTGTCATAGTCGCCCCAATAGGCGCCCATGCCAAAGTGGTGCAGTTCGAGGCGGGCACTTTCGGTAACATCAGTGAAGGTGCCGTTTCCCTTGTTGTGATACAGGCGATTCCCCGGCCCCTCTTTGCGGCTAGAACCAAACTTCGCGGGTTGGTTTACGACGTAGAGGTCGGGGAATCCGTCATTGTCGTAATCGCCCCAGGCCAGACCCGAACCCATGTCTTCGGGGAGCAGCCGGTTGCGAGATCCGCTGGAGTGGATAAATTGCAACCCAGCCTGAGCGGTTACGTCACGAAAATGAACGTCGCTCTGTGGACCGGGTCTCGTGGGGCCCGCTTTTTGTCCCAGCGCTTCGGATCGGGCCATGAGGCTGGCCAGGGGCGCCATTCCCAGCGAGCGCAGGAATTCCCGACGTCTCACCTACGGCTTCCCTTGGGTGCGCTCGCAGGGGCCCGAACCACCGAAGTGACAGTCGCGCGGATTGCCGGCTTCACGGGAAAATCAGCCGTAAACGATGAGATTTCCGTGATGGGAACGGGAGGCGGAGTCGAATTGGGGAAAATTGCCGCCAGGGATTGCGGGTTAAATTTGCGATAGAGGAGGCGGATTTGGCAATGCAGCGGGCCCGCGACTCCACGCGACAACGGAAACCGGAACTCCGCCGAATCGCTTGCGCCTGGAAGAATGACCCGCTTGTCGCGAGCGCCCACGGCGTCCCATAGAGCGTGGCTGTAAAGCACCTGGGCTTGCCTGTCGAGGAGGAAAGACCGGTACTCTACCGTGTTGCCCTGGAGCAGGCCATTGGAGTCCAGCGTTCCCACGGAAAAAACCGGATGGCCGAGCGCATCGGTAGCCGTGAACTCCAGCCAGGCCTGAATCACATCGAGCGGCCCGGTGGGGAAGGCGTGGCCGACTTTGGTATTGATGACGAGAGCTTGGACCGTGGCCATTTGACCGGCGGCCAAGGGATTTTCCAGCATCAAGTTCACCGTGATGATCGGACCCCGGGGCCAGACCTTGTCGATTTCCGGGATGACTGTCCGGCCGGTGAGCCATTGCTTGACCAGCTCGATCTGCTGGTCCGCTCCGGGAAGGTGCAGCATTTCTGGGACGAAGGCATTGGAGGCGAGGATGCGGTGCTCGTGGATAATGCCCTTGACGTTGCGGGCAGGATCCTCAGCCTGCACTTCGTGCATGTGGCAGTTCTGGCACTGGAGTTCTCTGGATTTGTCGGTGTGCCACGGGCCATTCTTCCAATCGTCGTACTGGTTTTGGAGCTGCACAAATCCCCAGCCATTCACGCGCTTGTCCAAATACTGCTTGTGACACGTGCCGCAGAATTCGACGGATTGGGAGTGTTTCGCGTCATAATCCAGCTTGTGCTGCTCGGGATGCAGCCGGATGAGCGCCTGGGATACTCTTCTGAGAATGGGACGAGAAGAGAATTCGAATAGGTAGGGATTTGGGGCGGTGGCAACGTAGTTCGCGTTGCCACGGACGTCCGGATTGCGCAGCACATGGCAAAAGATGCAGGAGCTCCCGGCCTGCGAGCTTGGCGAAGTGTACGCGGAAATGGTCTCGCCGGAGATCAGGGAGATGGGTTCGTGGCAACCAGCGCAATAGCGGCCCGATCCCAGCCCTCGGGCCTGGACGTAGTTGGCTTTCACCGTTGCATAGAAAGGATCGGCGCCGGAAAAATGATGCGCACTTGGAAGCCACTCTTCATAGATCGTGGTGTGGCAACGGGAGGCTCCGCAGGACTCCGATTCGATAAGGAGCTTCGCGGGGATTACGCGGCCCGTATCCGTGCGAGCGTTGGACGGGTTAAAATCTCCGGCCGAGAGAGTTCCTTGATGGCGGCTGATTCCGATGACGGCTGCGCCGGCGGCAAGCACGATGATCCAGAAGGTCACGGGGCGAAGAAGTTCGACGTAGCGACCCTGCCGGAATTGGCTTCGGACAAGGCCATATAGGACATGGAATAGCCCGACGGTTCCCAAGACGATCCCGACCACGATATGAAGGTAGTGCATGCGATAAGGAAAGAAGACTCCCCAGACTCCCTTACCGGCCAGCCACAAACCGCTGATGGCCAGAGCCACCCAACCGAATCCGGCCCAGAATCCGGGGCTCCACCAAGGCGTAGGGATATCGCGATTGGCCTCACGGACGTGTTTCAAGACGATGGCAGTCAGTGGAATGGCTGCCAATACACCGATTGCAATGTGCAACAGGAGGATCCACTGCGAGATCACGCCATAGCGAACCAATAAGGGAATAAACCCACTGAGGGCTATAAAAAGAAAAACTCCGGAAGCTCGTCGTAAACGCCTGAGGCTAGTCGGTTGGCCGTTCATACACCCCCCAAGGCCGTCTACGCCGGCACACTGCAAATTTGGAAGCGGATCGTAGTGCACACGCGCACGTACCACAGCGGCGGCGGTCACATCGAAGCGTGACCGCCATCACTGCGGGGAGCAAGTAACTCGCCAATTCCCGTCCCAGCGCCGTCCACATGTGCCCTGGACGATCGCAACGGGCGGATCTCTTTTTGAACCCACTTCTCCCTTCACTCCGAAGAGTGGTCTTGTTCGTTTTCTTTAACGTCTGCATCGACGAGCACGGCTCGTTCGTAATCTAGCAGGGGCCAGGGGGCCGTAGAGCGATTTGATTCTGTCTGCGGAAATGTGGGTTAGGGATCGCGGGGAACACAGCAACTGTTATTCTCTTCTTCGAACTTTACCCGCCGGGGTTCATTGGCGCGCCTTCCCAGAGACGCAGGAATTCGAGAGCTTTCTCGGAGGTATGCAGATAGCTGAATCGGGCAACCTGGCGTCCCAAATCGAGCAGCCGCTTCTCTATTTCGGGATTTTTCAGATTTCCCTTCTCATCGAATGCTTTCCAAGCTTCAGAAACGGCGGCTTGCTCGGGAATGACCCAGGCGTGGAGCGCACGGCCTACGGTTCGCAGATGACTTAGGGCGTGAACTGCGCCGAGAGCTCCGCCGGAAACGCCCACGAGGCCGATCATCTTTCCTTCCAGCTCCTCAAAACCCATCAGGTCGAGCGCGTTCTTCAACACGCCGCTCACCCCGCCGTGATATTCCGGAGTACCGAGAATCAGTCCGTGAGCAAGTTTGACTTCGGCCCGCAGCCGGAGAACGTCCTTGGGATATTCCCTCTCGTCTTCCTTCCCATCGCAAAAGGTCAGCTGATACTCTCGAAGATCAATCAGCGTCGCCTCAGCGCCGGTTTCACGGGCGCCCCGCAGCGCGACCTCGAGGGCCATTCGCGTATAGCTGCCCGGGCGGAGGCTCCCGCAAATGGCCACGATCCGAATTTGGTCTCTTACCTTTTCGTTTTCAGCCATTTGGACTATCTCTGGAGAGGAAACAAAACCAAACTTAGTAGGTCGACCAAAGCCCTGGCTTGGCTAGTCTGGGGCTTGACCCAAGCGTTTCCACTCGTCCAACGAAACTACGCCAATCTCAGGTCTCTTTTTACCTGGAAGCTTCGCCACGAACTCCAGAAGGTGCCCGTCCGGGTCATTGAAGTAGATGGAGGCCGCTGGCACCCAACCGAATACGCTCGGTATGTCCGTAGTTTGCCCGAAAAAGTTGCGAAGCTCGATCCTTCTCTGCTTCATGCTAGCCACCACGGGGCCTAAATCGGCCAGGTCAATCTCGAAAGCGAAGTGCTGGGTGACGATCTGGTCTCCGGCGTTCGTCTCAGAGACCCAAGGCGGCTTCTCCCAGAGACCCAGCGCGCTCTTGGTCTTGCCGCCGATCCAATAGATAGCCACGCGTCGCGATTCTTCCTTGAGACCAAGCTCGAGACCCAGGACTTTCTCGTAGAACTCCATGGAACGCTCGAGATTCGCCACCTGAAGGTGCGTCTCAAAAAGCCCTGTAATGAAAGCAGCCGGCGTCTGGTTCATGATCATTCCAACCTACTGCTTCGATGCAATGTGTGTCGCGTTGTGAATGTGCTATAGATCCGTCAACTCTGAAGAATCTTCCTAATCTCCGCGTTGGGATCCTCAACGACGCGACTCTTGACATCGAAGGTCATGGTTGAGCGCTGTTCCGCGGTATAGGGCGGCCAATGCGGAATGCTCTTGACGTCCGGATTGCCCGTGCGGGCAAAGGCGAGCCAGGCGTCGCTCATTTGCTTGGCCAGACCTTCCGGTTGCGATCCTGGTCCCACCAGCGCCCGCGCCTTTTCGACATTGTCGAACATGAAAGGAACGTCGAGGAAGTGCGGCGTCTTGAATTGCTTGTTGCCAACGGGCGTCTCCCAGACCAGGTTGTACATGTAAACCGGCGCAGCCTTTTGCGCGGCCTTGCGCTCGGCGAGAGTAATGGAATCGGCAAAATGCGCCGTGTCTGTTATCAGCAAGTTGTAGATATACGTTGGCGTATAGTCGGGATGCAGCTTGCGGTAGGCAGCAATCAAACTTTCGGATTTGGCGCCTGCCATTTGCTTGGCGCGCTCCATCATGTCCCCCTCAGTCAGCTTGCCGAACCACGGTTCAGCGGCATTGAACAGAGTCATCTCGTCCTTGTTCCATCCGATCACGATGGGGATGTTCGCGGAAATCGCAGGGGCAACAGGGATGAAGGGGTCGGCGGGCAGAACCACACCGTCCACCACGGGAGACAAATTAATGAAACTATACATGCCAGATCCTTCGGTCTTGGCCGTGGATGCGAATGCGGCAGACACGATTGCGTGCGCCGGAATCCTGTGAAGGCTTCTAACGTCCTCCGCGCTGATCTGCAACTCATCGAGGATCCCTTTAGCCAGCCGAGTGGCTGCGTCCTTCGGCCTCGCGCGCAACGCGGCTCCGCTTTGGATGATGGCTTTGTGGAACAGCCCCTTGGCGTCCGGCATGGCCAGAAGCACGCACACTTTGGCTCCCCCGCCGGACTCGCCCATGATGGTAACGTTGCCGGGATCTCCGCCGAAGGCCTCGATGTTGTCGCGCACCCATTCCAGCGCGGCCACCACGTCCAACATGCCAACGTTGCCGGATTTGGCGTAGGCGTCTCCCGCCAAGCCCCCAAGGTAAAAATGGCCGAACACGTTGAGGCGATGATTGACAGTCACTACCACCACATCGCCTTTGCTGGCAAGATGGGCACCGTCATAAACTGGCCACGCGCCGGAGCCAGCCACGAAGCCTCCGCCGTGCAGCCAAACCATCACTGGCCGCTTCTTCCCGTCGCCGAGACCTTGTGTCCACACGTTCAGGAACAGGCAATCCTCATTGCCGATCTTCGTTTCCTGCGGAATAGGAAGGACACTCGATAGCTGCCGCTGGAAATCGGTGACCGGTGATGCCAGGACCCCGCTCATCATCTGAATGGCTGGAGCGCCGAACTCCGTTGCGTCGGCGATATCTTTCCAGGGCGCCGGCTTCCGCGGCGGCATGAACCGCAGTCCACCGACAGGTTCAGCGCCGTACCGGATGCCCTTGAAGATCTGCACCCCATTTTGCACCAGGCCTTGCACTGCGCCGGTGGTGCTTGGCTCATGGCGCCTCCTCTTGTTCGCGCACGTGCTATTGATCCGGCAACTTATAATCGTTGCGCTCCGCAGGATCCTGAGAGAGGTACTGCACGAATTCCCAATCGTTGCCCTCGGAATCGTAGAAGTACCGGCGCTTGCGGTGCGGATGTGCGTTGGTCGGCGTGGACTCTCTGTATCCTGCTGACTTCATCCGCTTACACAGTGCCTCGACGTCATCGACCTCATAAGCGAGATGATTCACGCCCGGCATGCCGCGGTATGGTGCCCAGGGTTTCTCGGGCTTCGTGTTGGCTGGACTCAAGGCAATGTAGGTTTCCTGGGTTCCGATGTGTACCCATCGAGAGCCGTCCCGGCTCTTGCCTTCGCCGCGGACTCGGAACTCAGGAAACGCCGTCTGCAAGAAACGGATCATCCCCTCGATGTCACGTACAGTAATGTTCGCGTGTTCAAGTTTAACAGCCATTGCATACCTCCAATGCGGCGTAACCTTTATTCAGGCATAGCAGGAGCTGCTGGACCGACGACGCACACCATTGCACCGCACATAAGAACGAGCATACGTTTCATGGCAATCTCCTACGCGATCGCCGGGCAGGCGTGTCTCGTGTGACCGATTATCGTGGCGGTGCGCCGCGAATACAATGGGGAAAGCCCTGAACCGGAATGAGGGCTAGCGTGCTAAAGGGACGAATGATTTTGGGTTGGCAAGGCAATCGTTGAAAAAGATATCCAAGGCTCTCTCTGACGTAAGCTGGTGCTATGATTTACTCCTCACCCGGCGCGTGGAATAAACGCAATCGCATTGCAACTTACTTACCTGCGAAAGGAGTCCGTCATGACCACCAGCGAGAAAAACGTCGAAGTGATGCTGGAAGTCTTTCGTGCCATCGAACGCCGCGACCAACACCGCATGTTCGAACTCGTCCATTCCGATGCCGAGTTTCTCTGGCCGCCTTCGCTTCCCTACGCCGAAGCGCGCAATCCCAAGCCCGGCGGCACGGGTTGGGGCGCGACCTGGATCCCTCTACAGCCGGACGAGGCCGACCGCCGCCTTGAACCGCGCGTAGTGGCTTCCAGCGACGAAGAAGTCGTCATCCACTGGCAGCAAAAGGGTGTCAGCCCCGCCGGGAACCGCATCAACACTCCCGTTCTCGGGCTTTATCGTCTCCGCGACGGCAAACTCGCTCACGCCCAAATGTTCTACTTCGATTCTGCGGCCGTCGTTGACTTCCTCTCCAAGGCCAAAGCGCAGGCCGCTTCCGCGACCCCGTAAACTCGACTGCGACTCGCCGCTCACCCCGGGTCATGCCAACCGTGTTCTACCCACGTATAATGTGCCCTCCACTTCAGGAGAGCACAGAATGCGCTACCGCCGCTTTGGCCGCATCGGATGGAACGTCAGCGAAATTGGCTACGGCATGTGGGGCATGGGTGGCTGGACCGGCTCGGACGATGCCGAATCCCTCGATTCGCTCCAGCGCGCCGTCGATCTCGGCTGCAATTTTTTTGACACCGCGTGGGCCTACGGCGACGGCCACAGCGAAGCCCTGCTCGGGAAACTTCTTCGCGCCAGCAAAAGCAACGCGGCTTGCGGCGGGCCTGATAAAAAACTCTACATCGCCACAAAAGTTCCGCCGAAGAATCGCCGCTGGCCCGCTCGCCCCGAGTATTCCCTGGACGAAAGTTATCCGCCCGACTACATCTTCGAATACGTCGATAAGAGTCTGAAAAATCTCGGCGTCGGCACGCTCGATCTCATTCAGCTTCACACCTGGGAAGATTCCTGGCTCGGCGACGGGCGAATTTCGCGTGCCATTGAAAAACTTCGCGCCAGCGGCAAAGTCCGCGCCTTCGGCCTCAGCCTCAATCGCTGGGAACCCGCCAACGGCATCCGCGCGGTCCGCACCGGACTCATCGACGCCGTCCAGGTCATCTACAACATCTTCGACCAAAATCCCGAAGACGAACTCTTCCCCGCGTGCCGCGAAAAAAAAGTGGCCGTCATCGCCCGCGTCCCCTTTGACGAAGGCTCTCTCACCGGCACGCTCACCCTCGACAGCAAATGGCCCAAGAACGATTGGCGCAACACGTATTTCGTTCCCGAAAATCTCAAGGCGAGCGTCGCGCGCGCCGACGCCCTCAAACCGCTCGTTCCCGCCGGCATAACCCTGCCGGAAATGGCCTTGCGCTTCATCCTGAACAATTCCGATGTGCACACCATCATCCCCGGAATGCGCAAACGCAAACACGTGGAATCCAACCTTGCCACCAGCGACAGAGGTCCGCTGCTCCCGCGGCTGCACGCGCAACTCCGCCCCCACCGCTGGCTCCGCACCCCTACCAAGTGGAGTCAGTAAGGGAAATGAGGATCAGAGCGAGTCACTTTCTTTGCTGAAAATTCTTCGCGGATGACTGATTCAGTTGAAAGTCTTGGCTGAAGAAGCCCAAAAGAAAATAGCTGCTCTTCTGGCTCTTTTGGTCTTTCACTGAAAACGAAGAACTCAGGACTGAAAACTTTTTCAAGCGGTCTGTTTCAGCGCGCGCTCGACGAGGGTGAGGCAGCGCTCGGCTTGTTCGCGCAGCAATTCTTCCTCATCGCTGCGTTCACGTTGCATGCTGTGCAACTCATCCGCGATGGCCAGCGCTGCAAGCACCGCAAGTTTTTGCGTGTCCACCGTCCCCGTGGCGTCGGCGATGGCTTGCATCTTTTCGTCCACGTATTTCGCGAGCTTCTGCACGTAGCGCGCGTCGAGCTCTCCCTGAATGGAGTAGGGCTGGCCGAAAATCTGCACTTTTACCGGCGCGCTCATGTTTCCCCCGATTGTACCGCAGAGAAAAGCCACGCGGGACTTTTCTTGAGGAGTGAAAAGGCCGCAGCTCGAAAGCCATGCGTTCCAATGTTTTTTTAGCTGGCGCGGAGCTGGGCGCTGTGGCGGTGCTCGAGAATGGAGATGATTTTTCCTGTGTAATGATTGATTTGGCCCTCAGTCAGCGTGCCTTCGCGGCTTTGGAACGTGACTCGAACGAGGAGCGAATATTTTCCCGCAGGAACGTTTTTGCCGCGGAAAAGATCGATGGCCTCAATGGACGTGATTTCCGCGATGTGGAGCGAGCGAATCGAATCGGCAATTGCGGAAAAAGTGATTCCATCGGCGAGCAGCAACGAGAAATCGCGCTCGACGCTGGGAAAACGCGGCAGCGGCTCATAGCGCCTTGAGGCGATTGCGGCTTGCATCGCGTCGTACAAAGGATCGAGTCCGAGTTCGGCAAGAAAAACATCTTGCCGCAACTTCAGCCGGTCCGCGATGCGGCGCGTAAGGTGGCCCGCTGTGCCGAGTTCGGCGTTGCCGAAGAACACTTTTCCACGCTTGGCAGCGTGCAGCCAGTCCGGCCCACCGTCGCGCCATTCGAATCCACTTGTTTGCGTGCCAGCGGCCAGTTGACCAATGGCATCGAGATCGCCCTTGAGGTCGGCGAAGGAAAATTCGCGGGTGGAATCGTAGAGGCCCTTTTCGCGGGCTTCGCCCGTTGCGCCGATAGTGAGAATGCGCGTCTCGATGGATTCATTTCCCTGCAAGCGGTAGTTGCGGCCGATTTCGAAGAGGTGCGCGTTACGCTGCCCGTGGTTGAGGTTCCATTCGAGCGCGGCGGCCATGGTGACAACGCCGTTTGAACGCAAAACGCTAGCTTCTTCGGAGAGCGGATTCGAAAGGCGCGCGGGCGCGACGCCTGCCGGGCGGAAAAGGGCGTCGCGCTCTTCGGCCACGTGTGGCACCGAAAGAATCTCCCGATAGCCGAGGCCGATGAGCCTTTCGCGCAAACGCGTTTCCGCTTCATGGTGCGGGAGGCGTGCTGCGCCCTGCCGCGCAGCAGGCAAACGCGGGGGAAATTTCTCTAGGCCGTAGATGCGCGCGATCTCCTCGATCAAATCGATCTCGCGTTCGACTTCCGCGCGCCAGGAAGGCTGCGTGCATTCCCAGGCGGCAAGGAGCGAGCCTTCCGCGCCGCGGTTGTGATCGACTCGAACGGGGGCGAAGCCGAGCGCGCCGAGGCTGGACTCCATTTCCTTGTCCGGGACGTCCGCGCCCATCACGCGCAGAATTTCCGCGCGCGTGACGCGGATTTTCTTCGGAGCGCGCTTGCCGGGATAAACATCAACCACTCCCGAAAGCAGTTCGCCGCCGGCAAGCTGGAGTATCAATTCGGCGCAGCGGCGCGAAGCCAGCTCGGCCATTTCCGGATCGGCGCCACGCCCAAAGCGCGTGGAGGCTTCGGTATGCAATTTCAGAAAGCGCGTGGCGCGGCGGATAGCGACCGGCTCGAACCAAGCGCACTCGATCAAAACATTTTTCGTGGAAAACGAGATTTCCGTTTCGGCGCCGCCCATGATGCCGCCGATGCCGACGGCGCGCGAGCCATCGCCGTCACAGATCATGCAGATGCCGGGATCCAAGGGACGTTCGACGCCATCCAGAGTGCGCATTTTTTCATTCGGCCTGGCGCTACGGACAACAATTTTGTGATCGCGGACTTTGTCGTAATCGAAGGTGTGGAGAGCGTGGCCGAGTTCGAGCATCACGTAGTTGGAAATATCCACGACGTTGCTGATGCTGGCGACGCCGGAAGCTTCGAGGCGGTCTTTCAGCCATTTCGGAGAGGGCTGAATTTTCACGTTGCGGATGACACGAGCGGTGAAACGACCGCAAAGTTCAGGCGACTGGATTTCGACTTGAAGGGCATCGCTGGTTTTTGTGCTACCTTCCGGGGGCTTGGGAGAGACGTGTTTCAATGGCAGCTTGTAAATGGCAGCAACCTCGCGCGCGATTCCGTAGTGGCCGAGGCAGTCGGGACGATTCGAACCGACTTCCGCGTCAAGCACCGCGCCGTGCGGGCCGTTTTCGACGCCACCAATGTTTGTGCCGGAAAGTGCGAGGCGCGAGGCGAGTTCCTGTGGCGGCGCAGTGACGTCGACGAAATCTTTCAGCCAGTTGTAAACAACCTTCATGCGTCAGTCCCTGCCTGTTCGCAATTGTCCAAAATAAATTCGCGTCCAGTATTCCATACGAACGCGGCCGTCTCGTTCGTGGGTGCGATAAATGCCCTCAAGTTCCG
>WNGG01006984.1_pt1 | contig 12532 bp, 12 predicted proteins | sample 5400661 | NCBI WGS metagenome assembly WNGG01 (sample SAMN13153372, study PRJNA577476) | soil metagenome | isolation source: 100 cm soil or saprolite under Garry oak tree replicate 1 | place: USA:California | collected 2016-06-15 | reverse complement strand
CGCGGTGCGGCCCTGCTGATCGACCGCCATGCGGCAATTGCAGCCCGCTCGGGCGCCGACGGCGCCCATCTCGACGGGGTCGCGGCCCTGCAAGCCGCCATTGCCGGCCTGAAACCCGACCGGATCGCCGGCTGCGGCGGCCTGACCAGCCGTCACGACGCCATGACGGCGGCCGAGCGGGGCGCCGACTACGCCATGTTCGGCGAGCCCGACGCGACCGGTCGGCGGCCGGCCATCGAGGCGATCCTCGACCGCATCGTCTGGTGGGCGGAGCTGTTCGAAGTGCCCTGCGTCGGGTGGGCGGCCAGTCTTGATGAAGTTGGCGCGCTTGCGGCCGCCGGCGCGGACTTCATCGCGCTCGGCGATTGGGTCTGGACCCATCCGGAGGGGCCTGCTAACGCTGTGAAAGCCGCGGGGGCGCGGCTGGGTGTTGCCGAGCGGGTGCCATGATGAAGGCACGCCGAACCCTCATCCTGGCGGGGTTGGCGTTCATCGCCGAAACCTCCGCCGCACCGGGGCAAGCGCCGATCCAGATCACGCCGCCGGCGCAGCACGCCCCGTCGCGCGCCGCAAAACCGCCCGCCCCCAAGCAGCCCGCGGCCAAGCCGGCCGCCAAGGCGAGACCCAGCCCAACCGCCAAGGCGAAATCGGCGCCGGCCGGCAACGCCAACGGTTTTGCCCCGAGCGCACCGGTCGCCTCGCCCACTCCTCCCGCCACGGTCTTCGGAGCGCCGGGAGCGCCACCGCCGAGCGCAACGGCACCGGCCGCCGCGGGCGCCGAGGTCGACAGCGCCTTTGCGGCCTATCAGGCCGGGCAGTACCTCACCGCCTTTGCCGAGGCGACCCGCCGGGTCGAGACCAAGGGCGATCCCAAGGCCATGACGCTCCTGGGCGAACTTTTTGCCCACGGCTACGGCGTCCCCAACGACGATGCGAAGGCGGTCGCGTGGTATTCCCTCGCCGCCGACCGCGGCGACCGCGAGGCGATGTTCACGCTCGCCATGTTCAAGTTCGGCGGCCGCGGCGGTCCGCGCGACCGCGACGCTGCCGCCGACCTGCTGGCCAAGGCGGCCAAGCTCGGCCACATCGCCGCCGCCTACAATCTCGGCCTCCTCTATCTGGAAGGGCAGCAATTCCCGCAGGATTACAAACGCGCCGCCGAGCTGTTACGCTCCGCCGCCGACGCCGGCAACCCCGAGGCGCAGTACGCGCTCGCCACCCTCTACAAGGAAGGCCGCGGCGTTCCCAAGGACCTCGCCGAGGCCGGACGGCTTCTCGCCGCGGCGGCGCGCGCCGGCAACACCGACGGCGAGGTCGAGTACGCCATCGCCCTCTATAACGGCACCGGCGTCGCGAAGGACGAAGCGGGCGCCGCCGCCTTGTTCCGCAAGGCCGCGCGCCAGGGCAGCCCGATCGCGCAGAACCGGCTTGCCCGCATCCTTGCCACCGGCCGCGGCCTTCCCGCCGATCCCGCCGCGGCGACGAAATGGCACCTCCTCGCCAAGGCGCGCGGCGCCAGCGATCCCTGGCTCGACACCTACGTGCAGAAGCTCAAGCCGAGCGAGCGGGAAGCCGGCGAGAGCGCCGCCAAGGCCTGGCTCGACGCGTTGCAGCCGCCGCGCACTTGACGCCGATCCGCACCACGGGCAGACCAGCGCCCCCTCTCACGCGAACCTAGAGCATGATCCCGCAAAAGCCTGCCCTGGACTTGATCCGGGGTGGGTATCGGTTTTCGGAAAAGATCATGCTCCAACAATAAGCTAGAGTGGGATGACGATTCGAAGAAAAGCCATCCCGCTCTAGGACGCGTCCCGTGGCCAGGATCAACGGCAGCGAAATCCGTCCCGGCATGGTGATCGAGCACGACGGCTCCGTGTGGGTCGCGATCAAGACCATGGCGGTGAAGCCCGGCAAGGGTCCCGCCTACAATCAGGTCGAGCTGAAGAATCTGATCGACGGGCGCAAGCTCAATCACCGCTTCGGCGCCGACGAACGCGTCGATGAGACCCACCTCGAGCGCCGCACCTTCCAGTTTTTGTATCGGCAGGGCGACAGCCTGGTGTTCATGGACAACGACAGCTACGAGCAGATCGAGCTGGCGCAGGAGTTTGTCGGCGAGCGCGCCGCGTTCCTCCAAGACGGGATGGCCGTCACGGTTTCCCTGCACGGCGGCCGGCCGATCGGCGTCCGTCTGCCCGAGCACGTCGTGCTCGAGGTGACCGAGGCGGACGCGGTGATCAAGGGCCAGACCGCCGCGTCTTCGTACAAGCCGGCGCGGCTGGAAAACGGCTTGCGGCTGATGGTGCCGCCCTTCGTCACCGCCGGCGAGAAGGTCGTGGTCGACACCAACGAAGTCGCCTACGTCCGCCGCGCCGAGTCCTGATCTCTCGCGCAATTCGGAAAACGAGCCTCAAACTTCAGCAGGTCATGCTTGGCCATGCCGCATTCGGCGCTCCTCACCGTCATGCTCCAGGCCGCACGCAAGGCGGCGCGCGGCCTCAAGCGCGATTTCGGCGAGGTCGAGCGGTTGCAGGTGTCGCTCAAGGGCCCGGCCAACTTCGTCTCGGCGGCGGACCATCGTGCCGAGGAGATCCTGCGCGAGGAGCTCACCAGGGTGCGGCCCGGATACGGTTTTCTCGGCGAGGAAGGCGGCCGGCATCACGGCACCGACAAGACCAACACCTGGATCGTCGACCCGCTCGACGGCACCACCAATTTCCTGCACGGCATCCCGCAATTCGCCATCTCGATCGCGCTCGAGCGCGACGGCGTCATCGTGGGCGGCCTGATCTACAATCCGGCGAACGACGAGCTGTACACCGCCGAGCGTGGCAAGGGCGCCTTCCTCAATGATCGGCGTCTGCGGGTCGCGGCGCGGCGGCGGCTCGAGGACGCGGTGGTTGCCTGCGGACTTCCCCACCGCGGCCGCGGCGGGCTCGCCGAGTTCCGCAGGGAATTCGCCACCGTGCAGGAGAAGGTCGCGGGGCTGCGCCGGTTCGGCGCCGCCTCGCTCGACCTCGCCTGGGTGGCCGCCGGGCGGATCGACGCCTACTGGGAGCGCAATCTGTCCCCCTGGGACCTGGCGGCCGGCATCCTGATGGTGCGCGAGGCGGGCGGCTTCGTCAGCGATCTCGACGGCGACGACGCCATGCTGGCCAAAGGCCATATCGTCGCAGGCAACGAGACGATGCACGCCGATCTGCTGGCCGTCCTGAGGCAGGCCGGAAAGGGCTGACACCCGCGGGCCGTCGTTTCCTTTCGCCGCGGCTGTGCCATATTGGCGGAAGAGCTTCGGCGATAGAGCTGCCCCATGGCGCGCGACTTCGATCCCTTCAAGCTGTCCTCCCCCCGCATCTTCCTGGTCCGGATGCTGGTGTTCCTGGTCCTGTGCGCGCTCGTCGTCGTCATCCTCTACAAACAGATCTGGGCCGCGTTCCTGGCCAATCCGGGCCTGAACGCGCTGATCATTGCGGTGCTCCTGATCGGCATCCTGCTGGCATTCCGCCAGGTGATCCGGCTGTTTCCCGAGGTCGCCTGGGTCAACGGATTCCGCCTCGCCGATCCGGGACTGGCGGTCGCCCGGCCGCCGGTGCTGCTCGCCCCGATGGCGTCGATTCTCGGCGACCGCGTCGGCCGCATGGCGATCTCGGCGCAAATCATGCGCAGCCTGCTCGATTCGATCGCGACCCGGCTCGACGAGGCCCGCGACCTGTCGCGCTACATGACGAGCCTGCTCATCTTCCTCGGCCTGCTCGGGACCTTCTGGGGCCTGATCGAGACGGTCGGCTCGGTCGGCAAGGTGATCGACGGACTCAAGGTCGGCGGCGACGCCGGCGCCGTGTTCGACTCGCTCAAGGAGGGGCTCGCCGCCCCGCTCGGCGGCATGGGCATCTCGTTCTCCTCCTCGCTGTTCGGGCTCGCGGGCTCGCTCGTGCTCGGCTTCCTCGACCTGCAGACGAGCCAGGCGCAGAACCGGTTCTACATCGACCTCGAGGACTGGCTGTCGACCACCGTGCGCGACCTCGGGGTCGAGGGCGACCTGCGCAACATGGCGGGCGCGCCGGCCGGCGAGATCCGGGTTGCCATCGACCGGCTCAAGGACGCGATCGGCGAATCCGGGTCGGGCAAGTCGGCGACCGCCGCCATGGCGAACCTCGCCGAGGCGATCCACGGCCTCGTCAATCACATGCGCACCGAGCAGCAGATGATCCGCGACTGGGCCGACGCCCAGGCCGAGCAGCAGCGCGACATCAAGCGTCTGCTCGAGCGCCTCGCCCGCGAAGACGCGCACAAGGTATGAGCGAGAGGTGAGCCATGGCGCTGGCGCGTGCCCGCCGCGACCGCGGCGTCGAATATTGGCCCGGCTTCGTCGACGCGCTGTCGACGCTGGTCCTCGGCATCGTGTTTCTGCTCTCGGTCTTCGTGGTGGTGCAGTTCTTCCTCTCCCAGGAGGTGACCGGCAAGGACGTGGCGCTGGCCCGGCTCAACGCACAGATCGCGCAGCTCACCGAATTGCTGTCGATGGAGAAGACCGGCAAGTCGAGCCTCGAGGAAACGATCGCGACCTTGCGGGCGGGCCTGGCGGTCGCCGAGGGCGAGCGCGACCGCTTCAAGGGACTTTATGAAGGATTGGGCTCGGGCGCGGCCGACGCCCAGGGCAGGGCGGCGGCGCTCGGCAACGAGCTCGACGCCGAGAAGCGGATTTCGTCGCGCGCGCTGGCGCAGGTCGAGCTGCTCAACCAGCAAATCGCCGCCCTGCGCCGCCAGCTGGCCGCGCTCGAAGACGCGCTGGAGGCTTCGGAAAAGAAGGACAAGGAAGCGCAGGGCCGCATCGCCGACCTCGGCCAGCGGCTCAACATTGCGCTCGCCCAGCGCGTGCAGGAGCTCTCGCGCTACCGCTCGGAATTTTTCGGGCGGCTGCGCGCGATCCTCGGCAACCGGCCCGACATCCGCGTGGTCGGCGACCGCTTCGTGTTCCAGTCCGAGGTGCTGTTCGACAGCGGCTCGGCGGCGATCAAGCCGGAGGGCCGCGGCGAGATCGACAAGCTCGCGGCAGCGCTGCTCGAGCTGGAAAAGCAGATCCCCGCGGAGATCGCCTGGGTGCTGCGCATCGACGGCCATACCGACGTGCGGCCCATTGCCAGCTCGCAGTTTCCCTCGAACTGGGAACTGTCGTCGGCGCGCGCCATCTCGGTCGTGCAATATCTGATCGCCCGCGGCGTCTCGCCCCAGCACCTGGTCGCCGCCGGCTTCGGCGAGTTCCAGCCGGTCGATGCCGCCGGCAGCGAAGACGCCTATCGCCGCAACCGCCGCATCGAGCTGAAACTGACCGAGCGTTGATCCGCGACTGCGCCGCCGGGGGTTGGCCAGATGGAGAGAACGCTCCCGCCGCTGCCGGAACTCCGGTTCGCCGAGATCACGCCGGGCTCGCGCAGCAGATATGCCGGCGACCGCTGGAGCTACATGGAAGCGGGCCGGCCGGATGCGCCGCCGATCGTGCTGCTACACGGGGTCGGCGCCAATTCCACGCACTGGCGCTTCCAGTTCGCGGCCCTCGCCGGCCAATTCCGCCTTATCGCCTGGAACGCGCCCGGCTATATGCTCTCCGACGCGCTGGTAAAGGACTGGCCGGACTGCCGCGACTACGCCGACGCGCTCGATGATTTCCTCACGGCGTTCAGGCTCGATCGCGTCAACCTCATCGGCAACTCGTTCGGCAGCCGCGTCGCCCAATGCTTTGCCGTGCATCATCCCGGCCGTGTGCTCAAGATGGCGTTCACCGGCACGGGCATCGGCCAGCGTTCGCTCACCGACGAGCGCAAGCGCGAAATCATCGCGACGCGCGAGGCGCAGATCGCCAACGGCGGCTTCGCCTTCGGGGCGCGGGCGGCGGCGTTGCTCGGCTCCAAGGCGACGCCGGAGACGGCCGCGATCGTGCAGCACACCTTGCGCGCCACCAACCCGCGCGGGTTCATGCACGGCGTCAAGCTCGCGCTCGCCGATTTCTACGCTCCCGACGTCGCCGACAAATTCGACTTTCCGCTGCTGATGATCCAGGGCAGCGAGGACAAGGTGAATCCGCTGGAGAAGAACGCGGCCGTCCTGATCAAGGTGCTGCCGCAGGGGCGCCTCGAAGTGCTCGACGGCTATGGGCACCTGCCCGAGGTCGAGGCGCCCGAGATCGTCAACCGCATGCTGATGCAGTTCTTCGCGTCCTGAGCCCCTCCATGCCGGATCGAGCGGCGACGCTGCGCCCGTACCAGGCCGCCGACGAAGCGGCGGCGATCGAGCTGTGGCGGCGCACCTGGCAGGAAGCGTACCCGGCCATCGACTTTGCGGCCCGGCTCGACTGGTGGCGCGAGCGCTGGCGCAACGAGCTGGTGCCGAACGCGGCCATCATCACGGCGGAGGTCGTCGGCGACCTGGTCGGCTTCATCACGGTCGAACCTGCGACCGGCTATATCGATCAGGTGGTGGTCGCGCCGCAGGCGTGGGGAAGCGGCGTCGCCGCCATGCTGCTCGAGCAGGCCAAGCGCGTGTCGCCGGCGCGCCTCGATCTCAGCGTCAACAAAGACAATGCGCGGGCGATCCGCTTCTACCGGAAGCACGGCTTTGCGGTGAGCGGCGAGGACGTGAACCCGCTCTCCGGGGCACCGATCTACAAGATGCGCTGGCGGCCGTAAGCGCGAATAGCGAATAGTGAGTAGCGAATAGTAAAGAAGACCGCTCTCTATCCACTATTCGCTATTCACTATTCGCTATTTGCCGCCTCGAACTGCAGCTTGGCGAGCCAAGCATAGAGCTCGCCTTCTGACGTTTACTGTCCGGCAAATTGCCGAGGCGATTCAGCGAGCATGAGGGCATAAGTCAAAATGCCGCGAGGGTCACGCGCTGTGCGATGAATGTGGCGAAGGGGCGGATGTCGCCGTCGATACTCGCGCTTTCAAGCGCTTGCAGATACGCTGTCCGATCCTTGACGCGGATAACGGTCCACGGATAGCCGCCCGAGGCGAGCATGGCGTTCATGAGAAAACGCGCCATGCGGCCGTTGCCGTCGTGATAGGGATGGATGTAGCCGAACAGCCAATGTCCGAGCACGGCCCGCACCGACGGTTCATTTTCGCCCTCGAGGAGATCGAAAAGCGCGGCCATTGCGTCCGTGACGACTTCGGCGCGCGGCGGGACGTGCCTTGATCCCCTCAGGAAAACCGGATGATTGCGGTAGCCGGCGAGGGACGCCGGGCTGCTTAATCCAGCCGCGACACTGGGCGCGAACAATTCCCGGTACCAGTCGCGATGCGCGGTACGCACCAGAGCGGCAGCATCGCGACCCGTGATGATCTTTGCGACCGTCCTCTTCACATTTTGGAAGGCTTGCCAGTAGCCGCGCGCGGCCAGGGCGTCCTTGTTCTGCCGGTCCGCTTCATAGGCGGCGGGGTTCCAATTGCCCGCACGGACTCTTTCGATGAGTTCCGGGGTGACCCGGTAACCTTCGATCGACAGCGAATGATAGGCATCGCTTTGATAGATTTCATCGACGAAGCGCAGATAGGCTTCCGTATCTTTCGGCAATCCGGGGGCTTGCGGAAAGCCGTCCATCACCGCATCGCGCAACGAAGACCACAGCGCCTGGATGCGGCCGACGATCGGCGTGGTGCCGTGCGGAAGCGGGTTGAAAGCCTGCTGTGGCGTGAAGGGATCGCTCTCCCGCACGTCGTACCCGGCGCCCTTCATGGTCTTCATGATCTCGTCGGCGAAATTGCTTCGGCCGACGCGGCGGAAGGCTCCAGCGATGCGTCCGGCAACAGCGGAATGGCCGCCTTCCAGAAGGCGGCTCAGTACGTCCGACGGATCCTGGATGGCCGCAAGCGTCACCTGGACGTCAACCGGATGGCGGGTGAAGAAATCTTCCGGCACTTTGGTCAGCGCGGCGGCCGGGACGAAAATTCGCAAGCCGTCCGTCACCGTAAGATCGGCTGTCGGCGGGCGCTGCTTGTGCTTGAGATCGTAGAGCGAGGTGCCGAGCAACAGCTTCAACGTGTTGTTCGTTCCCTTGGGGCTGTAGACGACAACCTGGGTCGGAACGAAGGTGTTTTCCGCGTGGAGCAGCAAGGATTGCTCGGGCGACAGGTGCCAGTCCTTGCCGAACCGGTTCTCGCAGTAACGCGCGCAGAACTCCCAGAATGAGGCATACCAGGGCGTGCTGTCCCCGGGCTCGACTCCCGGACCGGTGGCGATGATCCAACCCTTCATGATCGCACTCAGGAACCCCTGTGTGCGCAGGCGTTCCCGATGAACCCGCGGGAGCTCCTCTGACTGGAAGACACGTCGCCCGTCAGCCTGGAGGGCGTGGAGCTTCGCGAGTGACGCGGCGAGTTTGTTGCTGGGAGTTGCCATGCCGGATACCGTTCGTGCGAGTCCAAGTATATAATGCCGTGTAGCTACAAGTCAATTATGATGAATGACTGCAAGTTAAATATGCTCCGCATGTTCAAGTGTCTCGCACACCGCGCGCCCCGGGCTGGGCGCGGGACAAGTCCCGCTCCGCCGCGCGCGGCGGGGCGTGGGAATGACCCCGCCTGAACGAAGCGAAGGAGGGTCGAGTGGGGTTGGTCTCGGCGGGCTCCGCATTCGTGGAGAGAACCCCACCCGGCTCGCTTCGCTCGCCACCTTCCCCGTTTCCGGGGAGGGATTTTACCCTGTCTCGAACTGCAGCTTGGCGAGCCGTGCGTAGAGCCCGCCGGCGGCGGCGAGGCTCGCGTGGGTGCCTTCCTCGACGATGCGGCCGTGATCCATCACCAGGATGCGGTCGCAGGTGAGCACGGTGGCGAGGCGGTGGGCGATCACCAGGGTCGTGCGGCCCTGCATCAGCCGTTCGAGCGCGGCCTGCACCAGGGTTTCGCTCTCGGCGTCGAGCGAGGATGTCGCCTCGTCGAGCAGCAGCAGGGGCGCGCCGCGCAGGATCGCGCGCGCGATGGCGATGCGCTGGCGCTGGCCGCCCGACAGGGTGACACCGCGCTCGCCGACCGGCGTGTCGTAGCCCTGCGGCAGGCCGGCGATGAACGCCTCGGCGTGCGCCAGCTGCGCGGCGCGCTTGACCTCCGCATCGCTCGCGTTCGCCCGGCCGAAGCGGATGTTCTCGGCGATGGACGCCGCGAAGATCGCCACGTCCTGCGGCACCAGCGCGATGCGGGCGCGCAGTTCCGCCGGATCCGCGTCCGGCAGGCGCACGCCGTCGAAGCTCACGTGTCCGGACAGCGGATCGTAGTAGCGCAGGATCAGATGGAAGATCGTGCTCTTGCCGGCGCCCGAGGGGCCGACGATCGCGACCCTCTCGCCCGGCGAGACGCGCAGCGACACGCCGTCGAGCACGCGGGCGTCGGAGCGGCTCGGATAGACGAAGCGCACGTCCTCGAAGGCGACCTCGCCGCGCGGCGGCACCGGCAAGGGGACCGGCCGGGCGGGTGCGGCGATCTCCGGCTTGATGGCGAGGATTTCGGCGAGGCGCTCGGCGGCGCCGGCCGCGAGCGAAATCTCGCCCCACACCTGGCTCAGCTCGCCGAGCCCGCCCGCGGCGAACACCGCATAGAGCACGAACTGGCCGAGCCGGCCGGCGGTGATGCGGCCGGCGAGCACGTCCTGCGCGCCGACCCACAGGATCACGACCACGCTCGCGAACACGAGAAAAATGACGATCGCGGTGAGCACCGCGCGCGCGCGCGTCGAGGTGCGGGCGGCAACGTAGGCGCGCTCGACCGCGGCGCCGAAACGCGAGGCGGCGAGTTTCTCGTTGGTGAAGGCCTGCAGCGTTCGCACCGCGCCGATCAGCTCGGCCGCATAGGCGGTGGCATCGGCCAGCGTGTCCTGCGCGGTGCGCGAGCGCCGGCGCACCGCGCGGCCGAAGCCGACGAGCGGGAGCACGATCACCGGGATCGCGGCGAGCACGAAGGCGGACAGCCGCGGGCTCGTCACCACCATCATGGCGCTGCCGCCGAGGAACAGCACGAGATTGCGCAGCGCGATCGACACCGAGGCGCCGACCGTCGCCTTGATCTGGGTGGTGTCGGCGGTGAGCCGCGACACCATTTCGCCGGTCCTGGCCGTGTCGAAGAACGCGGCGGAGAGCGACGTGAGGTGGGCAAACACGTTCGCGCGCAGGTCGGCGACCACCCGCTCGCCCAGCACGGTGACGAGGTAGTAGCGCAGCGCGCTCGCGCCGGCGAGCACCGCGACCACCGCGATCATCACGGTGAAATACTGGTCGATCAGCCCGATGCGCTCGGCCGAGAAGCCGAAATCGATCATCCGCCGCACGGCGATCGGCACCGCGAGCGTCGCAAGCGCGGCGATCAGCAGCGCAACGAAGGCGCCCGCGACGGTGAGGCGATAGCGCAGGATGTAGGGCGCGAGCGCGAGCAGCGGCTTGAGCTTGGGCTGTGCGCCGGGTGTCGCCGGCGCAACCGCGTCATTGACGGTGCCACCCCGCCCCTCGCCGCCGGCGAAGCTCATCGCAGAATTCCCCTCGAAACTCGCATCTCGGTCGAACCGCCGCTCAACCTTGCCGCCCCCGGCCGGCGATGACAATCGCCCAACGGGCGCGGCTTGTGTCCCCTGACAGGCCGCGTTATAGAGCCGCAAATTCCGTCAGCACCTCGATGCAAGCGACGCCGCAGGGCCGGCGCGGAAAGCCGAAAACCATGAAAGCCAAAACCCACCCGGATTATCACACCATCAAGGTGGTGATGACCGACGGCACCGAGTTCGAGACCCGCACCACCTGGGGCAAGGCCGGCGACACGCTGCGCCTCGACATCGATCCGAAATCGCATCCGGCCTGGACCGGCGGCCAGCAGCACCTGGTCGACCGCGGCGGACGGCTGTCGCGCTTCCAGAAGAAGTTTTCCGGCTTCCTGAAGAAATAACCGGCCGCGCCGGTCGGCTATTTTCCGACCGCGCTTTCCCGCTCGAACGCGGCGCGCAGCAGGCCGACCTGGCGCGCGACCGGATTGACCGGCGCCTTCGCGGTTGCACCCGCGTGGATCGTGGCGTCGAGGCGGCGCACCCGCTCGAGCAGCTTGAGCGAGCGGTCGATCAGTTCGCGCAGGTTCTTCGGCAACAGGCGGCTCGTCTCCTCGTCCTGCGGCTCGGCCGCGGCGAGCTTCACCTTGGTCTTTTCCTGGCTCGCCTGGACGAGCGACATCTCGCCCTCGTTGACGGCGCGATGCAGCAGAAGCCAGGAGGCGAGCTGCATCAGCCGAGTGGTCAGACGCATGCTCTCGGTCGCGTAGGCAAGCGCGGCGTTGCGCTCGAGGCCCTTCGAATCCTTGCGGCCCGGGCCGTCGAGATAGGCGGCGGTCTCCTCGACCAGCGCCATCCCCTCGCGGAACAGCGTCCCGAACGATTGCGAGCCGGCCAGCCGTGCGCCGAACGACACCGGGCCGGACTCGTGAGCCAACTTGTCGGACATGATCACGCCTCACACACCCGGGGACTATGCTGCCCGCCGCCAGCCGGCCTGTCCAGAACGGAATTGCGGCAGCGAAGGCCTCGGTGCAAGCGCCGCGCCAGCCGACCGCCCCTAAATGGCACAGTCGAGGCACTTTTCGGTTAAGCGGGCATGGTTTTCGGGGCAAATACAGGCAGCCCAGGCATCCGGGCAAAAAAGGAGCCGCCGTCGCCGGCGGCTCAAGGTGATAACAGGGAGGCGTCAAACAGAGTGGACAGGAGCCACTCGACGTCCAGAAGCTGGACGACCGGAGTAATGAAGGAGAAAGCTTAACGACAGGTTAAGCTTTTGCGGAATTTTGAATCTTTATCCCTCCCCTGAAAGGGGAGGGTGGATGCGCGCGTAAGCGCGCGGCCGGGTGGGGTTTTCTCCGCGACCGCTGCGCGTGCGGCACAGACCCCACCCGGCTCGCTTCGCTCGCCACCCTCCCCGTTCCGGGGAGGGATAAAATAGTCAGCGCTTGAAGAATTGGTCGGCGGCCTGGCGGGTCGCGCTCTTGCTCCTGATCGCGGCCTCGAGGCGGTCGATCTCGTCCTTGAGCAGCGAGATGCGTTCCGCAAGCTCCGCAAGCGAGAGCAGCGACAGGTCCTGACCGATCTCGTGGGTCGGCTTCTTCTTCGGCAGAAGGTCCTCGTCCATCGCCACCATCGCCAAGCCTCCGGTCCGCGCGGCGAGGAAAATAGCCGCGTCCGCCGCGGTTGTCACATGCGGCCCGGCCGTCTATACCGCCGCCCCCAATCGCATTTCGCCGAAGGACGTTCCATGGCCGCCTTGCCCGCCCGCATGACCGTGATCGCCATCCGCGCGCCCGGCGCTCCCGACGTTCTCGTCCCGGAGGAACGCCCGGTACCGGCGCCCGGCCCCGGCGAGATCCTGGTCAAGGTGGCGGCGGCCGGGGTCAACCGCCCGGACGTGATGCAGCGGCAAGGCCTCTATCCGCCGCCGCCCGGGGCCTCTGACATTCCCGGCCTCGAAATCGCCGGGCAGGTGGTGGCGCTCGGCGAGGGCGTGACCCGCTGGAAGGTC
>WNGG01020013.1_pt1 | contig 12535 bp, 14 predicted proteins | sample 5400661 | NCBI WGS metagenome assembly WNGG01 (sample SAMN13153372, study PRJNA577476) | soil metagenome | isolation source: 100 cm soil or saprolite under Garry oak tree replicate 1 | place: USA:California | collected 2016-06-15 | reverse complement strand
GTCTTCCATGGGATCAGAGCAAATGTCTGGAAGATTACTCCGATCTTTCGGCTCGGGGCTGTTACGGGTTGTCCGTGGAACAAGACCTCTCCGCTCGAGGGAATGTCAAGCCCATCCATGATCCGGAGCATTGTACTCTTGCCGCAGCCTGAAGGTCCAACGATCGCTAGGAATTGTGTTGGAACTTGAAAGGAGATGTGGTCAAGAACCGTTGTGCTCTTGCCATCGTTCACGTAGGTCTTTGTCAGATCTCTGATATCCAGTATGGGCTCGTTGGAAGTGCTCACTGATTCTCAGACTTCCATCTTGAACTTCTCTGCTTTCTTTAGAAGCCGTCTCCAGACGACCCTATTGATTGTGAGGACGGTTATCGTCATTATCAGCACCGCTACTGTGATTACTACCGCACTCGCATATGGAGGGTAGGTCTTTACTGCAGTTTGCAAGAGCGCGCCTAGGCCTGGAACCTGATGAACCGCTCCAGGGTTGTTGGGGTCGCCGGTTATGTATTCTGAAACTATCGTCGCGTTCCAGCCTCCGCCCCATGCTTGGATGCTACCGATGAGAATTGCGGGGAAGGAAGCTGGCAGAAGGATCTCTCTTACGAATCGTTTGCCCTTGATTCCATATGCGGACGACGCTTCCAACAGGTCAGTGGGGAGTCCTCTAACGGCTCCAACAATGTTGAACAGCAAGTACCACTGCATTCCCGTCAAAAGCAATAGTATGGACGCCAAGTTCAGTCCCAACGGGCTGCCTCGCAACGGATTCACAACCAACAAGATCAGTATGGGAAAGAGTGCAGTACCTGGAATGGACTGCACGACGTCGAAGACTGGAATCAAGAGTTTGGACGCTCTCTCATTTCTGGCAATGAGAATTCCCGCTCCGAGCGTCCATCCTAGCGCGATGAGGTACGCGGCGAGTATTCGCAAGAGTGAAGCCCCTGTGTCAAGAGCGATCGTCAAGTAACCTCCTTCCACCCATGTTGCAATGGTCGCCGGGGCGTCTCCGAGCGAGGTAACCTGGATTCCGCGAAGGGTTGGGATGCTGACGACAATCAGGGTTATTGCGATAACGAAGCTGATGATTCGCCCCATCCGAGCATGTCTCAGCAACTGGTCCTGAAGATGTACCCTCTCGGGAACATGCAATCTACGTCTGAGGTGAACTGCTTCCAGGAATGACGACAGGGAAGCTCTCTCGTACTTGAACAGCGAGACGAGAGGGGAGATCAATCTCTGCTCGTACTTTCTTACATTCGCGGTCATGCGTCCAGGTTTGCTACCTGAGGTCTGGGGGGCGGCGGTCGATTCGTACTTGTACTTCTCCGCCCTTGCTCCCAACGGCTTCCAGACTATCTCGTCGATTGCCAAGATGATCAAGACCAGAACACCCAGACCGAATAGGGAGGAATTCAGGTCAAGTCTCGCGGCAGCGTTCGCGATGTAGTTTCCTAGGCCTGGGAGTGGGGAAGTGCCATTGAACGAAACGTTCTCTTCCACGGGGATCAGGTACCAGCCTCCTCCCCAAGCCAACAGGCTACTCCAAACCAGCTCAGGATACACTGCAGGAAGAATGATTTGACGTAGGTAACTCAGTCCGTGGACCCCGTAAGCTTGCGAGGCCTCCTTGATGTCTTGAGGGATCGCGTTGACCCCTGCAATCACTCCGAAGGTTGGAGCCCAGACCATTGCCGTAAAAATCAGGATTATAGACGATATCTCTGCACCAAAGACAGCGTTCCTGAGGAAGAAAAACACGGCAGGGAGAAAGCCCAGCACTGGAACGGACTGGAGGATGTCGAGAAGAGGAAGCATAACGTGCGACGCCCTCCGGCTCAGCCCAGTCGTTATGCCATAGGCGAGAGCGAAGCCGATGCTCAACAAGTAGGCCAATGTCATTCTTGTAAGTGTGAACACGGCGTAGAGCGGGATGCTGGTTATGTCGAGGATGGTGAGCGAGAGGCCTGCGACGGCCAAGGGGACAATAGTCGCTACAAGAATACTCGGCAAAATTGCTCCATTCAGAATATTGGCGTGACCGACTCTGGAGCGGACGTAATTGCTTGGATAGTCTATCATTGACCTGTCCTAAGTGTCGGGCACACTCGAGCGGTGGAAAAATGAGCCTAGTTATAAAAGCGCACAAGGACCAATGCGACAATGTCGGCTTGGACGGGCTTCAAAACAGGATAGTGCGGAAATCGGAGAAATACTCTTCTGGGAACGGGTCCAACCCTCAAATGACAGACAGCCAATCCAGAATCAGAGATTCAATCTCTGTACAAATGAGCGCGACACTGATACTCATCTACCTCCTCTTTGGTGCAATCGGAGGAAACTTGCTCATGTTAAACCTCGGCACCCCAACCGTCACTCTGGGTTGCGTATCATGGGCCGGGGCTGCATCCTACTTGGTGCAGAACAACTGCCTCGTATTAGAAGGCTGGGTCTGGATGCTTTTCTCATCTCTCTTCCTCCACCTGAACATTCTTCACTTGGGTGGAAACTTGCTTTTTCTCCTGATATTCGGCACTGCTCTTGAGGAGAAAGTTTCCAGGCAGCGATGGCTCGTTGTTTTTCTAGCCAGCGGCATTAGTGGCAACATCGCATTTCTTGCGCTCGGGCCTCTACTGGGGTCTGATATAGGGCTCGGTGCCTCTGGGGCCATCTACGGACTCTTAGGAGCCGCAGGCGGAGTGAGAGGAGCGTTTCTTGTCATAATTCTTCTCGGCTTGAATCTCTTCTCCGGCGGAGGGGAAGTTGCTCACGTCGCTGGGCTTGTCACAGGCCTCGCGTTGTACAGGTGGGGCGATCGACTTGCACGAGCATTCAAAGGAGGAATTTGAGACCCGAATTCAGAGCGTCCCTAGGTGTCTTCCCAAGGAAACCGTTTCTTCGGTGAACCCGAAGATTTGCTGTTTGTCGTCGAAGTTGACCGCACTTCCTCATCTCTGATTGCTTCTTCCTGCTCACGCTTATAGTCATCCGGCAATGCCGATTTTGTGGTTTCCTCATCCGTTCCACTTGAAGTGGATTCCGACTCTCCCAATTGGTAAGATGAAGGCAATACCGAGGAGTTCCTGTCCTCAGTTTCCAGACTGCCGACAGGCGGTGTTGATGTGGGCAAGCGAGAACCCCCTCTGCGGGAGACGGGGGAAACGCTAGTGCTTGGAGGTGCACTTGCCACCGCGGCTCGTGCGGCCGGGATTGGAATGTAGGGCTGTCTTCTAGATCCTGGCTGAGCAATTACACTTGGCTTCCGACCCGCTCCAAGAGAACTCGCCCCAGACGCACTCTTCATCGAGGTTTCGCTTTCGCCGGCCCATACGCTGGGTGAGTCCGTATCCTGCGTTTGTCTCGTTTCAGGAATAGTTTCACCCCTCGGACTTGTCGTATCGTCCGGGAGGTTCCTCGCGCGCTGATTGGGCGATGGAATAGCTGCTTGTGGTTGTTTGATATCCGTTCTGATCGACTTGTAACGGGGATGTGCTGCTTCAATGTTGGGAGCTTCAAGGCTCGAATTACGCGTCGATCTACCGATAATGTTGGAGCCTGCAGACGGTCCTGCTTCTATCGGTGTTCGGAAGGCCCTTTCCCATGATCCGAGTGGAGGCTCGTTGGAGGTCTGTCTATCAGACGCTGTTCCTTGTACGCTAGCCATTTTCATCTCGGCTATTTGAGCTTCAAGCATCAAATTCCGTTTCATGAGACTTTCTAACATCTGAAGAGCTCTCTCTAGCCGGATTCCGGGCTTGAGTCCCCGGTCGAACTTGAAAGCCAATAGTATGGACAATGAACCAATTAGCACGAGAACTGTAATGTCGACCGTTGTGAATGAGACCTGGGGGAATCTTGAGAGCTGAGATGCAAGCCCCCCCGAGACTAGGGGATTATTAGAGTAGACGAGAAAGATCCAGTAGCCCAGCCACCCCACCAGGGCGGTTTCTATGGCGACGAGCTTGACTAACAGTCTTCTCATGGCTTGTCTTCGACCTTGTCCTTTCGGAGAGTTTTCAGAATCGCGTCGAGTGCGGTATCCCAGTCCATTTCTCCTGTTGTCGGGCTGGTTGTCGGGGGCAGGTCTCGGGGTTGGTCGGATTGATCGGGCCGCGAGGGTGGGGTTGGGGACTGGCGTGACGTGTCGGGTCTAGGTGAGGGTGGAGATGTCATGTTCTCGGTTTGGCTGGGTCTTGGTCCGGGTATTGGTCTCGTTCCAATTCCTGGGGCTTGTTGGTTGCCCGGTACGCCGGGGCGTCTCTCCTGATAACGTGGAACTTCTCCGACCGGGGCTTGTCTCAAAGGTCCTGTGTATCCGAGTGGTCGAGGGACTCCTTGAGGCCCTGGGAAGTTTGGTCTCGGCTCGCTTTGCGGGCTTTGACCGAATGACGGGCTAGTTGGGGCTTGTGTTCGAAGAGCAGGGGAGGCTGAGGGAGGAAGCCACTTTTGTGGAGGTGAATACGCGGGTGCCGAGGCAGGTTCGGTCCAACTGTTCGCCGGTCCTGTTGGTTCTGCGCGACGTGTGGCGTCGTTTGGTGGAGCAAATCCTTGCGGTCTGTCAGCCGAGGGACCGAGTGGTTGTCTCAGATAAGGCGGGACCGGTTGGTTGTCGCTAGTGGGACTTTGATATGGAGCAGTTGTTCTTGGGGGCAGAGGTTGACTTCCAAGCTGTGGTCCCCAACGCGAGGGCTGGACAGTCTGAACTGGTTCTCTTATCGGGACTGAGGGAGGAGGAATTGGTTTCATGAATTCGGGCTGCCGTCCTTGAACAGTCGGTTGACGGTCTGCAAGAGGAATTCCAGATGGCCCAGCTGACGGCTGTGGTTCGATTTGCCTCGCTGGATAACTAGGGTCAGGGGAATTCGGAATCTCTACTGGTTCCTGTCTTTGGGCTCGAAATGTTGCCGGGCTCCACTGACGGGGAGCTGCGGACCATGAGGTGGATTGTTTGGGAGATTGAGATGGGGCCTTTGAGAGTGGCGGGACTGCATAGGCTGTGTGTTTTGATGTGGGGCCAGGGGGTGGGCCCATTGGTACATTTCTTGCCTGCGAAGAAATCCCCCCAGGTCGGGAGAGGGGTGAGGGCTGTTTTTGCGGGCCGATTCTTTGCAGTCTTCCTCCGATTCCGATGTTGGGAGCTTTTCGTCGGAGGAGGAAGTATCCGAAGGCTGATCCTGCGATTATGCTACTGCTCAGTACTAGGGTAAAGGTTGAGAGGATGTTCTGGTTAACCCATGTTTTGAAGGCTGTATCGCTGGTGGTCTCGTACACGTGGACCAGTGATGCTGCGAGGATGAGGTTGGCCGCGATTGACGCGAGGGTTATGATGCTGGGTTTCTTCAATAATCGTCCTCCTTGGCGGTAGGTATGACCGGTCCGATTGCCTGGCGGATGACTGAGACCAGTCTTGTGAAGCCGTACCCAGATGCGGCCATGAGTACCAGGACTAGGAACACCGGGTTGAATGATCCGAAGTATTGCTGCTCGAAGCTGTTGTAGAAGTATTCGATTACCAGCCGTATTCGATTACCAGCCACACTCCGAAGAATAGTATGATGAGGTATTCGAGAAGCGAGGTTACTAGTGCGGTCTCGTAGATGCCTCCGCCCCCGTCCTCGTTTGCCCACCCAAGCAAGGTGTCCACGTATCTCCGGCTGTGACTCTTCTTGGGTTGGGCTTCCTCACCCTCAACCCCCAATAATCCTCAACGGCTGATTTCAACCCGTACTGTCAGGATAAGCGTGTTGTAACCTTGGAAAGGACGACGAGGAACTTGGACCCGTGAGGAATTATTATGCCCAACTTCGCCGAAGATTGCTGGCTTTAGGATTGGAAAGAATCCTGCGCACTTGGACGGGGGTACTGGTCCTAGGGAAGTCAAGAAGATGAGCTTGAAAAGTGGATCATGCGACACGATTGGCGGGTAATGGTACCCCCTTTCTTGAGAATCGTTTTCTACTTGGAACCGTTTTAGACGATTTTTCCTTCTAATCCCGTGGAATCGGCTTGAATCACAATTTTTGACATCGGGAAATCTAGGACTTTCGTGCGGGCCGAATCGGCGAGTATAGAAGTGGGCTCTCAAAACGCGATTCAGGGCTGATTCTGGGCGATTTAGCCGAAGGGGTGTTGTAGAGCTTCTGCTTTGAGCGAGGTTGTCAGGTGAAGGTTTCGGCGTGCTCTACCACAGATTAGCTGGCGCGCTCTTCCCAGTTTTAATAAGCTGGGAACGTCACTTTCTGAAATCGCAGGGTGAGGTGCTGGTGACTCAGGAAGCCACGAAAAAGTACGAAGTCGTGGAGGACCTTCCAGGAGTCGGACGTGCAACAGCAGACAAGCTGAAAGAGTTAGGATTCAACACGGTGGAGTCCGTCGCCACTGCGACTGTGAGGGAGCTGGTGCCAGCGGGCATCGGGGAGAAGCAGGCCAAGAAGATAATTGACGTAGCTAGAGACAGCATTTCGCTCTCCTTCATCAGAGCTGACGAGCTCATGAAGATGAAGGCCAATGTTCTCCGTCTTTCAACGGGAAGCAAAGCCTTCGACGGCCTGATCGGCGGGGGACTTGAGACACAGACTATTACAGAGTTCTACGGTGAGTACGGCGTTGGCAAGTCGATTCTCTGCCATCAACTAGCCATCAACGTCCAGCTTCCCGTCAACAAGGGGGGGCTAGATGGTGGGGCGTTGTACTTGGATACTGAGCAGACGTTCAGGCCGGAATGGATAGTTCGAATGGCGAAACAGGCGAATATTGAGCCAGTCGATGCGGCGCAGAGAATAATCTACTCCGAAGCATACAATTCGGACCATCAAACACTCTTGCTCGAAAAGGCAGACAAGGTAATCAAGGAGAACAACATCCGATTGATCATCATCGATTCACTCACATCCCATTTCAGAAGCGAATATCTCGGGAGAGAAATGCTCGCCGAGCGCCAGCAGAGACTGAACAATCACATGCACCGGCTTATACGTTTGGCGAGAAGCTTCAACGCAGTTGCAGTCGTGACAAACCAAGTAATGTCAAAGCCAGACCAATTCTTTGCCAACACGGTTGACGCGGTCGGAGGCCATATCGTCGCACACACCAGCCACACCCGTGTTTTCCTGAGAAAGGCCGCCAGTGGCCCTGTCAGGATCGCTCGATTGGTTTCGTCTCCGTATCTCCCGGAGGGAGAGATAATATTCAAGGTCACCGAGACTGGGATACAGGATCTATCAGAGGATGACGAAGTCAAGAGACGAAGGTAGCCAGTGATTGATTCAGCAGGCATCGATCAACAAGTATCTCCAGCATGTGGGCCAGAGAGCTTGGACTGACGCTGAGAAAGAACTGGACGCTATCAAGCAGAAATCGGACAGCACGCAATGGTCCCGAGGCTACGTGAAAGCACTCGAAGGACTAATGCTGACGTACAGGAACGACGATGACAAGTACATCTACCTTCCTAAGACTCTGACAAACAAGAGCGGACCAGAGAACGAAGCATTGAGGAAGGAGTTCGCCGAGTTCGCCGTGAACGAAATACACGGGGAGTATGACAGAGGGTTCTTCAAAGCATTAGAAGACTATCTGTCGCAAGTAGCGACTCTTCGTCCAGCACAGGAATCGGCGGAACAAGAAAAGACAACTGCTGAAACTGTGCAGCAGAAACTTACGCCCGAGCAAAAAGAATAGTGTTAATCAGAATTATCCCGAAAAGCAGCCAGATAATGTACGTCCCCATTCCCGTAGTGACTAGCTTGCGCGGACCCTTCAAGTCGGCATCCTCATAGCCTAGAACGAACCTGAAGAAGTAGACGGATCCCGCGTAGAATGCTATTCCGAGACCAAGAGCACTGAGGGTTCCGAGTTCGACGCCCCAGTTTCCATGAAAACTGAAACCGATGATGTTGTAGACGGCTGCGGCGAGAACGGCGAATCCAAGTCGGGACCAATAGACGACCGATGAGGGAGTAAGCCTCGAGGATTTCTCCTCCCTCGAAGTGTCTGGAAGACTGCCCGCCCCGCTCAATTGGAAATCCGCGGAACGCGGTTTCTAGCTGGGACTGATAATCTTTTGCAGTCCGTGCGCCTATTTTCACATGAACGTTTTATAGAAGTATAAGCATGGCCGGGTGAACATTGTCGGTCCACGAAACAGAGCCCGAAGTTTTCGTCCGGGACATCATGTCAAGGCCTCCGATAATCGCGAAAGAGTCTGACACCGCGATGACTGCTGCGAAACTCATGGCGAAGCATGACGTGGGATGTGTCATAATCGTGGACAAGGCGGGGAAACCTTCCGGGATAATTACGGAGAGGGATATTGTAGAGAGAGTCGCATCCAAGAATTTAGTGCCTTCTGACGTCAAAGTTACTGATGCGATGTCAAAACCGATCATCGGAGTTCTCCCATCAACACGGGTGAACGACGCTGCCAAGCAGATGAACCGGGGCAAAATTCGACGGCTCGCGGTAATAGACGACGGTAAACTGGTCGGAATTCTGACAATGAAGGACATAATCGAAGTGACACCCGCCCTAATGGACCTAATATCGGAGAAGAGCCGAGTTGCCGGCTTGGATAGCCCGCGCTCCAAGTCCAGCCTAGCCGGGTATTGCGACAATTGCGAGACGTGGTCGGAAGACCTTGTTCAGAAAGAAGGCGTCTTCCTATGTCGGGAATGCGCTAGAGACGTTGGCTCCTCGGAAGAGAGCTGATCCCCAAGAGAGCTCCAATGCAGGAGCTCTAGCCGTAAAGGACTGCATGCTTTGGACCGGAGACGGGTTTCGAGAAGGCTCGATTCTCATCGAGAATGGTAAGATAAGCAAGATCGGCATAACGGTCCCCAGCACACCAAGGTCGATCAATGGTAAAGGGCTTCTCGCACTCCCCGGTCTGATTGACGTTCATGTCCACCTTAGAGACATGGAGCTTTCTTACAAGGAGGATTTTACGACGGGATCTTCAGCTGCTGCCGCTGGTGGTTTCACCAGTCTTCTCGACATGCCAAACTCGCAGCCCGTTGTTGACTCGGCTGAACGCTTGAGAGAACGGATGGAAGTGGCTTCACATGGGATAGTAGTCAACGTTGGATTTCACGTGGCTGCAGTTGGAAGGCCGGATCGGTTGAATGCTATGATTAGGTTGGGAGCATTCTCTTTGAAACTGTACATGCCGCGTCCGATCTCATCCTTCGCAGTCGATAGTGACAAGGAGGTTCTGGCAATGATGAGAGAGGCGGCGAGGAAGCGTGTACCTGTCACAGTGCATGCGGAAGAGCCGAGCCTGATCAGGGACCCATCTACGACCAAGACATGGCTTGGTCTAGCAGGGACGCGTCCGGACGAAGCCGAGTCTAAGGCAGTCAGAAGAATGCTGAGGCTCCAAGCCATCAGCGGGTGCTCCGTACACTTTGCTCACACAACTTTGCCTGCAAGCCTCAGACAGATTTGGAGCCGTCACTCTACACAGGCTAGCTCGGAGGTAACCCCTCATCACCTATTGCTATCTGAGTTGGACTTGAAGAGGCTCGGATGGAAGGCGTGGATGGTCCCGCCTTTGAGGACCCAAATGTTGGCACGGAAACTGCTCTTAGCAACTTCCCAGGGAAAAGCCACCCTCATAGCAAGTGACCATGCTCCTCACTCGATACAAGAGAAAACGGCCGGACTTCACAAGGTCCTCCCGGGTATTCCGGGTTTGGAAACCACGCTCCCCCTCCTGATGACTCTTGTTCACCGAGGGAAGCTGTCGATGAAGCGAATGATCGATATGCTAACTGTCGCTCCGGCCCGGAGGTTTAGGATTGCCGCAAAGGGCGGGCTCGGAGAGGGTGCGGACGCAGATGTGGTCCTTGTGAATCCGAAAGTCGTGTCAAAGATAGACCCGCTGATGTTCTTCTCTAAGGCTAAGTATTCTCCCTTTGAAGGGTTTGAGACTCGTGGCAAGGTGGATAAGACGATTGTTGGTGGAGAAGTCGTGTTTGAGGACGGGAGGATCGTTGCTCCTTTGGGAACTGGAAGGATATTGAAGCGGGCACGTTGAAATTCGTAGTTGATGGAATGTTAGGAAAGCTCGCGAGGTGGCTGCGAATGTTAGGTCATAAAGTGGATTATGATCCCGGTCTAAACGACAGCTCACTACTGGATCTTACTGAGAGAAAAGGGGCTGTTCTTCTGACTAGAGATGAGGAGCTTCACAATCGGGCTGAAGCTCGGCATGTTCGGGCTATTCTCGTCACCGGCGATAGCGAAGAGGAAAAGCTCGCCGATGTGGCACGGGAATATGGAATCCCGCTGGTGGTCGACATGTCCTTGACGAGATGTCCCAAGTGTGGTGCGAGCTTGTCTTATGCGGAGAGGTCTGAGGTAGCTCACACTGTTCCCGCTTCGAGTTTGAGGCTTTACCCTGAGTTCTGGAAGTGTACCAATGCGAACTGCGGTAAAGTGTACTGGAGAGGCAGTCACTGGAAAAGAATTGATCTCATGCTAGCCGACGCCAGGAAACTATTGGAGGTACGTTAAGTTTGGATCTAAGGTCCGGCGCTGCTTTGGTTGAGTACGCTCGCCAAGCGATTGAAACCTATCTCAACCAAGGAAAGAGACTTGAATGGTCCACTCAGGACCACGGTCTCCTAGAGAAACGTGGGGTTTTCGTTACTCTTCTCGATGGCTCAGATGCCAGGATGTTGAGAGGCTGTATTGGGGCTCCGTACCCCGACGCGCCTCTCATCTCTCAACTTGTCGAGGTCGCGGTTGACGCAGCTACAAGCGACCCAAGATTTCCCCCTGTCACCTTGTCCGAATTCAACAAGAAGGTCATCGTAGAGGTAACCGTCCTGTCCAAACCTGAGGAGTTGAAAGTGGAGAAGCCGATTCGTTACAAGGACCAGATCATTATTGGACGGGACGGCATAATCATAGAAGGACTGGAAGGTCGAGGCTTGCTTCTTCCACAAGTTGCAGTCGAGGAAGGATTTGATGCTGAGGAATTCCTCAGTCAAGCTTGTCTCAAAGCTGGGCTCCTCCCCGATGCCTGGATATCCGATAAAGTTCGAGTTTCCAGATTTCAAGGGCAAGTTTTCTCCGAGGCGGCACCGGGAGGTTCGGTCTCCGAGAAAATTATCAGCAAACGACGTGGCTCCAAGTACTAGGTCCTCGGGTCTCCGGATCTCGGTCTCTCCTGGGGTTGAAAACTTGCAGTACCACCAGTGATAGTTACATAATCATGATAGGATGTTCGCAGTAGGACCAACGCGCGAATTTGAATAACCTCAAGAGCCTCATAGGCGAGGAAAGCATTGTCGCTGAATGTACGGGGGTCAACTACACAGTTTACGTGACGCCTTCTCGGGTTCTTGTTGGAAAACGGTTCTCTCTCGAGGAAGGCTTCGTCAACGTGCCACACTCAAGCGTGAGCACCCTGGAGCTTATCACGAAGAGCGTGATTCCTCCGCTTACTTTCGCAATCATAGCTGCGGCCGGTGCATTTCTTGTCTGGTGGGTTCCAGCACAAGCAAGTTCATCACCGGGGTATCCGTACGATGCCTTCATTTTAGTCGGGATCGGATGCTCTGCAATCGCTCTGGTCTCATTATGGTGGAGACGCAGGGTCGCAGTATTGAGGATAGGAGTCACTGGGATGAGCGAGCCCATTACCGTCCGAATGGTGAGCACGTCAAAGGCCGACAGCGTCTTTCGTGCACTGAAAGGATGAAGGGTTGATTCTAGGGCCTTGCTGGTCTTCTGACTTGGAAAGCTTAAGGGCCACGACAAGCGCGACGCCTCGACCACGCTTGTCCGACACGATCGAGGAAGGCTCGCAGGTTCTCCTCTACCAGGATTCAAGGAGAAAATGGGTCACAAGAGTTTCCAACACGAAATTCCACACTCACAGGGGATTCTTGGAGCTAGGCGGGATAATTGGAAAGAAGTACGGAGAATCTGTAAAGACCAGCATGGGGCAGTCACTGATCCTATTTCGGCCGCGGGGGATTGATCTCGTGGACGTGTTCGACAGGCCTACCCAGATTCTGTATCCGAAAGACATTGGATATTCGCTCTACCAACTTGGTGTGAAATCCGGTGATCGGATATTGGAGGTGGGGACAGGTAGTGGGGCTATGACGGCATCGCTCGCGCAGGCCGTGCAGCCTGAGGGCCATGTTTTTTCCTACGAGATGAGGCCGGAGTTCTTAGAGGCTGCGCGGACAAACATCGACAAGGCAGGTCTCTCGAAATGGGTGACTTTGCATCATAAGGACCCTTCAGATGGCTTTGACGAGGAAGGTGTGTCAGCTATCGTGGTGGACTTGGGTGATCCGTGGAAGATGGTTGCGCCGGCTTGGAGGAGCTTGGTCGGTGGTGGTATGCTGGCCGCATTTACCCCGACAGTGAACCAGTTGGAGAAGCTGGCGGCTGCCCTGAGGGATGGCGGTTTCATAATTCTAGAAGCGGTCGAAGTCTTCTTGAGAGAGCTAAAGACTGAGACGGGAAAGTTGCGTCCCGAGTCGAGAATGGTTGGTCACACCGCCTACGTGACAATT
>WNGG01016983.1_pt1 | contig 12538 bp, 9 predicted proteins | sample 5400661 | NCBI WGS metagenome assembly WNGG01 (sample SAMN13153372, study PRJNA577476) | soil metagenome | isolation source: 100 cm soil or saprolite under Garry oak tree replicate 1 | place: USA:California | collected 2016-06-15 | reverse complement strand
CGCTCGCCTGGCGCGGTCGCGACCTGGTACGTGTGGCTGCTGTTCGCCGTGGCGAACCTGATCGACCTCGGGGTGCGCGGCCATGATCACAGCGCCGCCGTGTACGCCGCCGTGTTGGTGCTGATCACCGGCGTGATCTACGTCGCGGCCCTCCGGCCGCGGATCATCGCCGGTGATGACGCGGTCACGCTGCGGAACCCGTTGCGGGATACCCGGATCCCATGGGGAGCGGTGGCCAGAATCGATCTGAAGGAACTCGTCTGTGTTGTTTGCCAGATCCAGGAAACGGATCGCCCCGACGGCGCGCCCGCGCGCCAGCGGGTGGTGCGAAGCTGGGCGCTGCAGTCCTCGCGGCGCAGCCGGGCGAAGGCGCGGGCGCGCGAGCGCAACGCCGAACTCGCCACGGAACGCCTGGTGTTCGCCAGGCAACCGCCGCCGATCCCAGCTATGACCGCGCAGTCGGCGGCTGCCGTGGCGATCGCGGAGCTAGAGGAACGGCGAAGCAATGCCCACTACAGCGGCGCCAGGCGCGGTGACCCCGTGGTCACCTGGTCCCGCGCCTCGCTGGCGGCGCTGGTTGCTCCGGCGGTGCTGGTCGCCCTGGTGGCCGCAATCCACTGACCGCCAGATCAGTCCGTGGCGATGCTAGTGAAGAGTCTGGTGAGCAACTGGCCGATCCTTGCCGCCGCGGCCCGCCCGGCGGCCAGCACGTCAGCGTGGTCGAGCGGCTTGCCCGACAGGCCCGCGGCCATGTTTGTCACCAGCGAGAAAGCGAGCACGTCGAGTCCTGCCTCGCGGGCCGCGATGGCTTCGAGCACAGTCGACATGCCCACCAGATCGGCGCCGAGCGTGCGAGCCATGCGGATCTCAGCCGGGGTCTCGTACTGCGGTCCGGGAAAGCATGCGTAGATTCCTTCGGCGAGGGATGGATCATCCTTGCGCGCAAGCGCTCGCAACCGCGGGGTGTACAGCTCGGTAAGGTCCACAAAGCGCGGGCCACTAAGCGGCGACCGCCCGGTCAGGTTGACGTGGTCGCTGATGAGCACCGGTTGCCCTATCGAGAAGTCTGGACGGATGGCACCCGCTGCGTTGGTCAGCACGATGGTCCGCGCGCCTGCTGCGGCAGCCGTTCTGATGCTATGAACCGCCGCCGCCGGTCCGTGACCTTCGTACAGGTGGGTGCGGCCGAGGAAGACAAGCAGCCGGTGCCGCCCAGTGCGCACGCAGCGGAGCATGCCTGGGTGGCCGCCGGTCGCCGGCGGGGGAAATCCGGGCAAGCCGTGGATCGCGAGTTCGTGGTCCGGCGGCCCGAACGCGTCCGCGGCGTCGCTCCAGCCGGATCCGAGCACCAGGGCCGCGGTGTACTGGTCGGCGCCTGTGCGCTCGCGCAGCGCGTCGGCGGCCGCTCGGGCGGTGCGGTAGGGATCGTCGTCGCTCACGTCAGCCGACCCTACGCGCGGCCGCCGCCCCTCGTCACCCGCCGCCCGGTCGAAGCTGTGCGCCACAATGGGATCCCGTGAGCTGCCAAGGGATGGACGAGACGGCATCGTGACGGCGGAACGCACCAGGATTGTGATCATCGGCGGCGGGCCAGGAGGGTATGAGGCTGCCCTCGTCGCTGCGCAACTCGGCGCTGACGTCACCGTGGTTGAGCGGGATGGCGCGGGCGGCGCCTGCGTGCTCACAGACTGCGTGCCATCCAAAACGCTGATCGCGACCTCGGTCACCATGGCGACGCTGGCGGGCGCGGCAAATCTGGGTGTGCGCGCGGGATCGGCTGCCGGGGCGGTTGACCCCGGCCAGCTCTACGCTCGGGTGAAGAAGCTCGCGCGGCAGCAGTCGGCTGACGTGGCGGCCCGGCTCGCGGCCGAAGGGGTGCGGGTGCTTGCCGGCACGGGCAGGCTGGCCGATCCGCACGTCGTGGCGGTTGGCCGCGAGCGGCTGGCCGCGGACGTGGTACTGATCGCGACCGGTGCACATCCGCGTGTGCTGCCTGACGCGTTGCCAGACGGAGAGCGGATCCTGGACTGGCGGCAGATCTACGAACTGCCCGAACTGCCCGAACGGCTCATCGTCGTCGGCTCAGGAGTGACCGGTGCAGAGTTCGCCAGCGGATACCAGTCCCTCGGCTCGGACGTGACGCTCATCTCCTCACGCCAGCGCGTGCTGCCCAACGAAGACGCCGACGCCGCAGGTGTGGTCGAGGAGGTATTCCTGCGGCGTGGCATGACCGTGCTCAGCAGGTCGCGGGCGGCAGGGGTGAAGCGCTCTGCCGACGGCGTCGTGGTGACGCTCAAGGACGGCCGCACCGTCGCTGGCTCGCATTGCCTGCTCACCGTTGGCATGACGCCGAGCACGCAGGCCGTCGGGCTGGAAGCGGCCGGTGTCCGGCTCGACCCACGCGGGTTCGTCGAGGTGGACAGGGTGTCGCGGACCTCGGTGCCCGGCGTCTACGCGGCGGGCGACTGCACTGGGCTGATGATGCTCGCGTCGGTGGCCGCGATGCAGGGCCGGATCGCCATGTGGCACGCCCTTGGCGAGGCAGTGACGCCGATCAGGCTCAGCCACGTTGCGGCCACCATTTTCACCGACCCCGAGATCGCCACCGTGGGTGTGACTCAGGCGGCGGTCGAAACAGGGCAGGTGGATGTGGATGCCCGGGTGGTCAAGCTGCCGCTCGCCACCAATCCACGGGCCAAGATGGAGGGCGTCCGTGACGGATTTGTGAAGCTGTTCGCCCGCCATGGCACCGGCGTCGTCCTCGGCGGTGTGGTGGTGTCGCCGCGGGCGAGCGAGCTCATCCTGGCCGTTTCTATCGCTGTCGAGCAGCATCTGACCGTCGACCAGATGGCGCACACGTTCGCCGTTTACCCATCCATGTCGGGCAGCGTTACCGAGGCCGCCCGGCGGCTCATGCAGTCAGCAGAAAACGCTGATTAATCCGAACGGCTGCCGCTTGGTGGCACAATCCCCATCGCCCGTACACCTCACCGGGCCGCGGCCGCTCTCATGGTGAATAACCCGGTGCCTGGCTGGCGGCCACACGGGCCAGCAGCGTGCCCGGCACCGCCCCGCTCGCAGGCATGCGCCGGGTGCGGCGGAGGGAACATGATCACGGAACCTTTGCCAGGAATAGCAGGGAAAAGGTTCCGTGATCACCAGAAGGGGGGTTCTGCGCGGCGCCCTGGGGGGCTGGAGGCGCCGGTGGCGCGGTCCGTCGGTGCCGGGCTGACCCAAGACGGCGGCTGGGGCCGGCCCGCGCAGGCGCTAATGGGTAGGGCGGCCTAGGTCAGGGTCATCGGGAACGGGCAGGCCATGCTGCCGCAGCCTGGCCGCGCGGATGTCGTCGGCGTAGACCGTGACAGTGAAAATACTTCCGGCGAGCGCAAGCGCTGGGACCATCAGCCGCAGCCAGGGTGGCCCGGGCAGCAGCGCGAGAAGCAGGCAGACCGGGATCATGACTGTGAGGTGCCGCATTACGACGCGGCCGCGCCAGCCGGCGTCGGTCAGCTCATGGCGGACCCAGTCTCGGTTTTTCGCACGAAGCCGGCGCCCGCAGGCGAACAACAGTCGGCCGCCGAGGCTTGGATCGCCAGGCAGCCGGGTCAGGGCGCACCACCATGGCGGCCAGCGACGTTCATGATCTTCCTCGGTTCTTGCCGCGGTCAGTCGTTGATCTGGCAGATGGCCTCGCCGCTCGAGACGGTCTGCCCGACGGTGACCGAGAGCCCGCTGACTGTGCCGTCTTTGTGCGCGGCCAGTGGCTGTTCCATCTTCATGGCCTCGAGTACCACGATGGTGTCCCCGGCCGACACGCGCTGGCCTTCTTCAGCAACGAGCTTCACGATGGTGCCCTGCATCGGGCTGACTAGTGTGGCATCTCCGCCGCCCGTAGGCCGCCTGCGCCGGCCCCGCGTCGGTGCGCGCGGCGCGCCACGCGTGGGGACCGCGCCGCCGTCCCTCGCGCCGCCGTCCCTCGCGCCACCGGCGGGCCCGCCGGCCGTTGTGAGCAGACCCGGCGGCAGCACCACCTCGAGCCGCTTTCCGCCCACCTCGACAGTGATCCGCTCCCGTGCCGCCGCGTCCGCGTCGTCACCGTCCGCATCTGCCTGGTATGGCTCGATCTGGCCATCGAACTCGGTTTCTATCCACCGTGTGTGGACGCGCAGTGGTTCAGACGTGAACGCCGGGTCGGTGACGACGGCACGGTGGAACGCCAGTACTGTCGGCATCCCTTCGATCTCGAACTCGCCCAGTGCCCTGCGCGCGCGGGCGAGTGCCTCCGGTCGGCTCGCTCCGGTGACGACGAGCTTGGCGATCAGTGAGTCGAATGCCCGCGGTACCGTCATGCCCTCGCGATAGCCGGCGTCGAGCCGCACGCCCGGGCCGGCCGGCGGCTGCCACCGCATGATCTTTCCGGGTGCCGGCAGGAACCCGCGCCCAGCGTCTTCGGCGTTGACACGAAACTCGATCGAGTGAGCGCGCGGCGGCGGGTCGTCGTAGCCGATCCGCTCCCCATCCGCGATCCGGAACATTTCCCGCACCAGGTCAATGCCGGTGACCTCCTCGGTGACCGGGTGCTCTACCTGGAGCCGCGCGTTCACCTCGAGGAAACTGACTGTGCCGTCCTGGCCGATGAGGAATTCGCAGGTGCCTGCGCCCATGTACCCGGCGTCGCGCAGGATCGCCTTGGACGACTCGTAGAGGACCTTGGTCTGCGCCGCGGTGAGGAACGGCGCTGGCGCCTCCTCGACCAGCTTCTGGTGGCGGCGCTGCAGCGAGCAGTCGCGCGTCGAGACAACCACGACGGTGCCGTGCGAATCCGCCAGGCACTGCGTTTCCCGCTCGGCGAAGCATTCGCCACGGCCGAACGCGGCAGTGGCCTCGCGGACTGCCGATTCATACTGATCTGGAATATCCTCCAGCGTGCGTGCCACCTTGAGCCCGCGGCCGCCGCCGCCGAAGGCGGCCTTGATGGCGACAGGTAGCCCGTGCTCACGGGCGAATTCGATCACGTCGTCCACGCCAGCTACCGGGCCAGGTGTACCTGGCGCCAGTGGCGCCCCTGCTGCCGTGGCGATACGGCGTGCCTGAACCTTGTCACCAAGTGCCCGGATGGCCGCTGGTGGCGGGCCGATCCAGGCCAGCCCGGCATCCAGGACAGCCTGCGCGAACTCGGCGTTCTCCGCGAGGAACCCGTAGCCGGGATGCACCGCATCCGCGCCGGCCTGCGCCGCTAGCTTGATGATCTTCTCGATATCCAGGTATGTCTCGACCGCGGTCTCGCCGCCGAGCGCATATGCCTCGTCTGTCATGGTGACGTGCAGCGCGTCGACATCGGGTTCCGCGTAAACGGCGACGCTGGCCAGCCCCGCATCGCGGCACGCACGGGCGATTCGGACCGCGATCTCGCCGCGGTTGGCGATGAGTACCTTGCGCAAGGAACACCTCCTCTTCGCCGCGCAAGGAGTCTAGGCGGTGCCGTGCGTTGCAATCACAGCGCGCCCCTGCGGGCGGAGGTCAGGGCGGCAGCGCGCTCGCTCGCCAGGCCCCCGGCCCGTGCGCAAGCGGTGCCCGCAGCAGGCGCGAACGGTCACACCAGCCGGAGAGGGCGCCACCTGGGCGGACGAGGTGCGCCGCGTCCTGAGGGTGCCGTGCGCCCGCCATGTGCTTGGCGCCGACGACGTGCTGGGCGTCAGTGGCCGTCAGCTCGGACGCGGTGCGCTGGGCGGGCCCGGTGCGCTGCGCGGGCCCGGTGTGCTGCGCGGGCCCGGTGTGCTGCGCGGGCCCAGTGCGCTGCCCGGGCCCAGTGCGCTGCCCGGGCCGGGGGCGATGCCCGGGCTGGGTGCGCTGACCGGCGGCCCGCTGCGCGGCGGCTTGCGCTATGGCGAGCGCCGCGATCAGGGCCGCGGTTTCCTCCGCGGTGGCGTCGCCCCGGACGACGCGAAGCAACGGCCGCCCGTCCGCACCGCTGCCGCCGCCAGCTCCAGTGCCGCCGCCAGTTCTAGAGCCGCCGCCAGCTCCAGTACGGCCTCCAGTTCTAGAGCCGCCGCCAGCTGTGCCGTCAGGTCCCGTGCCGCGTCCTGAATCCACGTCTTAGGTGCCTTGCTTGCGGAGCTTGCCGGTGCCGATACCGAACTCGCGATGCACACGTTCCCAGAACGCGTCCCGCAGCCATTCCCTCGCTTCCTGGTAGGGGCGCAGCGACTGGCCTAGCTGCTTCTCCGCCTTGACAAGCAGCTCTTTGTCGATGACTGGCGGCAGGATCGGCCCGGGGAGCAGGTCGCGGATGTTGTCTCTGCCGCGGGTGAGGATCCACTTCTGCGCCACGTGTTCACCTGCCTCCTCGACCCGGTCGCGGTCTGGGCCGAGCCGGGTAGCGGTTGCCGTCGCGGTGCCTGGCGCGATGATCCGGCCACGTGGCGCGTGCCTGTCGCCGAACAACTGCGCCGGGGATGGCGTCACGTGAGCGGCTACGGCATCCGGCCGGACCGGCTCGGGCACCGCGAGCTCGTGCTTGGCGAAGTACGGCTTGAGGAAGGTAGCGTCGAGCACGTTCACCGTGTCTGACTCCCAGACCAGGCGCTCGGCCTGGTTGGTACCGTAGGGCGGCTCGACTCCCCACAAGTGGACCCGGACGCCGTAGGCCTGCGCGGCTTCAACGGCAGGCACCATGTCCTCATCGCCGGCGACAAGCACAGCGTCGGTGATCGCCCGGTGCCTGGCGAGCGCCTCCATGTCGGCGCGGATCTGCGCGTCCACCCCTTTTTGCTGGCCGCGTGCGTTAAGGTTGCCCAGGCGCAGTTTCACGCACGGCATCTGGGCAATGACTCGCTGGTCAATCGTTGGGACCCGGTCCTTGGCGGCGTCGTACCAGTACACCCGGAGAAGCTCACCGCGCAACTCCTCGGCGGCGTGCTCGGACAGCGCCTTGATCAGCTTGTCCGCGTTCACCCGATACTCGCGCCGCGATCTCGCGTCGAACACAAGCTCCGCCGCCGCGGCGTAGATATATCCGACATCCACCATGATCGCATAGCGCGCGACGATGGCCAGCGGGCTCGCGAACTCTGTCATGGTGCCATCGACTCTATGGCAGCGTGTCTCGTCCAAGTGTCGTCACAACGGGATGTTGCCGTGTTTCTTCGGTGGCAGCGTCTGCCGCTTGCTGCGCAAACTGCGGAGCGCGCGGATGAGGTGAGCGCGCGTTTCTGCCGGGCGGATGACCGCGTCGACGTACCCGCGTTCAGCGGCAATGTAGGGATTGGCCAGTGCGTCCTCGTACTCGCTTATCCTCTCGGAGCGCAGGGTGTCCGGGTTGGCCGCGGCGGCCAGTTCCCGCCTGAACAAGATGTTGACCGCGCCCTGGGCACCCATCACCGCGATCTGCGCGGTCGGCCAGGCCAGGTTGATGTCGCCACCGAGGTGTTTTGAGCCCATGACGTCGTAGGCGCCGCCGTAGGCCTTGCGGGTGATAACCGTGATCTTAGGCACCGTGGCCTCGGCATATGCGTAGATGAGCTTGGCGCCGCGGCGGATGATGCCGCCCCATTCCTGGCCGGTGCCTGGGAGGAAGCCTGGCACGTCCACGAAGGTGAGCACCGGGATGTTGAAGGCGTCGCAGGTCCGCACGAACCTCGCGGCCTTCTCTGATGCGTCGATGTTGAGTGAGCCTGCGAAGTGCATCGGCTGGTTGGCGACCACGCCGACACTCGCTCCGTCGATGCGGCCGAACCCGACAACGATGTTGGTTGCGAACCCGGCATGGACCTCGAGGAACTCGCCGTAATCCAGCACGTGCGCGATCACGGTGTGCATGTCGTACGGCTGGTTCGCCGAGTCCGGGATCAGCGTGTCGAGTTCGCCGTCCTCGGCGGTGATCTCTAGGTCGTCCGGTGACCCCGAGTTCGGCGGGTCCTCCATATTGTTGGACGGCAGGTACGACAGCAGCGCCCGCGCGTAGTCGAAGCAGTCGGCCTCGTCGGTGGCCTGGTAGTGCGCCACACCGGACTTGGTGTTGTGCGCGTGCGCGCCGCCGAGGTCTTCGAAGCTAACTTCTTCGCCGGTCACGGTCTTGATCACATCCGGCCCTGTGATGAACATGTATGAGATGTGGTCCACCATGAGCGTGAAGTCGGTGAGGCCGGGGGAGTAGACAGCGCCGCCAGCGCACGGTCCCATGATCAGTGAAATCTGCGGGATCACACCCGACGCGATTACGTTGCGGTAGAAAATCTCGCCGAACAGGCCGAGCGCGACCACGCCCTCCTGGATGCGTGCGCCGCCGCCGTCGTTGATGCCGATGATCGGGCAGCCGGTCTTGAGCGCGTGGTCCATGATCTTAACGATCTTGGAACCATACACTTCGCCGAGTGAGCCGCCGAAGACGGTGAAATCCTGGCTGAACACGCACACCGGCCGCCCGTCGACGGTGCCGAAGCCGGTTACGACACCGTCGCCGAAGGGGCGGTTGTGCTCCACGCCGAAGCCGATGGCCCGGTGCCTGGCCAATTCATCCAACTCGGTGAACGAGCCGGGGTCGAGGAACACCTCGACCCGTTCCCGTGCGGTCATCTTTCCCTTGTCATGCTGCCTGGTCACCGCGCGCTGTGGCCCGGCGTGGATCGCTTCGTACCGCCGCTGCTCGAGGTAAGCAATCTTGCCTGCGGTGGTGTGTGGCGCGGGCTCGTCTTCGGGGGTGGCGTCGGCAGACCCGGCCGCCCGGCCGACGGCCGCCCGCCCGTCGTCTTCGGCGCTGGCCGACTCGCCTTGGGTAGTGGGTGCGTCGCGGGACGTCGGCATTTCGCTGGCCATGGGCACAGGGTAACCAGCGAGCGCATGTCGCAGGGACGGCGCCGGGATGGGTAAAGATGGAAGCCGACCGGAAGGGCGGCGATCATGACAGTGCATGCGGAGTATCCGTTCCCGCCGGAAAGGCCAGGTGAGGCTGAGCCGGACGAGCCGCGCTGGCCGGGTCGGCGTCGGCTACCCCCGGAGATCCCACGGCCTGCCCGGCCGCCCGGCAGGGTACCTAGCCCGCAGCCCTCGCCGGTCGTCGTGCCAGGCGGCGCCTGGATCGACTCGGGCGACTGGCAAGGCCGGCTGCATGAGCGGCTGCTCGAGCAGCGCGTGATAATGGCGCACGGCCACCTTGATGACCAGGCCGCGACACTTCTGTGTGCGCAGTTGCTCACCCTGGACGCCGACAGCGCTGACCGCACCGCGCCGATCCGGCTGCACCTGCAAAGCCTGACCGCCGAGCTGCAGGCAGCGTTGACCCTGATGGATGCCATCGACACGGTGGGTGTTCCACTGCACGCGCTCGCGCGGGGCCACCTCAGCGGTCCGGCACTCGGCGTGCTTGCCGCCGCCGGGCGCCGCCTCGCCTACCCCAATTCGGGCTTCCTGCTTTCCGAGCCGGTGACCGCGTTCGAGGGCCGGGCCGTCGACCTGGCAACCCGGCAGCGTCAGCTTGACACGATGCTGGACGCGCTCTATTTCCGGCTTTCCGACGTCACCGGCCGTGAGGTCGATGAGATCAGGGATGACGCGCGTCGCGGCCGGTTCCTGAGCGCCAAGGAGGCAGTGAGCTACGGCTTGGTGCATGACGTGGTGGCCCATTGATCCGGGTCGGCTTGCGAACCGCGTGCGACGGGCCAGCACTTGCCCCGAAGTCAATAGCGCCTCAACCCGGCGTCGCGGAATACCCCGGATAATGGGATTTTGTGACCAGTTCTCGGGCCACCGAGCGCGATGTGGCGCGCCTGGAGATGCCCGCGCGAATGCGCAGAGATGTCCGGATGCTTGGCGACGTGCTCGGCGAGGTGCTAAGCGAGGCCAGCGGCCAGGACCTGCTCACCGACGTGGAGCGGCTTCGGCGCTTGGCGATCGACGTGCGGGCGGGCCGATCAGGCGATGACGAGATCGCCGCGCTTGTCGCTGGCTGGCCGCTGCAGTGCGCCGAGCTGGTTGCGCGTGCCTTCACCGTCTACTTTCACCTCGTCAACCTCGCCGAAGAGCTGCAGCGGATCCGTACGTTGCGGGCACGTGACGCGGATCGTGCGCCGATCCGCGAGTCGTTTGCCGCCGCGGTAGACGAGATCAGCCGGACGCAGGGTCCGCACCGGCTGCGCGAGCTCTTGCATTCACTTGAGATCCACCCCGTCTTCACCGCGCATCCCACCGAGGCCCGCCGCCGGGCCGTGGTTACCGCACTTCAGCGGATCGCCGGCGTGCTGTCTGCGCTGGATGACGACCGGCTCGGGTCACATGCACGGGCGGAGTTGCGCCGGCGGCTGCGCGAGGAAGTGGACCTGCTCTGGCGCACCTCACCCCTGCGGGTGAAGGCGATGGGACCGCTGGATGAGGTTCGCACGGTCATGGCCGCCTTCGATGAGGCCATCTTCCGCGTCGTGCCGGCCTTCTACCGCGGTGTCGACCGTATTCTGGCTGGCCACCAGTGCGGCAGCGCGGCGCCGGGCTTTCCCGCCTTCCTGCGGTTCGGCAGCTGGGTGGGTGGCGACAGAGACGGCAACCCGTTCGTGACCGCCCAGGTCACCAGGGAGACCGTGCTCATACAGGCCGACCATGTGCTGCGCGCGCTGCAGAACGCGACCACCAGGATCGGCCGTGCGCTCACGGCTCAGGTATCGACCACCCCCGCCTGCGCCGCGTTGCGCCGCGCGCTCGCCGTGGCGGAGGCAGCGCACCCTGACCTGCTCAGGGAGATCGCCGCACGCGCACCGCAGGAGCCGCATCGCCAGTACATGCTTTACGCATCAGAACGGCTGCGCGCAACACGGCTCAGGCACGCTGACCTCGCCTACCAGGGGGTCGGCGAGTTCCTTGCCGATCTCCGCCTGGTCCAGGAATCGCTGGTGCAGGCGGGTGCCCAACGTCAGGCGTTCGGTGAGCTGCAGCATCTGGTCTGGCAGGCCGAGACGTTCGGCTTTCACCTGGCTGAGCTGGAGATCCGTCAGCACAGTGAGGCACACGCACGGGCGCTCGCCGAGTTGCGCGGTGGTGGAGCGCTGTCGGCAGAGACCGAGGAGGTGCTTGCCACGCTGCGGGTGATCGGCTGGATCCAGGACCGGTTCGGCGTCGAGGCCTGCCGCAGGTATGTGGTGAGCTTCACCCGCTCGGCGGCTGACATCGCGGCTGTCTACGAGCTCGCCGCTCGAGCAATGCCAGACGGCAGGCCGCTGGTGCTTGACGTCGTGCCGCTGCTCGAGAGCGGCGACGACCTGCGCGGGGCGACGGACATCCTCGACGGGATGCTTGCGTTGCCTGAGATCGCTGACCGCCTTGCTGCCACGGGCAGGCGGATGGAGGTGATGCTCGGTTACTCGGATTCGGCTAAGGAGCTTGGGCCGGTTTCAGCCACGCTGCTGCTGTATGAGACGCAGGCCGCGCTGGCGCGCTGGGCGGCGGCCAATGACGTGCGGCTGACGCTGTTCCACGGCCGGGGCGGTGCGCTCGGCCGGGGCGGCGGGCCAGCGGGCCGAGCGGTGCTCACGCAGGCGCCGGGCTCGGTGGCTGGCCGGTTCAAGGTAACCGAGCAGGGCGAGGTGGTGCTGGCGCGCTATGGCCATCTGGCCATCGCCGAGCGGCACCTGGAGCAGGTGACATCCGCTGTGCTGCTGGCGGAGACACCGGCGGTCGGGACCCGGGTCGCCGCGGCATCGGAGTTGTTCAACGACATGGCGGACCAACTCGGCACCGCCGCGTTGCGCGCCTACCGCGAGCTGATCGAGGCCGAGGGATTCGCCGAATGGTTCGCAAGGATCAGCCCGTTGCCCGAGCTTGGCGGGCTGCGAATCGGTTCGCGGCCCGCGCGCCGTAGCGCCGCGTCAGGCCTTGCCGACCTCCGGGCCATCCCGTGGGTGTTTGCCTGGGCGCAGACCCGTGTGAACCTGCCTGGGTGGTTCGGGCTGGGCAGCGGCCTTACGGCCGTGGCGGCCGAGCCAGGTGGCTTGGACCGGCTGCGCTCCGCGTACCACGAATGGCCGCTGCTACGGGTGCTTGTCGAGAACGCCGAGATGAGCCTTGCCAAGACCGACCGCGATATTGCCGCGCGGTATCTCGCGCTTGGTGACCGTGCCGACCTCACAGCGCGCGTGCTCGATGAATACGACCGCACGATGGCGGTGACGCCCGAGGTGACAGGGCACAAGCGGCTGCTGGCCGACCGACCGGTGCTCACCAGGGCCGTGGCTTTGCGAAATCCCTACGTGGATGCGCTGTCGCACCTGCAGTTGCGGGCACTCGCAGCGCTGCGTGCACCCGTTGCGCCCGGTGAGCCCGGCGCTGACCGTGAGCTGCTCGAGCGGCTACTGCTGCTCAGCGTGAGCGGTGTCGCCGCAGGGCTGCAAAACACGGGCTAAGAACCGCGGGCCACGGTGCTGGTGTCCGGCGCCGTGCTGGTGCCAGGCGCCGGGCTCGCATCGTGCGCGCGGCTTACGGCCGGCAGCGCGTCGGCGGTCCTTTCGTCCCTGACGAACGCGAGCGCGGCCGCAAGGCAGGCTACCGGCACCGACGG
>WNGG01012666.1_pt1 | contig 12538 bp, 10 predicted proteins | sample 5400661 | NCBI WGS metagenome assembly WNGG01 (sample SAMN13153372, study PRJNA577476) | soil metagenome | isolation source: 100 cm soil or saprolite under Garry oak tree replicate 1 | place: USA:California | collected 2016-06-15 | reverse complement strand
GGACAGCCGCAGGATCATCGATTCCTCATGCAGTCCCATGAACATGTTGCCGCCGGTGACACAGCTCGGGTAGCCGAACATCTGACGGCGCGTGGCTTCAGGCACCAGATCGGCGAGCTCGTCAAAGCGCGCAATGAGCTCGGGCGGTGATTTGCGGAACGTCGGCATGGCCCTCCTCGTCAGCCAGTGGCGGGACCGCTGATCGTCGCCAGCCCCCATATCCGCCATCGTGGCTTCTTGCCAGCCCATCGTAAGGCGCACCGCCACAGCAAACCGGCGCACCAAACCGGCACAGCAAACCGGCACGGCAAACCGGCACCGATCGACACAAGAACCCCGCATCGCTCGCAGACCCACCCGGAGTGGCCAGTAGGCTCGGCTGGGTGATGGCTCATCGCCAACCCGGCAGGGTCATCACTGCGGCCGTGTTGGCGGCAGCGCTGACGGCAGGCCTCGCCGGGTGCGTGTCGCAGACACCCGACGATGAGCGCGGCCAAGACCAGGAGCACACTACAGTTGCCCAGCCGTCCCCGGCCGTGCTCAAGCCGTCAGCGCCCCACCGGTACCCGAGCGCGTTTCACCTCAGTCCCGCCCACGGCCGCGGGCACCTCGCGCCGGGATCGGCCCCCCGCGCGTTGCCCGGCGACGTGCTGATCGCCGACAAGGCGAACAACAGGCTGCTGCTCGTGGACCCTTATGGGAGGATCCGCTGGCGGTTCCCACGCCCCGGCGCCCTGCCACGCGGACAGGCGTTCGGCCCGCCCGATGACGCATTCGTCTCACCGAACGGCCGCGCGATCATCGCCACGCAGGAGGACGACGACACCGTCTCGGTGATAGATATCGCACGGGGTCGTGTCACCCGTCGCTACGGTCACCCGGACGTGCAGGGATCCGCACCTGGCTTCTTCAGCCACCCCGACGACGCGATGCTGCTGCCCGGCGGTGAACTGCTGGTGTCAGACATCATGAACTGCCGGATTCTCCTGCTCTCGCCCGGCAAGTGGCACGTAGTCCGAATTCGGCGGCACATGGTCTTGCGTGCACAACCCACCCGCTAGCTTCGGCAGCCCGAACGGTGCCTTCCCGCTGACCGATGGGCACTTCCTCATCACCGAGATCAACGGTGATTGGGTCGACGAGATGAGCCTGCGCGGGCGCGTGTACTGGTCCGTTCATCCGCCCGGCGTCGCCTACCCTTCCGACACGAACCAAATCGGCCGCGGGCGCTATATCACCACCGACTACTCGTATCCCGGCCAGGTCGTCATCTTCAACCGCGCCGGCCACACGCTGTGGCGGTTCCGGCCGACCGGCGGCCGCGCGCTCAACCACCCGTCGCTGGCGCTGCCACTTCCGAACGGGAACATCCTGGTCAACGACGACTACAACCACCGTGTCATCGTGATCAACCCGAAGACCAAACGCGTGGTCTGGCAGTACGGCCACTACGGCGTCCCCGGCCGCGCCGCCGGTTACCTGGACAACCCCGACGGCGTGGACCTGGCCCCGCCGAACTCACTGCTCATGGCCCACGCGCCAACCATTGGCCACCCATGATGAGCCATGATCGCGGAACCTTTTCCCGGAATGGACGGGAAAAGGTTCCGTGATCATCAAACGGGGAAGCCGGGGCACATCATCGAGCATCGGCGTAGCAGTTGACGACCGACACGGCGAGCGGGAAGCGCACCGGTCCGGGGCCGAAGACCAGCCGTCCGGCTTCCTCGGCCGAATCCGTCGTCGCGCGGACCACGTCATCGGCGATCGCCGCCGGGCTGTGCACGACGACCTCGTCGTGCTGGAAGAACACCAGGTGCGCCCGACCCGGCCCGTTAAGCGCGGCGAGCCGGCGGCGAAAGGACGCGAGCAGCACAAGTGCCCAGTCGGCAGCGCTGGCCTGCACAACGAAGTTGCGTGCAAACCGGCCGCGGCTGCGAAGCGCGCGTCCCGCCTGCGGATCTTCGCCGTCGCCGGTCAGCTCACGCCACTTCGCCGATGGTGGCGGGCACGTGCGCCCAAGCCGCGACCTGACCAGCCGCCCTTCCTCACCGGCGCGTGCCGCATCGTCCACATAGCCAGCCGCCGCCGGAAACCGCCGCCGCAGCACGGTGAGCAGCTGGGCTGCCTCCCCTGTCGCCCCGCCGTACATGGCGGAGAGCAGCGCCACCTTCGCCTTGTCCCTGTCGCCACCGAGCGCACCGGCGAGGGCCGCGTACAGGTCACCAGCGGCAGCAGCCTGCGCGAAGGCGCGATCGCCCGCGAGCGCCGCAAGCACCCGTGGCTCGAGTTGGGCGGCGTCGGCCACCACCAGGACCCATCCTGGATCGGCGACGACGGCCCGGCGCAGCAGCTTCGGGATCTGCAGCGCTCCACCGCCGCGTGAGGCCCAACGGCCGGACACCACGCCTCCCACCACGTATTCGGGGCGGAACCGCCGTCCAGACACCCAGGTGTCGAGCCACTCCCAGCCGTCGGCCGAATAGAGCCTGGCGAGCTCCTTGTACTCCAGAAGCAGCGGTACTGCCGGGTGGTCCACTTCGCGCAGCACATGTGCCCGGGTCGACGGCAGGCTCATTCCCTCGGCACCGAACGCCTTGAGCAGCTGGGCCGGCGAGTCGGGGTTCAGCGTGCGAGCATGCATGGCCACCCGGATCGCGTCGGCTAGTTCGGCGAGCCGGCGCGGTCGCATCCCTGGAGCTGGCCGCGGCCCGAGCAACTCGGTAAGCAGCGCGTCGTGCACGTCTGCCCGCCAGGGCAGGCCGTCCTCTGTCATCTCTGCGGCGGCAAGCCCGCCGGCCGACTCCGCGGCCGTAAGCAGCGAAAGCCGCCGCGGGTGTTCGGTGGCGGTGATGCGGCGCAACTGATCAGCGTGGACCGCGATGACCGCGTCGAGTTCTTGGTCCGGGCTAGCCAGTCCCTGCCCGGGAACGGGAAACAACTCGGTCTGCGCGCTGCTGGCCGACGTCGGCGCGGACCGAGGCGTGACACCCGCGCCCCGCAGCCGCGCCCAGGCCGCCTGGAGCGACGCCTGCTCGCCGAATCTGCCCTCGTGACCGAGCAGTACGGCCTCGGCGAGCTCGACGTCATGACATGCCGCCACCCGGACACCCGCGCTCAGCAGCGCAGGGTATCTCCGGCTCGCCGACGCCCACACCCAGCGCGGCCCGCTGTCCCGCTCGCGCGCGGCGATGGCAGCGGCGAGGTTCGGCACCGTCTCAGCCGAGCCGACACGGGTCCCGTCCTCACTCAGCGGGCAGATCAGCCCGCCGCCGGACCCGGTGCCGCCTCCATCACCTGCAACAGCGATCCGCATGAGTTCGATTCTGGCTGGTTCCACCCTCCACAGGATGACGGCGCCGGTGGCTGTGAGTTATCCACAGAAGGGCATTCACCCGTACCGCCCGCCTTGACAACCCGGCAAAATCAGCAGTAGGGCAACTCCCCCAGGGCGGGTGGGTCCTGTAAAGGGAAACTGGCGGGCGCGGGGGCGGGGCGGCCGCTACCCGCTGGCGGAAGGCGGCGCTGGTCAGCCTGGCGGCGTCGGCAGTGTTGCGCATGTTCGCGCACTCGATGAACACCTTGGGCACCCGGGAGAGGTTCAGGCCGCCGAGATCGGTGCGAACGTCTATGCCCGCCGTGCCGATATAGGTGGAATACGGCTCACCTGCGACGGCATGGTAGGCGTTGCGGATGTCGAGGCCGAGCCTGCGAGACGGTGCGATGATCTTGTCGGTGTAGCCGGGCACCAGGCCGGGTTCGATGACCTCGAAACCGTACCCGCCGGGCGGGCCGCCATCGGCGTGGATCGAGATTGCCACATCGGCGTGCACCCGGTTGCCGATCGCCGCCCGCTGCGTGATGCAGGGGCCCACGCCGGTGTCGCTGTTGCGGGTCAGCACGACCCGCGCACCCTTCTTGCGCAGCAGCCCGGCCAGGCGGGTGGCGACATCGAAGGTGAAGGCGTGCTCCGGGTAACCGGCGTTGGTCTGCGTGCCGGTCGTGTCACACGGTTTTCGCTCCGTGATCACGTTGACGAGCTGGTTGATGATCTCCGGATGCGCCGCGTTGCCGCCATTGTGTCCCGGATCAAGCACGATCACCTCACCAGCGAGCGGCAGCCGACGGCGGTGCGCCTGCCCCGATGGGCCGGCGCTCCGCGTCGGCGGCGCCGGGGCGAGCGCAGGGCTGGACGCCGCGGCTACGGGGGAGTTCCCGGCTTGCGGTGTCTCCCGCGCTGCCTTAGCTTGCCCTCCTGCGCAGCCGACCGCAGCAAGCAGCGCACACGCAAAAGCCGCTGCTGGCAATCGCCGCAGTGCCGTGGTGATCAGCTCGCCGTGGTTCATCTGGATCGGCTGGCCATGTTACCGCCACACACGACCGCGGGCGCCCGGTTCGCCCGCGCCACCGGCTTGTCAAGCAAGCTCTAAGCGGGCCAGGCCAGCGAGCCGGTTCGCTTCTCGCGCTCCGCTTCGGCCGCGCTGCGTGGCGACGGCGAACTGGCCGCGTCTGCGCACCGCTCCTGCTCGGCGGCGGCCCACGCGGCGAGCCCTGCCGACGCCTGTCCGGGTAGTTCGCTGGTCGCCCAGCCCGCTAGTTCTGCGGCCATGGACATGGCGACCGCGCTCGGGACCACTCCAGGAGGGGCACCGGGCACAGGAGGAACCGCGCGTGGCACGGGACCAGCAGACGGCGCCGGAGCGGTGGGCGGCGCGGGAACGGCAGACAGTGCGGTGCCCGGCCCAGGATGCGGCGATCGATCACTGGCACCGGTCGCGCCTTCCGCGCTCGTGGTAAGCGCCGGATCAGCGAGCTTGCTGACGCATGCCTCGGTCGTGACACCACTTACCGGCGCGTCGCTGCTTGCGTGCATCGCCAGCATCCTGGGCTCGCCGGAAGGCTGGCTGGCGGAGGAAGGCTGGCTGGCGGAGGAAGGCTGGCTGGCGGAGCCGCTGCGGGGATCGCCGACCGGATCGCCGGCTACGGCTGATTCCGGTTCGCTTGCCCGGCCGCTGCGGGCGTCGGTGTCCAGCAGCAGCGCCAACCGCTCCGCCTCGACAGCATCGACACCGAATACGACGCGTGGCCGCCCCCGCGGCTCTTCCGGCGCATAGCCCACGTAACTGGCAACCGGCTGGGAAAGCACGCCACCCATGCCATGCCTGGTCCGCCAGCGTTCCCATGCCCCCTCAAGCCGCGCAGCGGCGCGCTGCGCGCGAGAGACAAGCTCCGGATCGCGCATTCCTGATCCTCCCCCCGAACGCGGTGGCGTCTGTCCACCGCTTGATTTCCCGTGAGCGCGGCCCCGGAGCAGCCCGGGTGTCGCTATCCATGGCTCGCGCCCATGCCTGCTGCGCGGACGACATGCACGCGCCGACCGAGTGACTAGGCTGTCCACCACGATCGTCCGGCCCGCGCTGACGATAGGCGCGCGGACCAGTATGGCTGATAGTGCGCTACGTACAAGTGCGGTTACCGAAAGTGATCGACGTACGTCTTGGGCAGCGTTGCTGACTCGCCTGCGTTTATGGCCGCCAGGTCGGTGCTGCAATCGGGCAAACCGACGTTCATCCCCGTGTCGTTCATGAACTTGGCGATCGGCGCTTGTTAGCTGCTCGAATGCCCAGTGACAACTTCCTGGTGCGGAGATTCCTGCCTGGTGCGGCTGGCCGGATCGACCCCGGCAGCGTCTGCGGAAGCCTTGCTCGTGACCTGGCCCCGCAAGACGGTACCCCCCAGAGCGGCACACCGGCCGCCGGGGCCGACCCCCCCTGTCTAGTTGTTGCCCGCGCCGGGTACGCATTGCGTGTGGCCGGGCCAACCCCCCTGGTCGGGCGTTGAACTGCGTTACCTCACTCCGATCGCTGCTGCGGGATGCCCGCGAGCAGCGCACGAACCTCGGTCTCCCGGTACCGGCGGTGACCCCCGAGCGTACGGATGGAGGTCAGCTTGCCAGCCTTCGCCCACCGCGTAACGGTCTTGGGATCCACTCGGAACATGGTCGCGACCTCCGCCGGCGTGAGCAGCGGTTCGGCCTCGGGTGTGCGTGCAGACATGTGTGCGGCCTCTCCTCCTGGACCGGTCCTACGATCCTGCGGTCTTTTCTGTACTTGCGCCCCATCTGGAGCTGTCGTGGATGCCCTGATATGGCCCACGGAGACCATATTGCCATCACCAGACGTGACGAGTCGACCACCTAGAGCAAAGTTTCTGTCTGTCTCAGCTTGCCCCGTTGGTCCACTGATCTCTGTCACGGTGCGTGAGTCTAGCGTTACGTTTAGTCGCAACGAGGTAGATTCGGAAAAATGCCGGTGCTCGCGCTTGCGGCGTGATCAGGCGCGATCAGGCTTTAACCCGATGCCCGGGCTAATTTCCGAACTCCACGCCGCGCAGGGCGCGCCATCTGGTCCGCAGCCGCTCATACATGGCAATCGCAAGCTCCAGCTCGCCGGTCTCAAGCCCGGTGACCGCGGCGGCCACCTCAGCCACTGACTGATCAGCGCGGAGCGCCTCGTCATCAATGAGATGCACCAAGCCGCCGTAATCGAGTTCAACAAGCGCGCGCGGGTGAAACTCCTCCAGCCACCGCCCGACCTCTTCGATTTCCCACAGTGCCGCAGGTGCGGCGCCTCCGGACAGTGCCGCGGCGAGCGGGCTTGGATCGGCCGGGGCCGGACCGCCTCCGTGACGGGGGGCGGCCGGGCGGCGCCGGGCATCGGCGTGCGGTGTTTCCTCGTGGCGCGCAACCCCACCATGGCGCCGCGCATCCTCGTGCGGCGTGTCCGCGTCACGCGGCACCCCACCATGGCGCCGGGCATCCTTGTGGCGCGGCACCTCACGGTCGCCGGGTAGATCCGAATGGCGCCGTGCATCCGCGCGACGGGATATCTCGTCGTGGCCGGGAGCGCCGCCGTGGCGGGGCGAATCCGCTCGCCGCACTGCGTCGTCGTCACGGGCCTTGCCGGCGTGCCGACCCCGGGCGCGTCGTGGCATCGCGCCCGGCGGCGCCGTCCCCGCCGTCGGCGCTGCTCCGCTGGCACGGCCATGGGCACCATCCACATCATCGGCCCCAGCCGAGCCATCCGAGCCATCCGCGCCCCCCGCGCCATCCGCCGTATCCGCGCCGCTTACGAAAGGCGGCGTGCCACCGTCATAAGGATGTGATGCGCGGGACAGCCCGCGGCGCACAGCTCCAAGAGCACGCGCCACGCGCCGCTGTGCCTGCGCCATGGTGGTCACGTAGACCAGCGTGCGCGTCGCCGCGGCCGTGGCGGGCCCGCCGTCGCCTGCCACTGCGCCGCCGAGCACGAGCCACCGCTCCGGCGGCCCGAACGGCACGAACCAGGCCAGCGGAACATGCCAGGTGGCAGTCAGTATGTGGGTGCGTATCGAGGAGCTGCGCGAGTGCCAGCGCGCGAAATCGGCCGCCGCCAGGTCGGCTAGCTGCCGCGGCACGAATGTGTCCGCCATCGCGGGAGGCAGCGTGGCCCGAAGCCGGCCGAGTGCCAGCCATGACCGCAGCCGAGTCTGCCACGGACACACATAGATGACCCCGTCCGCCCGGCGCACGTAGGCGTGCTCGCTCTCCTGCGCCGGAGCGATGATCGGCGGCACCGCGATCAGCCGTCGCATCGCCTCATCATGTTCGGCCTCGAGCCCGTTTACCCGCCGCGTGCTCCGCACAGGTGCGACATACGCGGCCCAGTGTGCCCGTTCCGGTTCGCGGAACGCGGTCAGCGGCTCATAGACGCGAAGGTAGGCGGCATACGGCAGCACGACCGAATCGTGACACGAGTTGGTCTCCAGATACCCCCATAGCGCATAACGAGATCGTCACCAAGTCCCGCGCTAGTCGCCGCGCAATATTCTTGACCCGGACCCGGCGCCAACGACGGCGCCGGACGGAACCAGGAGAGTCACTACAGTGACAAACGTGTTCGCACCCCCCCAAAAAGGCGCCGACATGGCAGTCAGCGCCGGACACGAGCAGGTCACGTTCTGCCAGGACATACAGAGCGGGCTGCGGGCGATTATCGCCATCTACTCGACGGCGCTCGGCCCAGCGCTCGGCGGCACCCGGTTCTACCCCTACGGCAACGAGGACGACGCGCTCGCCGACGTGCTCAACCTCGCCAAGGCAATGGCATACAAGAACGCGCTGGCCGGCCTCGATCTCGGCGGCGGCAAGGCGGTGATCATAGGCGATCCGCACACCGACAAGTCAGAGCCGCTGCTGCGCGCATATGGCCGGTTCGTTAGGTCGCTCGGCGGCCGCTACATCACGGCTTGCGACGTTGGAACCTACAGCGAAGATATGGACATTGTCGCCCGCGAATGCCGCTACGTCACCGGCCGGACGGTTCCACACGGCGGAGCGGGTGACTCATCGGTGCTCACCGCTTTCGGTGTGTTCCAGGCGATGCGCGCGGCTGCCGAGCACGTCTGGGGTAGCACCGAACTGCGGGGCCGCAGGGTGGCCGTAGAGGGCGTTGGCAAGGTGGGCCGCCGGCTCGTGGAGCATCTCGTCGAAGCAGCAGCGGACGTGGTGGTCTGCGACGTGAGCGAGCAGGCCATTGAACGCGTCCGGGCGCGGCATCAAGGTGTCGCTGTGGTCGCGAACCGCGCGGAGCTCATCCGCGAGCCCGCCGATGTCTACGCACCGTGCGCGCTTGGCGGCTCACTCGACGATGCGGCCGTCATGGCGCTGCGGGCAAAGGTCGTGTGCGGTGGCGCGAACAACCAGCTGGCCCACCCCGGTATCGAGAAACAGCTTGCCGACCGGGGAATCCTTTACGCGCCCGACTATGTAGTCAATGCTGGCGGAGTGATTCAGGTCGCGGATGAGCTTGAAGGCTTCAGCTTTGACCGGGCAAAGGCAAAGGCGAGCCAGATCTTCGCCACGACCAGCAAAATCTTCGCGATCGCCGACGATGAGGGCGTGCCGCCCGCGGTCGCGGCGGACCGGCTCGCCGAGAGGCGGATGTCCGACGTTGGCCGGCTGCGTGGCATCTGGCTGGGGTCGTAGCGTTGCCTGGACCGAAATCCGCACGCCGCCCGGGCATTCTTCCGGCCCGTCCCGCCCACGGCGTAGGCGCGCACGCCGTAAAGCAGGTACGGTTATAACAGTAAGGAAGCCGACACGCGCCACCTCCCGGCAGGGGAGAGTCGGCGGGTCGGCTTGTCGCGCGGTTCGCCCGCAAGCATCTACCGGCAAAATTGCAGTGAGGCAGGGGCCTGACGTGGGCCCGGACGTTCGAGGGGGTCGAGCCAATGGGGCGCGGCCGAGCCAAGGCCAAGCAGGTAAAGGTTGCCCGCCAGCTCAAGTACAACAGCGGTGGCACGGACCTGGATCGGCTGCGGGCAGAACTGGGTGTGGGTTCCGACCAGCGAGATGGCGACGGTGAGTCCTCCTACGAGGATCTCGCCGACCGTTACGCGGGCGAGGAAGACGAGGACGAGGACGACGAGGACGAGTAGCCGAGCAGGGGTCGGCACGTGGTCAGATTCGTGACGCTCGTCAGCTAGATTCGTGACGCTCGTCAGCTCGCATATGACCCGACCAGGCGCGTTTCGCCGGAGCCTGGCGCTACCTCGCCTGCCACCCAGGCCCGTACGTCATACCGTGCGAGCAGATCGAGAGCACGCTCGGTGCCGTCCGCCGCCACAACGGCGGTCATCCCAACGCCGAGGTTGAACACCCGCTCCATCTCCTCGCTCTGAGCACCGCCCTTCATGCCGCCGTAGCGGGCCAGCAGGTCGAAGATCGGCGGTGGGCACCAGGTGCGCCGGTCGATAACCGCATCGGCGCCTGCGGGCAGGACTCTGGCCAGGTTCGCTGCGATCCCACCCCCCGTGACGTGCGCAAGCGCATGCAAGGGCGTTGATCGCGCAAGTGCCAGGCAGACCGGAACGTAGATGCGCGACGGAGTCAGCAACTCCGCGCCGATCGGCCGGCCAAGCTCGGCGGGCACCTCGTCCAGCGCCACGCCTGCCCTGGTGAGAACGTCGCGCACGAGCGAGAACCCGTTGGCGTGCAGGCCCGAGGCGGCCATGGCGATCACCACATCGCCGCGGCGCACCCGGTCAGGCCCAAGCAGTTCGTCGGCTTCGACGACGCCCGTGGCAGCCCCGGCGATGTCGAAGTCCGCCGGCCCGAGATGGCCCGGATGCTCGGCTGTCTCTCCCCCAACGAGGGCACAGCCGGCCTGTTCGCATCCAGCCGCGATCCCGGTCACTATGGCTGCCACCCGCTCAGGTACCACCTTGCCAAACACGAGGTAATCGGTCATGAACAGCGGTTCAGCGCCGCATGCCACCAGGTCGTCGGCGACCATGGCGACGAGGTCGATGCCTATCGTGCCGAACTGGCGCAGGCGTGCCGCGATCATCACCTTCGTGCCGACGCCGTCGGTGGATGTCGCGAGCAGCGGGCGACGGTAGGCCGCCAGCCTGCTCGCGTCGAACAGGCCGGCGAACCCGCCGATGCCGCCCACCACCTCGGGCCGTGCGGTGCGGCCGACGGCCGCCCGGATAAGCTCGACGGCCCGGTCCGCGGCCGCGATGTCCACCCCAGCGGCGGCGTAGCCGGCTCTGGTCACCTAACCTCCTCGAGCACGTGCTTGCCGCGCTCGGCCTCGGCAACAGGCAGGGGGTACCTGCCGTCGAAACAGGCGTGGCAGAGCCGCCCGGCGGGCAACGTGGTCGCCGCGATGAGGCCATCCAGGCAGACGTAGCCGAGCGAGTCGGCCCCGATGGACGCGCAGATCCCCGCCACGTCGGTGTTCCCAGCGACCAGTTCGGCACGGCTTGCGAAGTCGATCCCGTAATAGCACGGCCACGACACCGGCGGGCTGGAAATACGCACGTGTATTTCGGTGGCCCCCGCCTCGCGAAGCATGGAGACGATCGCCCGCTGGGTGTTGCCCCGCACAATCGAGTCGTCCACGACCACGAGCCGCTTGCCCGCGATCGTATCTTTCAGCGGGTTGAGCTTGAGCCGGATCCCAAGCTGGCGGATCGTCTGGCTGGGCTGGATGAAGGTCCGCCCGACATAGGAGTTCTTGACCAGCCCCTGGCCGTAAGGGATGCCGCTCGCTTCCGCGTAGCCAATCGCGGCGGGGGTGCCAGATTCGGGGACGGGGATCACCAGGTCTGCGTCCGCCGGATGCTCGCGGGCCAGCGTTCGGCCGATCTGCAACCGGGTCGCGTGCACGCTGCGGCCGGCGATCGTGGTGTCCGGCCGGGCCAGATACACATACTCGAACAGGCAGCCCTTGGGATCGGCGGGCGCGAAGCGCCTGGATGTAACGCCCGCCTCGTCGATGGTGAGTAGTTCGCCAGGCTCCACGTCACGCACGAACGCCGCACCCACGATGTCAAGAGCGGCGGTCTCGCTGGCGACCACCCAGCCACGGGCCAGACGGCCAAGCACGAGCGGCCGGAAGCCCTGCGGGTCGCGGGCGGCATACAGGGTCCGCTCGTCCATGAAGACCAGCGAGTAGGCGCCACGCACCAGCGGCAGCACCGCTGCGGCGGCATCCGCCAGGCTGCCGGGCTGGCTGGCGAAAAGCGCGGTCAACACATCGGTGTCCGATGTGCCAGCCAGGACGTCGCCGGTGCTCGCGCTGCTGTCCTGCATGGCGGCGAGCTCGAGGGTGTTGATCAGGTTCCCGTTGTGCCCGAGCGCGAGCCCCGAGCTGCCGTTGAACCGAAACGTCGGCTGGGCGTTCGCCCACACCGACGAGCCAGTCGTTGAGTACCTGCAGTGCCCGATCGCCAGATGACCGCGCAATGTGTTCAGCGCCGACTCGTTGAACACCTGAGCGACCAGGCCCATGTCCTTGTAGACCACGATCCTGGAGCCGTCGCTCACCGCGATGCCCGCGGCCTCCTGGCCCCGGTGCTGCAAGGCATAAAGCCCGTAGTAGGTAAGCTTGCTCACCTCTTCGGCCGGTGACCAGACTCCGAACACGCCACACGCTTCTCTCGGTGGATTCTCACCACCATCGCGGTGCGCAGATTCGGCGAACTCACTGGTCAGACGGCCATGGGGTTCGGCCACTTGGCCAGTTTAGAGCCTGTTCTCCCACCGCGGCCCGATTGGGGAGCGTGCCATCGGAGTGTCGGCCGGCCGACCCGCTGCCGGGCCGGTGGCAACCCAGCATTAAAGGATCACAGCCGGACCGGCATATACGGCGACAGGTCGGCGCGGGGCCCGCTGGCGCGGACCTGGCCACGCTGGACGGCGTCTTGCCAGGCTAGGCGACCGGTGGCGAGCCGCAGCCAGCTCACAGGGTCGGTCTCGACGACGTTCGGTGGCGTGCCCCGGCTGTGCGACGGGCCGGCAACGCATTGCACCGCACCGTAGGGCGGCACCCTCACCTCCACCGCCCTGCCAGGCACCGCCGCAGCGAGTAGGTCCAGCAGGTAGCGGACGGCGATCCTGGCCGCATCGGCGTGCGGGCGCATGCCCGCGTCCGCCGCGGCGAGCACGGCCTCCACGCATGCCCACTGGAGTTCTCCCACGTCGCGGGTCGCC